>Ga0209160_1001182_pt1 | contig 21869 bp, 18 predicted proteins | sample GraSoiAngelo_153_FD_186167 | JGI IMG/M metagenome (GOLD analysis project Ga0209160, IMG submission 186167) | Grasslands soil microbial communities from the Angelo Coastal Reserve, California, USA - 14_1009_12_40cm (SPAdes) (version 2) | ecosystem: Environmental > Terrestrial > Soil > Grasslands ... | reverse complement strand
GGCTGGAACACGGGGTTCCTCTCCTGCGCTGCCTGGCTGTCGTGGCGCGTCGGGCTCGACCGGGGCGCCGCCCGCGAGCGCGTCCGAGTTGCGCGGGCGCTGGGCACGCTGCCGCGACTGGCGCAGGCGCTCGCCCGCGGTGAGCTGTCGTACTCGAAGGTCCGCGCGCTGACGCGCGTCGCCACCCCTGAGACGGAAGATCGGCTGCTTGCGGTTGGCAAGGCCGGCACTGCCGAACACGTGGAGCGCATCGTCCGCGGCTGGCGCCTGGTCGACCGGCAGGCCGAAGCCCGGGAGACCGCACGGCGTCACGCGATCCGGGCGCTGCACGTGTATCAGGACGAAGCCGGTATGGTCGTCATCCGCGGGCGACTGGCGCCGGAGGTCGGCGCCGTGCTCGTGCAGGCGCTGGCCGCGGCGCGCGAGACGTTGTACCAGCGGGCGCGCTCGATGCACGCCGAGGACGGCTCCGCGGAAACGCCTACCATGGCGCAGCAGCAGGCGGACGCTTTGGCCCTCGTCGCGGAGACGGCGCTCCACCACGGCATCGATCCCGGTGCACCGGGAGAACGCTACCAGGTGGTGGTCCACGTGGATGCCCCGGTCCTGGCGGACGCGGATGCGCCCGGCCAGTCCGTCCTCAAGGACGGCGCGCACGTTTCCTCGGGAACGGCTCAGCGCCTCGCCTGCGATGCGACCCGCGTGGTGATGCGACACGCTCCGGATGGCCGGGTCATGGAAGTCGGTGCGCGGACGCGGACGATTCCGCCGGCGTTACGACGCGCGCTTGACCATCGCGATCGCGGCTGCCGCTTCCCGGGCTGTGGGCTTCCTTTCGGCCAAGGGCATCACATCCGGCATTGGGCGCAAGGCGGGCCTACCACGCTCTCGAACCTCGCCCTGCTCTGCCGTCGGCACCACCGCGCGGTCCACGAAGAGGGCTACGAGATGGACCGCCAACCGGACGGGGAGCTGAGCTTCCGGCGCCCGGACGGCCGGCTCGTGCCTGAAGTTCCGCCTCCGGCGGCGGTGCCCCGCGATCCCGTCCACGCGCTACGAGCGCAGCACGATGCGCACGGGCTTCACCTGCACGCGCGAACGGCGATGCCTGGCTGGCTGGGAGAACGTCTGGACGTCGGATGGGCGATCGACGTGTTGCATCCGCTGGCCGCCTCCACCCAATGAAACCGATCATGTGCTGCGATTGGACCGTGCGCGCGATCGACCGCCCTGGCGCCATATCACGCCCGATCGGACGGCCGATAGTACAGGGCGAGCCACACGGTCGGCGTGGTGGGATCGGTCCACTCCACGCGGTGGCGGGTGTGGGCGGGGATGAGCACGTGATCGCCGACGCCGAGCTCACGCGGCTCCGGCTCGCCCTCGAAGCGTAGTCGGGCGCGGCCGCGCAGCACCACCACCCACTCGTCGCGATCCTGGGCGTACCATTGACCGGGCGGCGTGACGTGACCCGTCGAGACGATGCGCTCGAGCCTCATGCCCGGCGTCTCGAGCAGCACGTCGATCTTCTCCACCGGCAGTGTCCGCGGCACGTCGTCGAAGAGGTTGCTCATGTCAGAGTCTCGATGATCGCGCGCTGTCCTGGCCACTTCGCGAGCAGCGCCGCGCGGTCGGCCAGCTCGAAGTCGGCGAAGTCGAAGCCGGGCGCGACGGTGCCGCCCATCAGCGCGTACGCGCCGCCGTCGACGACGCGCGCGCCGTACCACACGCCGGCGGGGACGATGACTTGCGGCTCGCCGTCGCCGCCCAGCCGCACCTGGCGTGCTCGACCCGGCTCCTCCAGCAACCACAGCTCGACGGCATCGCCGGCGTAGTGGTGCCAGACCTCGTCCGACTTGATGCGGTGGAGCGCGGAGCGCTCGCCGGCGCGCAGCAGATAGTAGATGGCCGTGCTGAAGGCGCGGGGGCCGCCGAAGCGAGGCGGCAGGACGGCGCGCTCGACGCGCTCGGACGAGCGATAGGTCTCGCGGTACCAGCCGCCCTCGGGATGGCGGATCAATCCGAGCCGCGCGATCCAGTCGTCCGCGGTGAGAGGCGCGGTCACTGCTGCTGTTGCTGCTGCGCCTGCTCCTCGGCCGCCGACGGCACGGCCGGCGCGGGGCGCCGCGCGGGGGCGGCCGCGAACACCTTCAGATCGATCGCCCGCACGTCCTCGCTGAGGCGCGGGATCGCCGTGCCGGTGACGAGCCGCGTGTAGACCTCGGCCGCGAGCGTCTCGCGCGCCGTCCCGCGATAGATGCCCTTGTTCGGCGGCACGTCGTCGTAGTGACGGCCGTGGCCGACGACGACGTAGCGCTCGTCGACGGACCGGCCGTGCGTCGGATCGAACGCCACCCAGCCCGCCGACGGCGCGTGGAACTCGACCCAGGCGTGGCTCTGCGAGGGCTCGCGCTTCCTGCGGTCCACGTGCAGGTAGCCGCTGACGTAGCGGCAGGGGATGCCGCTCAGACGCAGCCAGCCGAGCATCAGGTGGGCGAAGTCCTGGCACACGCCCTGGCCGAGCTTGAGGAAGTCCTCGGTCGTCGAGTCGTAGCGCGTGACGTCCTTCTGGTATTCGAAACGACCCCGCAGCGCCCGGCCCATGGCGAGGACCTGCTCGTCGAGCGGGGCCCCGCGCGGCACCGCCAGCGCGCCGTGGGCGGCGCGCAGCGCCGGCGTCAGCCGCACCGGCCCGTCGAAGGCGAGGTAGTCGAGCAGCGGGTAGGGCACCTCGCCGGCTCCCGCCGGTGGGCCGAGGTCGGCGAGCGCCACCGGCGCCGGCCGGGTCTCGACGAGCGAGGTCGCCGTCACCTCGATGCGGTCGTGGAACTTGGTGATGGTGAAGTGGTGGGTGACGTTGTCGTTCCAATCGACGTACCGGTAGACGCGCGCGCGGGGGCCGACGGCGAGCGTGAACGACAGGACGGTCTGCGTCGGCGTCGTCTTCGGCTGCACGCGCAGCTCGAGGAACGACTCGCTGATGTAGCCGTCGTACTCGAACGCGAAGGCGTGCTCGACCTCCAGTCGCATGGTCAGGACACGAAGTACTGCGCGGTGAGAGCCTCGTGCGTCCGCGTCACCGTGTCCACCACGCGGTCGAGGAAGGCGGCCGACGCGCGTCGCGCCGAGCGCTCGTCGTCGTACGAGAGATCCGCGTGCAGCTTGCCGGCCAGCCGCGCCGCCGGCGAAAGCTCGCCGTCGACGGCGATGCGCTCGAGGCAATCCTTGATGGCGGCGCTCGCTGCCCGCAGCGAGCGCGGCGAGTACGGGTCGAACAGCAGGAAGGTGACGACGAGGTCGCCCTCCATGCCCGCGCCGCGCGCCCGGCGGTAGTTCTCGAGCGAGGAGACGCTGCGCAGCAGGCTCCGCCACTGCGTGTAGTAGAGGGGCTGGTCGGGGCGCGCGCCGCCGGTGAGGGCCGGCAGCTTGGCGCGCAGGATCAGCGCGGTGCGGTAGATCCGCTCGAGCGCCGCGCCGAGCTTGAAGAAGTGCCACGCCTCGTCGCGGGTGAACGTGCTCTCGATCGCGCCGATGATGCCGAACAGGCCTTTGTGCGTCGAGGCGAGCGCGTCGCGCAGGCCGGTCGCGTCGGGGCGGCGCTCGCCGTGCGCCTCCACCGCGCGAAACGTCTCGTTGATGGACATGAACACCTCGACCGTGAGCGCCTCCCGCACCGCGCGCGCGTTCTCGCGCGCCTTGCGCAGCGAGTAGTGGACGGAGTACGGGTTCTTGCCGTCCACGAAGAAGCTTTGCAGATACGGCAGGGAGAGCGGCGCGAACGCTGACACCGGACGCGTCAGCTCGGCGGAGGGCAGGATGGCGAGGACGTCCTTCCACGCCGTCTGGGCGAGGTCCTCCGCGAAGCCCTGCGTCTCGGTCGCGAAGTCGTCGGTCACGAGCAGCAGGCGCGTGATGTTCTCCGCGCGCTCGAGATAGCGCCCCATCCAGTAGACGGCGTCGGCGACGCGGGAGAGCATCAGCCGCCGCGCCGGGGCGCGAGCACCCAGGTGTCCTTGCTGCCGCCGCCCTGGGAGGAGTTCACGACGTACGAGCCCTTGCGCAGCGCCACCCGCGTCAGACCGCCGGGCAGGATGCGCACGCCGTCGCCAAAGAGGATGAAGGGCCGCAGGTCGATGCGCCGCGGCTCGAAGCGGCCGTCGACGTAGGTCGGGTGGGTGGACAGCTCCACGAGGGGCTGCGCGATGTAGTTCGTCGGCTCCTTGCGCATGCGCGCGACGTAGGCGTCGATCTCCGTGCGCGTCGCGAACGGCCCGATGAGCATGTTGTAGCCGCCGGAATCGCCGGTGGTCTTGATCACCAGCTCGGCCGCGTGCTCGCGCATGAAGGCGAAGTCCTCGCGCCGGAAGCCGAGGTACGTCGGCACCTGCCCGAGCCGCGCCTCCTCGCCGAGGTAGTACTTGATGAGCTGCGGCATGAAGGCGTAGACGGACTTGTCGTCGGCCACGCCGGCGCCGGGAGCGTTGGCGATGGCCACGTTGCCCGCCCGGTAGGCGTTGAGCAGGCCCGGCACGCCGAGCAGGCTGTCGCGCCGGAACACGAGCGGATCGAGGAAGTCCTCGTCGATGCGGCGGTAGACGACGTCCACGCGCTGCCGTCCGCGCGTCGTGCGCATGAACACGTAGTTGTCCTCGACGAGGAGGTCGCGCCCCTCCACGAGTGTCGTCCCCATCTCGCGCGCGAGGAACGAGTGCTCGAAGAACGCCGAGTTGTGGATGCCGGGCGAGAGCACGACGGCCACCGGGCTCTCGGCGGTGCGCGGGGCCGCGTGCAGCAGCGCGTCGAGCAGGAGGTTCGGATAGTCCTTGATCGGACGCACCGGGTAGGGGCCGAACAGCTCGGGGAACACGCGCGTCATGAGGTTGCGGTTCTCGAGCACGTAGGAGACGCCGCTCGGGCAGCGGCAGTTGTCCTCCAGCACCAGGAACTCGCCGCGGTCGTCGCGGATGATGTCGGTGCCGACGACGTGCGTGTAGACGCCGCGCGGCGGCCGCACGTTGAGCAGCTCGCGCTTGTACTCCTTGCGCGAGAGCAGGAGCGCGGGCGGCAGCACGTTGTCCTTGAGGCACTTCTGCTCGCCGTAGACGTCGGCGATGAAGAGGTTGAGCGCGGTGACGCGCTGGACGAGCCCTGCCTCGAGCCGTTCCCACTCGCGCGCGGTGACGACGCGCGGCACGAAGTCGAAGGGGAAGATCCGCTCGAGCCCTTCCTTCTCGCCGTAGACCGTGAACGTGATGCCCTGGTCCATGAGCGCCAGCTTCTGCAGCCGCTCGCGCCGGCTGACCTCGCCCTGCGTGAAGGACTCCAGCACGCCCACGATGCCGCGATAGTGGGCACGCGCATCGCCGTCGCGATCGAAGGCCTCGTCGAACGCGGCGTCGCCGTCGTACACCCACTTCACGGCCGAGAGAATAGCATCACCGGGTGAACCGGCGAGGCCGGGCCATTCGTAGAGAGAGCGAGACCGGCGATACTGAGGGACGGGTATGGGCACGCCGGGGGGAGACCTCATCAGGGCCATGGCGGCAGGCGACCGCGATGCGTTCGCACGCTTCTACGACCGCTATGCGCCGTTCGTCTTTCCCTTCGTGCTCCGCATCGTGCGCGATCGTGCCGACGCGGCCGACGTGCTCCAGGACGTCTTCTGGGAAGCGTGGCGCGGCGCCGCCGCCTACGATGTGGCGCGAGGCACGCCGGAGGCCTGGATCATCACGCGCGCACGGACACGCGCCATCGACCGGGTGCGCGCCGTGCGTCGGCGTGGCGAGACGTTCGTGGCACCCGTCGACGAGGCCACGGTCGGCGCCCCCATCCCACCCGGTGGCGACGCCGCGATGCGCGCGGAGGAGCGGCAGCTCGTCGCGAGCGCTCTCGCGCAGCTCTCCCAGGCGCAGCGCGAGATCATCGAGCTCGCGTATTATTCCGGCCTCACACAACGGGAGATCGCCGAGCGGCTCGAGCAGCCGCTCGGCACCGTCAAGACGCGCATCCGCCTGGCGCTGGCGCGGCTGCGCGAGATGGTGACGCCCACGTGAGCCACGAACCCTTCGAGACCCTGGCCGCGGTCTACGCGGCCGGTGCGCTGGACGGCGATGACCTCGTGCAGTTCGAGGCTCACCTGCCGGGCTGCGCGGAGTGCCAGGCCGCCGTCCGGGAGGCGCAGGACACGCTCGCGCGCGCGATGCTGTCGGCGCGCCCTCAGACTCCGCTTCCCGCCGTGCGCGAGGCGCTCGTGCGCCGCATGGAACGCACGCGCGGCGCCGGCCGCCGCGCCTGGCTCACGTGGGCGGCGGCCACGGCGGTCGTCGCCGCGGTGGCCGCGGGATTCACCGCCACCTGGGTGGCCGTGCGCTACGAGGCGCGGCTCGGCCAGATGGCGCGCGAGACGGCAGCCGTCAAGGAGCGCCTCGCCCGCAACGAGGCGGCGCTGCAGGAGCAGGTCGCGCTTTATCGCGGCGCCGTCGAGCTCTTGCGCGATCCGGCCACCCGGGTCGTGGATCTGCGCGGCCAGGGCACGGCCGCGAGCGCGAGCGGGCGGATGATCTGGAACGACGCCGGCGGCGGGCATCTCTTCGTGGCCGGCCTGCCGCCCGCGCCCGCCGGCAAGACCTACGCGCTGTGGACGATCACCGGTGGGACCCCGCGCGCGGCCGGGCTCTTCGGCGTCGACGCGAGCGGCCGGAGCGCCTACCGCATCGCGCCGGAGGTCGCCAGCGGCGCGATCGGGGTCTTCGCCGTCACCCTCGAGCCCGAGGGCGGCACGCCGGCGCCGACGGGCGCGATCGTCCTCGCGTCGAAGTGAAAACCGGGCTTCTGCCGGTGATCGTCGCCACGGCCACGCTCGTCATCGGCTGCGGCCGCGAGGCGCCACCAGCGCTCGCTCCCGTGATGGCCGCCAAGGTCGCGGATGTCGCCGAGGTGAACACGCCCGGTGGATTTCTTGACTCGATCGCGTTGGCCCGCGACGTCGGCTACGTGGCGACCGGCGAGCGGGGCGGGCGGATCCGAGTCTGGGCGCCCGCAGATAGAGAGCCGATCACCTTCGGGGGATACCATCAGGCCGTCGTGGACCTCGCGTTCTCGCCGAGCGGCGATCTGCTCGCCTCGCTCGGCCGGCACGGTGAGGGGGCCCTGAGGCTCTGGCAGCCGGCTGAGCGCGCCGGCGCAAAGGTGTGGGCGGAGGTGGCCTCCGTGCCCATGGGCCGCTGTCTCGCGCTCCGCTTCGACGGCTCGGGTACGCGTCTCGCCGTCATGTGCGAGCGCGAGGTGCTGCTCCTCGACGTCGCAACGCGACTGGAGACGGCGCGGGTGCCGAATCCCCATCCCGAGAACCTGACCGCGTTCGATCTGGCCGCGAATGGAACGCGGCTGCTGACCGCCGGGCACGAGGGCGAGGTAGCGGTCTGGGACGCGGTGACGCTGGCGCCGATCCGCCGCATCTCGGTCAGTCGCTCGCGCCGCCCGGGGCCGCGGCCGCCTCCCGGCGTCCCGCCACCAGAGGTGTGGGCGGTCGTGGTGGCGCTCTCGCCCGATGGCTCGCGCGCCGCCGCAGTCACCATCGAGGGGACCGTCTACGTGTGGGACGTGGCGACGGGCGCCGAGCTGATCGTCGACGCCCATGCCGAGGCCAGCGGACCGCCGGCGGGCTCGCTGCGGTTCGCCGGCGACGGTCGATTGCTCGCGCCGACCGGGGACCGGCGCGGCATGCGCCTCTTCGACGTGTCGCGGAAGTCGTCACGGATCGTCGCGTCGGGAGGGAAGGCGTACCATGCCGTCGCGATCACCGACGACGCCACCGGCTTCGCGGCCATCACGTCGGACCTGGCGGGCGGAAACCTGAGCTACGGCGTCGAGATCTGGAGGCTCCCGGGCAAGCCCTCGGGGTGATCCTTCGGTTGACACCGCCGCCGCGCGCGGCATACAGTCCGTCCACACCGGACATGAGCGCGAACCGCTTCCTCGATCCGTCCTCCGCATCCGCGCGGCTCTTCGCGCAGGCGCAGCGCCTGATCCCCGGCGGCACCTCGAAGGCGAACTTCAACGTGAAGCCGCACCCGTTCTACGTCGCCTCCGGGCGCGGCTGTCGCATCACCGACCTCGACGGCGTCGAGCGCCTCGACGCCATCAACAACTTCACCGCGCTCGTCCACGGTCATGCGTTCCCACCTGTCGTGCAGGCCGTGACCGAGCAGGTCGCGCGCGGCAGTGCCTTCGCGGCCTCCACGCGCGAGGAGGTGGACCTGGCGCAGCTGCTCGTGGAGCGCGTGCCCGGCGTGGAGCGCATCCGCTTCGCCAACTCGGGGACGGAGGGCGTGATGATGGCGATCAAGGCGGCGCGCGCCTACACGGGGCGCGACCGCATCGCCAAGTTCGAGGGCGCCTACCACGGCTACTACGACGACGTGCAGGTGTCGTTCAGCTCGGGGCCGGCGGACTGGGGCCCGGAGCACGAGCCCACCAGCGTTCCGTCGAGCCGCGGCGTGCCGAAGCACCGCGTGGCGGAGACGCTGGTGTTGCCGTGGAACGACCGCGACGCCGTCGAGCGGCTGCTCACGCGCCACGCGCCGGAGATCGCCGCCGTCGTGGTGGATCCGCTCAGCAATCGCATGGGATTCATTCCCCCCGCGCCGGGCTTCCTCGACCACGTTCGCCGCGTGACCCGCGCGCTCGGCATCCTCGTCATCTTCGACGAGGTGATCTCCTTCCGCGTGGCGGCGGGCGGCGCGCAGTCGCGCTACGGCGGCGATCCCGATCTGACCGCGTTCGGCAAGATCATCGGCGGCGGCTTCCCCGTCGGCGCCACCGGCGGCAAGGCGGAGGTCATGGCCGTCTTCGATCCCGGCTCATCCAACGCGATCGCCTCCGGCGGCACCTTCACCGCCAACCCGGTGTCGATGGTGGCCGGCCTCGCCACGCTGCGCGCGCTCGACGCCGCGACATACGAGCGGCTCGAGCGCATGGGCGCCGATCTCCGCGCGCGGCTCGGCGAGAGGCTGCGCGAGCACGGCGTCGACGGACACATCACCGGGGACGCCTCGCTGTTCCGCTTCGTGATGACGTCGAAGCCGCCGCGGACCTACCGCGACACCGTGGAGCCGGCGGCGAGCGAGCGGATGGGACGCCTGTTCATGCACCTGCTCGACGCGGGCGTCCTCGTGAACACCAACGGTCTCGCCTGCCTCAGCACGCCGATGGGCGACGCCGAGCTCGCGGAGATCGTGCAGGCCTTCGACCAGGCGCTCTGGCAGCTTCGCCGCGCGCGCTGACGCGCGGCACGCAGAGGAGCACCGCGCCAACGCTGAGCCGGACCGAACCATCCAGCCGGGCAGCCCGCGGCCGGTTCCACGCGGGAACTAGCCGGGGGTGATCGCGGCGCGTCAGTCGTCGTCGCTCCGCGATTGACGATCGGTGACCGGCAGGCGGCGTGCACCGACCCAGCGGCGCTCGAACCATGCTTCATCTAGCCGCGCGACCTTCACGGCGTCGCCGCTCTTGCTTGCGTGCACGAACCGGCCATCGCCGATATAGATGCCGCTGTGATTGAGGCGGTCGAAGAAGACTATGTCGCCCGGCGCGAGCTCCTTACGCGCCACCGGTGTCCCGAGCCTGTACTGCTTCACCGTGCCATGAGGGAGTGACACGCCCGCGCGGCCGTACACGTACATCACGAAACCGGAGCAGTCGAAGCCTCGAGGATCGGCACCGCCCCAGCGATACGGTACGCCGACCAGCGCCAACGCCAAAGGCACCACACGCGACGCCCTCCCGACCGACCGGCGCTCGTTCTCGCTGACCTTGCTGTTGGGCTGTTGCTGACCGCGTGGCGTCCGGGCCGGCGCGCCCACTTCGGTGTTTCGCGGCGCGGAGAATGCGGGCTGAGCGGCAGGGACGATGGGCGCCGTTGGACTCGGCTCACCGGTCGAGCGACATCCCACGACGACCAGTGACAAGCTGCAAAGCCCGGCGGCCAAAACGATTGCCCGAGTCGACATGGCTCTGAAGTGCCGACCGCAAAGACAGTGCCGAGACCCCACCTGTCACCGCTCCGACACGAATCGCCGGTCTCACCATACGTTGCGTTGGCCCGCGCGATGACGCCGTGGCATCCAGGTCGCTGAGGAGTGTCAGCCTGACTCGAACGAATACGACGGGCGCGTCGCCATCCGGGAGACCTCTGCGACGGCGGTTGGACGCCAAAGGACAGATCGTTGCGACAGACGTCCGCGGTTGACACACCTCCAGCGGGCGGCATACAGTCCGCCCACGCTCGCGCCGGCGGCGATGCATGGCTCGCCGCGCAGACCAGGGCGCGGCAGGCAGGGGGAGCACGTCATGAGACACGGAATGCTCCGTATCGCCACCGTCCTCGGCCTCGTCGGCCTCGCCACCATGTGGAACCCCGCGCCCGTAGGCGCCGCCGACGAGGTGCGCATCGGCGTCGTGTCGCCGATGACCGGTCCCACCGCCAAGTTCGGCCAGGCGCAGAAGAACGCGCTCACCATGGCCGGGGACGACGTCAACGCCGCGGGCGGGATCAGGTCGCTGGGCGGCGCCAAGATCAAGCTCGTCTTCGGCGACACCCGCGGCGAGGCCGACACCGGGGTCACCGAGACGGAGCGGCTCATCACGCGCGAGAAGGTCCACGCGCTCATCGGCGCCTTCCAGAGCGGGGTGGGCTTCCCGTCCTCGGCGATGGCCGAGCGGCACCAGGTGCCGTGGCTGACGTTCGGGACATTCGACAAGATCACCGAGCGCGGCTTCAAGTACGTCTTCCGCGCCCATGCCAACGACACCATCAAGGCGCGCACGCTGATCGAGGGCCTGGTGGCGCTGGGCAAGCGCGCGTCCCAGTCCATCGGGAGCGCGGTGATCCTCGCGGAGAACACCGAGTGGGGCAAGTCGGTGAGCGACAAGCAGCGCGGCTTTCTCGAGAAGGCGGGCGTGAAGGTCCACTTCGTGGAGAACTACCCGTACGCCGCGCCCGACCTCACGTCGCTCATCGTCAAGGCCAAGGGCGTGAAGCCCGATCTCGTCGTGGCCGACTCCTACCTGGGCGACGCGCTGCTCATCACCCGGCAGATGCACGAGCAGGAGCTGCGTCCCGTCGCCTACGCGGCCGGCGGCGGCGGCCACGTGCAGCCGGACTTCCTCAAGAACATGGCGAAGCTGTCGGACGGCATCCTGGCCGCCACCATGTGGGATGCCGCGGTCGGCAAGGCGGTGCCGTGGATCGCGAAGGAGAACGAGCGCCACGTGGCGAAGTTCGGCGCGCCGTTCACGGAGGACTCGGCGGGCTACTACCAGGCGTTCCAGATCATCGTGGACGCGCTCGAGCGCGCGAAGACGACGTCCGCCAGGGAGCTGCGTGACGCGATCGCCGCCACCAGCATCACCGACGTGAACCACAAGGCGATGTTCCTGCCCTACAAGGCCCTCCGCTTCGACGACACGGGGCAGAACCCGTTCGCGACGGCGATGGTCGTGCAGATCCAGGGCGGCAAGTTCCGTCTGCTCTACCCGGAGAGCATCGCCGAGCCCGACGCCAGGGTCGTGTGGCCGTACCTGGCCACCACGCGGTGAGCGCGCGCGCGGGCGCTTGAGGGGGCTGGCTCAGGCCGTCACCAGCGGCCTGCTCATCGGCGCCGTCTACGGGTTGATCGCGCTGGGGCTGAACATCGTGTTCGGCACCATGCGCGTCGTCAACTTCGCGCAGGGGACGCTCCTCATGGCCGGCATGTTCATGACCTACTGGCTGTGGGAGCTGGGCGGCGTGCATCCTTATATATCGCCGCTGGTGACGGCGCCGCTCCTCTTCGGGCTCGGGTTCGCCGTTCAGCATCTCTTCGTCTCGCCGCTCCTCGCCCGCGAGCGGGCGCGCGAGCCCATGAGCGTTCTTCTCCTCACGCTCGGCCTCGCCCTCGTGCTGGAGAACGTCGCGCTCCTCTTCTTCAGCGCTGACTTCAAGACCGTCACCACCGACGTCTCGATGCAGACGTTCAAGATCGCCGGGCTGATCGTGAGCGTGCCGCGGCTCGTGGGCCTGGGCGCCATGGTCGCCACGAGCCTCGTCCTCTATCTCTTCTTCATGCACACCGATCTCGGCCGCGCCGTGCGCGCCACGGGCCAGGACCGCGAAGTGGCGCGCCTCATGGGCATCAACGACTTCCGCATCTACGGGGTCGCCTACGGGCTGAGCGCGGCCATGATGGGCATCGCCGCCGCCGTCCTGGTGCCGTTCTTCTACATCCACCCCGGCGTGGGCACGTCGTTTCTCCTCAAGGCCTTCGTCATCGTGGTGCTCGGCGGCCTGGGCAGCATGCCCGGCGCGGCCCTCGGCGGCCTGCTCGTCGGCGTGATCGAGGGCGCGGTGGCCCTCTGGGTGCAGGCCGCCGTCGCGCAGATCGTCCTCTTCGCGGTCTTCGTGGCCATCCTGTTCGTCCGTCCCGCGGGATTGCTGGGGGTGGAGCGCCGGTGACACGGCTCTCGGCGTCCGTGGGGCTCGCGCTCCTGTCCATCGTCGGCGCCGCGCTCGTTCCCGTCGCGACGCGCGCGCTCATCGGCGACGACGACTACTGGCTCCAGGTGTTGATCTGGGTGATGTTCTTCGCCTACCTCAGCGCGGCCTGGAACCTGATCGGCGGCTTCGGGGGCCAGTACTCGATCGGCCACGCCGGGCTGCTCGGCATCGGCGCCTACACCTCGTCGCTGCTCTACGTCCACGCGGGCGTCAGTCCGTGGCTGGGCATGCTGGCGGGCGGATGCCTCGCCGCCGTCGTGGGCGGCGCGATCGGCTATCCGTGCTTCCGGCTGCGCGGCGCCTTCTTCTCGCTGGTGACCATCGCCTTCGCGGAGATGCTGCGCGTGGGCACCGAGCTGACCGACTCGCTGTTCGGCCTGCCCATCAACGGCGTGCGCGGGTTCCTGCTGCCCGTGGCCGGGAGCCGTCCCGCCGACTTCCAGTTCGTGGGCAAGCGCGGCTACTACTACGTGATGCTCGGCCTGCTGGTGATCATCCTCACCGTCGGCTGGCTCGTGAAGCGCTCGCGCCTCGGCTACTACCTGGCCGCGATCCGCGACGACGAGGACGCCGCCGCCGCCCTCGGCGTCCACCCCGCGCGCGCCAAGCTGCTGGCCATGGTGCTGAGCAGCTTCTTCACCGCCGTCGGCGGCACGTTCTACGCGCAGCTGATCGGCTTCATCACGCCCACGCGGACGATGAGCCTGGACTTCTCCGTGCAGATGGTGGTGATGCCGGTGCTCGGCGGCATCGGCACCGTGCTCGGCCCGCTGTGGGGCGCCCTCGTGCTGGTGCCGATCGGCGAGGTGACGCGCGCGCTGTGGGGCGGGAGCCTGCAGGGCGTGCACCTGATCATCTACGGCGCCCTGCTCATGCTCGTCATCCTCAGGTGGCCGCAGGGCATCGATCCATGGCTCCGTGGTCTCGTCGCCCGTCGTCGAGAAACGCCTGTCGCCGCGCAGCCGGCCCTCGGCGATACCCCGCTCGTCACGCCGCGCACGTCGCCCGACGGCGGCGAGGCGCTGCTCCGCGTGGACGGCCTGAGCCGCAGCTTTGGCGGCGCCGTGGGCGTGCGCGACCTCGCCTTCGAGGTGGCGCCCGGCGAGGTCGTCGGCATCATCGGCGCCAACGGCGCCGGCAAGACGACCGTGTTCAACCTGATCACGGGGGCGCTCGCCGCCGACGGCGGCGACGTCTGGTTCGCCGGCCGCCGGCTCGGTCGCGAGACTCCCGACGCGCGCAGCCGTCTGGGGATCGCGCGGACGTTCCAGATCGTGCGCCCGTTCATCGGCCTCACCGCGCTCGAAAACGTGATGGTCGCCGCGCTGCCGCGCGCCGCCAGCGTCGCGGAGGCGCGCCGGGAGGCGGGGCGCTGGCTGGCTTTCGCCGGCCTCGCGCATCGCGCCGGCGTCATCGCGAGCGGGCTCAGCACGGGCGAGCGCAAGCGTCTGGAGCTGGCGCGCGCGCTCGCGACCCGGCCGCGGCTCTTGCTCCTGGACGAGGTGACGGGCGGCGTGGACCAGCGCAGCCTTCCTGGTCTCGTGCGCCTCATGCAGGGGATCCGCGCGGAGGGCCTCACGCTGCTCGTCATCGAGCACAACCTGCGCGTGGTGACGGCGCTCGCCGACCGTCTCGTCGTTCTGCACCTCGGCGAGAAGATCCGCGAGGGCCCGCCGCAGGCGGTGGTGACCGATCCCGCCGTCGTGGATGTTTACGTCGGAGCGACGGTTGCTCGCGGTTGAGAACCTCGCCGTGGACTACGGCGGCTACGTCGCCCTCTCCGGCGTGTCGCTCGAGGTGCGCACGGGCGAGATCGTCTGCCTCATGGGCGCCAACGGCTCGGGCAAGAGCTCGCTGCTCAACGCCGTCTCCGGCCTCGTCCGCCCCGCCGCGGGCACGGTCGTCTTCGAGGGACGCTCGCTCACCGACGTGCCGACGTACCGCCGGCTGGGCCTCGGCCTCGCCCACGTGCTGGAGCGCCGCCGTCTCTTCCCGTACATGACCGTGCTCGAGAACCTCCTGCTCGGCAGCTATCTCCCCGCCGCCCGCGCGCGCCGCGGCGAGGCGCTCGAGCAGGTCTTTCGGACGTTCCCGGAGCTGCGCGCCCGGCGCCAGCAGCTCGCCCACACCCTGTCGGGCGGCGAGCAGCAGATGGTCGCCATCGCGCGCGCCCTGATGAGCACCCCGCGCTTCCTGATGCTCGACGAGCCGTTCCTCGGCCTGTCGCCGCGCCTCGTGGCCGAGGTGGCGGAGACGATCCTGCGCCTCAACGCCGACGGCATGACCGTGCTCTTCACCGAGCAGGCCATCCACCAGTCCCTCATCACCTCGCATCGCGGCTACATCCTGGAGTCCGGCCGCCTCGTCCTGAGCGGGACGAGCGCCGAGCTGCTCGGAAACGAGATGCTGCAGCGCGTGTACATGGGGCTGGATTTGGAGGCGCCGTGAGCTCGGCTGCGATCCGAAGCGAAAGCGCAGCCCTGCCTGAAACACGGGTTCGAATTCTGAGTCGGCTTGAAAAGTCAGTAGTTCAGTCGGAAATCGAAGGTAAGGGGTCGAGGAGCAGAATCGGTTTGTTGCGGCTCCGGTGCGCGCGCCGGCTCGTTTGACGGTGCCTTTGTTGCCCATTACGATCACAGTCGGCCAACAGGCGATCGCCCCGACCTCGGAGGAGAGATACGATGTCGAACGCGATAATCAACCCTCTCTCAGCGGCCAAGCCGCCCTCACACTGAGCGCCCGAAGACTGCGCCTCGCGTGACGAGGCAAAGGGCGTGTTTGTCGACGGCACGGATTGGTTCCTATCCGCGAGTGTCGACCGTCGCACGGTCCTCAAGGGGGCGAGCAGCGCAGCGCTCGGACTACTCGCTTCGGCCTGCGGATCATCCAGCCTTACCACGTCTCCTTCCGCGGGCAGAGGCGAGAGTGCGTCGGAGACGAGTACGGCCCCCGTGCGACCGGCGGCGGCAGCCGGCGCCGCAAAAACCCGCGAAACAGTCTACGTCTTCAACGTCGGGTCGAAGGATGTCACGCTGATCGACGCCGCCAATCGCCAGGTGCGCGAGACTCGACCGCTCGGCGCCTCGGTGCGCTGGTTGTCCAACGAGCAGACGTACTGGGACGGGGCACGTATCTGGACCTACGATTTTCCCAACGATCAGGTCCAGGCAATCGCTATCGATCCAAGGCAGGTGGCCATCACCAAGACGATCGCCGGGCTCGGCAAGGGGCCCGGCCACAGTCTGGTCGTGCTGCCCGATAAGAGGAAGGCCGCGGTCAACGTCGCGGGCGACAATCTCATCGCGTTCCTCGACCTCGAGCACGGCAGCGTGGACTCCACGCTGCAGACCGGCGCATTCCCCTGAGACCTTCACCTGACGCCGGACGGTCGGTTCGGCTTCACACCGGAACGCGAGGCGGACACGGTCTCGAAGATCGACATGACGAGCCGAAGACTGGTCAAGACAGTTTCGTTCCCTGCTCGCAGCAAGCCGCACATGTTGCGCGTGTCTCCCGATGGGAAGGAAGTGTGGGTGCAGACCGCCGACGCGAACACGAACGTGGTTCTCGACGCCTCCGACCTGGCGGTGCTTTCAACGCAGCCGACCGGAAAGCAACCGGTAACCAACGCGTGGACCCGCGATCGGCGCTACGCGGTCGTTACCAATGGCCAGGACACCTTCGCCCAAATCTTCGATGCGCGGACCTTCAAGGAAGTGAAGCGCCTGACGATCGGTCAGGGCGGCTCCAACATTGGGTTCAGTAGGGACGGCAAGACGGCCTTCATTGCGGTGCGCGGTACGAACGACGTCGCCGTGATCGACATCGAGAAGCTGGCGCTGGCGAGCCGGATCAGGGCAGGAACTGAGCCTCAGGGCCTAATTGTTCGCTGACTGATTGCCGGGGTGAAAGGGGCGTGGCCCACGTTGAGGATGGCTTCGAAGACTGACGCTTACGGCAATTTAGCTTCACAAGAGCCGTCGTGTACCGGACCGCGACGTTAGCGGGCAATGAAATCATGCACTTGAATTATGCACCTTCGATCAAGTCTCGTTGGGGCCACCACTTACAGGCGTGTTATTTGTCCCGACGATCGCATCCCCACCGATGAGCCGATAGACGGTCAACGAGCACTGGTTCACGAGCTGTCGTTTGCCCGCCAGACGCTCGAAACCTGGCAGACGCCCCGATTCTGACATCCTGAGTGGCTCAAAGTCGGGGAGCAGGTCGGACCCACACCGTGTCGTCGCATCCCGGTGCTCATGGGATGTCCATCTGGCTACCCACCCATCTGCAAGCTGTCCATCTGGCTACCCACCCATCTGCAAGCTGTTTAACAGAGTGTGCAATCCGCGCGTACGGCTTGTCTTCCTAAATCCTCGCGTGCGTTGACCTCGATCTTTGGCCCTGAAATTGCCCTCTACCACAACCAATTAGAGTGATTACCCAGCTACCCGGCGGCGTCGAGCGCTGGTATACCGTGCGAGAGGCGGCGAGCCTCTGCCACCGCGCCGAGGCACCATCCGAAATCTTTTCTCGAAGTACGAGCTGCCACGACGGCTCGTCCGGGGCCCTGGCAGGAACCCGAGAAGGATCGCCCCGCGCTCCCCGTCGACCATCCTCTGCAGCGTCTCACCCTCCGCCCCTGACTCGGCAGAATGCCGATCCTTCACACTGAAGCTTCACACCGGACTATCACACCCGCCCGTCACTCTAGGCTGACACCGTTCCCCTTTGCGCGAGCGTCACGCACCCGGCATATTGCGTGGCACCAAACAGGGGGGCTGGCGCACATGCCACAAACGCGAGAACAACGATCTCTGAAACGAGAGAGTCCCCGGCGGGCTGTCCCTCGGAGCGTTTCATCTACGGGCCGGCCGCGCGTGAGCGCCCAGCCGCTCGAAGTCTCTTCTTCGTCGAGAGGAGGCGGTACTTATGACCTAGGTATAATTCACGCCGCACTTGTGTTGAGTCAGTCCCTTCATCACTTCCAACCTAAGGATAGGGAGAATCAATCATGGAGAAGAAGGACAAACTCGAGCTTGTGATCGAGGAGCTAGAAGAGCGCATCGCGCCCGGTGTCATAACCAAAGGGAACAATGGGTGGGGCAACGGCGCGGAGGGTACGAACCCCGGCAGCGACAACGGTCTCACGGCAGATTCAAAGAGTACGGAGACGGCAACGGCAGCCGACGGTCCGAACAGCGGCACGCCGAACTCCACAACGCGTTAGATCTGGGCCAGCGGGCGGGCGGGGCAACCCGCCCGCCCGCTCGACGCCGAGGGGCCAGGGGTTCTAGCCCTGGCGCTTGGCGCGTACCCTTTAATGCAATAGCGAGGAGGCACTACTGAGCCCCTCACTCGTGGCATCCACGACGCTGGGCTGGCATTGCCACCTCAGGAGAGGTCACTGGGGCCTCAGGAGTCTCGCTCCCTTGGTGAGAAGTCCATGTCTACTGTAGTGACACAAGAGCTGCCCAAGCTCCGGAGCGATCTCGTGATCAGCCGGCAGGGCGGCGCGGTCGTCCTGAAGGATCCGGCGACCGGCCGCTTCTTCCGTTTCGGCGAAGCTGCGCACTTCATCACGAGCCAGCTCGACGGCGCCACTCCGATCGCAGTCGTCCGCCAGCGGGCCGGCGAGGAATTCGGGTCGCTACCCGAGCCGGGGATGGTCGAAGGGTTCGTCGGGTCGCTCAGGCGGCTCGGGCTGCTCGAGGCCGACGACGCTGCGCTTGAGCGTCCGGCCGCCCCGCGCCGACACACTCGTGGCGGCCCACTGAACCTGAGGTTCAGCGCCTTCGATCCCGACCGCCTCCTGGACCGGCTGGTCGACAAGGTCGCTTTCTGCTTCACGCCGGCCTTCCTGGTGTTCTCCGCCGCGGTCATCGTGCTCGGGTTCGGTATCGCTGTGGCGGAATGGGGTGACATCACCAGAGACCTGAGGCGCCTGTGGCGTGTCGAGATGCTCCTGGTGGCGTGGCTTATCACTTTCATGGTCTCTGCGGCGCACGAGTTCGCGCACGGCTTCACCTGCAAGCGGTTCGGGGGCCATGTTCATGAGATAGGGTTCATGCTCATCTACTTTCAGCCTGCCTTCTACTGCAACGTGAGCGATGCCTGGCTCTTCGCCGAGAAGTCCAAGCGCCTCTGGGTGACCATCTCCGGGCCTTACTTGGAGTTGTTCCTCTGGGCTCTGGCCGTCATCATCTGGCGGGTCACGGAGCCGGGCACCTGGCCCAGCGCTGTCGCGTTGGTGGTGGTCGCCGCATCCGCCTTCAGGCTCTTCATCAACCTCAACCCGCTGATCAAGCTCGACGGCTACTATCTGCTCAGCGACACCCTCGGGATCCACAACCTCCGCGCGCGCGCATTCGGCTATCTCAAGCGCCGCCTTTCCGCTCTGGTGGCGTCACCGAGCCAAACGCCGGAGGAGCCGACGCCCCGGGAGAGACGGGTGTATCTCGCGTACGGCCTCCTGGCCGGCGGCTACTCCGCGTGGCTCCTCGGCTGGGTGGCGTTGATGGTGGGCGGCTATCTGACCGAGCGCTACCAGGGCGCCGGGGCGATCGCCTACGCAGGTCTGCTCGGGCTCGCGTTCCAGAATCCGCTTCAACGCTGGGCAGCCAGACCCGGGTTCCGAGCGTGGGGCGAGCGCGTGACCTCGCGCTGGGTCCCGATCGGTGGACGCATGCGGGTTGTCCTGCTCTTCGCCCTCGTCGTGGCCGCGCTCTTTCTCGTGCCGTGGGAGCTCACGGTCTCGGGCGAGTTCGCGGTTGCCCCGCGCCACAATGCGGACGTGCGCGCCGAGGTCGACGGAATCATCGCTGAGGTCTACGTCGACGAGGGCCAGCGGGTCGCCGCAGGCGAACTGGTCGCCCGACTCGCGGATCGAGACTATCGCGCCGAGCTCAGGGCCGTCGAGGCGCAAAGCGACGAGATTCGTGCCCGGCTCAAAATGCTGCGAGCAGGGCCACGGGTGGAGGAGCGGCGTGTGGCCATTCAGAATCTCGAGACCGCCGAGACCCGGCGCGAGCACGCCCGCCGCCGGCTCGAGGAGGCGGAACGGATGCAGGCCGCCCGCCTTGCCAAGGCGACGGCTGACGTCGCAGTGGCCGAAGAGCGGCTGCGGTACGCTCGCAACGATCTCGTGCGATCCCGGGCTCTCTTCGAGGGCGAGCTCGTCTCCCGGCGAGCACTCGAGGAATCCCAGGAGCGGGCGGCGGTCGGCGACAAGGAGCTGGCCGCTGCCCGGGCCGACGTCGCGGCCGTGTCGGCCGGCGATCTGGCGTTGACCGGCGATCTGGCTGGGTTCCGCAAGGAGCTGGCCGTGGCCCAGAAGGAAATGGAGGAAGCCCGGGCCCGGCTCCGGCTGCTCGAGGCCGGGAGCCGGCCCGAGGAGATCGAGGGCGCCGAGGCAACGCTGGCGCGACTCCTTAGCCAGCGGAGCCACCTCGAGGAACAGCTCCGGCTCGTCACAGTACGGAGCGCCGTTGACGGCGTCGTGACAACGCCAAAGCCCCGCGAGAGGGTCGGACAGTACATGAAGAAGGGTGACCTCATCGTCGAGGTGCACGAGTTCACCACGGTCAGAGTGGAGATCGCCGTCCCAGAGCGGGAGATCGGCGACGTGAAGGTAGGTCAGCCGGTGATCGTCAAGGCCCGGGCCTTTCCCGAGCGCCCCTCGGAGGGCCGCGTGACCGCGATTGCGCCGGTTGCCGTGAAGGACGAGGAGGCCTGGCGGGGCAAGGTGTTCAGGGTGACGACCGCCGTCGACAACCCCGATCTCCTCCTGAGGCCCGATATGACGGGGACCGCCAAGATCTATTGTGGGCAGCGTCGGCTGTTCGACGTCCTCAGCAGAAGATTGGCCCGGTACGTGCGAGTGGAGTTCTGGTCTTGGTGGTAACGCCGCCAGAGTAATGACGCCTCCCGGGCTGGCGCCAGCGTCCTCGCCGATCCGCGCACCACGAGCGGTCCACGAACGCCTTCCCGCCGGCGTGGTGGATTTTCTTCAGCTTGAGGCCTCCTGCTTGGAATCCGGCGGGACCGCCGGGTTGTTGCCCTTAAGCGAGGGCAGTAGCGCGACGAAGGTCATGCTTCTGTGAGCGGGAAAGGCCGGCCAAACTTGCCGGGGAATAGAGAGGGACCTCTCGGGATGGCCTTAAGTGTTTCGGATAACGCGTGCAGATCATGGGCCGACAGATTGGCCATGGGGACATGCAAGGGATCGCCCACATCCACAATGCGAAACCATGGAGCCGTGCCCATTGCGTAAGGAAGATAAAAACGCAAATTCGTTCGCTGGGAGAGATCACGAAGACGGCTTTCGCTTATACCCGATTCCTCGACGGGTTGAAAAAGGTCCCAGATGGGCATATACCATGCCCAGAGCCGCGTGAAGTTAAAGAGATTTTCCGTTTCATCGCGAAAGCCTGCAGATTTTTTGCCTGAGTGAACCAATCGAGCACAGAGCACGAGAGGTTTTCGTTTTCCTCGTAGCCGTTCAATCAGAAGGTCGACGGACTCATCCGTGATAGCGGAATCCGCTGTGCAGGCAACGGCTGCATCATCTGTTTCGAAAAGATAGCAGTTCCAGAATGTCTTAAGGGAGGACGGCATTTCTGCGAAAAAGGGGAACGCTGTCGCACGGATGTCACCGATCGTTATCGTCTCCCCGTGCTTCAGGCGGATTACTCTCCGCCTTCGGCCCAGAACGTTGTGGATGACAGCCAAAAGATCAACCTCCCACATGTGATCCGGGTGGCAGTCCGGCACAACAATGGGGATGTCCTCGGGCAGCATCATGAGAACTCCCAAGTTGCAATGATCAATGTCCTGATGGGTGACAAAGACAGCATCCAACGGCGGAAGCTGTGCTGGTGACAGCTGGGTCAGCTGGGGGCCGTATGGTTCGAAGAAAAAACGATCCCCGAAGGTGTCTGAAAAGGACGACTTCAAATCCTTTTCTGTCCACTTAATATGCGGTCGAAGAAATGGATCAACACAAACCGATGATCGAGCGGTTTGAAAGAGAATACAGGCGTGTCCCAACCAAGTGAGGCGGTCCTTCTTCCCCTCCAACAGGCTTTGAGAGACGATCTGCGCCGATGGGTCGATCTCTTCAATCAATTCAAGGCTGCGGAGACCCTCAATCACTGGTGAAAGATTCACGTCGCACTGCTCAAGAATTCGCGAGAGCGCTTTTTCCGAGACTCCCTGTGAAAGCTTTGAAATGATGTGGGAAACCTCCGGCGAGTAGCGTCCTGCAGGGATACCAGGACTCTCGGTGCGACGGTGGAGACCGTCCAGGAAGTTGATCCTCAAGCGGTCCTCG
>Ga0209160_1001181_pt1 | contig 21901 bp, 17 predicted proteins | sample GraSoiAngelo_153_FD_186167 | JGI IMG/M metagenome (GOLD analysis project Ga0209160, IMG submission 186167) | Grasslands soil microbial communities from the Angelo Coastal Reserve, California, USA - 14_1009_12_40cm (SPAdes) (version 2) | ecosystem: Environmental > Terrestrial > Soil > Grasslands ... | reverse complement strand
GCCAGCGCGGGAGCGAATGGCGCGTTGATGTTTTATCCCCAGGAAATCCGCAACTACCGTGACTGGACTACGATTGACGTCGATCTCTGGCGCCACTATTGGTTCGCTATGGTGAACCGCGGGGTGATGGCACAGCCCTACTGGTGGGACGAACAATGGACCATCTCCGTCCAGCACACCGAAGCCGACATTGACAAGCACCTCGCGGCCTTCAGCGACATTGCTTCGTCGCTCACCAAGGCGCAGCAGGAGCGCATGGCGGTGGCGGTTCACTAGCGGAGCCAAGGAGTCCGATTTGTCAGCTCACAAGAGTGAGGTCCACCAGCCTCATCTGAAGCGCGTGCTCGGCCGTTGGGACTTGGTTCTGTTGTTCGTAGTGGCGGTGGTCAACCTCAATGTGGTGCCGACTATCTCCGCCAATGGAGCCGTCACTGTCTGGCTGTGGATTCTGGCGCTGATTTTGTTTTTCTGGCCGCAGGGTATTGCCGTCATCGAACTGGCACATCGCTATCCCGGCGAGGGTGGCGTTTACCTGTGGGCAAAACGACTTTTCGGGGACTTCCACGGATTCATGTCAGGTTGGTGTTACTGGACCAACAATATTTTTTACGTGCCGACGGTGTTGCTGTATTTTGTCGGTATTTCTGTCTTCGTTGCGGGGGAACGTGCTCAAGGCCTGGCGGACAAGCCAGTATTTGCATTCAGCGGATCACTGATTTTGCTCATACTCCTGGTCGTCCTCAACGTACTCGGCTTGGGGGTAGGCAAGTGGGTCAACAATCTGGGCGGCATCGGCACCGGAATTACCGCGGCCACTCTGATTGGATTAGGCCTCATCGTCACCCATCGCTTTGGGACCTCCGTGACGGCTAGTGACTTCAGGATTCCAAGCGATTTTCGCCTCATCTCCGCCTTTGGAGTGATTTGCTTTGGCCTCGTAGGGCTGGAATTGGCTTCGATCATGGGAGATGAGATTCGTGACCCCGATCGTACTCTGCCCGGAGCCGTTGCCATCGGCGGCGTGATCTCGGGCCTGCTTTATGTCGGAGCCACTCTCACATTGCTAATTGCAGTACCTAAAGATCAGATTGGTGTGCTGGCCGGCATCATGCAGGCGGTAAGCCATCTCGCGGGACGAATTGGGGTGGCGTGGATTACCTCGCCATTCGCATTGGTGCTGAGTCTCTCGATTGCCGGTATTGCTTCAGCATGGCTTGCAGGATCGGCGCGCATTCCGTTTGTCGCCGGACTGGATTCCTATTTGCCGCAAGGGCTCGGCAAGTTGCATCCTCGCTATGCGACGCCGTATGTCGCTTTGATTGTGCATGCAAGCCTGTCCGCGATGTTTTTGGCCATGAGCTTTGTCGGAGCGCAAGTCAAAGAAGCATTTGTGACCATGCTCAATCTCGCGGTGGTGCTCCAACTGGTACCGTTTCTTTACATGTATGGAGGGTTGATCAAACTCGGGCTGGCCTACGACACGCGCGGACACTATAGCAAGAGCACACTACTGATTGCCGGCTGGAGCGGTCTGCTCACGACCGCACTGGCCATGGCGGTGGCTTTTGTTCCTTCGCACCAGATCGAATCGGTATGGCTGTACGAGATCAAAATGGTGGTTGGGACCTTGTTCATCGTCGGATTGGCCGCGTTTTTCTTCTTCGTCTATAGCCGGCGCAAGCTGCCGCAAGAGGTCGCAACCGGGGCTTAGCGAAACAGAGAGCTCAAGAATTTTCGGAGGACTTATGCCAGGCGGAGTAAAAACCGACGTCCGCACTTATCAGATGTACATCAACGGCGACTGGGTAGACAGCAAGTCCAATAAGACTTTCCCAGTCTACGATCCTGCTGCCGAAGAGACCATCGCTCAGGTCCCTGATTCCAACGCCGACGACGTCAACCGCGCCGTTGCCGCCGCAAGGGCAGCCTTCGATGACGGGGCCTGGCCCGCGACCACGGCGCAGGAGCGCGGACGAATCCTCTTTCGCCTCGCCGATAAAATCCGCCAGAACGCCGCTATGCTCGCGGAACTCGAAGCCCGCAATTGCGGCAAACCGATCGTCGAAGCCGAATTCGATATCAATGACACGGCAACCTGCTTCGAATACTACGGCGGTCTTGCCACCAAGGTTCTTGGATATGTAAACCCGGTGCCCGACAATGCCATGAGCCTGACCCTGAAAGAGCCCATCGGCGTTGCCGGACAGATAATTCCCTGGAACTATCCATTGCTGATGGCGGCGTGGAAATTGGCGCCCGCACTGGCCGCCGGATGCACCTGCATTCTCAAGCCTGCCGAGCAAACTCCACTCACAGCGCTCGAAATGGCGCAGTGGTTCGCCGATGTTGGCTTGCCTCCGGGTGTCGTCAACGTGATTACTGGTTTCGGTGAAACCGCGGGAGCGCCCCTAGTGCAGCATCCCGACGTGAACAAAATCGCCTTCACCGGCAGCGCTGCCGTCGGAAAAATTATCGTCAAACAGGCTGCCGACACTGTGAAGCGGGTCACTCTCGAACTGGGCGGCAAGTCGCCTAACATTTTCTTTGCCGATGCCGATTTCGAAGCCGCCATCGATGGCGCGCTCTTCGGAGTGTTCATCAATCAAGGCGAAGTCTGCTCCGCCGGCAGCCGCATCCTGGTACAGAAACCGATCTACAAGAAGTTCGTCGACGCAATGACTGCAAAAGCCGCGAAGATCAAGCTGGGCGCTCCTCTTGACCGCGACACGAAAATGGGACCGCTGGTCAGCAAAGAACAATACGACCGCGTACGTTCTTACCAGGAAGTTGGTAAGAAAGAAGCCAAGCTCGCGTTCGGCGGCGGCCGTGCCGCATCTTTTGCCAAAGGGTATTACGTCGAGCCCACAATTTTCTATGACGTTGATAACAGCGCCCGCATCGCGCGCGAAGAGATCTTCGGCCCGGTCGCCACCGTCATCCCCTTCAACGACGAGAAAGACGCAATGAAGATTGCCAACGATTCACCCTACGGTCTCGCCGCCGCAGTATGGACCCGAGACATCTTCAAAGCTTTCCGCGTCGTGAAGGCGCTGCGAGCCGGCATCGTGTGGGTAAACCACATGCAGCCTACGTACGTTGAAGCGCCCTGGGGCGGCTACAAGCAGTCTGGTTTCGGACGCGAACTCGGACCTTGGGGTATCGAAGAATATCTCGAAACCAAACAAGTCCACATCAACCTCAGCGAACAACCAATCGGCTGGTACTGAGAACTGAGACCTGAGAACTGGGAACTGAGAACTGAGGATTTAGAAAAAAGCACTGATTCAGATGCCAACGATTCAACTACGAACCGCTGTTCCCGGACTTAAGTCGAAGGCGCTAGGCGAACGTCGCATCAGGGCGGTGGCGCGAGGTTTATCCCATGGCACCCCGGTGTATGTCGCCAAAGCCGAAGGCGCGATGCTCGAAGATGTGGATGGAAATCGCTACATTGACTTAGCCGGTGGCATCGGCTGCCTTAACGTGGGGCACCGGCGTGATGTGGTCATCAATGCGATTCGCCGTCAACTCGATCGTTTTTTGCATACCTGTATCCAGGTCACTCCTTACGAGAGTTACGTCCGTCTTGCTGAGAGGTTGAATGAACTCACGCCGGGCAAGTTTCCCAAGAAAACACTTTTTGTGAACAGCGGCGCCGAGGCTGTCGAGAACGCGGTCAAGATTGCTCGCGCTTACACGGGACGTCCGGCCATCATCGCATTCGAAGATGCCTTCCACGGCCGTACCATGATGACGCTCGCGCTGACTAGCAAGACGCATCCTTATAAAGCAGGCTTCGCGCCGTTTCCCAGCGATGTTTACCGCGTGCCATTCGCCTACTGCTATCGCTGCTCGTACTCGCTGAAATATCCTTCGTGCGATATTTTTTGCGCGCGCCACCTCGAAGATACATTCAAGCGTGTCGTGGCCAGTGAAGAGGTTGCAGCCGTGATTGCCGAACCGGTGCTGGGCGAAGGTGGCTTTGTTGTGCCACCACCTGAATATTTTCGCGTCTTGCTCGAAGTCTGTCGAAAACACAAGATTTTATTCATTGCCGACGAAGTGCAAACCGGCTTCGGCCGCACCGGCGCGCTGTTCGCCTGCGAGCGCTACGGAATTGAGCCGGACATTCTCGTGACTGCCAAATCGCTGGGCGGGGGTTTGCCACTGGCCGCAATTACGGGACGTGCCGAGGTCATGGATGCTCCTGGGCCAGGGGGCTTAGGCGGAACGTTCGCCGGAAATCCACTTTCCTGCGAAGCCGCATTGGCTGTGCTCGATCTGTTTGAGAATGAGGACCTATCATCTCGCGCCAATGAACTAGGTGACGATTTCCAAAGGCGCGCACGCGAATGGCAAAAGCGCTGGCCGATGATTGGCGACGTTCGCGGCCTCGGCGGAATGCAGGCCATCGAGCTCGTACAATCGGAAGATAAGCGCGAACCTGCTACCGAAGAAACTAAGCAGATCGTGCAATATTGTTACGAGCACGGTGTCATTATCCTTTCGTCTGGCTCCTATTCCAATGTGATCCGGTTGCTCATGCCTCTAGTGATTACAAATGAGCAAATGAGCGAAGCACTCGATGTTCTGGAGTCCGCGCTACAAACGACGTACGAAAAGAAGAGAGAAGCTGTTGCGCAACCGGTGTAGCACAATATGGCGCAGGCGTTGTCGCTTGCGAAAGGCAAGATCATGAATACGGCAGTCATCACTGAAACCAAGATTCAGAATTACGTTAATGGCAAATGGACCGAATCGAATGCCCGTGAATGGCTCGATGTCGTCAATCCCGCGACTGGCGAGACTCTGGCGAAAGTGCCGCTGTCCGATGCGGGCGACATTGGTGCGGCGATCGAATCCGCTGCTGCTGCGTTCCCCGATTGGCGACGCACTCCGCCGGAAGACCGCATCCAGCCGCTCTTCAAGCTGAAGCAACTGCTGGAACGTCACATCGATGACCTCGGACGAATCATCACTCAGGAAAATGGTAAGACTTTTGCCGAAGGCAAAGCCGAAATGCGGCGTGCCATCGAAAACGTCGAAGTTGCTTGCGGCATTCCGATGATGATGCAAGGGTACAACCTGGAAGACGTCGCACGCGGCATCGACGAGATCATGATTCGCCAGCCGCTTGGAGTCGCCGCGGCAATTACGCCGTTTAATTTCCCTGGAATGATTCCGTTCTGGTTTCTGCCGTATGCGATTGCAACCGGCAACACTTTCATCTTGAAACCATCGGAGCGCGTTCCGCTCACCATGCGATTTGCCTTTGAACTACTCGAGCACTGCAGACTTCCTAAAGGCGTCGTGAACCTGGTCAATGGTGGTAAGGCTGTGGTTGACGCGCTGCTCGATCATCCGAAAGTTCGCGCGATTAGTTTTGTCGGTTCGACGCCGATTGCCAAGTATGTCTATGCGCGTGCGGGAGCGAATGGCAAGCGTGCTCAATGTCAAGGCGGTGCGAAGAACCACGTGATCGTGTTGCCGGACGCGGACATGCAGATGGCTACACAGATCATTAGCGACAGCGCGTTTGGATGCGCTGGTCAGCGCTGCCTCGCAGTCTCCGTCGCGGTGACGGTGGGCGACGCACAGAAATCCTTTCGTGATTCGATCACCGACGCAGCCGCGAATCTCCGCGTGGGAAGCGGTCTGGATGAAGGTGTGCAGATGGGACCAGTCATCACTCGCGATAGTAAGGCGCGAGTCCAATCACTGATCGGAGTCGGGGAGAAGGAAGGCGCGAAAGTTCTGCTCGATGGCCGCAACGCGAAAATTCCGAAGTACGAGAGCGGAAACTTCGTGAAGCCGACAATCCTGGACAATCTGCCAAAAGACAGCGAGCTCGCGAACACCGAGATCTTTGGACCTGTTCTCAGCCTTGTCCACGCCAATGACATTGACGAAGCGATTGACTTCCTGGCTCATAGTCCATTCGGGAACCAGGCTTCGTTGTTCACCTCAAGCGGCGCGGCTGCGCGCAAGTTCCGCTACGAAGTTCAGGCAGGAAATATCGGCATCAACATCGGGGTTGCCGCTCCAATGGCCTATTTCCCGTTCAGCGGCTGGAAAGATAGTTTCTTCGGCGTTGTTCACGGACAAGGACGCGACGCCATCGAGTTTTATACTGATAAAAAAGTCGTGGTTGAACGCTGGGCGAAGGAACACTCGCGGAAATTCTAATTCTTGCTTTCGTCCCTTAAGATCAAGACTTTAAACCACAAAGGACGCGAAGGTACACGAAGGAATCCGAGGCACTTATGAGTGACACCATTCAAAAATACAGAGACTACGTGATAACCGGCTTCATGAAGTCGGTGGTGCCGATTGTGGTCGATCGAGCCAGCGGCGCGGTCATTACCGATATTAATGGACGCGAGTATCTCGACTGCTTCGCCGGAATTTCCGTGGTCAGTGCTGGACACTGCAATCCGCAAGTGATTGCAGCGGCTAAACGGCAGATGGAAAAGCTGGTTCACTGCTCTTCCTATATCTATCACGTGCAAGCGGTCGCCGATCTGGCCGAAAAAATTGCGCACATCGCGCCGCGCGGCCTGACGAAAACCTTTTTTGGCAATAGTGGCGCGGAAGCTATCGAAGGCGCGATGAAGCTTGCGCGGCTCTACACCGGCAAACACGAATTCATCGCCCTGCACGCCAGCTTTCACGGCCGCAGTTGGGGCGCGCTCAGCGTCACCGGCAACATGGGACGCAAGAAGCGCGGCGGTCCTTACGCTGCCGGCATCGCGTTTGCTCCTGCTCCCTACGCCTATCGCTCGCAATGGCGCGATGATCCCGAAGAATGCGGCCGCCAATGCGCGCGGGCGATTGACGACGTGATCCGTTTTGCAACCTCCGGCGACGTGGCTGCGTTTATCGCCGAACCGGTTATGGGCGAAGGCGGCATCATTGTTCCGCCGGCGAATTACTTCAAAGAGGTAAAAAAAGTTCTCGACAAGCACGGCATTCTCTTCATCGCCGACGAAGTTCAGTCCGGCTTCGCTCGCACCGGCAAGATGTTTGCTTGCGAACATTACGGAGTTGATCCCGATATTCTGGTCACCGCCAAAGGCATCGCGGATGGATTTCCGCTGAGCGCATTTACCACGCGTCCGGAAATTACGGCTGCGTTCAAGCCTGGAGACCACCTCTCGACTTTTGGTGGTAATCCGATTTCCTGCGCCGCCGCGCTCGCCAATATCGAATTCATGGAAAAAGAAAATCTCTGCGCGCGCGCTACCGAAACCGGTAAGTACGCAATATCGAAGTTGCGGGGACTGCAAAAGCAAAATTCCATCATTGGAGAGGTACGCGGCCGGGGGTTGATGATCGGAGTTGAGCTGGTGAAGAATGAGCAACTCACGCCCGCAACCGCCGAAGCCGAGGCGATTCGCGAGTCGTTATTGCGGCGGGGCGTCCTGGTTGGAGTTGGAGGGGTGTTCGGAAACGTAATTCGCTTCCAGCCGCCGCTGATCATTACCAGGCCGCAGATTGATCAGGCGCTGAATATGTTTGCTGAGGCGCTCCAGGAAGTCGCGCAGCCGGCTGCCGTTTAGAGCCGTTCCTCATTTTTGAGGACGGGCCGAACCGCCAAAGAATACCGACCGCCGATTTCAGCAACCAAAGCGGAATAACCCCTCCGCCTCGATCTTTTGAATCATCGGTTTAGCGAAATCTGGCTTATTGATTGTTATTGGTACTGGTATCCGGTCGCGCCAGTCTGGGACGGCCGGAGTCCGGAGTCTGCGAGGTCGCCACTACCGTCAGCGGACCTTGCAGAGTGAAATTCAACACCGTCTCGGTAGGCAGCTTGATCTGTTGACCATGGGTAGCGGCTTGCACGCCTCCACCCAAGCCGCCGCCAGCGGCAGCGCCGATTGCAGCACCCTTGCCGCCTCCGGCGATGGCGCCGATAATGGCGCCGATGCCGGCACCAGCGCCCACTTTTTCTGCCGTGTTCTTGCCACGCGAGGTGCCTTGACGCCGGTATTGGTCAGTCTGGATGTTGTAATACTTTCCGTTAACCGCGATGCGATCCAACTGCAAAGCAAGCACTGATTGTCCGGCGAATTTACCGGCGCTCTTCGCATCCACGATGTGCCCTTCAACGTCATAACCCGCAGGTATGGCCACGTCTCCTTCGACCGCCAGGGGCGAATCCAAAGTGGCGCGGAAACTCTGACCGGGCTGAGCGGTTTCCGTATCAATCGTATCAACCAAGCGTACCGCCATAGTCGTGCCGGAAGGGATTGTTACCTTCTTCGGAGCGGGCGGAGCTACGGGGGTGGAAGGAACTGAAATCGGTGTGAGCGACGCCGAATTATCAGTCGGAGCGTTAGAAGCTACCTCATGACTCGAGGTCGGCAGGCTGCGAGGCCGCGCGGCAGGACGCGGTTTGGCATATGCCTTCGGCTTCGGTTCCGGAACCGGCGGAGTTTGAGCCGCCTCGTCGACTGGCGCGGTGGCCGGTGCGGCGGAAGCGACTTGAAGATTATTCACTACCTCGCGCACACCGCTTACGGCGGCCGCCTGGCGAGCTGCGGCATCGCGTTCAATCTGGTTATCCACCGTCCCCGACAGCGTTACAACGCCGTCAGCCGACTGCACCGCCAGTTGTTTGCCTTGCAGCCCAGAATCCTGACTGAATCTGCTCTGCACCTGGCTCGTGATCTGAGAATCGTTAGGGGCCTTATTGCAGCCTAAGGATAATCCCAGGACTGCGATGCAAAGAACTGCTGAAAGATAGAGCGAAACTCTGGCCTTCATAAATCACTCCTGGTTGTGCTGGTGGTTTCCACTAGTTTAGATGCTGAATGGTTGCTCGTTTCATTAAATTTATGGCGTGCAACTTTTTTGCCACCTAGAGCTTGTAACCCCGTCAGGGGCAAGTAGTTGCGGAAGTACACGCGGGCGCGGTAAGTCTCCCGCGAGCTGCTCAATCCTGATGGAGAAACTTGTAGTCGAGAATTGAGACCACCAGGCTCAGAGCCTCAGGTGCGTCATTGGCATTCTTCGATCGTATTACTCTTCCCTGGCAGAGCACATTGCTGTTCTTCTGACCCGAGATCTCTTCCGGCATTTCGAAAACCATCTCTGCCAAAGCGTTCACCGGCAGAGCCTCCGGACCACGAAACAAGACTCCGGATTGACTGATATTCTCAATCGTTCCTTCGGACCAGGTACCCAGATTCTTCACCCGATAACGCAGCGGAATGTCTAACTTCAAACGCCGGGCGCGCGGCACCCAGGAGGGCTTTTTGGTGTGGGACCGGCCGCGCCCTACCGCGTTTTCTGCCGCGGCGTGCTCCAGACGCTCGGTGCGACGCATGGTATTCCAGTCATACTTGTACTCGGCGGCGCATAGCAGGCAAACCTGATAGTAGTCGCCATCGGTTGCCCGACGGGGCCAGGAAAATTCGTGGGAGCAATGGCCTAACATGAGGACATCCAAAATCTTCTGGGGCATGATCTTTTTTTTTGGCGAACGGCCGTGCCGGACACCACTCATCATCTAACGGCTCGATTAAATTGTGTAGGTTACTTTCGTGCAACTTGCTTCAGGAGAACACCCTAAGGCACTAATAAGTGATAGGTTTGCAGATCATCGCCACTGGTTCGTAGGCGGCCTCAAGTATGCGTGATGGTAAGGTGCAAGACATAACCGCATTTATTTTGGCAGGCGGGAAGAGTTCGAGAATGGGAACTGACAAGGCTTTCCTCGCACTTGGATCTTCGACTTTGCTAGAGCGTTCAATGGCGCTAGCGCATGCTGTGGCCGGGGAGGTTCTTATTGTTGGGAACCAGAAGAAGTTTTCCAGATTTGGCCGCGTGGTGGAAGATGTTTTTCGTGGTCGCGGACCCTTGGGAGGTATTCATGCGGCTTTGAAGGCATCGCGTACCGAGCTGAACCTTGCTCTCGCAGTGGATTTGCCGTTCTTACAAGTGGACTTTCTGCAATATCTGATCTTGCAGGGACGCGCGACGACGGCACTGGCGACTGTCCCCCGAATAGCAGGAGGTTGGCAACCGTTGTGCGCGATGTATCGCAGGGAGTTTGCCATTGACGCTGAAAATGCTTTGCACCAGGGCAGGAACAAAATTGATTTGCTTTTCACCGGCGCGAAGGTGCTGGAAGAGAATGAGCTTACTGGTCTCGGGTTCAAGCCGGAGATGTTTGGCAATCTGAACACACCGGAGGAGATGGAAAGAGCGAGGAAGAGCAAGTAGACTTCGGCCGTCGCGCTCTCAAAACTAACCCGTATTCTTCGAAAAGGAAGAATCGCTTATCATGTTGTTGGAAAACGCAAAACCAGTCATCAGGCTTATGAGTACGAACGGAAATCCAGCTCCATACATTGCTTTCCAGGATGTTTCCAAAGCTTTCGGAGACAACCGTGTACTGGACCACGTTAGCTTCGACGTCTTACCGGGAGAAACGGTTTGTATTCTGGGACGAAGCGGTGTCGGTAAGTCCGTTGCGCTGCACCATATCATGGGTTTTCTGAAACCCGATTCGGGGCATGTGATTGTGGCATGCGAGGACATCACTGATTATCCCGAGAAGGAACTGCAGCGTATCCGCAAGAAAGTGACGATGGTTTTCCAGAACGGCGCTTTGTTCGATTCACTTACCGTGGGTGAGAACGTGGCATTCCCGTTGCGCGAGCGCGCCGACCTCTCAGAAGAACAGATTTTGCAGATTGTGGACGGATTGCTGGAGATGGTCGCGGTAAAAGAAATGCGCGACCTTCTACCCTCTGATCTTTCCACCGGTATGAAACGCTCGGTTGCCATCGCCCGGTCGCTGGCGGCGCAGCCAGAGTGCGTTCTCTACGATGAGCCCACGACCATGGTTGATCCGCTTATGGCGCAATTGCTGGGTGATTTGATCAAGCGTCTCAAAATTCAGCTTCACCTTACGAGTGTAGTTGTGACGCATGACATGCGACTGGCGAAGAAGCTGGCGGATCGCATTGTGTTTCTGCACGAAGCGAAAGTACTTTTCTTCGGCCCTTATAGCGAAATGGAGAAATGCGACGAGCCAATCGTGCGGGAATTTCTGCAACTGGATGAATTGAAATTGGGGGCTTGAGCGGCGCCGCTCATCAAAACCCTTCGCGCACCAATCTTTCCAAAGTGATCGAGCTATGTGACTCGCGGCTCATCATCTTCTCCACGTATTTCGCGATCATGTCTACTTCGAGATTGACGGGGTCGCCAGGCTTCAGCGATTTCAGATTGGTCATCGTCGCGGTGTGCGGGATGATGGCCGCAGTCACTTGATTAGCTTCGATCTTCGCGATCGTTAGACTGATGCCTTCAATCGCAAGCGAACCTTTTAATATCACGTAGCGGGATAACTCTGATGGGATTTCGATTCTCAGCCAGTAGTCTTCACCGTCAGGGATTTTAACGAGAGCCAGGAATTTTCCTGTAGCGTCCACGTGTCCCTGAACTATGTGTCCACCCAATCTGCCATCGGCGCGCATTGGGAGTTCCAGGTTCAACAGAGCGCCCGGTTTGATTCTCGAAAAGGAAGTGCGCTTCCAGGTTTCCTCCGCGAGATCAGCGCTGAAAGACTTGGGCGTGATCTCAACTGCAGTGAGACAGACGCCGCTCACTGCAATAGAGTCTCCTCTCTTTAGTTCTTTTGTCAGATGCGAAGCAGAAACAGTCAGCCGGCGCTGGCCGTTCTCCCGGGCGACACGATTGACTTTGCCGACTTCCTCGATGATTCCAGTGAACATGGGAGTTTCCTGACATCATAATCCAGTAGGGCGGCAGGTGGCACGCGGACATTCCCGCACTCAGCGGTCAGCAGTAGAGGGCTGAAATGCTTCAGTTTCCATATGGATCGCGCAAGTATCCTTCCACCGCGAAATCCTCACCGAAGCGATGAAGCTGGAACGACTTCAAATAGGCGGCGTCACTCATGGTGCGAAATCCAGCTCCGGCGGCAAAGGGCACCGAGCCATCGCCGGCAAGAATCTTGGGAGCGTAGTAAAGAAAGACCTTATCAACCACCCCCGAGGCGAGGGCAGCCCAATTCACCATGGCTCCGCCTTCGATGAGGGCGCTGGTAATTTCCTGTTCACCCAAACGGCGCGCGACGCCTGGCATATCGGGACGTCCATCGGGCAACACCGCAGGAATTTGCTCCACGCGAATACCGAGAGACTGGAGTGCCTGTTTCTTTTTCGCTTCAGCGAAAGAGCAGAGCACCAGGACATCATCTTTCGCAGTCTTGACGACACGAGAACCATGCGGCAGGCGCAGCCGTGAATCGAGAATCACACGCAGCAGTGGACGACGCCGCGCGTGGCCGCTGCGGTCAGTGAGCAAAGGGTCGTCTGCAATGATCGTGCCTACACCAACTACGATCGCGTCGTGCTCATGGCGCAGTTCCTGCACGTGCGCACGCGCAGTTTCGCTGGTGATCCACCCGCCACTCACTCCGCCGGCGCCGAGCGCCGTGGGATTGTGCGACTCAACCGGCGGGGGCGCGATCTTGCCGTCGAGCGTCATCGCGGCTTTCAGCGTGACGAGCGGAGTCTTATGGCGGATGTATTTCGCGAAACTCTCGTTTAGTTTCCGGGCTTCTTCCTCAAAAAGGCCGACCTCGACCTCAACACCAGCCGCCTGGAGGCGGCGGAAACCGCGCCCGGAGACCATGGGATTGGGATCGGGCATGCAAGCGACCACACGGCGGATGCCGGCTGCAATAACTGCTTCGGCGCAAGGCCCGGTGCGTCCGTGGTGCGAGCAGGGTTCGAGGTTGATGTAGAGGGTTCCGCCTCCCGCTCTTTCGCCGGCTTCTTCTATGGCCAGGACTTCAGCGTGCTGGATGCCATCATAGGTATATGTGCCAGCACCAACGGAGTGCCCCGCTTTATCCGCGATTACCGCCCCGACGTTGGGGTTGGGAGACGTCAGGGCTATTCCAGAACGCGCGAGTTCGAGCGCTCGGCGGAGGAAGAGTTCGTCGGTCGGAGTCACGTTAGTCACAGTCAAGTTAGCCACAGAGCCACAGGGGGCACAGAGAAGAACGCGTTCGATGGAAAAAACAGCTACCGGGATTTTATTGTTTTCTTGGCGGAAAGTAGAAATCAGCGTCTTCGTCCGGCCCAGCGACTGCCGCGCCACTGCGCCCTTTGGGCCCGCGCCGGACGGGCACCAGCCGGTCCGCGTAAGGATCGCCGGGTGGTAGAGGCTTGCGGCCCAGCAGACGGCGCAGGAATTCCCGAAGGATCTGGAGCAGAGGGCGACGTCTGCGGGCTTCGCGCATCGAAGTATCTTTCCGAGGCCATTGCCCCAAAACTTCAAGTATTGATTGAAGGATGGGGGAATCTTAATTCATGCCTCCAGTCTGTCGCTACGGAAAAATTCTCAGGCGAACAGCGACTCGACGAACTCTTTGGGGTCGAAGGGCAGCAGGTCTCCCGGTTTTTCGCCTACGCCCACATATCGCACCGGCACGCCCAATTCGCGCGAAATAGCGACGACTACGCCGCCTTTTGCAGTGCCATCTAGTTTACTCAGCACGATTCCGGTGACGCCCGCCGACTGGGTAAACAAGCGCGCCTGCTGCAATCCGTTCTGGCCGGTGGTCGCGTCCATGACCAATAGAGTTTCATGCGGCGCTCCCGGGATGATGCGCTGCGCTGTACGGCGCATTTTTTCCAATTCTGCCATGAGATTCGTTTTGGTGTGCAGACGCCCGGCTGTGTCCACGATCACGTAATCGGTGTGACGCGAGTTGGCGGATTGGAGAGCATCGTAGAGCACTGCAGAAGGATCGCCGCCCGGTTTGGTCTTAATGACCTCGGTGCCGGTTCGCTCCCCCCAAATTTCTAGCTGATCAATCGCGGCGGCACGGAAAGTATCAGCCGCGCAGAGCAAAACGGTCTTGCCATTGGAGCGGAAAACCTGCGCCAGCTTGCCGATGGTAGTGGTTTTACCCGTGCCGTTCACTCCGACTACCAGAATTACTTCAGGTGTGCCCTCTACTTTCAACACGGGTTGGGTGTTAGCGGCGGTCAGAATGGCAAGCAATTCTTCCTTCAGCAGACGCTTGAGTTCGTCAACGTTGCCGATCTGCTTGCGGTCAGCTTTGTCGCGCAACTTTTCGAGCACTTCATGTGTGGTCGTGGTGCCGAGATCAGCGCTGATCAGCGTGGCTTCCAAATCGTTGAGCGTAGGGCGGTCAATTTCTTTGCCGATGGAAACCACATCTTCAATGCGTTCGGCGAGATTTTCGCGGGTGCGGGTGACTGCCTCTTTCATGCGCTCCAGAAAGCTGGGTTGCTCTTCGAGGCTGCCAAAAAGGGTCTGGATCATAAGAGATTCAATCGGGAATGCCCAAAGATCAATTATAACGGTCGACTGAGATCAAAGCGGGAGCGAGAATTTCTGATGATTCCTCAGAACCGGTGGGTTTCGACGGCGGCAACCATACCTTTATCCTTGGCATTGGACGCCGTTGGTTCCGCAGTCGGGGCGGGCGCAGGAGTAACGGGAGCAGCAACCGCCGCAGCCACCCGTTGAATGCGGATCTCACCACGCTCGAACACCGCAGTGAGCGCGGCCACAGCAGCTGGATCCAAGCGTTTTCCCGCAAGATTGTGAATGATTCGTAACGCCTCGATGGGATCGTGGGCTTGTTGATAAGGACGATTGGTGGTCAGAGCGTCGAAAGTATCCGCTACCGCAATGACGCGCGGCAGCAACGGAATCTGGTCGCCCTTCAGACCGTAGGGGTAGCCCCGCCCATCGAGTGATTCATGGTGCAATTCGATGCCGGGGAGCATGTCTTTCAACTGTTTCACCGGCCGCAAAATGTTTGCACCCTTGGTGGTGTGGGTTTTCATGATCTCGAATTCTTCGGGAGTCAGGGCGCCCGGTTTTTTCAAAACGCGATCTTCAATGCCGATTTTGCCTACGTCGTGCAACTGCGCTGATATGCGCAGGGTTTCCAGGAAGTCCTCGTCGAGCGCCATTTCACGCGCAATCATCAGGGAATAGCGGGTGACACGGTCGGAGTGGCCGCGAGTGTAGGGATCCTTTTCGTCGACGGCGCCAGCCAGCATCTGAATGGAGCCCATAAACAGCGCCAGGTTCTCCTCGGCGGCGCGCTTCAGGTCTTGTACGAACTGTTCGAGTTCCTCGGACATGACGTTGAAAGTTTCCGCCAGTTCGCCGATCTCGGTGCGGCTTTTCAGGTGGACTCGTTGCGAGAAATCTCCGCGCGCGATCGCACGGCTAGACTCGGTGAGGACCTCAAGGGGATTAGTGATGCGTCGCGCGGCGAAGATGCTAAGTCCCATGCTGACCAGTACGGCGAGAAACGCCAGCAACCGGCCAGTGCGCTGCATTTCGTAAACCCCGCGATAGGCTTCGTGGCGCGGCTTTTGCACGACGACCGCCCAGTCCAGCGCCGTCACCGGACTGTAAGTACCGAGCATGGCGGTGCGAGTCCGGCCATCGCCAATATCGAATTCCTTGGTGGCCGCGAGCTGCGCCTTATTGCCTTGGTCGACAAAATTGTGGACGATCTCCAGGTTTTTCATGTCCTGCCCAGTCGCGTAATCGGGCGTGGCAGCGGCCACAAGCCGTCCCTGGCTGTCTACGACATAAGGGGTCAGACCACCGCTGCTGACCTCCTGGAGGCGGCTAATGAGGAATTGCAGGTCAACCACTGAACCAATCATGCCGAGGAATCTTCCGCCGTACATGACCGGAGCGCTGACCAGCATGACGGTGCGCGCGGACTTTCCGCTGCCTACGACCAGGGCCTGGCCGTTATACACTCGGCCGTCGCGCGAGGCAGCATAGGCGCGCTCCAGTTCGCGCTGCAAGAAAGCGTCCGGAGCGATGCGGCCGGCGGAGATTCCTTTGGCGTCGGAATTGAGCAGTGTGGCATAAGCGATGTCCGGTGACGAAGAAACAAAATTTTCCAGCAGCGCGCGGAGTTCCGGCGCCTCCACGTTCTTTGAACCAAAGTCCCCACCGCTGGCTACCTGGATGGCGGAGGATAAGTTGGAAAGCATCATTCGTAACGTCTGCTGATGTTGGGAAATGTCGTCTGCGAGGGAACGCGTCACCGTATTCTGCAACAACATCTCGTTGGTTTTCAGACGATCACGATTGATTGCTTCCACTTGCGCCGAATAAAAATACATGGGCACAACGCTGATGAGCACGAGCACACTGAGGATTACATACAGAACAGGAATGCGCGCGGGCATCGGCAATTTTAGAGGCAAAGTGGCCTTGTAGCGCCGCATTTCAGGCGGCTTGGACTGAAAGATTTCTCTTAAATTTTACTTTGAAGAGTGGGCGGGCCAGTCCAATCCGTAGGTATGCAGCCATTACGAACGTAACTCTAAGAGGGACAATTTGTCCGTGCTTTGGCAGGGTAGATCAGGCGCATAAGCTGAAGTCCAGCTGCGCAACAGGTTGATTGTTTCGTGTCCACGCGTCATTCGACCCAGTCGAGCGAACGGCTTACAGCCTTCTTCCAGAACCTGTACATTTCCTCTCGCTTCTTGGGTTCGAGATGGGGATTCCAAGTGCGGTCAACGGCCCAGCGCGCACGCAACTGGTCGGTGTCCTTGAAGAAACCCACTGCCAGGCCCGCCGCATAGGCTGCCCCAAGTGCCGTAGTTTCCTTGATTCGCGGCCGGACGACCGGGCGATTTAGAATGTCTGCCTGGAACTGCATCAGCAGTTCATTTTCTACCATGCCTCCGTCCACCCGCAGGACGTCGAGATGGATACCGGAATCGTGCTCCATGGCTTCGACCACTTCCCGCGTCTGAAGCGCCGTCGCTTCGAGCACCGCGCGGGCGAGATGCCCTTTGGTCGCGTAGCGGGTGAGACCGATGATTACACCACGGGCATTCTGGTTCCAATGCGGCGCGTAAAGACCTGAGAACGCCGGCACAAAGTAGACTCCGCCGTTGTCATTCACAGTGCGGGCCAGCGGTTCAATGTCGGAACTAGTCGGAATGAGCCCAAGACTATCTCGCATCCATTGCACCAATGCGCCGGTGATGGCAACGCTGCCTTCGAGTGCGTAGTTCACGGGACGGTCGCCGAATTTGTAGGCCAGCGTCGTGAGTAGTCCATGTTTTGAGGGGACGATCTGTTCGCCCGTATTCATCAGAAGAAAGCAGCCAGTCCCATAAGTGTTCTTGGCCTCGCCTGGGAGGAAACAGGTTTGACCTACCAGCGCCGCTTGTTGATCACCGAGAATTCCCGCAATCGCCACGTCTCTTGCAGCGCCTTGCTTAACCATCCCATAGATTTCACTGCTGGAGCGGATACGCGGCAGCATCGCTTCGGGCACTCCGAATAGATTTAGCAGTTGCTTGTCCCAGGAAAGAGTTTGCAGGTTCATTAGCTGTGTGCGGCTGGCGTTGCTAACATCGGTGACGTGCACGCCGCCATCGGGGCCGCCGGTGAGATTCCATACCAGGAAACCGTCCACATTGCCGAAGAGCACGTCGCCCGCTTCGGCTTGCTCACGTACACCCGGCACATGCTCGAGCAACCAGCGAATTTTCAGGCCGCTGAAGTAGGTGCTTAGCGGCAACCCCGTGGTGGCGCGAAAACCATCTTGGCCTCGTTCGTGGGAGAACTCGGCAACACAGTCCGCGACGCGCGTGTCTTGCCAGACCAGGGCATTCGCCACTGACTTTCCGGTCTTGCGGTTCCAAAGGATGGTGGTTTCTCGCTGGTTGGTGATTCCGATCGCTGCAAGGTCCGTAGTGCGCAACCCCGACTGTTGCATCGCATCCGCAATAACCTCCTGAGTGCGACGCCAAATCTCCTCCGGATCGTGCTCCACCCATCCCGCCTGAGGATAGATCTGCTGGTGCTCCTTTTGGGCGCAAACCACAATCTTGCCGGTGCCGTCGAACACTATGAAGCGTGTGCTGGTCGTGCCCTGATCGATCGCGCCGATGTAACTTGCCACACAACCTCCAAAGTTAGTAGCAGCTTTTACCACGAGTCAGCCAAAAGCGCGAAACACTGCGAAGAGGGAAGCGATATTACTGGAGCAAACCGGGATTTGTAAGCATCAAAGGTAAGTTGTCTGTAACCTTCCGGACCCTTTCCGGAAATGATCGATGGCAATGGCTTCCACTCCCTCACCATCGCGCGGCATCAATCCTTGGCTGGTGGCCGTAGCGGTGATGTCGAGCACCTTCATGGAGGTGCTGGATACCACGGTGGTTAACGTTTCTCTCCCGCATATCGCTGGCGACTTATCGGCGAGTACGGATGAGGCGACATGGACGTTGACCTCCTATCTGGTGGCCAACGCCATCATCTTGCCGATGACGGGTTGGCTGGCGAGTACGTTTGGACGCAAGCGCCTGCTGACGGCTTCAGTCATTGGCTTCACGACAGCGTCATTTTTCTGTGGTCTTGCCCCGTCGTTACCGTTTCTGATCATCTTCCGTATCATTCAAGGAGCGTGCGGTGGCGGTTTGCAGCCATTGTCTCAGGCGATTCTGCTGGAGGCATTTCCTCCCGAAAAACGCGGCCAGGCGATGGCATTCTGGGCGCTAGGCATTGTGGTTGCCCCCATGCTCGGCCCAGTGGCTGGTGGCTGGTTAACGGACAATTACAGTTGGCGCTGGGTTTTCTACATCAACATTCCGATTGGTATCCTGGCCATCATTCTTACTCAATTGTTCGTTTTTGATCCGTCTTATCTGCGCAAGAAATCGTCAGGGATCGATTACTGGGGCATTGGGCTGCTGGTGCTGGGTATCGGCTCTTTGCAGATCATGCTCGACAAAGGACAGGAGGAAGATTGGTTCGGCTCTCACTTCATCATCACGCTTGCGGTTTTAGCCGTGGTTGGTCTTACCGGACTCATTATTCGAGAGCTCAAAACCGATCATCCCATCATCGACCTCAGCGTTTTCCGCTACCGCACCTACGCCATTGGCACTGCGCTCATGACGGGTGTGGGCTTCGTGCTCTATGGCAGCACAGTCTTGCTGCCGCTACTGATGCAGGTGTTGCTTGGCTACACGGCTACTCATGCCGGCGTCACCAATCTGCCGCGCGGCATGGCTTCCTTTATGGCCATGCCGGTGATCGGATACCTTACCGGCAAAGTTGACTCACGAAAATTGCTGGGTGCAGGAGTTATCTTGTCGGCCATTGCCATGTTTCGTCTTTCCCGGCTGAGCCTGGCCGCTGGCGCTGGGGATTTCTGGTGGCCCCTGATGTTACAAGGTTCAGCGCTCGCGTTAATCTTCGTCCCCTTGACGACGGTGACCAATGATCCAATTCCCAAGGAGAAACTCGGAGCCGCCACCAGCATTTTTAACCTGATGCGCAATATTGGGGCGAGTATCGGAATTTCAGTCGTAGAAACCTTGCAGTATCGCAAACAGCAGACACATATCAATATCCTGGGCAGCCACGTGAATCCTGCTAATCAGGTCGCTCAGCAGATGACGGAAGGCCTTCGCCGAGCTTTCATGGCGAATGGTTCTGATGCGGCCACGGCGACGAAACAGGCCCAGGCCGCGATTTGGGGCATGCTGCAGCGCCAGGCGGCCATGCTTTCCTACAATGAAGTATTTCTTTTTCTCGCAGGGATGTTTCTTCTGATGTTTCCCTTCATATTGTTCATGCGCCGGCCCAAAGGTGGCGGGCCGGTAATGGCGCATTGAACACCAAGCCAGAACAGGAAGGGAAATGACTACCAGATAGTTTTCAATAGAGGGCTCCCGCGGATGTTTTCGTCACGGGTTACCAAGGCGAGGCCTTCGGCTCGAGCCGTAGCTCCAATCAGGCGGTCAGCAGGATCGCGCGAAAAATCATCGGGAAACTGCGTCGCCAGGGCGGCAATCTCAGGAGTAATCGCTTTCACCGTCACTCCCTCGACGAGCAACCGCACGGATGCATCCACGGTTCCGTAGGCTTGAATCCGTCCCCGGGCGACGAGTGAAGCTAGTTCCCACAGTGTAATCGCAGAAACTGCCAGCCCACCTTCTTGGTGAGCTCTTCGGATTGCGTTCGAAGCGGCACGGGACAGTCGTTTCGAGTCTGCAACCGCCCACACCAGCGCGTGCGTGTCGAGCACGATCATCGCTGCGCTTCCCAGGCTTCGGGAGGTACGATGGGAGACTCGACGTCCCCGACCACCCTGACCACGCCCTCGAGACGTCCTACAAAGCCGGTCACTTTCTTCTCAGCCGGGACGAGTTGAGCGAGGGGCTTGCCTCGTTTCGTGATCAGGACTGGTTCCCTGGTTTTGCGCACATCCTCCATGAGCGCAAGACAACGCGCCTTGAACTCGCCGGCGGGTATTTTTCTCAAGGGAGACTCCTTATATCCATGGTCATTATAACATGACCATCTGAACAGGGAGCCGTTTGGTAGCTATTTTCCGCTTGCCCTGGGACGGTTCTTCCCGGCTAAGTCCAGCCCGAATGAAGGATTTTGGTAGGTTCCGGTAATCTTCACCGGCACCAGCGAGCCAGCGGGTTTCTTTTTAAAGAATGGATCCAGGACCTTTAGCAACAAAGCTTTGACTCCATGCGCTGTCTTGGAGAGTTTTGCATCCGTCCTCAGAATGCCGTGCAGATCGATCTTTTCAGTGATTATGCTGTATGTGCCATGGAATTGCGCGAAGGCGCCAGGCACGCTGAAGGAAAGATTGGAAAACGTAGCGGTGCCGTCTTTCAGAACGACGTGCCCTTTGAGGTCAGAAAGTACGCTTTCGGGATCGGTATCGTCGTCTTCGCCGCGGGCGCCCTGACTGAACCGGTTCACATTCTCCTGGGTGTCCGTGCGCGTGAAGTTTCCGGCGTCGATTCCAAAGTCACCCTGCAACTCTACTTTTCTCAGGAACGGACGCTTTTCTGGTGGAATCAGGGCTTTTAGCTTAAAACTGGTCACTCCCGTCATCGGTGCCCGTTCTGTCTTCACAAAGAGACGCAATACGTCCTGAATTCTCCCGTCCTTTGCTGCCAGGTCGAGAGCAGTTGTCTTACCCTTTTGCCCGGAAATTCCTGCGATACTGCCGGCGGAAACGACCGTCGTTCTCCAGAAATGCGCATACGCGGGCTGCAGGAACGTATCTCCATTGGTGGCATTCACGAAGGCATGGAACTGGGTCTCCAGTTGCACCTTGTGGCTGCTCGATGTCACCTTAAACTCGGGCACGTTGGTAGCGCCTTGTATTTCAATGTGGTCGAGCACTCCCTGGAATTTTCCTTTGGAGGAAAGGATTCCGGAAATTCCCCGGAATACACCCAAGTCTGCATTTTGAAACAAGTAATTCCCCGAAACCGGAGTTTGGCCGGCATTGTTTTCTCTCCACGGACCGAATTGTCCGGTGGCGCTGATCTCCCCCGGTGGCTTGGGGTTGGTCAAGGCTACCTGATATGACATTGGCCCCGTGGCGCCGACATTGCGGAAGGTGCACTTATAGATCGCAAATCGCGTAGGCTGCTTGCCCGCCTCGCGTGCGGCGAAATCCAGAATTGATTCATCAGCAACCAGTTCGTCGACGGTTATTTCAGAGCGCTTTGCATGGAACTTTTCACCCGTACCCGGTGGCGGGATGTTAACGTGCATACCCTCAGCGCGAATCCTTGTAACATGTTTGGTGAACAAGCCCAGAAAACTGCCCTGAACCGTAAGTTTTTCAATTGTGATCAGCGGTGGCGTGCCCTTATCAGATCCCAGGCGGAAAGTCACTGATTCCGCCACACAGCCGGGATGGGGAAAGTACTGGCTGCGAAAATGTTTGATCTCGACCGCGCTGGAACTGGCATCCTCGAGATCTTGGGTGACCTCCGTCTGACTGAACGGCCAGTGAAAGGTCAGGAATACCAGTGCTATGGCAACAATAGTTGCGATCCAG
>Ga0209160_1001177_pt1 | contig 21904 bp, 16 predicted proteins | sample GraSoiAngelo_153_FD_186167 | JGI IMG/M metagenome (GOLD analysis project Ga0209160, IMG submission 186167) | Grasslands soil microbial communities from the Angelo Coastal Reserve, California, USA - 14_1009_12_40cm (SPAdes) (version 2) | ecosystem: Environmental > Terrestrial > Soil > Grasslands ... | reverse complement strand
GGAGGAGAAGGCGATCTTTTCGTCACCGATCGCCTTCGCGATCGTCGCGGTCTACCTATTGCTGATGGGCTATACGTTCACGCTGATGCTGTTCCTCAACCGCACGGCCGAGCTGGTTCGCGTCTTCTTCCAGGCGGCGGTGCTCTTCCTACTGATCGTTCCTGTCATCACGATGCGGCTGCTCGCCGAGGAGCGACGCAACGGGACCCTGGAAATCCTCCTGACCTCGCCCGTCCGTGAGATCGAGATCGTCTTGGCGAAATTCGCGGCGAGTCTGACGCTGCTGGGCCTGATGCTCTCGCTCACCGCCGTCGACGCCATCGTGCTCGGGGTCTACGCCGATCCGGACTGGGGGCCGATCTACAGCGGCTTCCTGGGTCTTCTCTTGCTCACCGCCGCGCTCGCCGCCATCGGGCTCGCCGTGTCCGGGCTGACCTCGAACCAGATCGTCGCGGCCGTGGTCGCGATGGGCGTCGGCATCCTTCTGTGGATGATCGACTCGATCGGCTACCTGCTGCCGGATCCGTTCGATACCATCGTGACGAACCTGTCGCTGGTCGCGCATTTCACTCCGTTCGCCACCGGCGCCGTGTTCCTGTCGGACCTCGGATTCTTCTTGACGGTCATCCTCGTCGGCCTTCTCGTGAGCATGCGCACGCTGGCGCGGCGATAGCCACCGCCTTGAGTCGACTCGACGTCGTCAACTCGTTGTGGTTCGTTGGGTGGCTCGCGGCCGTGCTGCTCCTGTTCGGTCTGGGCGTCCGGCTTCCGCTCCAGCCGCGCCTCCGACGCTTCGCCGCCGCCGCGTACACGATGGGGGTCATCGCGGCCGCCGTGGCGATCGCCGCGCTGGCAAACGTAGCGTTGGCGCTTCACGATGCGCATTTCGACCTGACGCGCGAGCGAGTGTTCACCCCGTCGCGCCAGGCGGAGCAAGTGGTCGACTCGCTCGACCAACAGGTGAAGCTCACGTACTTCTATCAGGCACAGGACCCGGCGGGCAAGCGCGCCCGCGACATGGTCGAGGTGCTCGGTCGCCGCAACCCGCTCCTGCGCGTGCGCACCGTCGATCCCGACAAGCAGCCGACCGTCGCGGAGACGTTCGGAGTCCGCATCTACAACGCGGCGGTGCTCGAAGCGGACGGACGGCGCGTTCAGGTGATGGGTACCGACGAGAACCAGATCGCGCTGGGCATCCTGCGTGTGCTCCGGCGCCGCGTGGTCACCATCTGTTTCATCGAGGGTCACAACGAGTACCCGATCGACAACTTCGAGTTTCACACGCACTTCGAGGGGCTCGCCGGCCACAGTCACGGAGAGAGTGGTTCGGCCGTCGTGCTGATGAGAGGTCACGGCGCGGGCCGGATGCGGCGGGCCCTGGAGACGGTGGGGTACGACGTGCGCAAGATCGTCCCGGCCACCTTGCCGGCGATCCCGGCCGAATGCGCCGCCGTCGTGGACCTCAATCCCCGCACGACGTACCTTCCCGGAGAAAGCGAGGCGCTGAGCGCCTACCTGGCGTCGGGAGGAGCGGCTCTCCTGGCCTACGACCTCGGCTTCGTCATCGAGGCGCGCCTCGCGGCGGCTCTTCGGCGCCTGGGCCTCGTCGTCGATCAAGACGTGGTCGTCGACCCGCTGGACCATTACTCCACCGATCCGGAAGTGGTCGCGATCCCGGTCTACGAGGACCATCCGATCACCAGGCAACTGCCGCTGGCGTTCTTCCCCGGTATCCGGTCGATCACGATGACGGCACCGCCGCCGGGCGTCACGCTGGCGCCGCTCTTTCGCAGTAGCGTGCAGAGCTACACGCGCGTGATTCGGACGGTCGCCGAGCGAGAGCCGGCCGACGGCGCGCCAACGAATCCCGCCGCCGCACGGGCCGGCCGGCACGTTCTGGCCGCGGCCGCCGAGGGTACCTGGCCAGGAGCGACGGCGGGCGGCAAGCCGTTTCGGCTCGTTCTCATCGGTGATGGTGATTTCGCGAGCAACTCGTTTCTGCCGTACATGGCTAACGCCGAGCTGGCCGTGTCGATCGTGCGCTGGCTCGTTCGCGAGGAACACGCGCCGTCCGTGGCATTGCGCATCCCGGTTCCGCCGCTCGTGCTCCTCACCAAGAGGCAAATGCAGCAGATCTTCGTCTTTGTGGAGGTCCTCCTTCCGCTCGCCGTGGTCTTGTGCGGCACCGTTGTCTGGTGGCGTCGACGCTAGCCCGGTCTCGCCGTCTGCTCGGTCTCGGCGGCGCCGCGCTGGCGGTGGGATTTCTGGTGGCCATGACGATGTCCGGCCGCGTGCGGGAGAGCGGTCAATTCGTCCGCTTCGTCGCGGCCGGCGTCCTGGCCGAGACGCCGGCTCAGGTCAGTCGCATCGAGCTGATGGGCAATGGCGGACGATGGGTCTTCGCGCGAACGGCGGAGGGCGGCTGGCGACGCGACCGGGATCAGCGTCCCGTGCCGCCCCCGCTCGGAACCCACCTCGACGAGGCTCTCAAATTCCTGCACGCCTCCGCTCCCGTCCGCATCCTGGACCAACGGGAATGGGCCGAGCACGGGCTCGGCGAATTCGGCCTCGAACGCCCCGCATTGTCCGCGGTCCTCTTGAACGACGACCAGCGTCTACTCGCCGTGCACTTCGGGTCGACAAACCCTCAGAAGGTGCTTCAGTACATGCGCATCGACGGGCGCGACGAGGTCTACGTGATGTCGCGCTTCGTCGGCGCGGAATGGGAGCAGGCGCTGGCTGAAGTCGAGCCATGAGCCGCACGACGCTTCTCGCCATGCTCGGAGTGGTCGTGTTGGCATGCCGTGTCGTGCCCGCCGACGCGCACACGGGCGGCAGCACCGGCTACGCTTCCGTGAGCGTTCATCGCAGCACCGTTCGCTACAGCCTGACCCTTCCCACCGCCGTACTCCCCTCCCAGCTAGCCGAAGATCTCCGGCTCGCTCAGCGAGGGAGCGTCCAGGCCCGCGAACGGCTCCTCGATGTCTTGCGACAGAGGATCGAGCTGCGGGGTAACGGAACCCGCTGTGAGCCGGGCCCGGGCGCTGTTGATCTACCGGCCCCAGAGGCGACCAGCGTCTCGATGCTGGTCGATTTTGCGTGCCCGACCGGGCTACGGAGCCTGGAAATACGGGACGACATCTTCGACGTCCTCGGGGGCGACCACCATACGCTCATGAAGGTCGAGTGGTCTGGTGGCACACGCCAGCTCGTCTTCGAGCCGGCGGCCCGTGCGGCGCGCCTCGCCCTGGGCGACCCTGCGACGCGGGACATGACCACGTTCTTGACGCTCGGCATTCACCACATCCTGAGCGGCTATGACCACTTGTTATTTCTGCTTGGCCTCTTGTTGTCCGGCGGCAGCCTCGTCGCGCTGGCGAAGATCATCACGGCGTTCACCGTGGCGCACAGCGTGACGCTGTCGCTCGCGGTCACCGACGTGATCACGCTGCCCGACCGCCTGGTCGAGGCGGTCATTGCCCTGTCCATCGCGTTCGTGGCCGCGGAGAACTTGGCTCCCCGGCCCGCTGTGTCACGCCGCTGGATGGTCAGCTTCTTGTTCGGCCTCGTACACGGCTTCGGGTTTTCGTCCGCCCTACGAGAGCTCGGATTGACGCGGCAGGGCCTCGCGCTCTCGCTGCTCGGCTTCAACCTCGGAGTGGAGGTGGGGCAAGCCCTCGTGATCGCGATACTCCTCCCGGCCCTCATCGTCCTGCGCCGTAGCCGATGGCAGGCGCGCGCCGTCACGGCGTCGTCCGTCGCGATGCTCGCGACCGGCGTGATCCTCTTCGTCGAACGACTCTTCTCGTGAGTCGGCGCCGCGGTCGCGGGCAGGGTCTGGTCAGGCCTTGCGGAACCGGTGGACGCCATCGGCGTCCACGAGGCGGACCGCGCGCCCCTCGTCCTCGAGGAAGCGCAGGTGCGCGAGCGCTTCGCCGAGGGCAAAGCTCAGCTGATGGCTGTCGAGCTCGCGCCGGAAGAGCACGGGCACCAGCTCGGCCGCGCTACGAGCCTCCACAAGCGCATCAAGGGCCTCGCCCAGACGCGCCGCGTGATGGTCGCGCAGCTGGCCGAGCCGCGCGTGCAGACCGCGGAACGGTAGGCCGTGCGAGGGCAACACCAGCGTGTCGGGCGGCATCGGCTGGAAGCGGTCGAGTGAGTCGAGATAGAGCCGGAGCGGATTGAGCCAGGGCTGCTCGGACCAGACACTGACGTTGGTCGTGATCTTCGGCAGCACCTGATCGCCGGCGATCAGCACCCGGCCGGCCTCGTCCCAGAGGCACGCGTGCTCGGGCGCGTGACCAAGCGCGACCAGCACGCGAAACGCGCGGCGGCCGATCGTGATCGAATCGCCGTCGCGGATCCGCCGAAACTCGCTCGCCACCTCGGGCACGAGGCTCGGATAGTGGTTGCCGCGCCGGCCGAGCTGCACGAGCGCCTCGGGTCCGCAGCCGTGACGCCGGAAATGCGCCAGGCGCGGCTCGAAGTCGGCCGCCCCGCGGCTGCGCCAGGCGAACTGCGCGTAGAGCCACTCCGCCTGCGTGCACCAGAGCTCGGTCTTCCACCGCGCCGTGAGCCAGCCCGCGTTGCCGATGTGGTCCGGATGGAAGTGCGTGACGAGCACGCGACGCACGGGCCGGCCGTCGAGGCACGTCGCGAAGATGCGCTCCCACAGGGCGCGCGTGTCGTCGAGCCCGACGCCCGTGTCCACGATGGTCCAGCCGTCGCCGTCCTCGAGCAGCCACAGGTTGATGTGGTTGAGCTGAAACGGCAGCGGCATGCGCAGCCAGCCGATGCCGGGCGCGACGTTCACGACGTCGGCGGGGGCGGGCGCAGTGGTCCACGGATGGTCGAGTGTCATGCGGTGCAGTGTACCTTGCGTTCGTCGACGGAACCTGATCTTCTATCCGCCGCCGATCCACACGCACCGCGATCGATACACCGGGAGGACACGCGATGAACCCGTTGCGGCTCGCCACCGTCGTCGCCCTGCTCGTGGTTCTGGTCATCGTCCCCGTGGCGCACGGACAGCTCCTGCTCTCGACCAATGACAACAAGGTGACGCTCGTCAACGGCGTTGCGACGACCGTGAAGAGCCCGCCGCCCGACACGTTGACGGTCATCGACCTCAAGAGCTGGCCGCCGAAGGTGGTGGCCGAGGTGGACGTGCCCGGCAGCGTGGTCGGCCCGCCCTTCAGCGTCGCGGTGACACCCGACGAGTCGCTGGCGCTCGTGACGGCCAACGAGACGCTCGATCCGGGCGATCCGACCAAGCGGATCCCCAACAACACGATGTCGGTGGTCGATTTGAAGGCGACGCCGCCGAAGATCATCGCGACGCTCGAGACCGGCAAGAACCCGGCCGGTGTCTCGATCACGCGCCAGGGCACGCTCGCGCTCGTCGCCAATCGCGGAGACGGGACGGTGTCGGTCTTCACTATCCAGGGCAAGACCGTGACACCGGCGGGCAAGGTGACGATCGGCGACGAGAAAGCGGGCGCCTGTCACGCGACGATCTCGCCCGACGGCAAGCTGGCGCTGGTGACCCGTGACGGCGACGAACGGATCTCCGTCCTCTCGATCGACGGCACCAAGGTCGAATACACCAAGCGCGACGTCTCGGCGGGGCTGCGTCCCTACGGGATCGACATCGCGTCGACCGGCGCCTTCGCAGCCGTCGCCAACATCGGCCGGGGCGGCGGGGACGCTGACACCGTGAGCCTCATCGATCTCAAGGCTAAGCCGCCGCGCGTCGTGAGCACCGTGACCGTCGGTCAGACGCCGGAGGGCATCAAGATCTCGCCCGACGGGTCCATCGTCGCGGTCGTGGTGATGAACGGCAGCAACAAGCCCAAGGACTCGCCCTTCTTCGCCGACGCCGGCAAGCTCGTGCTGCTGCGGGTGAGCGGCATGGACCTCTCGCGCTTCGCCGAGGCCCCCATCGGCCACTGGTCGCAGGGCGCCGCGTTCTCGCCGGATGGCAAGCGCGTGTTCGTCGGCAACATGGTCGAGAAGGACATTCAGGTGTTCAGCCTCGACGGCGGCACCTTGCGGGACACGGGCGTACGCATCGCGGTCAAGGGAGGCCCGGCCGCGATCCGCACCGCCGACAAGTAGACCGCCGCCCGGTCGGGTTTAGGGCGCCTCGCCCGGCGGGGTCGCGATGATTCGGATCTTCGTCGCCGCTCGACCACCTTAGCGCGCGGTCAAGACGCGACCGGCGCCTTTTCTCCCGCCAGTCGGGTCGCGAGATTCCGCCTACCCCCGCGGCTTCACCCACGTCTCCGACCACGCCAGGCACGCGCTCGAGGCCTGCCGATCGCCGCGCGTCTCCGCCCAGGGCTGGCCGGTCGCGAAGCGCCCGTTCCACTCGACCTGAGCCGAGCGCGCCGGGAAGAACGTGCTGAAGACGCCGATCGGACGGTTGTTGAAGCCGGGAGGCGCGTTGAGCACGAAGGGCTCGCTGCAATCGTACCAGGTCAGGCGGATCCGGTCGGCGCCCGAGACCACCGTCTCCACCGCGGTCGAGCGCGGGTCGCCGGAGCGCCCGAACTCGGCGGTGATCACCGGCGCGTTGGTGTCGGCGAAGGCGGGGAACAGCAACGTCTCGATCGTGCGCTGGAGCCAACGCGCCACCGCGGCGTTGTCGCTGAAGATGCGCAGCTGCCCGGAGCTGAGCTCGCTCTGGGCGAACAGCACGTGGCCGGCGCCCGACGGACACCACAGCACCCGCCAGTGGCTGAAGCGGTCCGACTGCGTCTTGCCGCCGTCGTGGCTCAGGCGGATGAAGGAGTTCTCGCCGGTCATCAGGACCGCGTTCGGGTCGACGGGGGGAGTCATGGTCTCGTCCTCAGAGGGCCGCCACCTCGACGCGCGCGTCGTTGTAGCACGCGCCCTCGGAAATGTCGGCGTGGTCGGCCGGGCACAGCGCGGAGATGGTCTGGCCGTTGTCGCTCGTCGCCATCCACGCGCCCTTGAGCGTGCAGACGACGCCGCGCGGGATCACATCGGTGACGAGGAGGGGTAACCGGACCTCGCCGAGGTCGTTCCACACGCGCACCCGCATGCCGTCGCGCAGGTTCCGCGCCCGCGCGTCGTCCGGATGCATCTCGAGCGGCGGCGGCCCCTCGCCGACGTGGAGCCCGCCGAAGGTCGACGTGATGCGCTGGTCCGAAGCCGGTGAGATCAGGATCAGCGGATAGGACGACGTGACCGGCCGCCAGCTCGGCAGGCGCGCGTCGTATTTCTTCTCGAGGTAGGGCGAGGAAAGCTCGACCTTGCCCGACGCCGTCTTCGGGAACACGTTCTTGAACAGGATCGCTTCCTCGCCGCCGACCGTCATGGGCGTCGCGCTGTCGAGAGGGATCGCGCTCGGCCGTTTGCCGCCCAGGCGCGCGTCCGCCCCGTCGAGCGCGTCATCCATCAGCTCGGCGTCGCTCGCGCGGAACGCGGGGTCGTCGAACCCGAAGCGCGCCGCCAGGCGGCGGAAGATCTCGGTGTTGGGCAAGGCCTCGCCCTGCGGCGGAATCACCCGGTCGGCGCGCTGCAGCCAGTGCGTGCCGTACGCCGCGAACAGATCGGCGTGCTCGAAGTGGCTGCAGGCCGGCAGCACGACGTCCGCGTAGGCGAGGCTGTCGGTCATCACCACGTCCGAGCCCACCACGAACAGATCCTCGCGCTCGAGACCACGGCGCAGGCGGTTCTGCTCGGGATGTACGACGACGGGATTGTGGTTGTAGATGAAGAGCGCCTTGATCGGCGGCGACATGGTCGGATCGTTCAGGTGCCGGCCGACGTCGATGATGTTGATCAGGCGCGTGCCGGCCGGGACGAAGTCGGGGCGCGCCAGGCGCGCCGGCGTCTTCGGGAACGCGAACCCGGCGCCGTTGATCAGCCCACCGCCCGGCACGCCGAACTTTCCGGCGAGCGCGGGAAGCGCGAAGACCGCGCGGATGCCGCTGCCGCCGTTGCGGTTGCGCTCGAGCCCATTGCCGACCGTGATCACCGCCGGGTTCATGGTCCGATACCACTCGGCGAACTCGCGCACGAGGCGCTCGTCCACGCCGCAGATCCGCGCCGCGTCCGCCAGGCTGTAGCGGCGCGCGAGCGCCATGTAGTCCTCGAACCCGTCCACGTGGCGCGCGATGAACTCGCGGTCGAGGCCGCCCTGCCGCTCGAGATCGGCGGCCATCGCCCACGCGAGGACGACGTCGGTCCCGGGCCGGAGCGCGATGTGCAGATCGGCCTGCTCGGCGATCTTCGTGCGCCGCGTGTCGACGATGACGAGCTTGGCGCCCCCGCGGCGGGCCTTGTTGATGATCGGCACGATGTGCAGATTCGACCACGTCACGTTGCTGCCCCAGGCCACGATCAGCTTCGAGTGCTCGGCCTGCTCGGGCCGGATGCCCGGCGTCGGACCAAAGGTGCCGACCCAGGCCTCCGTGCGGATACCGCCGCAGAGCGGACGGCGGTCGAGCAGACTGGCGCCGAGCCGGTGAAAGAACCGAAGATCCATCGAACCGCCGGCGAGCATCCCGTGCGGGCCGGCATAATTCAGCGGCAGGATCGCCTGCGGTCCGTGCGCGGCGATGATGGCCGTGAAGCGCTCGTGGACGATATCGAGCGCCTGGGACCACGAGATGCGCTCGAAGCGTCCCTCGCCCTTGGCGCCCGTGCGCATGAGCGGCGTCTTGAGGCGCCCGTCTCCGTGGACGAAGCCCGGATACGCCTGCGGCACTTTCGCGCAGAGCACACCCGCCGTGTAGGGGTTGGCGCGCGAGCCCCGGATCGAGACGATCCGTTCGTCCTCGACCGTCACGGTCAGGCTGCATGTGTCTGGACAATCGAGCGGACAAACACTCGGATGCTCGACTCTCATTCGTTGCCTCCCGGCGGCGCCTTGCTCACGTCAGCTCATCCGCGCCCATTTCTGATGTACACGGAGTGGCCGACCGGGGGAAGAGCCATTGAGCTCGGTGCCGACAGAGCCAATTTGCGCTACGGCGACGGCGCCGGCGGCAGGGTCGCCATGTAGTGGGCCAGGTTCTCGATGTCCGACTCGCTGAGCGGCTGGGCCGCCGTGGTCATCGTGCCGTCCAGGTCTCCCGCCGTCTGCGCCTTGAAGCCTCGAAGAAGCTTCACGAGGTAGGCGAGATCCTGACCGGCCAATCGCGGAATCTGCTCGTGACCGACGAGGCCGGGCCGGTGGCAGGAAACGCAGTGGTGCTGCTGGGCGAGCTCGCGGCCGGCGGCCACTTTCGGCGGATCGGTCGCGGCCGGACGCGGCGTCGGGCGCTGGGTCGCATAGAAGGCGGCCAGGTCCGCCATATCGGTATCGCTGAGGTTGGCCGCTAACGCCGACATCTGGGGATCTTTCCGCCGGCCGTCACGGTATTTGATGAGCTGCCAGTGCGTGAAGTAGACCGGCTGCCCGGCGATCGACGGGGTGCCCGGAATCGACGCGTTGCCGTCGGCGCCGTGACAGCCCTTGCACGGCTCGGATTTCCGCCGCCCGGCTTCGGGGTCGGCGGCGCGCGCGGGCGCCGCGACCGTCACGGCCAGAGCGGCGGCAACGACCGAGGCGCCGGCGAGTGCCTTGAATCGCTTCAGCGCTGGTAGGTGACGCGGTAGATCGCGCCCGCGTAGTCGTCGGCGATCAGGAGCGAGCCGTCCTTCATCTGCTGCGTGTAGACCGGGCGGCCCCAGATCTGGTCGCCCTGCAGCCAGCCCTCGGCGAACGGCTCGTACTTGGGCACGTCACCCGGACGGAGCGTGACCATCATCACGCGGAAGCCGATCTTTTGGGTCCGGTTCCAGGAGCCCCGCTGGGCGAGGAACACGCGGTTCTGGTACTCGGGCGGGAACATCGAGCCCGTGTAGAACTGTACGCCGTTGCCGGCCACGTGCGGCCCCGTCTTCAGGAGCGGCGGCGCGAACTCGCCGCACGAGCGCCCCTTGCCGAACTCGGGGTCGAGGATGTCGCCCTGATGGCAGTAGGGGAAGCCGAAGTGCAGGCCCTTCTTCTGGGCCACGTCGAAGCGATCGCTCGGCACGTCCTCGCCGAGCCAGTCGCGGGCGTGCGTCGCGAAGTAGAGATCCTTCGTCACCGGATGCCAGTCGAAGCCCACGCTGTTGCGCACGCCGTGCGCGACGTACTCGAATCCCGTGCCGTCGGGATTGACGCGCGAGATGTTGGCGTGCGTGTCCGGCGGGATGCAGATGTTGCACGGCGCGCCGATGTTGAAGTAGAGCTTGCCGTCGGGGCCGAAGGCCAGGTATTTCCAGCCGTGCGGCAAGTCGCGGGGCAGGATGTCGTAGACGACTTCCATCGCGGGCGGGTTGTCGAGCTTGTCCTCGATCCCGACCATCTTGGTGATCCGCGAGACCTCGGCGATGTAGAGCGTGCCGTTCTTGAACGCGACGCCGTTGGGCAGGTTGAGCCCCTTGGCGATCACCTTGACCTCACGGGTGGCGCCCTTGTCGAGGACGGCGTAGACGTTACCGGCCGTGCGGCTCGAGACGAACAACGTGCCCTTGTCGCCCCAGGTCATCACGCGCGCGTTGTTGATGCTGTGCGCCCAGAGGGAAACCTTGAAGCCGGCCGGAACCTTGATCTTGTCGACCGGAATCTCACCGGGCGCCTTCGGCGCGGGCGGCTGCGCGATGGGCGCCAGCGGGGAGTCCGCCATGCTCGACGGCTGGCCTTGCTTCCAGGTCGGCGGCGGCTGCGCGGGTTGCTGAGCCTGGACGAGCGGCCCGAACGCGAGCACGAGGACCACGGCGACCACGAGCAACGTCAGGGTGTTGCGCGGCATGACGGGCCTCCCTTTGATCGATGAACGGCCGGGAACGGATTCGACTTCGCGGCCGGACGATACGTCTCGCGCCGCGCCTTGTCAAGGCGGCGCGGCGTGTGTAGCATGCTCGGCCGACGATGCCGAACAGGCTCTCGACGGTCGTTCTCGGAGCCCGGTGACGCGGCCGCTCGCGGCGCTGCTCCTCGGCCTCGTCGCCGTGGCGCCGGCTGCGGCGCAGGCGCCCGACGATGCGACCCGGCTCGAGCCCGTCGTGGTCACCGTGACGCGCATGGAGCAGAAGGCCGACGAGGCGCCGGCGAGCGTGACGGTTCTCACCCGCGACGACATCGAGCATTCGGCCAGCCAGACCGTCGACGATCTCCTGCGGCAGGTGCCGGGCTTCAGCCTGTTCCGTCGGTCCTCGAGCCTCGTCACGCACCCGACCACGCAGGGGCTCTCGCTCCGCGGCATCGGTCCGAGCGGCACCAGCCGCGCGCTCGTGCTGGTGGACGGCGTGCCCGCCAACGATGCGTTCGGCGGCTGGGTCTACTGGGGTCGCATCCCGATGCTGGGTATCCAGCAGATCGAGGTCGTCCGGGGCGGCGGCTCGAGCGCCTGGGGCAACTACGCCCTCGGCGGCGTCGTGCAGATCCTCACGCGTCGGCCCACCGGGCGCGCGCTGTTCTTCGACGCGAGCTACGGCACCCGCGAGACGATGAACTTCGACCTTCTGCTGCACGATGTCGAGGGGCCCTTCCGGATCGCGCTCGAGGGCAACTACTTCAGTACCGGCGGGTACGAGGTCGTCAAGAAGTCCCGCCGCGGCTCGATCGATATCGAAGCCGATTCGAATCATTCGACGTTCAACGGACGGGTGGAGCTCCTCGCCACACGCGACGCGTCGGTGTTCGTCTCGGGCAACTACTTCTACGAGGCGCGCAACAACGGCACGCCGCTGCAGATCAATCACACCGAATCCGGCGCCGGGGCGATCGGCGCCCGGCTCGGGACTCCGGACGAAGGCGAGTGGCGGCTCGTGGCCTTCGCCGACACGCAGAAATTCCGCAGCACCTTCTCCACCCAGGCGGCGGACCGGAACTCGGAGACTCTGGCGCTCGATCAGCGCGTGCCGACGACCTCGGCGGGCGGCGGGCTGCAGTGGAGCCACCGCTTCGGCGCCAACCTGCTCTCGGCCGGCGGCGACGCGCGGTGGGTGATCGGCGAGACCGACGAGCGCGTGTACAACGCCGGCGCGTTCGCCCGCACGCGGGACGCCGGGGGCCAGCAGTTCATCGCCGGCGTCTTCGTCCAGGACGTGTTCACGCCGATTCCGTCCCTGGAGATCGTCGGAGGCATCCGCGGCGACTACTGGTACAGCTACGACGCCACCCGGCACGACACCCCGCCCGCGGCCGGCGTTCCCGCCGAGCAGACCTTCAACGACATCGAGCGCATCATCCCGAGCGGGCGCGTGGCGCTGCTCTACCACGCGACGCCCACCACCGACCTGCGCGCGTCCGCTTATCAGAGCTTCCGCGTGCCGACGCTCAACGAGCAGTACCGCGTGTTCCGCGTGCGCAACGACGTGACCGTCGCCAACGAGTCGCTTCGCCCCGAGCAGCTCACGGGAGGCGAGCTCGGCGTGCAGCAGCGGTGGGGACCTCTGCTGGGCCGGATCACCGGCTACTGGAACGAGGTGCACGACCTGGTTGCGAACGTGACGCTCACCTCGCGCCTCCCCGACTGCCCCGTGGGGACGACCTGCCGGCAGCGTCAGAACCTCGACCTCGCGCGCATCCGCGGCTTCGAGACCGAGCTCGAGCTGCGCCCGGCGCCGGACTGGCGATTCCTGGTGAGCTACCTCTTCGCGGACGCGCGCGTGGTGAATGCCCCGCAGCAGCCGGGTCTCGAGGGCAAGCGGCTGGCGCAGGTTCCCGAGCACGGCGCCACCGCCAGCGTGCGCTTCTCGCGCCCATCCTGGTTCGACGCGTCGGTGACGGCCCGCTATGTCGGGCCTCAGTACGAGGACGACCTGAACACGTTGCGGCTCGGCGGCTACATCGTCGTCGACGTCGCCGTGTCGCGCGCGATCACCAAGAACGTCGAGCTCTACGCCGCCGCCGAGAATATCTTCGACCGGACCTACTCGACCGGGCGGACCACCGACGGTGTCATCTCGATCGGCGAGCCGTTCATGGCCCGCGGCGGTCTCCGGCTGCGCTTCTGACAGCCACGTGCGCTCAGGAGACGAGGTCGAGCCCGAGCAGCGCTCCGAGCTCGCGCAACGCCTGATCCGGGTCCTCGACCTTGATCGTCGCCATCCCGAGCTCGCGCGCCGGCTTGAGATTGCGGCCGATGTCGTCGAGGAACGCGACGCGCGGCGGCTCCACGCCGAGCTTCTCGCAGACCAGCGCGTAGATTCGCGGATCCGGTTTGCGGAGTCCGACGACGACGGACTCGACGAAGACGTCGAAGTGCGCGGCCAGGCGTGATTGGGCCGCCGCGTCACGCGGCGACGCCGGCCCCGGCGCCTCGGTGACCCAGTTGTTCGTGAGGGCGGCGACGCGGAGACCGCCCGTGCGGATCCGCCGGATCGCTTCGAGCATGCGCGGTCGTGGCGCGCTCGCCTCGGCGATCTTCGCCATGAGGTGCCGGCCGTCTACCGTGATGCCGCGGGCGCGGCAGTCGTCCTCGAAGGGCGCGTAGAAGGTCTGGACCGTCAGCTCACCCCGCTCGAGCCGCGCCCATGCGCCCTGCTCCCCCGCGGCGACCACGACGCGGTTGATCGCGTTCGCCTCGAGGCCGCGCTCGCGCTCGTATCGCGCGATCGCGTGCAGGGGCGAATCCTGCACGACGCCACCGATGTCGAATACCACCGCCGCGATCGCGCTCATGGCCGGGCCCCTTGGAACATAGCAAATTCGCGGCTACGCTACCGCGCCGGAGGTGCGCGCTACAGGCCGTCGCGGGCCTGGGCCCCCCGGCCGAGGCGGCCAGATGAATTACTGATGAATTACTATGGATAACGTGCGACCGTTCGCCGGCATCGAGGTCGTCGAGTTCGGCCAGTTCATCGCCGTCCCGTTCTGCGCGCAGGTCCTCTCGGAGGGCGGCGCTCACGTCATCAAGATCGAGTCGGTCGAGGGCGATCCCGTGCGCCAGCTGGCGCCGCTGGCCCCCGGCGAGACCCGTCACTTCCTCTCGCGCAACCGCGGCAAGCACTCGCTGCCGCTCGACCTCCGTCATCCCTCGGCCGCGCGCGTCGTCGAGCGCCTCCTCGCTCGCGCCGACGTGGTGCTGACGAACTTTCGCCCAGGGCTGGCCGCCGAGCTCGGCCTCGACTGGCCGAGCCTCGCGCCACGCTTCCCGCGCCTCGTGGTGGGCAACGTCAGCGCGTTCGGTCGCCGCGGGCCGGCCGCTCGCCTGGCGGGCATGGACCTGGTCGTGCAGGCGCGCAGCGGGCTCCTGGCCGCGGGCGGGAGCGTCAACGACGGCGTGCCGACCGGCGGCGAGAATCCGGTCGTCGACTACATGTGCGCGATGACGCTCGCGTTCGGCATCGCCTCGGCGCTGTTCCGCCGCGCGAATACCGGACGCGGCGGCGAAGTGGACGCCTCGCTCCTGATGTCGTCGCTCGTGCTCCAGAACAACAACATGGTGCGCATCGATTCGGCGGACGCGACGACGCACGCCGCGCTCCGATCCCGGCTCGCCGAGCTACGCTCCGCCGGGCGGCCCTACGCGGAGCAGGCGGCTCTCACGCCCCAAATCCGCCCACCGGCGACGGTCAACGTCTACTACCGCACCTACGCGACGCGAGACGCCGCGCTCGCGATCGCGTGCGGGAGCCCCGCGCTCCGGCGCGCCTTCATCCGGGCGGTGGGGCTCACCGACGACGCCCTGGATCTGCCGATTGCCGACCGCGCGAAAGAGATCGCGCACTACATGGCACTTCGCCATCGTGTCGAGGGGATCGTGGCCACACGCACCACGGCCGAATGGCAGGCGACGTTGGAAGCCGCCGGCGTCCCGGCCGCCGGAGTCAAGCTGCCGCTCGAGCTCCTCGACGACGAGCAGCCTCTCGCCAACGGCATGCTTCACGACCTGACTCATCCGGTGCTCGGCCCCGTGCGCGTCCTGGCGCCACCGGTCTCGATGGACGGCGGCGGATTCGTCCCGGCGCCGGCGACGCCGCCGTTCGGATCGGAGACGCGGGCGATACTCGGCGAGCTCGGCTTCGTGGACGCGGAAGTAGAGGGCTTCCTGGCCGAAGGTGTGACGCGCGACCGGCCGGCGCGGCGCCGCGCTCGCTGACCGGCCTCAGTTGCGTGCGGGGTCGGTCGCGATGCGCGCGGGGTCGGCCGTGGCGGCCTGGAGATCGGTGATCGCCACGCGCCGCTCGATCTTCGGGTTGCGCAGATCGATGGCGATCCGGAGCGCCCGGAGCCCGTGCACGCCCTGCAGCTCGTCGAGCTCGACGTCCTCGACCTCGCCGGTGAAGTAACCGAGTGAGGTGAGGTAGTCGATGTAGGCGCGGTACTCGTTCGCCTCGGCGGAGTGCGAGTAGATGATCGCGATCTTTCCGGGCTGGGTGATCCGCTCCTCGGAGCCCCTGATGAGGGCCTTGTCGATCCGCTTCTTGACGATCTCGTACCGGATGTCGTAGGCACCGTCCACGTCGAAGCGCTTCTCGTCGAAGCGGAAGCGGATCGAGAGCGGGGCGTGCTGGACCAGCACCAGGTGCGTGACCTCGAGCGGAACCGGGAGCTTTTCCTTGAGGCGATTGACCCGCAGCGCGACCCCGCAGGTGACCATGAGCTGCCAGAGCCTGAGGCTCTTGAGGTAGAGCGGGTCGAAGCGGCCGTCCTCGAGCAGCGAGGAGCCGACGTAGATCTGATGGTCGACGCCGTCCGTCTTCTGCTTTTCGAAGTAGTGCGGGAAGATCGTCTGGGCCGTCTGCTCCTCGAGGTCGAGGTAGGACGAGATGCCGTCGGCGATCCGCGTCACGCTCTCCTCGAACAGCCGCCGCCGGTCGTACACCGTCCCGATCCGGGGATCGAGCGCGGTCCGGTACGCCTCGATGCGCTCCCGCACGCTGGGGGCGAACGTCTGGAGGTGGTCGAAGAGTCCCTCGACGTTGGACCGGAGAAACGCGATGATCGACACCTCGTCGCCCGAGTGCAGGTGCGTCTGGATCTTGGCCGCGTGCTTGTCCACGCGATAGAGCAGCTCGTGCAGGCCGGGCAGCGGCCGGGCGTCGTGCGCGAAGCGGATCACGTCGCGGGCGAGCCGGAGCTGCGTCAAGAGATCCGTCTGGATCGCGAGGCTCCGCTGGGTCGAGGACCCGCGGATGTCGGACAGCGCGTAGAGCGGGTAGATGCGCTCGAACACGATCGGCTCGAGCTCCATGCCGCGGTCGTCGGAGTCCTCGGCGTGCTGCTCGATGCCCTTGAGCACGGCCTTGCGGAAGCGCCACTCCACCACCGGGTGGATCGCCGTGCACTTCTCCTTGATGAAGGCCTGGATGCGCGAGTTCAGCTCTTCCATGCTGCGCTGCACGGCCATGGAGAAGAGCGGGAGGATCTGGTGGAGCTTCGGCAGGAGCGTGGCGTCCAGGTCGCCGGGCGTCGGCGAGCCGAGCTCGAGCGTGCCGATGACACGGTCCTGGTAGAGGAGCGGCGCCACGATGATGTTGCGCAGCCCCCACTCGATGATCTCGTCGTCCGCCGGCGTCCGGTCGGGCATCTCGGCCAGGTCCTCGACGATCAGCGGGCTCCCCTGCACCACCGCGCGCTCGTAGACCGAGCCGCGGAACTCCTCCACGGTGTGGTGCCGCGAGTCCGCGAAGATGCACGCGTGCTCGCACTCGGCACCGTCGGCGCCATAGTTGAGGACGAGGACCTGGTCGCCGTCGAGGGCGGCGAGGCCGAAGCGCAGGTCCGGCCGCCGGAAGAGCGTCCGCAGCTTGTCCTGGAGCGTATTGAACCGCGTGTGGGACACGATCGACTCTTTGTCGATCAGGTCGCGCTCGAGTGAGGACAGCACTTCCTGGTCGGTGACCTCGATGGCCTTGAAGACCGTGAAGCCGCGGAAGGCGAACCGGTCCGGCGGCAGCACGTCGCGGAGCATCTCGGGATCGAGGAAGTCGCGCCGCAGGCGCTTGCGGACCTCGTCGCTGAGCGGCGGCACGGGGCCGATCGTCTCGACCTCCACGAACCGCCAGTCGAAGTCCATCCTGAAGTGGCGATCGAGCCCGGTGTCGGGGTCGGGTACCGTGAGGATCAGCGGGTAGTCCACCACGAGCTTGATCCCGTAGACTCGCTCCAGGATCAGCGCGTACGCGAAGAAGGTCCGCATCTCGCTCACCATCGACGCGTCGAGGTTCACGCGGCCGCGCAGCGTGCCGTCCTCGGCGCGCAGATACCGCTCGAAGAGCGGGGTGGCGTAGAAGCTCTTCAGCTGGAACGGCACCAGGACGGCCGAGAACTCCTGCTCGAAGAAGGCCGGCGCGAAGATACCGGCCATGAGCACCTGGATCAGGTTGCGATGGCGCTCGACCACGCTCAGATCGGCGATCGGACCCATGAGCTCCGGCACCTGGCGGACCTGCTCCCGGACCGTCCGCATGAACACCCCTTTGGCGGAGGTGTCGTCGCCGTACTTCTTCTGCCAGAACTCGAACAGGGTCGCCAGGCTCAGCTCGCTCTTGAACGGAAAGCCGGCCGGGCCGGACTTGATCGCCAGCTGGAGATCGGCGGAACGCGGCGTCTGGCTCATACGGAACATGGCGCTATTGTAGCAGGGCGCGCCAGCCGAGCCTGCCGGCCCGTGGTGTAGAATTCCGCGAGATCCAGACAGGGAGGCGTCAATGGAACACCGCCAGCTCGGCCACAGCTCGCTCTCGGTGCCGGCGCTCGGCCTGGGATGCATGTCGATGTCGGGCACCTACGGCAAGCACGACGACGTCCAGTCGATCGACGTCGTCCACCGGGCGATCGACCTGGGGGTGAATTTCCTCGATTCCTCGGATATGTACGGCTTCGGCCACAACGAGGAGCTCCTGGGGCGGGCCATTCGCGGGCGGCGGAACCAGGTCGTGATGGCCACCAAGTTCGGTCAGGTACGGACGCCCGATGGCAAAGCAACGGTCAACGGTCGGCCCGACTACGTGATCCAGGCCTGCGACGCAAGCCTCAAGCGCCTCGGGATCGACGTGATCGACCTTTACTATCAGCATCGTGTCGACCCGACGGTGCCGATCGAGGACACGGTGGGCGCCATGAAACGCCTGATCGAGCAGGGCAAGGTCCGGTACATCGGGCTCTGCGAGGCGGCGCCCGCGACCGTGCGGCGCGCGCATCGGATCCATCCGCTCAGCGCGCTGCAGAGCGAGTTCTCGCTGCTCTACCGAGTCGAGGCGGAGGAGCTGCTCCCCACCCTGCGCGAGCTGGGCATCTCGTTCATCGCCTATTCGCCGCTCGGACGCAGCTGGCTCACCGGCCGCGTCGGGAGCCTCGGCGACATCCCGGCGGACGATCGGCGGCGCGACCATCCGCGCTTCCACGACGCTCACTTCGCCAAGAACCTCGAGCTGGTGCGGCGGATCGAACCGATCGCGAAGGAGAAGAGCTGCACGCCGGGCCAGCTGGCCCTCGCGTGGCTCCTGGCCCAGGGGCGGGACATCGTTCCGATTCCGGGCACGAAAAGGAAGGAGCGGCTCGAGGAGAACGTGAACGCCGCGTCCGTGCGGCTGGACGCGCGCGATGCCGAGCGGATCGCGGCGGCGATCCCGGCCGGGGCCGCGGCCGGAACCCGCTACCCGGAGGCGCAGCTGAAGGGCGTGCACATCTAGGACAGTCGCTCGGGGTCGTCGGCCGGCGGCTCAGGACTGCCGCTCGACTTCTCGAGGTCGAGCATTTCCGGAAGGTGCCGCTGGCGCTCCGCGGGCTCGAGCCGGGTGATCTGGTTCATCCGCATGACGACCTCACCGATGCGTTCGAGCGCTTCGAGCATCGACCCGACCCGCCCGCCCCAGCGAGCGCCGGCCTCGCGGGCGAGGAGCTGAAGCTCACCCGACACGACGGTCAAGGGGTTGTTGATCTCGTGGGCGGCCGCCACGGCCAGGCTCGCGACCGACCGCAGAGTCGCCGCTTCTCGCAGCGCCGCTTCGGCGCGCTTCTTCTCGGTGATATCGCGGCCGATGGCGGAGGCTCCGATGATGATGCCCGACGAGCTTCGGAGCGGCGACACCGTGATCGATACCTGAACCCGCGAGCCGTCCTTCCGGATCCGCGTGGCCTCGTAAGGCTGGACGTGCTCGCCTCGCTTGACCCGGGCCAGGACACGGAGCAGCTCATTGGGATGATCGGGCGGGATGATGATCGAGATCGGGCGGCCGACGGCCTCCGCGGCCGAGTAGCCGTAGAGCCGCTCGGCGCCCGCGTTCCAGCTGGTGACGACGCCCTCGAGCGTCTTGCTCACGATGGCGTCGTCGGAGAACTCCACGATGGACGCCAGGTGCGCCAACGCCGCTTCGTCCCCCTTCCGCTCTGTCACGACGGCGGCGATCAAGATGCTCATCACCGCCATCGTGCCGAGAAACGCCTGCAGGAGTAGCAACGACTCGTTCGGCGGGCCGCCGGCGAAGGGGCCCAGGCCGCGGACGGTGCTCCAGATCGCCAGCCCCGACAGGATCGCGATCGCCGCCGCCGTCTCCCGCTGACCGAAACGAAATGCCGCCCAGACCAGGGGCGGCAAGCAGAGGAACGTGAGCGGCTGACCGACGAATCCGTAGAACACGAGGCCGCAGACGGCGATCACCGTCGCGAACAGACCCACGCGCTCCAGCTGACGCGTTCGGCCTCGCGGCACGGCGATGGGAGCGCTCCACAGCACGAGGACCGGCCCGACGACCAGCGCGCCCACGGCGTCCCCGAGCCACCACGTGAACCAGATCGCGGGATACTCCCGCCAGTTGGCGTTTCCGCTCAGCGTCAGGCTGCTCGCGCCGATCGTCGCGCCCACGGTCGTGCTGAAGAGCCCCGCCAGCACCACGAACTTGAAGACGTCTCGCGAGCGATTGAAGACGTCGCGGCCGTTCGCGAAGAGTCTGACGAGGTCCGCGCCCAGCCGGCCCTCGAAGGTATTGCCGAGCGCGATACCGAGCGAGGTGGCGATCGATCCGGTGGTCGTGACGTTCACGAGAAAGGCGCCGACGAAAATGGCGGGCCAGATCCGCGGGCTGAGCAGCAGGAACGAGGCGAACGCGATCCCGGTGGGCGGCCAGACCGGCGAGACGCTCGCGTTGACGACGGCCAGGCTCAGGCCGAGCTTGCCGGCGAGGAAGTAGGCCAGCGTCACGAGGCCCAGCCACCAGAGGGCTACCGGTTTTCGAGATTCGGTCATCGCCCGACCCGCTCCGGCGTCGCTCGGGCCCCAGGTAGCCCGGTCGTTCAATCGATTCCGACATCACCAGCTTAACACCCGCGCCCGAGCCGGGCCGACTCGTGTAGGCTTACTCGGATCGCGAGCCCTGTGCTCCGTGGAATCGAGGAGGAGAACACCGTGAACGGCTGGCTCGAGACGTATCGCGGGATCGTTTACCGCTGGCAGGAGGACCACAACGGCCACCTGACCGTTGCGTTCTATTTCGCCCATCTCGCCGACGCCACACGTTGCGTGCTGGACTCGCTGGGCCTCGGCCTGGCGTACACGCGACGCCGCAAGAGCCTCTGTGTGACCGCCGGTTGCTACGTGCGCTACGTCCGCGAGCTCCGCGCCGGCGACAACCTGCACATCGTGAGCGGGGTGATCGGCGTCGAGCGCGACGGCCTCGTGCTCGGACACAAGGTCTTCAATTCCGAGACCGGCGAGGTCTGCACCACGGTCGAAGAGCGTCTCCGCCACGTTGACACCCGGCGCCGCGCCGCGCGGCCCTTCACGGCAGCACAGCGCCGGACCGCGGAGCAGCGGCGTGTCGAGTGGGACGTGCCGGCGCGCGAGCGCCGCCCGCGGCCGAGCGGGCTCGAGGGCTTTCACGAAAGCTCACGGGACACGGTCAAGCCGGACGAGGTCGATGTCCTCGGCCAGGTTGCCCTGACCCACTACGTCCACCGCTTCTCGGCCGCCAACGGCCACGCGACCGCGGTGTTCGGGGTGACGCCCGGCTACATGCGCGCCGAGCGACGGGGCTTCTCGACGTTCGAGTTCCAGCTGGAGTTCGCGGGCGTGCTCCGGCCGGGCGATCCGGTGCGCATCCGCTCGGCCCTCGTCCACGTCGGCAACTCTTCGATGCGTCTCTTCCACGTCATGACGAACGAGCGCACCGGGGAGCGTGTGGCCACGCTCGAACAGCTGGGCGTGCACCTCGACATGGACGCGCGTCGCCCGACCCCGCTGCCCGATGCGATCCGGGACCGGGCGAAGGCGATTCTGGTGTCCTGAAACGACGCGGCGACTAGGCGCCTGCGGCGGGGCTGGCGCGCCGGCGGCCGCGGCCGCCACGCCGGGAGCGCCGGCGGCCTCGTCTCGGGGCCGGCGCCGGAGCCACCGTGACCTCGGCCACTTCCTCGAAGGGCTGCTCGGGCGGTGGCATCGCCTCGACGGGAATCGACGCCAACGGTGCCGTCGCCCCGTGGCCCGTCGCGCCGTGGACCAGCGAGATCATTCCCGTCGGGCTCACCGAGAGCTCCTTGATACGACGCAGCCGGGTGACGAGCCGCGGTGAGCCCGGCGGCCGGCTGAAGCCGCGCGCCTTGAGCGTTCGCGCGACGGTGTCGATGAGAACGGCGCCGTTCGGTGAGCGTTCGGCGAGCTCGCGGACGACGAGCACGAGCTCGTCATGCGGCGCGCTGTGCGCTTCGTCGGACTCCTCCTCGATGGGAGGCGGCGCGGGACGGACTGGCTCGAGCCGGCGCGGCTCGGACTCGAGACCGACTGGTCGCCCTCCGCGTCGTCCTCGGCGCCCGCGTCGGCGGCTCCGGTCCGCTCCCGATGCGGGACGGCTCGGCTCCGCGATCGGCGTGCCGGTGAGCGTCCGCGCGGTCAGCCGGTGGAAGGTGATCCCGAGCGCCGCGGCCACGTCACCCACCGCGTCGAAGGCTCGATCG
>Ga0209160_1001174_pt1 | contig 21930 bp, 19 predicted proteins | sample GraSoiAngelo_153_FD_186167 | JGI IMG/M metagenome (GOLD analysis project Ga0209160, IMG submission 186167) | Grasslands soil microbial communities from the Angelo Coastal Reserve, California, USA - 14_1009_12_40cm (SPAdes) (version 2) | ecosystem: Environmental > Terrestrial > Soil > Grasslands ... | reverse complement strand
CTCGGCGGTGACGACGAGGGTGCCAGGCATCCCCCTTCTCCCCTTCCCCCTCCCCGCAGTTCCAAAGCTCACCTTGAGCCGAATCGTGTCGGAGCTTTCGACGCGCCGTGGGCCGTCGATGCCGGCGACGAAGGCGTCGAAAAACGCCGGGCGCGGCAACACGACGATGCGGGCGCGGCTCAGCAGATCGGCGGGCAGCGTCGCCCGATCGATGATTCCCCCGTCGCTGACCACCACGATCGGACCGCCGCGCGCCGCCGCGGCTTCGAGCCCCGGACCGAGACGCGATGCCCCGTCGGTGGGTGGCGCGGTGTCGAACGCAGTGACGCGATCACCGAACCGCCAGATTGTTCCGCCACGCGCGATAGAGCGCGCGGTATCGAGGGCCGCACGCCACAGCGATCCTCGTCCGATCATGCTGAGCGACGCGTCGAGGAGCACCAGCGGCCGGTCGCCGCCGGGAAGGGTGCGCGAGGCAACAGGATTCCAGAGGAGTAAGCCCAGCGCCACGATGCCCGTTGCCCGCAGCAAGCCCAGCCCCAGCCTCAGGCGGCGCACGCCAACGCCTCGGCGAGGGTGAAGCGCCCTTCGTGGAGCGCGCGGCCGACGATGGCCCCGGCGAGCCCCGCCGCCCGGACGCGGCGCAGGTCGTCGAGGGAAGCGACGCCTCCCGACGCGATGACCTCGATTCCCCCTCCCAACCGAGCGATCCCGCGCGCCCCGTCCACGTCCGGCCCGGTGAGCGCGCCGTCGCGTGTGACGTCCGTGTAAATGACCGTGCGCACGCCCTGGTCCCGGACGCGCCGGGCGAGCTCCAACGCGGTGAGGTCGAGCACCTCCGGCTCGCCCCGTGGCGCGACGCGTCCATCCCGCGCGTCGATGCCCACCGCCAGGCGCTCCGGGCCGAAGCGCCCGAGCAGTCGCTCGAGGAGCGCCCGGTCGGTGGCCGCCCTGGTGGCGAGCACGACGCGGGTCGCGCCCCAGGCCAACATCTCGTCGATGGCCGCTGCGGTGCGGAGGCCGCCGCCCACCTGTACGGGAAGCGTCGCGACGGTGAGGAACCGCTGCGCCACCGTGCGGTTATCGCCGCGGCCCAAGGCGCGGTCCAGGTCCACGAAGTGCACCCAGCGCGCCCCCGCCGCCGCGAAGGCTCCTGCCACGGTCAGGGGATCGTCCGCCGGGGCGGTGGCGCGGGCCACCCGCCCGCCCTGGACGTCAACGGCGGGATAGAGCTCCACGATGGGGAAGGAAACTAATCGACGCGTGCGGCGACGTGCGCGGGGTGCGGCTCCAGTTGCGCGAGGAGCAGGGCGCGCGCCGCATCGTAGGCGGCCTTGAGGCTCTTCGGGACCGCCACGCCTTCACCCGCGTCCTTGCGGAGCGGATTCGTGGGACGGCCGTTGACGATGAATTCGTAATGCAGGTGCGGCCCCGTCGACAGCCCCGTCGACCCGACGTAGGCGATGGTCTCGCCCTGCCCGACGCGTTGTCCGACCTGCAACCCCTTGGCGTACGCCGAGAGGTGCCCGTAGCGCGTGCGGATCCCGTTGGCGTGGCGCAGCTCGAGAAGGTTGCCGTACCCGCTCTCGCGGCCGAGGCGCGTCACGATGCCGTCCGCCGTTGCGCGCACCGGAGTGCCGTAGGCGGCGGCGTAGTCGGTGCCCTCGTGAATCCGCCACTCGTGGAGGATCGGGTGGAAGCGGCTGCCGAACCGGCTCGAGACGCGGCGGAACTGGAGCGGCGCCCGCAGGAACGCGCGCTTCAGGGACCGTCCCTGCTCGTCGTAGAAGCCGCCGGGCCCGCCGCCCGAGTCCGCCTGGAACCAGAAGGCAAAGCTGGGACTCCGCCCCACGTCCACCCGCGCCGCGAGGATCCGGCCGAAGCGCCGCTCCCCCTCCGGCGACTCCAGGCGCTCGAGCAGGATCTCGAAGCGGTCACCGCGCTGGACGTCGCGCGTGAAGTCCACCTCCCAGTCGTACACGTCCGCGATCCCCCAGGCGAGCTGCCGCCGCTCCGTGGCGGGGAGGAAGCTGTCGGGCACGGCCTGGTCGAGGGCGTCGTACAGGGACGTCACGATCGACCCCACCACCCGCACCCGTTGGATCGTCCAGGGAATTTCCTCGACGTGCTGGAGCCAGCCCGCCGCGGTGCGCTCCACCCACAGTCGCTGCGCCGGCCCGGTGCGCACCATCAGGCGGTCGGGGAGCGAATCGGTGACCAGCCGGCGCACGTGGAAGATGAGCCCGGGACGCAGGCGTCGCGGCTGGAGCGCGGTGGCGGCGCTGAGGAACGCGGTGTACTCGCGGCCGGTGATGCCGCTGTGTTGCAGGAGCTCGCCCAGCGTCTCGCGGGGGCCCAGGGTGTGAGCGGACTCGTCGTAGGAGGAGGAGACGACGATCGGCGCCGCGGTCAGGGGCCGGCGCCAGGGCCACGCGTCGCGCGACGCCCACAGCAGCGCGACGGCGGCGAGCCCGCCCGCGGCGACGAGGTGGCGCGACCGCAGGGCCATCAGTCCATCTGCCGCCGGATGAACGTCGGGATCTCCATCTCGGACACCTCGTTCGGCGGCGTCGCCGCGCGCCGCACCGGCGGCTCGGCCGCCGGCCGCACGTATCCGGGCGGCGGCACCGGCGTCGGCCGCGAGACCCGCTTCTCGAACGGCAGCACACCCGGCGCGCCGCGCCCCACCGCCGCGGGCTCGGCCTGCGCCGCCTTCTCGAACCCCGTGGCGATCACCGTGACACGCACCTCACCGTGCATCGCCGGGTCGTTCACCGCCCCGAAGATGATCTCCGCCTCGTCGCCGGCCGCGTCGTGAATCGCCTCGCTGATTTGCGTGACTTCGCCGAGCGTCAGGTCGTCGCCGCCGGTGATGTTGATGAGGACGCCCGTGGCGCCGGCGATCGAGATGTTGTCGAGCAAGGGGCTCGAGATCGCCTGCTGGGCGGCCTCCATGGCCCGGTTCTCGCCGCGTCCCATCCCGGTCCCCATGAGCGCGGGGCCGCCGTTCTGCATGATCGTGCGGACGTCGGCGAAGTCCACGTTCACGAGGCCGGTCACGCTGATGAGCGACGAGATGCCCTGCGTCGCGTGCAGCAGCACCTCGTCCGCCTTCTTGAGCGCGTCCTGGAAGGGAATGCCCTTGCCGACCACCGCGAGCAGCCGCTCGTTGGGCACCACGATCATCGTGTCCACGTGCTTGCGCATCTCGGCGATGCCCATTTCGGCCTGGCGCATCCGCTTGCGCCCTTCGAACAGGAACGGCTTGGTGCAGATCCCGATCGTCAGGCCGCCGAGGTCGCGCGCGACCTGCGAGATGATGGGCGCCGCCCCGGTGCCGGTGCCGCCGCCCATGCCGCAGGTGACGAACACCAGATCGGCCCCCTGCAGGGCGTGCAGCACCTCGTCGCGGTTCTCTTCGATGGCCTGCCGGCCGATCTCCGGGCGAGCCCCGGCGCCGAGCCCGCGGGTGAGGCGCTTGCCGATCTGGACTTTGACGTCGGCTTTGTTGTTGAGCAGCGCCTGGGCGTCGGTGTTCACCGCGATGAACTCCACGCCCCGGACTCCCTCGTCGATCATGCGGTTCAGCGCGTTGCCGCCGCCGCCGCCCACACCGACGACCTTCATCCGCGCGTTCTGCGATACGGTCTCTTCGAGCTCGAAGATCATAGCCCCCTCGGGTCGTCGATCAGAAGAAGTCCTGCAGCCATCGCTTCAACGGTCCCAGCCACTTTTCGACGGCCCCGCTGCCGACGAGCGGCGTCGCCGCCTGCCCCTGCGCGATCCGGCGCGCCCCGTACAACACCAGGCCCACCGGCACCGCGTAGCGTGGCGCCTGCACGCTGTCCACCAATCCGGAGATATCGCGCTCCGGCGCGCCGGCCCGCACCGGCGTCGCGAACACCTCCCGGGCGAGTTCCACGATCCCCGGCAGATGCGCCGTGCCGCCCGTCAACACCACCCCCGCCGGCAGTCGTCCCCCGGCGTAGCCCGCCCGCTCGAACTCCCGCGCCACCAGCTGAAACACCTCGTCGAGGCGCTGGTGGATGATGTGCGACAGCAACTCGCGCGACGCCTGCCGCGCCCCCTGCCCCGGCGTGGACGGCAAAACCACCATCTCCGACGGATCGACCAGCGGCGCGTACGCGATGCCGAACCGCTCCTTCAGCCGCTCCGCGTCCGCCTGCGTCACGCCGAGCCCCTGGACCAGGTCGCTGCTGACGTGCGTGCCCGCGAACTTGAGCGAGGCCAGGTGGCGGATCTTCCCTTCGTGGAAGATCGCGACTCCGGTGGAGCCGCCCCCCACCTCGACCAGCGCGACGCCCAGCTCCTTCTCGTCCTCGGTCAACACCGCATACGATGCGGCCAGGGGCTCGAGCACCAAGTCCACCACCCGGTACCCCGCGCGTTGCACGCTCTTGCGCAGGTTCTGCGCCGCGGTGGACTGCACGGTGACGAGGTACATCTCGACCTCGAGACGCATCCCCGTCATGCCGACGGGATCCAGGACGCCGCGCTGTTGGTCCACGACGTACTCCTGCGGGATATCGTGCAGGAGCTCGTGGTCGCGCCCCAGGGACACCGCGCGCGCGACCTCGTTGACCCGCGCCACGTCCTGCGCCGTGATCTCCTCCCCCGTCACCGCCACCACTCCCGACGAGGGGCGGGCCGCCACGTGCTCGCCGGCGACCCCGCAGGCGACCCCGCTCACCTTGGCCCCGGCCATGCGCTCGGCATCGCGCAGCGCCGCCACGATCGATCGCGTCGTTTCGTCGATGTCGCGGACGACGCCCCGCCGCACGCCCGTGTTCTTCGCCAGCCCGACACCGAGCACCTTGGCCACCGGCGACCGCGGTAGGTCGCCCACCACTTCGGCGATCACTGCGCACGTCTTCGTGCTGCCGAGGTCGAGCCCGGCCACGAGCCGACGGTCCCGGCTCACGCCCCCGGTCCCCTCGCCTGCTCCGCCCCAGCGGCGCCCGCGCGCCGCCGCACCACCACCTGCCCGGCGTAGCGCGCATCGAGTTCCGCATAGGGCCGCTTCTTCGCCGCCAGGTCCTGCGCCACCAGTGCCACCGCCTGTATGACCTCCGGTCCGGCGTCGCGTCCGACCAGGACGCGGCGGGACCCCAGTTCCAAGGCGACATCGCCGCGCGTCAGCCGGCGCGCGACGGTGATCTCCTGATACAGTCCAGCATCGACCGCCTGCACCAGGGCAAGCACCCCGAGCACGTTGGAGTCCGCCGTCACCGCAATCGGCAGATCGAGCGGCGTGCGCGCCGGGTCGAACGGCAGCAGCGTGCCGCGAGCGTCGACCGGCAGCAGGCTCCCCCCCCGGGCCGCGGGCACGAAGGCCACCGGCTCCGCCTCGCGTACCACCACGCGCAGGGTGCCGGGAAGCCGTCGTTCGATGCGCACCTCCAGTACACCCGGCAGCGCCTTCACGCGCTCCACCAACGGCGCCGTGGCGTCGAACACGCTGGCCCGTGGCCGCAGCCGCAGTGCCGCCGCGACCGCCCGGGGCGAGAATTGCCGCGCGCCGAGCACCTCGATCTCCCGCACCCGAAACGCTGCCACCGCTCGCACCAGCGGCGGCCCCGCGACCCGGCCGGTGGTGACTGCACCCGCTCCCACCGCGGCCCAGAGGACACGCCGCGACAGCGCGCTCCGGCGCCGGCTCACCGCGTCTTGCCGCTGGCGCTCGCGAGGCGCGTCATCAGTTCAGGACCGATGCGGGTGACGTCGCCCGCGCCCAGCGTGAAGACGACGTCGCCCGCGCGGAGTCGCTCCGCCACCGCCGCGGCCAGGGCCGTCCGCTCGCGCACCGCCACCGTGGCCGCGCCCGCCCCGATCGCCCCGCGCGCCACGAGATCGCTGGTCACGCCGGGGAGCGGTCGCTCGCGCGCGCCATAGATCGGCGCCACCACGACCAGGTCGGCCGCCGCGAGCGCCTTGCCGAGCGCGTCCCCGTGCATCGCCGTCCGCGAGTACAGGTGCGGCTGAAACACCGCCACCAGCCGCCGTCCCGGGAACGCCTGGCGCGCCGCCGCGAGCGTCGCGCCGACTTCCGTGGGGTGGTGCGCGTAGTCGTCCATCACTGTCACGCCCGCGGCCTCGCCCACTCGCTCGAACCGCCGCGCCACGCCCGTGAATTCGCTCAGCGCGCGCGCTGCCACGTCCACATCCGCGCTGAGCTCGTGCACGACCGCGAGCGCCGCGGCCGCGTTCCGCAGGTTGTGCATCCCCGGCACTCGCAGCGCCAACGGCACCGTTCGCCCGCCCGGCAACGTCACGGTCGCGCGAGAGCCGGTCGCAGCAAACTCGATCGCTGCGATCTTCACGTCCGCGTCGGCGCCCACGCCCACCCGCCACACCTTCGCGCCCAACCGCGCGACGACGCGCTGCGCCCCGGCATCGTCTCCGCCCGCAATCACGCGGCGCGCACCGCCGGCGAACTGCGCGAACGCCCCCTCCAGTGCGGCGATCGTGCCGTAGCACTCGAGGTGATCAGCCTCGACGTTGGTCACGACCGCCACCGTCGGCGCCAGCGACAGGAACGCCCGGTCGAATTCGTCCGCTTCGACGACGGACAAGTCGGGGCTTCCGACCCGGGCATTCCCGCCCCACCCTGCGACACGGCCGCCGACGAGTCCCGTGGGATTCCGTCCGGCGGCCGTGAGCGCCTCCGTCACCATCACCGTGGTAGTGGTCTTGCCGTGCGTGCCGGCGACCGCCACCACCGTCCCCCCGGCCACCGCTTGACCCAGAGCATCGGCCCGCCGCACGACGGGAATCCCCAACTCCCGGGCCCGTTTGAGCTCCGGGTGGTCCTGGCCGACCGCCGCCGTTACCACGACCGCCCGCACCCCCTCGAGGTGCCGGGGATCGTGACCCTGCCAAACTTCGACCCCCAAGGCCGCCAGATCGGCGGCTCCAGAAGGATCCGTATCGCAACCCGTTACCCGCACACCCCTCCGCTTGGCCACCGTCGCCAGAGCACTCATCCCCGCACCACCTATTCCCATAAAGTGCACTGGACGAGGATCTGCGGGTCCAAACAAGGTCATTAGTGGCGGGCTAATATAGCGAAACTACTACACTTGCGAAAGAGCATTCATGCAACTTGGACGAGTGTCAGAATCCTCGACACCACCTCCCGGGCGGCTTCCGGGTGTCCCCGACCCCGAGCTTTTTGGGCCAGGGCGGCGAGCCGCGCGCGGTCGCTGAGCAGGTCGGTGATCAGGCGCGCCAGCGACGGGGGCGCGAGGTTCCGTTCGACGAGCAGCACCGCCGCGCCGGCGTCGGCGAGCGCCCGCGCGTTATGCGTCTGGTGGTCGGCCGCCGCGGTCGGCAGCGGAACCAGGATGCTCGGCTTCCCCCACGCGCACAGCTCGGCGACGGTCATCGCACCGGCGCGGCAGACGACGAGATCCGCCGCGCGGTACGGGTCGGTCATCGGATCAAAAAACCCGCGCACCACCACCCGTCCCGGCCGGGCGTGTGCCGCAAAATTCGCGGCATGGCCGGTGCCGGTCCCCCACAGCACGTTGACGTCGCGGAGCAGACCGTGCTCGACGATGCCGGCGAGCGCGTAGTTGAGCGCGCGCGCTCCCTGGCTCCCCCCGAAGCACAGCACGGTTGGCCGCTGCGGGTCGAGGCCCAGACGTTGAAGCGCGGCCCCCCGGTCACCCGGCTCGGGCGGCCGGATCGGATTACCGAGGGTGAACACCGCCGTGCGCGGCCCGGGGCGCAACCGACTCTGCGCTTCGGGGAAGCCGAGGTGAATCTGAGCGGCTCGGCGCGCGAGCCAGCGCGTCGCGAGCCCGGGACGGGAATCCTGCTCCTGCAGCACCGTCGGGATCGCCGCGCGTTGCGCGCTCCACAACACCGGTCCCGCCGCGTAGCCCCCGGTGCCGACGACGATCGCCGGCTGCTCTTCGGCGAGCACGCGCCGCACGCCGCGGAGGATCCGCCAGGCGAGAAACGGCCAGCGCAGATTGCGCCACCACGTGCGACGGTATATCGGCTCGAACGGCAGCAGGTGGTGCCGGAACGGATAGTGCGGGAGGATTTCCTTCTCGATGCCGCGTTCCGATCCGACGAGCACGGGCTCGACGTCCGGCCGCAGGCGCGCCAGCGTTTCCGCGAGCGCCAGCGCCGGCATGAGGTGACCGCCGGTCCCGCCTCCGGCGAAAACGACCTTCACTGCCGCTCCCGGCCGCGCCCGATGCTGACCAGCACCCCGGTCGCGACCAGCGCGACCAGGAGGCTCGATCCGCCGTAGGAGAGGAACGGCAGCGTGATGCCGGTCGCCGGGAGGACCGCGAGAGACACCCCGATGTGCAGCGCCGCTGTGACGCCGATCAGGGACGTGAGACCGACCGCGAGCAGCTGGCCGAACAGGTCCGGGGCGCCGCGAGCGATGCGGAAGCCGATCCACACGAGCGTCCCGAAGCACAGCACCACGCCGAGGACGCCGAGGAAGCCGAACTCCTCGCCGATCGTGGAGAAAATGAAGTCGGAGTAGGCATAGGGGAGGTAGCCGAGCTTCTGCTGGCCTTGTCCGAAGCCCACGCCGAACACCTGTCCCGAGCCGAGCCCGATGAGCGACTGCTTGATCTGCCAGCTCGCTTCCTCGGGAGCGGCCCCGGGGTTCAGGAATGTCAGCACGCGCGCCACGCGGTATTGCGCCGCGGCCACGGCACCGAAGAGCAGCGGCAGCGCCACGATGCCGACGAGCAGGAAGTGGCCGATGCGGGCGCCGGCGGCGAACATGACGATCCCCGCCAGCATCACGACCAGCACGGCCATCGAGAGGTTGGGCTCGAGGAAGATGAGCCCCGCGAGCGGGGCGACGATCACGAGGAACGGCAGCACGCCCAGCTTGAAGGTGCGGATCTGCTCGCCTTTCTTGGCGGCGAGCGTCGCGGCCCATACGACGACCGCGAACTTGGCGAGCTCGGAGGGCTGCAGGGCCATGACGCCGAGACTGACCCAGCGCCGGGCGCCGTTGAGGGTCGGGGCGATGGGGTGGGTGAACGGCAGCAGCGGGATCAGCAGGAGAAAGGCGACGGCCGCGAGCAGCTGCCACGCCCAGCGCTGCCACACATGATAATCGAGGCGGGCCACGACCGTCGCGAGGATGCCCGCCACGAGGGCGGCAGCCGCCTGGCGCACGGCGAGCCGTGCCCCCACAGTGCCGCCGCTGGTGGTCACGAGGCTCGAGGCGCCGTACACTTCGGCGAGTCCCAGGACGATGAGCACGGCCGCGATGACCGCGAGCAGGCGGGTCTCCCAGCGGCGGTCGGTCACATCGCCTCGACGAGTTTGCGGAAGGTGGCGCCGCGCTCCTCGTAGTTCTTGAACATGTCGTAGCTCGAGCAAGCCGGAGAGAGCAGGACCGTGTCCCCCGGCCGCGCGGCGCGGCGCGCCCGGCTGACCACGTCTGCGAACGTCGTGCCGCGCTCCAGCGTGACCTTCCCTTTGAGATCCTCCTCCACGAGGGGGCCCGCCTCGCCGAACGCGATGACGAGGCGGCAGCGCTCGGCGAGCAGCGGCGCGAGCCGCGTGTAGCGCTCGCCCTTGTGCCGCCCCCCGAGCATCAGGATGAAGGGCCGGTCCATGGCCGCCACCGCCACGGCCGTCGACGCGATGTTCGTCGCCTTGGAGTCGTTGATCCAGCGCACCCCACCCACCTCGCGCACGAACTCCAGGCGGTGCGGCAGCGCGCGGAACGACCGCAGCCCCTCCGCGATGCGGCTCGGCGGGATCCCAGCCTCGTGCACCGCGAGGGCGGCGGCGAGCGCGTTCGCGACGTTATGCTCGCCCAGCAGCTGCAGCTCCTCGCGCGCGATCAGCTCCGTGCCGCCCAGCCGCAGCCGCCGCTCTCGCGCGTCGTACCACCCTTCCGCCGGCCGGACGAGCGAGAAGCGGGACACCGTTCCCGCTGCGCCGGCGGCGAGCGCGAGCACGGCGGGGTCGTCCGCGTTCAGCACCCACACGCTCTCCTCGGCGGCGTTGCGAAACAGCAGCCGCTTGTCAGCATAGTACGCGTCGACCGACGGATAGCGGTCGAGGTGGTCCGGCGCGAGGTTCGTGAGCACGCCGACGTCCGGAGCGAAATGCGGGCTGTCGTGCAGCTGAAACGACGACACCTCGACGGCCAGCCACTGATAGCGCTCGGCGCCAAGCGCGACGTCGGTGAGCGGGAGGCCGATGTTCCCTGAGGCCTCGGCCTTGAGCCCCGCGACGCGCAGCAGATGGGCGATCAGCGCGGTCGTCGTCGTCTTGCCGTTCGTGCCGGTGACCGCGATGCAGCGCACGCCCTGCGCCCGCGCGGCGCGGAAGCCCAGGTCGATCTCCGAAACGACCTCGCGGCCCGCTTCCCGCGCCGCTTTCAGGGGCGGCGCGTCCGGCGGTATGCCAGGCGAGACCACGACGCCGGCCGCGGCACGGATCTTCGCCAAGTCGTGGCGTCCCACTTCCACCTCGACACCGGGAAGCCTGCGCAACGCCAGTGCGGCGTCGCCGGCGTAGGGATGATCGGACGCGTCGCTGGCGTACACGCGCGCGCCCTCGCGGGCGAGGAGCCGCGCGGCGGCGACACCGCTGTGCCCGAGCCCGAGCACGGCGACGACGCCGCCCCGCCAGGCGGCGGGGATCACCGCACTTTCAACGTCGCCAGGGCGATTGCGGCGCACAGAAAGCCGAGGATGTAGAACCGCATCACCACCTGCGGCTCGGCCCAGCCAAGCTTCTCGAAGTGGTGGTGCAGCGGCGCCATGCGAAAGACCCGGTGGGCGTCGGCGTACTCCTTGCCGCGGCGTCGTTTGTGCCACCGATACACCCACACCTGAATCATCACCGAGACCGCTTCGGCGACGAAGACGCCGCCGGCGATGAGCAGCAGAAACTCCGCCTTGAGCATGATGGCGACGGTGCCCACCGCGCCGCCGATGGCGAGCGAGCCGGTGTCCCCCATGAACACCTGCGCGGGATGGGCGTTGAACCAGAGAAAGCCGAGCGCGGCGCCCATCAGCGCGCCGCAGAAGATCGCCAGCTCCCCGGCCCCGGGGAGGAAATAAACGCCAAGATACCCGGAAGCGTCGAAGCGTCCGAAGAGATACGCGAAGATCGCGAACGACCCCGCTACGATCGCCGTAAGGCCGCTGGCGAGGCCGTCGAGTCCGTCGGTCAGGTTGACGGCGTTGGAGCTGCCGGTCACGACCACGGTCACGAACGGCAGATACAACCACCATGGCATCACCAGCAGCACATACTTGAGCAGCGGCAGCTGCGTGCTCGTCGCCGGAAGGCGCGGGGCGAGCGGCGCGAGCCACAAATAGACCCCGAGGGCGAGGCCGAAGGTCAGCTGCCCGACCAGCTTCCACCGGGCGACGAGTCCTTGCGGCTTGCCGCGCACGATCTTCAGGTAGTCGTCGAGGAACCCGATGGCGCCCATCCACAGCGTGGCCCCGCAAGCAACGACGACGAACCGGGTGTCGAGGCGCGCCCAGAGGAGGGTCGGCACCACCGTGGCGAGGATGATGATGAGGCCGCCCATAGTCGGCGTGCCGCGCTTGCCCTGATGGCTCGCGGGACCTTCGGCGCGGATCACCTGTCCGACCCGGAGGGCGCGCAGCCGCGCAATGATCCACGGGCCGATCACGAAGGCGAGGAGCAGCGCCGTAACCGTCGCCCCCGCCGCCCGGAACGTGATGTAGTTGAAGAGATTGAAGATGATGTGCTGCTTCGCGAGCGGCGTCAGCAGGTGATAGAGCACGTCTCTCCCCCGGCCCTAGTGCAAGTGACGCAGCACACGTTCCATCGCTACGCCGCGCGACGCCTTGAGCAGCACGACCTCGTTGCCCCGGAGCCGCGCCCGCAGCGCGGGCCCCAGGGCGTCGGCGTCCGGCGCCGCGAGCAGCCGGCTGCCGAGCGCCGTGGCATGCCGCGCGAACGCCGGCGCGAAGTCCCCCACCACCGCGACCAGCGCCGGTGCCGGCCGGACCGCCATCACCGCATCCGCCACGGCCGCGTGTAATCTTGCACTCTCCGCTCCCAACTCCAACATCGAGCCCACCACGACCGCCAACGGGCGGCGGTGGTGCTCGGCGTACGCTGCCGCGAATTCGAGGGCCGCCCGCATCGAGGCCGGGTTGGCGTTGTAGGTGTCGTCGATCACGGTAAGGCCGTCGAGCTGAACCAGGCTCCCCCGGCCCGCCGGCAGCGTGACCCCGGCCAGCCGGTCCACCGCCGCGGCGGCGTCAACCCCCGCTTCCTCCGCGACCGCGAGCGCAATCATGGCGTTCTCGACTTGATGCAACCCGACCACCGGGAGCGTAAAGGTGCGACCTCGCCAGCGGACGACCGGCCGCCCCGCATCATCCAGGTCCGCCGCCTCGGGACGCACGTCGGCGTCCGGCGCCCGCCCCGCGACGACGGTGCGCGTCCGTCGCCGCGCCTCCGCAGCGAGCTCGGCAGGCTCGGTCCCAACAACCGCGACCCGCACCCCGTCAACCAGCGCCAGCTTCTCGCGCATCACGCCGGCGATCGAGCCGAAGCCCTCGACGTGGGCGAAGCCTGCGTTGGTGATCACCGCGATGGTCGGCTCGATAATCGCCCGGAGCTTGGCGATCTCGCCCGGCACGCTCGCCCCCGCCTCGACGACCAGCGCCTCAGCGTCAGCCGGCGTGTCGAGGATCGTGAGCGGCACGCCGACGAGATTGTTGAGGTTGCCCGTGGTGGCGTGCACCCGCCAGCGCGCCGCGAGGGCCGCGCGGATCATCTCCTTGGCGCTGGTCTTGCCGCTCGAGCCGGTGATCGCGACGACCGGCGCCCCGGCGGGCAGCGCCCGCCGCCGCGCGCGGGCCAGGAGACCCAGCGCCGCGAGCGTGTCGTCGACTTCGAAGAACGGCAGGCCGGGCTGTCGCGGCGTGCCGCGCCGCACCACGGCGGCCGTCGCCCCCCGCGCCTCAGCGTCCTTCAGGAAGTCGTGCGCGTCGAAGCGGTCGCCTGTGAGGGCGACGAACAAGGTGCCGGGTGTCAGGCGTCGGGTGTCGGTAGAAACATTCGAGAACACGAGGGAGGCAGGGGCCTCCACGCCCAGTGCCGTGGCTACCGTCTCCGACGTCCACGCGAATGCCTGGCCGCCCTTCATTCGGCGCCCAGCTCCCGCACAATCTCGCGCTCGTCGAAGTGCTGCTTCTCGGTGCCGATGATCTGATACGTCTCGTGCCCTTTGCCGGCGAGGAGGATCGTGTCTTGCGCGCGGGCGAGCCCCAACGCCAGGGCGATGGCGCGGCGCCGATCTGGCTCGCGGTGGTGCGGCTTGGCGCGCATCCCAACTTCGATCTCGTCGAGGATCCGTTCGGGATCTTCCGTGCGCGGATTGTCGGAGGTCACGATGGCGACGTCGGCCAGGCGCACCGCGATCTCGCCCATGGGGCCTCGCTTGCCGCGGTCGCGATCCCCGCCGGCGCCGAACACGAGAATCACCCGACCCGACGTGAACCCGCGCACGGTCTCGAGCGCGCGCTCCAGGGCGTCGGGCTTGTGCGAGTAGTCGCGCAGGATCGTGCAGGGCCGGCTCGCAATGCGCTCCATCCGCCCCGGGACTTGCGGCGCGCTGCATAACCGCCGGGCGACCTCCGCCGCCGCTGCGCCGAGGGCGATCGCGCAGCCGGCGACGCCCAGCGCGTTCGCGACGTTGAAGCGGCCGAGCAGCGGCAGGGTGACAGGCCAGCGCCCGGCCGACGTGCGCAAGTCGAAGGTCGAGCCGGCGGGCGTGGCGACGATCGCCTCCGCCCACACGTCCGCCTGGGCACGCTCGCTGAAGCGCACGCGGCGATGCCCGTTGGGGAGTCCCGCCCAGGCAGGGTCGTCCGCATTGACCACGGCGACCCCGTCGGGGGAGAGGTAGGCAACGAGCTTCGCCTTGGCGGCGAGATACGCCTCGAGCGTCTGGTGATAGTCGAGGTGATCGCGGGAGAGGTTCGTGAAAATCCCGGCGCGGAACACCAGCCCGTCAACCCGTCCCTGGTCCAGGCTGTGCGACGAGACTTCCATCGCGGCCGCCTTGGCCCCGCGCGCAACCAGCGCGGCGAGCGTGGCCTGGAGGTCGATGGGACCCGGGGTCGTGAGGTTCCCGGCCTCGCTCTCGACCGGCGCGCCGGCGGCGTCGAATGCGCCCAGCGTGCCGATCGCCCCCGTGGGCCACAGCGCGCCGAGCACGTGGCGGGCGAGAACGACCGAGGTGGTCTTGCCGCTCGTGCCGGTCACCCCGACGAGCTGCAGTCGAGCGGCGGGGTGGTCGAAGAACGTGGCCGCCGCGAGGGCGGCGGCGCGCCGCCCGTCTTTAACGAGGATCTGCGGCAGCCGCGCGTCCACGTCGCGCTCGACGAGCGCGGCGGCCGCGCCGCGCCGTGCTGCCTCCGCGACGAAGCGGTGCCCGTCCTCCGCCACGCCGCGCACGGCGCAGAACAAGGTGCCCGGGGTCAGGTGTCGGGTGTCAGAACTGATCCCAGTAATGTCGGGAAGGGGCGCCGGCGCGCGGACGAGCTGACCGCCCGTCCGCAGGGCCTCGACAATCGCGGCCAGCCGACTCACGGGGCCGGCCGCGTGCCGAACAACGTGACGGTCGCGCCCGCCGCGGCGGAGTCGCCCGCGGCGGGCCAGGTGTGGTGCGTGACGCCGAACCCCTTGAGCACCACCCGGAACCCGCGGCGATGCAGCGTGCGCACCGCGTCGCGGAGCGGCAGCCCGGTGACGTCGGGGACGGCGCGCCTCGCGGCCGGCGCGGCGCGCGCGCTGTCGGGCGGCAGGGGCCATGGCAGCACCGCGGGGGCGCCCACTTCTTCTTCAGGTGAGACGGCCGGCGTCGCGAGGGCGACCGGGGTCTCGTCAGTGAGGCGGGCGCGGTCCAACGCCACCTGGCGCGCGGCGAGCGCCTGCTGCAGCATCGCGCGCGTGACCGGCGCTGCGGTGTGGGCGGCGAAGTACGACCCTTTCCGAGGGTTGTCGATCTTGACGACGACGACGAGCTGCGGGTGGTCGGCGGGGAACAACGCGGCGAACGACGCGGTGTACTCGCCCGGCGCGTAGCGGCCCCCCACGACGCGCCGCGCCGTACCGGTCTTGGCGGCGATCTGGAACGTGGCGAGGGTCCCTTCCTCGCCGGTGCCGCGCTGCGCCGCGCCGTGCAACAGCTCCCGCAACCGCCGGGCGACGTCGGGAGTCACCGCCCGGCGCACCGGCTCGGGCCGGTGCCGGTAGAGCACGCTGCCGCCGGGGGGGGGGCTGCGGATCTCCCGGATGAGCGTCGGCTGGAGCAGGACGCCGTCGTTGGCGATGGCCCCGTACGCGGCCGCGAGCTGCAGCGGCGTGACCGAGAGCTCGTAGCCGATGGCGAGGCTCGCGGCGCTGGGCCGCGTCCATTGCGCCGGCGCGCGCAGCCGACCCGTCGCCTCGGACGGGAACTCGACGCCCGTCGGCGCACCGAAGCCGAAGTCGCGCAGCATGCCGTACTGCTCCGCCGGCTCGAGGCGCTTTGCGAACTTCACCAGCGCGATGTTGCTCGAGACGCGGATCGCATCGGCGAGCGTGAGCGACGGCAGCGGCTCCTCGTCCACGATCGTGCGGTCGAGCAGCTTCCAGCGGCCCCCCTCTCCCGACACCCGCTCGCCGGGCAGCACGCGATGCAAGGCGAGCAGCCCCGCGGCGGCGAAGATCTTCGCGACCGAGCCGGGCTCGAACGTGTCGGTGAAGGCGCTCGGCCGCGCCGAGCCGTCGCGCCGGCGCGAGGCGACCGCGAGCAGCTCGCCCGTCGCCGGATCGAGCATCACGACGTCGCCGCCGTCGGCGTCCATGCGGCGCAGCGCCTCGTCGAGCGCGCGCTGGGCGATCTCCTGGAGCTCGGCGTCGAGCGTCAGTACGACGTCGTTCCCGGCGAGGGGCCCGGCGATGACCCGCGCGGGCGAGACGTACTCGCGGCCGGCGCGATCCTTGAGCACCACCGCCGCGCCCGGCACACCCGCCACGAGACTGTCGAGCGTCCGCTCGAGCCCCGACGCGCCGCGGCCGTCGTCGTCGACGCGGCCGATCACCGCCCCGGCAAGCCCCGGCGACGGATAGAACCGGTTCAGGACCGGCTCCAGGTGCACGCCCCGCAGCGCGCGGATCGGCTCGACGGCCGCGGCCCCGTACGGGCCGCCGAAGTAGGCGTAGCGCTGCCGCAGAGATCGTCGCACCTCGGGGGCGGGCACGCGCAGGGCGCGCGCGACCGCGAGCGCGTCGCCCGCGGGATCCTTGAGCTCGTTGGGGGCGATGCCGACGTGATACGTCTCCTGCGTGACGGCGATGGGGGTCCCGCGGCGATCGCTCAGCGCGCCACGGCGGGCGGGGAGCACCACGTGTTCGGTACGCCCGGCGATGGCCAGGGCCGCCCAGCGACGCCCCTGGACCATTTGGACCTCGGCCGCCCGCCCCAGCAGCACCAGGAGGGCGAGGAGCATGACCCCGAAAATCGCCTGGAGCCGGACGAGCGGGCGCGCCACGGCTAGTGCGCCCCTTTGGCGGGGAGGGGCAGCAGGATGATCTCGCTGTCGGCGGGCTGGCGGAGGCGGAGCTCTTGCTGGGCCCGCGGCATGAGGATGCCGCGGCTCTCGGCGGCGCGGATGCGGCGCTCCAAGTCGGCGCGGCGTCCTTCGAGCGCGGCCCGCTCGCGCCGCACGTCGGCGAGGGCGCGGGCCGCGCGCAGCCCCGACGTCTGGCGGGCGACGACGACCCACAACACCACGAGAATCGCCAGCAGCCAGAACATCAGCCGGTGCCGGCCCTTGAGCGCCACGGCGCTAACCTTCCGCCCGTTCGAAGACGCGCAGCGTGGCGGAGCGGGCCCGCGGGTTCGCGGCCGTCTCGGCATCCGTGGGGCGCACACCCTTTTTCTCCGGCACCCGGCCCAGCGGCCGTCCGCGGCACGTGCACACCGGCTGGCCGGGCGGGCAGACGCAGGCGCGGCTCCAATCGCGGAAGGCGTGCTTGACGATGCGGTCCTCTCCCGAGTGGTAGGTGATCACCGCCAAGCGCCCCCCCGGCAGCAAGGCGTCCCGGAGCGCGGGGAGCGCCGCGGCGAGCTGCTCGAGCTCGCCGTTCACAGCGATGCGCAACGCCTGGAACAGCCGGGCGAAATCGGCCGGTCCCGAGCGCGGGCCCAGCACCTCGCGGATGGCGTTCACGAAGTCGTCGCTCACGGCGAACGGCGACCGTCCCCGGCGGCGGATCACGGCGCGGGCGAGCGCCCTGGCGCGACGTTCGTCGGCCCAGTCGCGGAACGCCGCCGCGAGCTGGTCTTCCCCCCAGGTGTTCAGCACGTCCGCCGCCGCCGGGCCCGCACCTGGCCCGGGGGTCATCCGCATATCCAGCGGGGCCCCGGGACGAAAGGTAAAACCTCGTTCGGGAGAATCGACTTGATGGGAGGAGAGGCCCAAGTCGAGAAGCACGCGATCGGGGCGGAAACGCGCGGCGGCCGCCGTCGCCGCGGGGGAGCCGAACGGCGCCAGCAGGTACTCCACCCCCTCTTCGCCGAGGCGGGCGCGGGCGGCGGTAAGGGCAGCGGGGTCGCGATCGAAGGCGAGGACCTGTGCGCCGGCGGCGCGCAGCAGCGCGGCATGGCCTCCGCCGCCGACGGTGCCGTCGACGGCGCGGCGGCCGCCGGCGGCGAACGCGGCCACGGCCTCGGCCAGCACGGGTACGTGAAAGGCGGATGCGATCGTCGTCTCGTCCCCTCCGCTCCCGAAAATGACGACGGCCCCGCCTGCCGAGGCAGGCGGAGCCGGTGACTTCATCCCGCGACGCGGGTTCAGGCGGGGCTGACGGGGCTCGAACCCGCGACCTCCGGTGTGACAGACCGGCACTCTAACCAGCTGAGCTACAGCCCCCTGCAACGGAGCGTTGCAATATAGGCCGGCCCACAGGCCGATTCAATGCCTCAGAAGTTGCGGCAGTGGTATGCGCGTCTCACCTGCTGCACATAGTTGTCGAACCGCGTGATGATCTGCATCGGCTGCACGATGGCGGCCGGTGCGACCGACCCGCCGAACACGAGGGCGCGTTTGGCCCGTTGCAACCGGTCGCTCACCGCAGGCCCCAGATCGCATTTCTTGGACGCACCGAGCGCCTGCAGCATCGGCCCGACGCTGTAGGTCGACGCAAGACCGTAGTAGAGACTGGTGAGCGCGGCCAGCTGCCGCCGCGGCCCGATGGTGTCGCCGGCCAACCGCGCGTACGACGGCTCGAGCCAGGCAAATGCCCGCTCGAAGGCTGACGCTTGAACGAGCTTGGAGCCCCCGGTGTACGCGATGTACGCCGCGGCAAAGCGCGGCGATGAATCCCGCGACGCGAATCCTGGAGTGATATACGGCCACGCCGAATCCAGCTTGACCGCGAACGCCGTTCCCATCACGCGGAGACAGGTGGTGTCCTTGGCGCGCTGGCAGGGATTGAAGCGCGCCGTGTCCAACACGGAGTGGTCCACGATCGTCTTGGCGACGAGCAGGCCCGTCGAGACGTCCGTCGTATCTATCCGGTACGCCTGCTGGTACGCGATGATCGCCGAATCGATCTTGCCGGCCAGCTCGTAGGCCGCCCCAAGCTGCTTGGCGAACGACTTGGACCGCGGGAAGCTCCGGGCGCCGAGCCGGCTCAAGTTCAGGAGGCGTGTCGTGTCGGGGATCGCCTGGTTGACGGCGATCGCGCCCCGCAAGAACGTCGAATCGTGCTGCAGCGCGGTGTCGGCCTCCAACCGGGCCTGATAGAGGTCCGCAGCGGGCTGCCACAGCGAACCCTCCGTGGCGCAGCGGATGCCCAGGTCGGTGAGCGCCGCGTCGCCGGGCGTCCCGCGCAAAGCCGCCTCCACGAGCTGCACGCACTTCTGGTGCTGGCGGTTGGTCAAGAGCAGCTGGGCCGTGCCGCGGACGGTCCCCACGTTCCGGAGATCGGTGAGCGCAAGCTGGTAAAACGCGTCCATCGCGCGCAGCGTGTCGCCCTTGGTGAGGTAGTTCTGGGCCATGCAGTTCCAGGGGGTGGCGTTGAGCGAGTCCCCCACGAGCGCGCGCCGGCAGGCGTTGATCAGGCTGTCGGGCGGCATGCGTTGCAACTCGTACACGCTCTCAACGCACAGATGCGCGGCGGGAAGATTGGGCTCGAGCACGATCGCCTTGCGGGCGGCTTCGAGCGCGCGCAACGCCGCGCCGCGGGAACGCTGTTCGCGGCAATCGCGGGCGCTTTCGGCGGCGCGCACGATGTTGTTGAGCCGCTGGCCGATCGCTTCCCCGAGAATCTGCGGCGTGCTCCCGGTGGCGGTGAAGACCATCCCGAAGCCGGAGCTGCCCTCGCTGATGCGGATCTTCGCGGTGTACGACGCGCTATTGCGGCTGAGGAGGCCCGTCGTGTACGCGTTGACGCTCAACGAGCGGGCCAGCTGCGAGGCCTGCTGCTCGGCGAGGAGGATGTCGCAGGTGAAGCCGGAGGCCTGCAGGGCCTCGCAAATCTTCGCCTTGGGTACGGTGAGGACTTTGTACCGCGCCAGCGCCGTCAACCGCTCCCGGGCGAGATCCATGGCGGCGACGCTCGCGGCCGAGTCCGCCGGGGACGCGACGGCGAGCGGCAGCACCAGGAGTTTTTCAGTCGGCTGGGTGATGGCCAGCTGCGCCGGGGCGGCCGCCACGGCCCCCAGCATCAGAACGGTCACCAGTCGCAGCGTGCTCACGCGGTCAAACCTCCGTGCGGAATCGTACCCCAGTGGGCGAAGAGGGATTCGAACCCCCGACTTCCTGCGTGTAAGGCAGGCGCTCTAACCCGCTGAGCTATTCGCCCGTGGGCGCGGCTCGCTACAGCGCGAGCCCGAAGGGAAAGAATACGCAATAGCCGAGGACGAGGAGAATCGGCGCCGCCGTGGTCGAGCCCCGCGCGAGCAGCACGTAACCGATCACCAGCGACACGAACCCCGCGGCGAGCAGGACGTAGTTCAGCCGCGCGAACCGCAGCCGCGATCGGGCGAGACTCTGGTCGGGCATCGGGCTCGGAGTTTACCGCGCAATTGCATGCTCGTCAAGAAGTTGGCGCGTCGTCGGGGGGCACGATCCACCCCTCGTCGAGCCGCGCCCGGCGCTCGCGGTCGCGGCGCCGCCGGGCCCAGACCAAACCGATCAGCAACAGGGCGAGCACCGCCCAGAATGCGCCGACCGATTGGGCCCACTCCAGCCACCCGTACTGGGACCTCAGGTCCCGCTGCCAGCGCTCCTCGAAATCCCCCTCGGTCACGTGGTAGGTCTCGCGCAGGGCGGCGTCGAAGGACGGTGCGGCCGGCAGCCGGGCGAGGAGGACTCCAAGTCCCCGCTCCCCGCCCCAGCGCTCGAGGAGCAGGACGGCGGTCGTCGCGAGCGCGTACGCGCCCTCGGCGTCCGTCGCATCGCCGCGCAGGGCGCGATCCAGCTCATCGAGGTCCATCGTCCGGCCCCGCGCCAGCTGCCAGCTCATGCGCAACGCATCCAGTCGCCCCCACTCGCCAGCCGCGACGGCGGCGTAGCCCTCTTCGAACCACAGGGGCAGGTGGTGGCCGATGCGCCAGCGCAGCGCGAGATGGGCGAGCTCATGACGCAAGGCGCCGGACAGTCGGACCGTCGGACGGTCGGACAACAGCACGACGACGCCGGCTTCCGGGAAGGCGGCGCCGCCGCTCCACGACGGGAGGCGGCCCCGGGTGATCGAGTCGAACGCGGACCTGGTCGGCGCGAGGATGAGGCGGAGCGGGCGGTCGGGGAGCGGCCCGATGCCGGGGAACGGAGCCTGGTGGTCGGCGGCTTCGGCGAGCGCGACCCCCAGCGCGGCCTGCTCGGGCCAGGTGACAACAGTGACGCGGCCGACGGTAGTCGCCTGCGGCACCTGCGTCGCGAGGAGGAACAGGACGGCTAGGTGCGCGGGGGCTCTCCGCCCTGGGCGACCAGGTCCAGCATCTCCTGACACTTCTTGCCCCAGGGGTTGAACTTGTTGGCCTTGAAGCCGTCGGTCCACGTTTGCCTGGCCTGGTCCTGCTCGCCGGCGAACCACCGGGCCCGACCCAACTCGTAATACGCCTCGATCAGATTGGGGCCGAGCTTCAGCGTCTTGCCGAAGAACGTCTGCGCGTCCTCGTACATCTCGCGCTGCAGGTAGACCAAACCGAGGTAGAAATGCGCGTACAGCGTGGCCTTCTTGTCGTTGTCGAGGCGGATCGCCTTGGAGAGGTGCTCGATGGCCTCGCCGAAGATGCGTTTCTTCAGGCAGATGTAGCCGACGTTGATGCGCGCGAGCGAGTTCGCCGGCTCCTTCATGAGGACCTTGGAAAACGTTTGGAGCGCGTCGTCGTAATCGTCGTTGAGCATCTGGGCCCAGCCGAGCAGCGACTCGGCCTGGGTCTCGCCGGGCGAGAGCTGGAGCGCCTTCTGGAGCGCCTGGATCGCGCCGACGTGGTCGCCCAGGGAGATGAGGCTCCAGCCCTTCTCGATGAAGGTGGAGGCGCCGATGTGATCGGCGTGCACCGCGGGCCGGGCGCCGGTGAACTCGGGTGCGGCCGCCTCCGCCGTCGACGCGGCGAGCTGCTTGAACTTGTCCACCAGCTGGCGGACGTCCTCCTTGAGCTGCGTGAGCTCGCCGATCATACCGTCCACCTGCTTGAAGTAGGCGATGATCTCGCGCTTGACGGCCTCACGCTCGGCGGCAGCGGCGCCGGTCCCCTCGAGACGGCGCGCGATCGCGTCGTACTGCGCCCGCAGGGCGGCGAGGGCGGACTCGGGCATCAGGTCTTCACCTCTTGTGCGCCTTCTGCTCGGAGGTTGCGTGCTCGGTCAGCGCGGCGTCCAGCTGCAGCTTCTCCTTGGACATGAGCAGCTTGTT
>Ga0209160_1001173_pt1 | contig 21934 bp, 17 predicted proteins | sample GraSoiAngelo_153_FD_186167 | JGI IMG/M metagenome (GOLD analysis project Ga0209160, IMG submission 186167) | Grasslands soil microbial communities from the Angelo Coastal Reserve, California, USA - 14_1009_12_40cm (SPAdes) (version 2) | ecosystem: Environmental > Terrestrial > Soil > Grasslands ... | reverse complement strand
GTGCGTAATGCGCAGACTGCGCGTCAGCAGATTGAAGGCAAACTGGAGCGGCTCGAGGTCCATGTACCGCTCGGTATCCTCGAACCACTGGAGACTCACCTGTGCCGCGCGCTGGAGGCTCTCGACAGCGGGTCGACGCTCGGCTTCATAGGCAGCGAGTGCCGACGGCACGTCGCGCTGGCGACGCAACGCTACGGCAAGGGCAATCGCGTCTTCGATCGCGAGCTTCGTTCCCGAGCCCACGGAGAAGTGCGCGGTGTGCGCAGCGTCGCCCAGCAGCACCACGTTGCCATACGACCAGGAAGCGTTCTTTATCGTGACGAAGTGGCGCCAGAGCGAGCGGTTCTTGAGCAGTCGATGACCTTCGAGCTCTTCCTTAAATAGCGTCTGACAAAAAGCGACCGTCTCGTCTTCACTCGCGCGATCGAGTCCTGCGCTGCGCCACGTCTGCTCCGTCGCCTCGACGATGAACGTGGAATGGCCCGGCTCATACTGGTAGGCGTGAACGCGCCACAGTCCATGCCGGTCGCGCTTGAAGTAGAACGTGAAAGCAGGGAACGGACGGGTGGTGCCGAGCCAGACGAATCGATTGGGCCGCTCGTCCATGGTGGGCTGAAAGTGTTCGGCGTATCGCTGGCGCACCGTGCTGTTGAATCCGTCGGCGCCGAGAACCAGGTCAGCATCGCCGTAGACGGTCGGGTCTTTGACGTCAGTACCCACCTCGATGCACACGCCCAGTTCCTTGCAGCGCTTGGCCAGATTGGCGAGCAGCTTCTGCCTGGATAGTCCGCTGAAGCCGTGGCCGCCCGACGTGATGACGTGACCGCGATAGTGAACGCTGATGTCGTCCCAATGGAAAAATTCGCCTGCCAACGCGTTAAAGGTCTCGGCATCGGCGCCGGCGAGGTTGTTCTGGGTCGCATCCGAGAAGACGACGCCGAATCCGAACGTGTCGTCCAGGCGGTTGCGCTCGAGGATCGTGATTTCCGAGCTCGGATCGGCCTTTTTCATCAGAATCCCGAAGTACAACGCCGCCGGCCCGCCTCCGATCGCGACGATTCTCACTTGACGAGCTGCCCCGCAATGATGAGCTGCTGGATCTCGGTCGTCCCCTCATAGATGCGCAGCGCCCGTACCGAGCGGTACAGGCGATCCACCGCGTTGTCGGCGAGCACGCCGCGGCCGCCCAGGATCTGGACCGCATCATCCACGATTCGCTGCGCCGCTTCAGTGGCGAACGACTTCGCCATCGCCGCTTCGAGCGTCACGCGCGGCGCGCCACGGTCCTTCTCCCACGCCGCGCGATACACCAAAAGGCGTGCCGCGCTCAAGTCGGTGGCCATGCGCGCGAGCTTCTGCTGGATCAGCTGAAAATCCGAGAGCGGCTTGCCGAACTGGCGTCGGGTCTTCGCGTGCGCCAGCGCGTCCGCAAGCGCGCGGGATGCCATGCCGCAGGCGGCGGCGCCGACGGTCGCGCGCAGGCGATCTAGCGTCGCCAGACCGAGTTTGAAACCCTCTCCATCCCCATCGAGCCGGCAGTCTTTGGGTACTCGCGCAGCGTGAAAGGCGATCTCGCCGAGCGGATGCGGCGACGAAAGCACGAGCGCTCGCACGAATCGCAGCCCGGGTGTGTCCGCCGGTACCACGAAGCAGCCGATCCCTTTGTCACGCTTCGCCGGATCGGTCGTCGCGAACACGGTATAGAAATCGGCGAGCCCGGCGTTGGAGATGAATGTCTTGGTGCCCGTCAGTACGTAGGCATCGCCGTTGCGCACTGCCGTCGTTCCGAGTGAGGCGACATCGGAGCCGGCATCGGGCTCGGTCATCGCAAATGACGCCATTGCGCGCCCCTGAATCGCCGGCTCGAGCCAGCGCTTGCGCACGCTTTCATTCTCGGTCAACAGCATCGGTACGACGCCGAGGGCTTGGAGGGCGAAGACCGCGTCGGCGAGCGGCGAGGTCGCGCCGAGTGCTTCGCGGATGAGGCAGCAGGCGCGCCAGTCCTGGTCGCGGATCGGCGCGAACCACCCGGCGGCGCCCAATTTCCCGAGTAGCTCGCGTGCCTGTTGCCGGGCGGCCGCATCATCCGCCGGCTCAGGCAGCGGAGCAAGCACCCGCGTCGAGTACTCGGCGATCCGCTCCGCCAGCGCGATGTGCCGGTCATCGAGAAACGCGCGGATCGCGCCGGTGTCGACGATCACGTGAATTTCGGCTCGCGCTTGGCGCGAAACGCGATGTGCGCCTCGCGGAAGTTCGAGTCCTGCATGAGGCGCGCCTGCACCTCCGCCTCGTAGGCGAGCGCGGTCTCGAGATCGAGTGACGCCTCCGCTTCGAGCGCCTGCTTGGTCACGCCGAGCGCCACCGACGGCCCACGCGCCAGCTGCTCGGCGAAGGCGCGCGCTTCAGGCCGATTTCGTAAGCGCGCTTCGCCTCCACGAAGTCCCCCGTGAGCAAGATCTCGGCAGCGAGTCCCGCGCCGACGAGGCGCGGCAGCAGCCATGCCGCTCCCATGTCTGCACCCGACAGTCCAACCTTGGTGAACAGGAACGCGATTTTCGCGGATTCGGCGGCAATACGGATATCGCAGGCGGCCGCGATGACGGCGCCTGCGCCGGCGACCGTGCCATTCAACGCGCCCACGATGGGTTGGCGGCAGCGACGCATCGCGAGGATCAAGTCGCAGGTGAGGCGCGTGAAATCGTGTAGCGCCTCGAGATCGCGGCCGAGCAAGGCGCCGATGATGTCTTCGACATCGCCGCCCGAGCAAAACGCCCGGCCTGCCCCCGTGATGACGATCGCTCGCACGCCAGGCTCCGTGTCGAGCCTCACGAATGTGTCGCGGAGATCTTTGTACGTCTCGAACATCAGAGCGTTGAGGCGCTCAGGGCGATTGAGCGTGATCGTCGCGACCGATGTGTTGGCATTGAGTTCATAAAGAAATGAGCTCATAGGATCGCAACCGCCTCGATCTCCACCAGCGCTTTGGAATCCACCAGCGACTTCACTTCCACGACGGCCATCGCCGGATAATGTCGGCCCATGTGCTTCCGGTGGACCTCGCCCAGGGGAGTGAGACTCGCGAGATAGGCGGGACGGTCGGTAAGGTAGACGACCATGCGGCCGATGTTTTCAGGTCTGCCGCCCGCGGCGCGCACGACTTCCATGACCCGCGCCAGCGCGCCGTCCCACTGCGTGACGAAGTCACCGACCGGCACGATTTGTCCCGCAACAAACAGCATGCGGCCGCCCTTTGGTCCCAGCATGCCGTGATTCCAGCCGCTGGGCCGCGCACCAAATGCTTCGGGGTTGATGATCTCGAACGTCATGGCTCCCCCCCCCTCAGCCCGCGATCGTGACGGCGGTGCCGTTGGGACGTTGACCGGAGAAATCGCACAACGCGAGCACCGCGTGCGCGACCTCGTCGGGCGTGATGAGTCGTCGCTGCGACGAAGACGCGAGCATCGCGGCGAGTGCGGCATCAGGCGACTTTCCGGTCTTTACGGCGACGCGAGCAACCGATTCCTTGGTCATGTCCGTATCCACGAAACCTGGACAGACGGCGTTACACGTCACGCCCGTGCCCTCGAGCTCGGCCGCGACGCTGCGTGTAAATCCGATCACGGCATGTTTCGCTGCCGCATAGACGGCGATATAGCGCGCGCCCACTAGGCCCGCCACTGAGGCCACGTTGACAATGGATCCGCGTTTGCGCTCGAGCATGCCAGGGACGAATGCTTGCGTGCATAGGAACGTCCCAGTCGCGTTGACGGCGAAGACCCGCTGCCAATCCTCGAGCGTGATTTTCTGCAGCGGGGCACTGTGCGCCATGCCGGCGTTGTTGATGAGGATATCGATAGCGGCCCCCTGGCGGGAGGCGGCGCTCGCCAGCGCGTGCACGCTGGAGGGATCGGTGACGTCGCAGCGCACGGCCCGCGCTTTCCCACCGCTGCGCTCGATCGACTCGGCCACAGTCTTGACGCGGTCGAGATCGCGCGCGGCGACCACGACGGCCGCGCCCTCCGCTGCCAGCTCCCGGGCGACGGCGGCGCCGATGCCACGCCCGCCGCCTGTTATCACGGCCGTCATTCCCGCGAGCTTCACGCCTTCAGCTCCGCGAGGACTGCTTCCTCCAGGATCCCGCCCAGCACGTCGATGGTGCGGCGGCCTTCCTCCGCGCTCGCCGCGGCGGGACTGCCGAAGTACGCCCGCGGTCCACCCGCCTCCGCGAAGCTGCGTTTGCCGGTCTTGATCGCCTGCGACAACGACGCGGGATTCGGTGCGAGCGAGCGCCGCACCGGCTCGCGCACGACGTCCGGTTGCTCGCTCAAGACAATGGAGCTCTCGAATTGGCCGGCGTGGCAAGCACCGCTTTTGAATTCGTCTCCCAGCCGCGAGCCCCACGGTTTGCGTGTGAGATCGGGAAAAGCAATCGGTAACAGGCGGTCGACGCGTGCCAGCTTTACGGCCTCGTTGAGCGCCGTGAGATGTTCGGGGTCGAGGTGCGCGTTCGCGATCGCCAGGAGCCGAAATCCCTGCTCCGACAGGCTACGAGCCACGTCGACGATGACCGCGGTAACGGTTATCCCCGAGATCGAGAGTGTCCCATGAAATGCAGCTCCGAAGCTCGCGGCGGTGTAGGCAAACGCGGGAAGAATGAGCACGGCGTGCCCGCGTCCGGCGAGGCGGCGGGCACCAGACCGCGCCATCGCCGCGGCGATGACCACGTCGGTATCGAGCGGCAAGTGCGGACCGTGCGCCTCGATCGCGCCCACGGGAAGGACGACGACGGTGTGCGCGCGATCCAGGTCGCGCACTTCCTCCCAGGTGAGTTGCGCCAGCTCATGTACCGGCATCATCATCCTTGGCCATGACGGTCCAGTTTCCGGAACGCTTAAACATCGCTGATTGGCTGTTGGATGCGCGGGTCCGCGAGGGCAGGGGAGACCGGCCGGCGCTGCTGACGGACACGGGCGCGCTCACCTATCGAGAGGTGCAGGCGCTCGCCAACCGCTTTGGTCATCTGCTGCAGAGCGCCGGCGTGCAGCCCGAACAACGAGTGATCATCGCGCTGCCCGATGGCCCTGAGTTCGTCGCGGCGCTGTTCGGCACACTCAAAGTTGGCGCTGTGGTGGTGATGGTCAACCCGCAGCTCGCCGTCGATGCGATCGAGTACTTCTACGACTACACGCGGGCGACCGTCGCCATCGTGCACCGGCATAGCGCGCCCGCCTTCCAGGCCGCGCGCAGTGCTGCCACGCGAGTCATCGTGGTGGGCGAAACGGCAACCACACGCGCGATCGAGGGCGCCTCGCCGGAGTTGGAGACGTTCCCGAGTCACCGCGACGACGCCGCGATCTGGCTTTTCTCGGGAGGCACGACCGGCAAACCAAAAGCAGTCGTGCAAAGCCACGCCTCGTTTGCAAACACGACCGTGTGCTACGGCCAGCGCGTTCTGGGGCTCACGGAGCGCGACATCACGCTCGCCGTGCCGAAGCTGTTCTTTGGCTACGCGACAGGCTCGAATCTGTTCTTTCCGTTTTCGGTAGGTGCAGCGGCCGCGTTGTTTGCCGAAAAGAGCACCGCCGAGACGCTGTTCGAGAAGATCCGGAAATTCCGGCCAACGGTCTTGGTCAACGTACCGACAATGGTGAATCAGATGGTCGCCCACCCCGACGCGGCGCAGCAGGATCTTTCATCCCTGCGACTTGCCACGTCGGCCGGGGAAGCGCTACCCGTAGAGTTGTACGAGAGATGGCAGCGGACGTTCGACGTCGAGCTGCTCGATGGACTCGGCACCGCCGAGATGTGGCACATCTTCATCTCGAATAAACCGGGAGCGGTGAAACCGGGCACCATCGGCACGGTCGTGCCCGGCTTCGACGTCCGCGTACGGGACGATCTCGGCCACGATCTTCCGGACGGTGAAGTGGGGATGCTATGGGTGCGCGGCGGCTCACGCGCGATCGGGTACTGGCAGCAAATGGACAAGACGCAAGCGGCGTTCCGCGGCGAGTGGTACGTCTCGGGCGACCTGATTCGACGCGATGGCGACGGCTACTTCACCTATTGCGGCCGCGCCGACGATTTGTTGAAGGTCGGCGGCAAATGGCTCGCGCCGCAGGAAGTGGAAGGCTGCCTGCTCCAACATCCGCTGGTGAAAGAGGTGGCGGTTGTCGGGATTGAGGATGCCAATGGTTTGACGAAACCGCACGCGTTCGTCGTAGCCACCGAGAAACGTCCCGGACTTGCCGAAGAGCTACAAGAGTTTGCGCGAGAGCACTTGGAGCCATACAAGGCACCGCGCGCGGTCAAATTCCTGGACGTGCTTCCACGAACCCATCTCGGCAAAGTAGACCGTGGAAAGCTGCGTGGTGCGTGATTAGCTTGTCCTCGGCGTCTAGGCGCCCCGGCGTCTAGGCGTCTAGTATTTTCGGACGGGTGGCCGAGTGGCTGAAGGCGCACGCTTGGAAAGCGTGTTAACGGGCAACCGTTACGTGGGTTCGAATCCCACCCTGTCCGCCTGTGTAGCCCTGCTGCGTCGGTTGCGTCTGCTGCGCCTGTGCGTCTATCAGTTTGGACAGGTGGGTGAGCGGTTGAAACCGCCGGTCTCGAAAACCGGTATGCCCGCAAGGGCATCGAGGGTTCGAATCCCTCCCTGTCCGTCGTCGCGCTATGGGAATATGGAATAGCACGCTCGTGTACGTGGGCGCGCGGACGCTTCTCGCAGCGGCGATGGTGGCCCTCCTGCTGCGCCGCCGCGTCGGCGTCTGGCACACGGGTGGCCAAATCGTTTCGGATCTCTCCTGCGCAGCCTTTCTCCTCGCTTACGTCAACCGATATCCGCGAGGACGTCGGCGTCTTGGTGATCCCGTTGCTTCTCTTCGTTGCCTACTGGGAGGCGAGCCGCTTCGTCGAGTGGCGGCGCAGCAGCGGGGACGGTGAGGACGATGAATCATTGCTCGACAGGGGATTCCGCGTGTACGGCGTCGTATGGGCAGTCGGCTTCGTGGTTCCGGCGGTCCTAGCGGGTGGCTTCCTGATGCTCGAGCTGCTCGCGCCCGGCGCCTGGCCGTTTCCGAATCCGCGTCCGGACATCGTCTGCGCGCCGCGACGGTTGCAGCCGGGCGCGGCGCTCACAGTGCGGCTGGCGGTTCCGCATGGCGGCGAACTTACCGTCTTCACGCCGAGAGGCCGCGCACTCGTGGTGGTGCCGTACGTCGCCAAAACGGCCGGGCTGGATCCGGCGTCCACATTTCGATATGTCCAGAACCTCACGATGCGAACGGACACCCTCACGGGTCGAGTGTCCCCGGCGCTGCCGGCAGAGCCCGTTTTCGCAGACACAGGCGTCTACGTGGTAAGTGTGAGTTCAGAGGCGGAGCTATCCGCTTCACGCGTGTGTCGGGTGCGGTTTTCCTCCTAGGAGACATCCCCGTCATGTCGATTCTGTTGACCATGCTCGCGCCTCTGTGCCTCTTGCAATCCGTCGAGTATCGCTCACCCGCGGGCGTCGAGTATCGCTCGCAGCGCGACACCGGCGCGATCGCACGGGCTGAGACCGCCCTCGCCGCCGATCCCAGGAATGTCGATCGCATCATTCAACTGGGGATCGCGCAGTCCGGCGTCCGTCAGTACCGGGAAGCGATCGAGACGTTCACGCGCGGTCTCAAGATCGCGCCGAACAACGCGCTCCTTTACCGCTGGCGCGGGCATCGTTACCTCTCGACCCGTCAGTTCGACCGGGCGATGGATGACTTGACTCGCGGTGCCCAGCTCGACAGCACCATATACGGCATTTGGTACCACCTCGGCATCGTGCGCTTCGCGACAGGCGATTTCACAGGCGCGGTCGACGCGTTCACGCACGCGCTGCCGATCGCGCCCGATTCAGGTGAACGGGCGGGGGCGACGGATTGGCTGTGGATGTCGCTAGCGCGGGCCGGCCGCACGGCAGACGCGCAGGCCGTGTTGGACCGGCGTCCGGATTCTATTCCAGGCGGGAACGCCTACATGCAACGGTTGCGACTCTATCGCGGGCAGGTGGCGCCCGATTCGGTGTTCACGCCGGCCGATACGAGCGACATCGCCGTGGCCACGCTGAGCTACGGAATAGGAAACTGGTACCTGGTGCGCGGCGATACGATACGAGCGCGCACTTGGTTCGAGCGCTCGATCGCGTCCGGTGGGTGGCCGGCGTTCGGCTTCATCATGTCGGAAGTCGAGCTACGCCGGCGACGACCCGCTCGTCATTGAGTGGTGAGCGGGCGGTAGTGCACGTCGAGAACGCCCAGCCGCTCGAGATGCCGCTCGAGCCGGGTGCGAAAATCTGCAATGTTCTTCTGGTCGCGCGGCGTCCACGCGACCTCCGCAAGCGCGACGAGACGCGGAAATACCTGATACTCGACGTCCTTCGGTGTCGTGTCGTACTCGGTCCAGATCTGACCCTGCGTGCCGAGGACGTGCCGCGCCTGCAGTGAATCGAGCGCTGGTGGTATCGGCTCGTACACGTACACGGAGTCCAAGGGCAGGAACCCGCCGATCGCCAGCGGCTCAGCCAGCGTATCGGCGGACTGGTAGTAATCGAAGTAGGTGTTTGACGTCGGCGTCATGACGACGTCGTGGCCGGCTTGCGCCGCCGCGATCCCCCCTTCTATCCCACGCCAGGACATGACAACCGCATTGGGGGCGAGCCCCTCCATTCCGCCCTCGAGGATCTCGTCCCAACCGACGAGCGCTCGACCACGCGCCGCGAGCCACTGACTCATCTGCGCTGTCAACCAGCTCTGCAGCTCGTTCTCGTTATGCAAACCGAGCTGGCGGATGCGCGCCTGCGCGACGGGACTTGTCTGCCATTCATTCTTGATCGCTTCGTCGCCGCCGATGTGGATGTAATGGCTGGGGAACAGCGCGAGCACTTCGGTCAGCACATCCTGCATGAAGTGAATTGCGGAGTCGCTGGGATTCAGGATGTGCGCATTCACGCCCCAGTGTTGCAGCACCTCGAGTTGCTGGCCCGTGTTGCCGAGCCACGGGTACGCCGCGATGGCCGCTTGCGTGTGGCCGGGCATCTCGATCTCCGGTACCACGGTGACGAAACGCGCGTTGGCGTACGCCACGACCTCGCGGATGTCATCCTGCGTGTAGAAGCCACCGTGCCGGCGTGCGTCATAGATCCATTTCGTGGAATCGTTGTTTTGACGGCCGACGAGCGTCTGGCGCCGCCACCCTCCCACCGACGTGAGCAGGGGATATTGCTTGATCTCGATCCGCCAGCCTTGATCATCGGTCAGGTGCATGTGAAACCGATTGAGCTTATAAAGTGCGATCAGATCGATGTACTTCTTGACGAACTCTTTGGGCATGAAGTGCCGAGCCACGTCGAGGTGCGCGCCGCGCCACGGGAAGCGCGGTGTGTCCTCGATTTGGACGCCCGGCACCGACCACGTCACCCCGACCGCCGGCGCGGCCCGGAAGACGTCGCGAGGCAGAAGCTGCCGCAGCGTCTCGACCGCATAGAACGCACCCGCCGGCCGCCGCGCGCGAATCGTGATCTGCCGAGCAGTCACCGACAGCTGATAGCCTTCGTCGCCGAGCGGCGTCAGCGAGGGGTCGAGTCGCAACGAAATCGTAGGCGCGGAGCCCCCAGCTGCCCTGACCGGCAAGTGGTAACCGGTGGCGGGCGCCAGCCAATCGGTGAGCTGATAGCCGATGTCGCGCGTCGCGCGATCGGTGACGATCACCGTTCCCGTGGTCAGCACGAAGGGCCCCGAGCGTCCGCGCGTCATGTGAACCGGACGGGGGATGACGGCGAAGGCCGTATCGGGCGCTTGGCCGAGCAAAGCGATCAGGAAAAAGAGTGTGTGCATGGCGCTATGATATCGCTCGCCGGGACGTTGAGCGACCCGTAGATTAGCGACCCATGAAACGACGCGCGTTTATCCAGACGCTCGGCGCCGTTGCCGCCGGCGGAGTAGCGCTCCCACGAGGACTGAAGTTCTCCAAGCGACTCGACCGCATCGGTCTCGAGCTGTACGCCGTGCGCCACGAAATGGCGAAGGATCCCGAGAAGACGCTCGCCGCGATCCGTGCCATCGGCTACACCGACGTCGAGCTGCTGTGGTCGTTCGACAACTTCCGCCGCACCGCCGCGCAAGTCGCCGAGACGCTCAAGAAAGAAGGACTGCGCGCGCCCTCCGCGCACATCTCGCCGATCATCCTGTTCGTCGGATGGGAGCGCAGTCTCGAAACCGCGAAACAGCTTGGCCATCAGTACCTGATCGTCCCCGACTTCGGCGGTGAGACGACGCGGACGCTCGACGACTGGCGGGAGTGGGCTGATCGCTTCAACACCGCCGGTGCCGTGGCGCGGAAGGCGGGCATCTGGCTCGCCTTCCACAACGAAGCCGATCACATGAAGCCGATCGACGGCATGGCACCGTACGACGTTTTCGTCGAGCGTCTCGATCCATCCGTCGTGCGGCTGCAGCTCGACACGGGCAACATGCTGATCGGAGGCGGCGATCCGATGCGCTATCTCGAGAAGTATCGCGATCGCTACTGGTCCTTCCATCTGAAGGACGTGGTCCCGGACCGATCGAGCGACACGCGGTTGGGCAAAGGCATCTTCGACTTCAAACGCTTCCTCGCCGCGGTGCCTGCGCTCGAACAGAAGCCGTGTTACGTCGAGGACGAGAGCCCCAGCGACGAGCTGGGGGCGGCGCGCAGCAACTTCGACTACCTGCACACGCTGGACTTCTGATGGGCGGTCAAAAGGCAACTGCGGCGGTCGCGGCGGTCAAGAAGCAACTGCGGCGGTCGACGGTATGTGCCGTGTTACTCGTGCAAAACCCGCAACGTCCCGAGCTGCTCGTGCGCATCGACGACATCGGCATGAATCACTCGGTCAATCTCGCGCTCCGACAGCTGGCCGATACGAAGATTCCGCTCTCAGCATCCGTGATGTTCGCCTGCCCGTGGTACCAGGAAGCCGTCGAAATCCTCAAACAGGATCCACAGATCTCGGTGGGCGTGCACCTCGTGCTGAACTCCGAGTGGAAGGGCTATCGCTGGGGCCCGGTGCTCGGCAAGGAGGCGGTACCGTCGCTCGTGGACAGCGTCGGCTACTTCCTGCCGTCCACGGACAAATTCCTGGCCCACGGCTATAAGCTGGACGAGGTGGAGCGGGAGCTGTCCGCCCAGGTCGAGCGGGCGGTGCGGTCCGGTCTGCGCATCGACTACGTGGATTACCACATGGGGACGGCGGTGTCGACGCCGGAGCTGCGGGCCGTCGTCGAGCGAGTCGCGGCGAAGTTCGGCGTGGGCATCTCGCGCTACTTCGGCGAGAGCTATCACACGATGTTCGACACGCCGATCGCCCAGAAGGAAGCGGCATTTCGCGCGCACCTCGACAGTCTCGCGCCCGACAAGGTCAACCTGGAGGTGGTCCACGTCGCGGAGGCGACACCCGAGATGCGAGTGCTCGTGGACATGAATAATCCGACGCAAAACACCGCCACCGGCGAACCGCTGATGGCGCTGCACCGGCAGGCGGAGCTCGAGATGCTGCTGAAATTCGCGCGCGGGCCGGACGCGCGCCGCGTCACGCTCACCAATTACGCGGGTGTCATTGCCCGGGTGGGACGGGCCGGCATGCGCCGTCCCGGTTCACAATAGAGGAACGCGCTGATGACTCTCATTCGATTCAAGGCATCGCAGGAGCAGGACGTCGATCTCTCCCGCACCTACGACGCGGTCGTGGTGGGCTCGGGAGCGGCGGGCGGCATGGCGGCCCACGTGCTGACATCTCAAGGGATGCAGGTCTTACTGCTCGAGGCGGGAAAAAAAATTCCCATCGAGCAGGAGTTACGCTCGATGGAGTGGCCCTACGACCACCCGCGCCGCGGCGAGTTTCCGCCCGGCGACCATGCGCTCCGCTATAACGAGTACACCGTCAGGCAGCCGCCGTACGCCAAAGGCTCGGCCTTCAAGCACGTGTTCTCGTATGTCGGGGGATGGGGTGGATCGGATTACGTCAAGAACATCCTGGTGGACGAGAAGGATCATCCGTACACCGGCACGCGCTACGCCTGGGTGCGCGCGCGGCTGCTGGGTGGCAAGACCAACATCTGGGGGCGTCTCGCGCTGCGGCTGTCGGATTACGATTTCAAGGGCAAGTCGCACGACGGGTATGGTGAAGACTGGCCCATCTCGTACGCCGACATCCAACCCTACTACGACAAAGTCGACACCTATCTCGGCATCTCCGGCCACAACGAGAATCTGCCGCATCTCCCGGACAGCCTGTTCCAGCGCCCCAACAAGCTGACCGCGGCGGAGGTGAAGCTACGCAAGAGTTTGGCGACGATGGGTCGGGTCCTGACGCCCTATCGCGCTGGCGTGACGACCGATGGCGTGAAGAACAAGTATCGCAGCAAATGCTTCGGTCGCGGCGCCTGCGGCCGACGCCCCGGCGGCTGCGACATTCACGCCGCCTTCGATTCGCCGACGGGACTGATCTATCCCGCGATGGATACCGGCAATCTCACGCTGCGGACCAATTCGATCGCGCACGAAGTGCTGGTCGATCAGAACACCGGGAAAGCGCGGGGGATTTCGTTTGTCGACGCCGTCAATCACCGCACCTACGACGCCAAAGCCAAGGTCGTCATTCTCGCGGCATCGACGCTCGAGTCGGCACGCTTGCTCCTGCTCTCCAAGTCACGCCAGTATCCGAACGGCATCGCGAATTCGAGCGGGCATGTCGGCCACAACTTCTGCGAGCACGTCATGGGCCCGGGGGTCACCGGTATGGTGAAGGAGCTGGTCGGAGTGGCTCCGACGCTCGATGACGGCAAGCCGGGCGGGTTCTATGTGCCGCGCTTCCGCAACCTGCAGGACAAACAGCCCGGATTCATCCGCGGCTACGGCTTCGAGGGCGGGAGTGGCTTCTCGATTTTTCCCGATGGCGCGTGGGGCACGCCGGGATTCGGCGGGCAATTCAAGAAAACGGTCCGTGAACATGCGGGCGCCTTCATCAGTATGGGCGGGTTCGGCGAAGTCCTCGCGCGCTACGAGAACTACATGGACTTGGACCCCGAGGTGAAAGACAGCTGGGGAATCCCGGTGCTGCGGTTCCACTATCAGTTCGGGGACAATGAGAAAAAGATGTGCGAGGACATGGCCGTCGCCGGGCGCGAGATGTTCGAGCAGGCGGGGATCGAGGTCATCGGCGTCGACAAGAATATCCTTACCGAAGGTTGGTCCATCCACGAGCTCGGCACCGCCCGGATGGGCTCCGATCCGAAGACGTCGGTGCTGAATCAGTTCCAGCAGTCGCACGACGTGCGCAACCTCTTCGTCGTGGATGGCTCGAGCCACGTGAGCGCGTCATGTCAGAATCCCACCTGGACGATCATGGCGCTGGCGTGGCGCTCCTGCGAACACCTGGCCGACGAATTCAAGCGAGGGAGCCTATGAGCGAGCTTTCGCGGCGCGAGATGCTTCAGGCTACTGCGGCGGCGCTCTCGCTGCCGTTGGTGAAACTTCCGGTTGCCACTGGGCAAGCGCCCAAGAAATTCTTCACGCCGGCGGAATTCGCCGTGGTGGACGAGCTCAGCGACATGATCATTCCGACCGACGAAAAGTCAGTTGGCGCGCGAGCCGCTGGCGTGGCCGCCTACATCGACGCGCGGCTCGCCGAGTCGTTCGAGCACGAGCCGCCGGAGCAGTGGCGCACAGGACTCAAGGCGGTGGAAGATCTCTCGCACGAGCTGAACGGCAAGGCGTTCATGGAGTCCACGCCCGAACAGCGCCTGGCGGTGCTCACCCGCATGGCCGCTGGGGAGTCCGACCCGAAGACGCCGGCTGAGAAGTTCTTCAGGGAGATCAAGGGCGCTACGGTCCATGCCTACTACACCTCGAAGGTCGGCATCCACGATGATCAGGGCTACAAAGGCAACGTCTATCAGACGGGCGAGTACGCCGGTTTCGATGCCACCTAGTCTGCGAATCGATTACTAGCGCGTTGCCGCTGGAAACGCATATTGGACCGCATGATCACTGAGTTGAGAGCCGTTTCCGGACAGAGCGTCTTCGTTCCCACGGAGTGGCGCGCGCTCGCGAGCGGCCTCGGCCTGTCGCCGCGGGAGTGCGGCATCGTGCGGGCGGTCTTCGACGGCGCGTCGGAGCGCGACACGGCCGTGCGGCTGGGTCTGTCGCCGCACACGGTGCACACCTATCTGTGGCGTATCTATCGCAAGCTGCACGTACAGAGTCGCGAGGAATTGTTGGTGCGCGTGTTCGCGGAATTTCGCTCGCTCCCCAAGCGGGCGACGACGAGTCGCAAACGGTAACAGCGCTTCGTGTCGCCTGAACAGGTGACACGGAGTGGGGGTCTTGTCGCTCATCCCAGCGGGGCTATGGTTGGCGTTGTTCCCAGCACGTCGGTTCGCTAAATGGAGCCGCCACCAATGCGTGCACGTCGGTACATCTGTGGTGCTCCTTACGAAATCGAGGCCTGATCGCCAGAGAAGGCCTCAAGTCCATGCGACGGCCCGTCGAGTGAGGGCATCGCCGGAGGGTTCAATGCAAAAGGTCTACCGTGCAGTCGGAATCACGTTCCTCTTTCTCCTGACGCTCGGCGGGACGGCGCTCGCGCAGGGGACCCAAGTCTCGGGCACCGTCACCTCCGCCACCACGGGTGAGAAGCTCTGGGGCGTGACGGTGCGGGTGAAGGGCACCCAGACGCAAACCGTCACGGACCAGCAAGGGCGCTATGCGCTGGTCGCTCCCGCGGATGCCGTGCTGACGTTCGCCGAGATCGGCTACCGCGGCAAAGAGCAACCCGTCAACAGTCAGACCACGCTCGACGTCGCGCTGGAACAGGCACCGACGATGCTGTCGGAAGTCGTCGTCACCGGATACACCAGCCAGCGTCGTGGCGATATCACCAGCGCCATTTCCTCGGTCGACCTGAGTAGCACGGACAAGCAGACGTCGGCCAGCGTGCTGCAGCGGCTCGACGGCCGCGTGCCCGGGGTGACGGTCAATTCGAGCGGCTCGCCGGGGTCGCGCACCACGGTCCGCATCCGCGGCGTCAGCTCATTCCACGACAACGATCCTCTGTACATCATCGACGGGACTCCGGTGCAGGAGTCCTATCTGAACTTCTTGAACCCCGCGGACATCGGCGAAATCCAGGTGCTGAAGGACGCGTCGAGCGCGTCGATCTATGGCTCGCGCGCCAGCAACGGCGTCATCATCATCGAGACGAAGAAAGGCCGCCCCGGCGGCCGGCAGGCTCGGCTCGAGGTACGGACCGGCGTCGCGACGCCGACGCGCGGGTTGGACGACATGCTGATGTCGAACACGCTCGAGTATTTCGACGTGATCAAGCGCAGTTACGTGAACGCCCACTCCGGTGATCCCACTCCCTGGCCCCTGGATTCGATGCCCAAAGAGATCAAGGCGATCTACGGGGATCCCGCGAACCCAGAGGTGCCGCGCTGGACGTACGTTGATCCGGGGGCGATCGTCAGCAAGGACATCTGGGGCCGGCCGGACAGCATCAACACCGCCGCGTACTCGTATCCGAACTTGTTGATCATGCCGGGCAGCGCTGGGACGAATTGGTGGAAGGCGGTCTTCAGTCCGGCGCAGTTCAGCGACGCGAATCTCGGTCTGTCGGGCGGCGGCGCCGACAACTCCTACAACGTGTCCTTCAATTACCTCAAGCAGGATGGCACCGGGGCGTACAGCCAGTTCCAACGGGGCACCCTGCGCGTGAACACGGCGTTCAACGTCGGCCGGCTGACGATCGGTGAGAACATGGCGATCGGCCGGGAGCAAGGCTACGGCGGCATCGACGACGGCGGCATCGGCGAAGACAACATCATCGGGAAAAACATCCTCATGCAGCCGGTCGTACCGGTCCGCGACATCGCCGGCAATTTCGCCTCAGGAAAATTCTCGGGTGGCGGGAATAACACGAACCCGCTCAAGTACGCGTTTTCCCATCGGTTCGATAAGACGCTGACCGACCGCGGCATCGGCAATGCGTTCGCCGGCATCGATCTAGTGCGGAACCTGGCCTTCAAGACCCGGTTCTCCTTCAACGTCTTTCAACAGGGACAGAACGGCTTTACCCCGATCACGCCCGAAAACTCCGAGCCTAATACCGTTAACGGCATCTTCGACAACGAGCGCCGTGGCACGGATTGGACGATATCGAACACGCTGAACTACAACTGGACGACGGCGAGCCATAACCTGACCGCGCTGCTCGGTCAGGAGGCGCACTCCGAAACCCAGCGGTTCATCACGGGCAGCATCGCCGCTCTCCTCAACGACGATCCCTCGAGCCGGTACATTCAGGACGCCCTCGGCTCGGCCGCGTCGAAGAACGTGAGCAGCACGGGCTCGCTCGACCGCCTGCTGTCATTCTTTGGGAAGGCGGACTACAACTACGCCCAGCGGTATTATGCGAGCGCCACGCTGCGGCGGGACGGCTCGTCGAAGTTCGCGCCGTCGCACCGGTGGGGCACGTTCCCGGCGTTCAACGTAGGCTGGCGCGCGTCGCGCGAGTCGTTCTTCCCACAAAACGGCTTCTTCTCCAACGTGATGGTGCGGTTCGGTTGGGGTGAAACCGGGAACCAGCAGATTCCGGGCGGGCGCATCGTGGCCCAATTTGGCGGCGACCGCGGGGACACCTTCTACGACATCAGCGGTACCGGGACAATCCAGCCCGGCTTCCGGCAGGTCGCCCTCGGCAATCCCAACGTGAAGTGGGAGACGAACAAGTCGACGAACGTCGGCCTGGACCTCGAATTCCTGCAGGGCCGCGGCAACTTCACCGTGGACGTCTACAACCGGCGGACGGAAGGCCTGTTGTACGATCCGCGGCTGCCGTCGACCGCCGGCGCGGCGAATCCCGCGATCGGCAACTTCGGCACGATGAGCAATAAGGGCTTTGATTTCGCGCTCGCGTACAGCGGCACGATCTCCGGCAACAAGGTGTGGAGCGTTGCCTTCAACGGCAGCCACTACAAGAACAAGATCCTCCGGATCGACGGCGTCACCCAGGCATTCTTCGGCCCAGTGGGCACGCGTATCGGCGTGGCCGTCATCAATCAGGTCGGCCAGCCGATCGGCGCGTTCTATGGCCTCCAGGCGAACGGCTACTTCCCGGACTCGGTCGATGCGCTGGCGCATCGCACGAATGCCCTTGGCACGTGCGACACTGCGCCGTGTCAGGACGCGGCGCTACCCGGTCGCATCCGGTTTGTCGACGTCAATAAGGACGGTGTGATCACGGCGGCCGACAAGACGATCATCGGCAGCCCGCACCCCGATTTCACGGGTGGACTCGACCTCGGCTTCCGCATGGGTGCGTGGGACTTCAGCGCCACCATCTTCGGGTCGTTCGGTGGTCAGATCTTCGACGCGCAGAAGGACTTCTACGTCTTCCGCGACTTCTCGACCAACGTCGTGAAGGACCGGCTGACGGATTCGTTCTGTCTCCCTGCGGATGAAGGATGCACCCATCCGTACGACAAGAATGCGAAGTATCCGCGCCTCGACCAGTTCGACGCGTCGAGCCCGGTCATCAGCAGCTATTATGTTGAGAGCGCCACATATGTGCGGTTGCGGACGCTGCAGGTCGGATGGCAGGTGCCGGCGTCGTTGATCCGCTGGCTGCCGTCCGCCAGGATCTACCTGCAGGCGGAAAATCTGTTCACGATTACAGGCTACGAGGGTCTGGACCCGGCACTCCCGGCGGCGGCCGCAACTGGCGCCTCGGGCGACATCCGCGATCAGGCGCGCGGCATCGATCAGGGTATTTATCCGAGCAACAGAACGATCACCGTGGGCATCAGCACCACATTCTAGTGGATCGTCTTTTTCACGAGGACTAGGGGACGATGAAAACATCGCTAAGATCTAGACTGGTGCTCGGCACGGCGTGCTTCGCCCTCCTGGGCGTCATTACGTACGCGTGCAAGAACTTCCTCGATACGCCGGCGCAGGGGACACTCGATCAGAACGCGCTCCTGACGCACGCGGGCGTGGAAGGTTCGCTGATCGCGACGTACCGCATGCTCGACTGCTCGGAAGACGTCGGATCATGGGGATGCGCCGCAAGCAACTGGCCGTTCGGCGACATCACCAGCGACGACGCCTATAAGGGCTCCGAGGCGACCGACCAGCCGGGGGCCACGCAAATCGAGCTCTACAACTGGACGACCGGCCAGGCACCCGACTACCTGGACCAGAAATGGTCCACGGTGTACGAGGGCGTCGTCCGCGCCAACTCGACGCTGCGACTGCTCGAGCAGGTACGGACCGCGAAGCCCGGGGAGATCTCCGACGCGGTCGCGAAGGCGATCGCAGGGGAGGCGCTCTTCCTCCGAGCCCACTATCACTTCGAAGCCTGGCGGATGTGGGGCAACGTTCCCTACTACTACGAGACGGACACCGATTTCCGCAAACCCAACGATCTCGGCGTCGATTCCGTCCCGAAGTTGATCTTGAAGGATTTGGACAGCGCGATCGTGCTACTGGGACCGTCGAAGACGCCGCGCAACGGCGAGGCTGGCAGAGCGACGTCGTGGACGGCCAAGGCCTACAGGGGGCGGGTGCAGATCTACACCAAGGATTTTGCCGGCGCCCTGGCCACGTTCAACGACGTAACGGCCAATGGGCCGTACGCGCTGGAGACGAGCTTCGATCACGTCTGGACCGGTTTCCAGGCGCTGAAGAATGGCAAGGAGACGATTTTCGCCTTTGAGGCGTCCTCGAACGACGGCGAGCCGAGCGGCTGGAATGCGAACTGGGGCGAGCGGTTGAATTTCCCCCATTCCGGTAGCCCATTCGGCTGCTGCGGATTCCATCAACCCTCGCAGAACCTCCTCAACTTCTATGCCGTGGACGGCGTGACGGGACTGCCCAAAGCCATCGTCAGTCCTGGTACGTGGAACACCCGCAATGCGACCTGGATCGCGTCCGTTGCCGATACGGTCGATCCGCGGCTGGACTGGACCGTCGGGCGCGACAGTGTCCCGTACAAGGATTGGGGTTTCCATACGCCGGAATGGATTCGGGCGTCGGGATACGGCGGGCCCTACAGTCCCAAGAAGAACGTCCACGAGCAGGCCAGCGGCTCGCAGAGTACTGTGGGCTGGCAGGTCCAACAGCTGAATTCAGTCCACATTCACCTGTACCGGTATGCCGATCTGCTGTTGATGCAGGCCGAGGCATTGGTCAAGTCGGGCGGCAGTCTCGTAACCGCGACGACCCTCGTCAATCAGATCAGGACGCGGGCTGCACAGACCGCGCAAGGGTGCGGAGGGGCGGTGTCAGCGAGCCCGAAGACTAAGGCCGAGTCGATTTTCGTGGCCAAGTATCCCTTATGCGCCGGCGACACCCGTATGGTGGTGCCGATCAATGATTCCACCATTCGGTGGGCGACCTACAAGGTGGGACTCTATCCCACCTTCCCGGATACCGCGACCGCAATGACCGCGATCCGCGCGGAGCGGCGGCTGGAGCTGGGAATGGAAGGCCAGCGTTTCTTCGATCTGCGGCGCTATGGTCAGGCCTACGCGACCCAGACGATCAACGACTATCTCACCGTCGAAAAGACGCGGAGAACGTACAAGCAGGCGCAGCTGCCCTTCGCGGTGCGGAACATGTACTTCCCGATCCCGCCGATCGAGATCGACTTGAGCAAGATCGGCGGTGTCGACAAGCTGGTGCAGAACAACGGTTGGTAACCTCGCCTACCGGCGGGGACGTTGAATAGTAAAAGCCGACAGGGAATCGCCGTTATTGGCAACAAGGACGGCATTCCCTGTCGGCGTTTTTATCAGCGCCAGGCCCGTGACATCGAGCGGCGCGAGAAAGCCGCTCTGCGCCGGCGGAACAGCGGTGAAGTGTCCACGACCGTCCCCCCGCAGCCAGAGACCGTTGCCGGCATCCGCGCGCGGCGTATTCGGCTCGGTGTTGTAGAGATTCCCCGCCACCAGGAGATCGAGATTCCCGTCGCCATCGAGGTCTGCGGCGATGATGCCCCGGATCGGCGCGATTTGCGCGAGGTTCGGAAGCGGGGTCGCGGTGAACGTTCCGTTGCCGTTGTTCTGCAGGTAGACACTCGCGAACGTGTCGGTCTCGTAATGCAGCGCTCGTTGTAACTGCGCCGGGTCGAACAGCTGGTCGATCGACGCGGTCGAAAAGGCCGCGAATGTCGAGTACTTCCGGCCCAGCGTGTAGATCGCCTGACCAAGAGGAGCGAGACTGGCGATGGGGTAGTCACGGCCATCGTGACCCTCGGTCAGCACGATGTCAGTGCGTTGACTGCCCGTGAAATCGCCGGCATAGATGCCGAACTTCTCCCCGGCCGACGGAGACGTCGTGTAGAGGTGATTCAAACCCAAATTGCCGGCGACGATATCGGGACGGCCGTCGTGGTTGAAATCGCCCACCGCCAACGAGTACCAGCGGCCGCGCATCGGTCCGAGGCCGATGGACGCCGTCACGTCGCGGAATCGGTTGCCTTCGTTCCGGAAGAAATGCAGCGGCATCCATTCGCCCGCCGTTACCAGGTCCAGGCGGCCGTCCCCGTCGAAGTCGACCCAGACCGCCGCGGTGATCATCCCAAAGGGGCGAGCCAGCTCCGGACACAGCGAATCCGTGACATCGGTGAAATGACCGCCGTCGTTGCGGAGCAGGTAGCTCCGTGCCGGCGAGGGATAGTTGCGCGGGACGAGCCGGCCGGCGACAAAGAGATCGGGTTTCCCATCGCCGTTGAAATCGCCAACCGCTACGGCGGCGGTGCTCGTCAGCATGGGAGGCAGCGCCGCACTGTCCCGCACGAAGCGTCCGCCTGCCCGATTGATGTAGAGCCGGTCCTGTAACAGCGGCGAGACCGGCGACAACTGATAGCCGCCGCTCGCGACGTAGAGATCGGGCAATCCGTCGCCGTTCGCGTCGAAGAACGCCGCCCCCCAGTTCGCGTACTCGGATTCGGTGTGCCACGTCTCGACAAAGCTGCCGTTCGCACGCTGCAGGTAGAGCTTGTCGCCCACGAACACGTCCTCGAGCCCGTCGCCGTTCACGTCGCTTACGGCGATCGGAGGCCCTTGCCGAGAGGGCTGATCGGGCAACAACGGCTGGAAGGCGAAATCGGGGGCCGCGGGCTCGGTTTGCTTGTAGGGCGGTGGATGGGCGCGCTGAAATAGGTGGTATCGGGTATCGGGTATCGGGTTTCGGGCGGCACCGTGGGCGTCTCGCTGCGCGAGCGTCAATCGCTGATCGACGGGCACGTCGATCAGCATCTGTAAGCCACCGTCGGGCCAGGTCACCACCAACGTGTCTGCGCGGGTGGCCGTGCCGAGTCCGAAGTGGAGTCGGTCATCTACCGTCGACAGATAGCCGCGATATGGCGACTGATACAGGTACTGCCTGTGGCCACCGGCGACCGTCTCGACGGTCGCGCCGATGCCGCGAAGGTTGGGCGACGTCCCCTGCAGGTCGACCTCGAGGTAATGGCCGACAGGCCCGATGTTTTCGTAAATCGAGGCTGGAGCATCGATGTTGTTCACGACCAGATCGAGCTTGCCGTCGTTGTTCAAGTCGGCGTACGCGGCGCCGTAGGAGAATCCGGGCTCCGTCATCCCCCACGCCGCACTGCGATCGGAGAACGTCAGGTCGCCGTTGTTGCGAAACAGAGAATTCGGAACGCGGTAACTGTGCAGATCGCGCAGCAGCTCCAGGGCACGCTGCCGATCCCCGCGCCGTTGTGCCGCGAATTCGGCGACCTTGTAATCCACGTCGTTGAGCGCCTTGGGATAGCCGCTGGTGACGAAGAGGTCCTTGAAGCCGTCGTTGTCGAAATCGCCGAAGAGGACGCTCCAGCTCCAGTCGGTGTACGCCACGCCGG
>Ga0209160_1001172_pt1 | contig 21946 bp, 29 predicted proteins | sample GraSoiAngelo_153_FD_186167 | JGI IMG/M metagenome (GOLD analysis project Ga0209160, IMG submission 186167) | Grasslands soil microbial communities from the Angelo Coastal Reserve, California, USA - 14_1009_12_40cm (SPAdes) (version 2) | ecosystem: Environmental > Terrestrial > Soil > Grasslands ... | reverse complement strand
CGTCGCTCGCGGTCAAAGCGACGGCCATCACATCTTCTCCAGGTTGACGAGGAACGCCTTGAACTCGGGCGTCCGGGCGTTGGCGTCGCCCACGAAGGGGGTCAGGGCGTTGGCGAGCCAGTAACGCCCCTTACTTGGGTCGCTGTCCGCGGCCAGACCGATGTAGCCCCAATGAATCGGGATGCCGATCTGGTAAACCTTCTGCCCGGCGACCGTCATCGGACCAAGCCGTTTGGTCACCAGTGCGAGGACCTCGACTTTGCCCCGTTTCGAGCTCACGCGAACGTGGTCGCCGCTCTTGATGCCCTTGGTGCTCGCCAGCTCATACGGGATCTCGACGAAAGGTCTCGGCTGAAGCTGCACGAGGTGCGGGACGTGCTGCGTGACGTAATGCTCGTGCTCGGTCAGCCGGTAGCTGGTGGCGATGTAAGGGAATTCGGTCGGGGTGCCGAAGCGGTTGAGCCTGCCCGCCGCCTGGTCGTAAAGGAACGCGACCGGCGAGGCCGAGTTGGCGGCGTGTAGTGGGTTGGCCACCGGCGACTCGATCGGTTCGTAATGCTCTGGGAACGGTCCGTCCACCATGCCGTTGCTGAAGAGCCTGCCCACCCCCTCTCCGTTCATGATGAAAGGCAACCAGGCCGCAGGATCGTGGGGGTTCATGGTCGCCGGGTAGTCGGGGACATCACCGACCCACGTGGTCCCGTTCCAGGTGATTCCCGGGCGCGCCGGGTCCCAGGGTTTGCCGTCGAGGTCGGCCGAGGCACGGTTGTACATCACGCGGCGGTTCAGCGGCCAGCTCCATGACCAGCCGGGATAGAAGCCCATTCCAGTCGGATCGTTGGTCTTCGGATCCTGGATGCCCTGGCGGCGCTTCATCAGGTTGCCTGTGTCCGGATAGCTTCCGGTGTAGATCCAATCGCCCGTTGTCGTAGTGCCATCGTCTTTGAGGTTGGCGAAGGTGGTCAGCTGCTTCCCGGTCGACAGGTCTTTGCCGTTGATCTCTTTTGCGATCTCGTCCAGGTCCGGCTTGCGTGGGTCCTTGTAGTCGAAGGTGACGCTCATGATCGGGTCGGGGAACTTGCCGCCCTGACTCTTGTAAAGCGCCTTCACGCGCTGGAAGAGGTCGGCCAGGATCCAGTGGTCGTGGCGCGCTTGGCCCTGGGGTGGCAGGACCTGGTCTTTCCACTGGGACCACCGTCCGCTGTTGACGAACGATCCCTCCTTCTCGATCCAGTGCGTGGCCGGGAGCATGAAAACCTCGGTCTTGACCTGGCTCGCGTCGACGCCTGGCGCGTGCCAGAACTCGGAGCTCGTGGTGGGCAGCGCGTCCATGACCACGAGCCACTTGAGGTTGCCGAGCGCATCTCGCACCTGGTTCGAGTCCGGGCCGATGCTGGCCGCGGTCATGCCCGAAAGCATCACCCCTTCCATCTTGCCCTTGAGCGCCTGGTCGTAGATGGTCATCCACGACGCGTTGGAGGCCGGCTTGGGCACGAAGTTGAAGGCGAACTCGTTGTCCTTGGTCGCCGCCGCCCCGTACCACGCTTTCAGAGTGCTGACCATGAACTTGCCGTAGTTGAGGCCGAAGAAGTTCCACGAGTTCTTGTCCGACTTCTTTGGCGCGCTCTGCGCGACGTAGTCGGCGATCGTTTTCTGTCCCGGCGCGGGGATCTTCAGGTAGCCCGGCAGGATCTCCCACGAGATCGCGTGGTCGGTGTTGCCCTGGATGTTGGCGTGGCCGCGCTCGGCGTTCATGCCGCCGCCGGGGCGGCCCATGTTGCCGAGGAGCAGCTGCAGCACGGCGCCGGAGCGGATGAGCTGTCCGCCCGTGGTGTGATGGGTCAGACCGACCGCGTACACGATCGTCATCACCTTGTCCGGCTTCCCCATCTGGCCGACCAGGTCCGCGACCTTGTTGAAGTCCGCGACCGGAATGCCGGTGATGCTCGACACCATGTCGGGTGTGTAGCGGGAGTAGTGGGCCTTCATCAGCTGGAAGACCGACCTGGGATCCTGCAGTGTCATGTCCCGTTTCGCGAATCCCGTCGCGGAATCTGTGTCGTAGCTCCAGGACGAGATGTTGTAGGTGCGGGCCGCCGCGTTGTAGCCGGAGAAGAGGCCGTCGTTGAACGTGTAACCGTCCTTGACGAGGAAGGATGCGTTTGTGTAGTTGCGGACGTACGTGTCGTGGAACAGGTTGTTCTGCAAGACGTGGTTGATCAAGCCGCCGAAGTAGGCGACGTCCGACCCAGTGCGGATGCGCAGGTACATGTCCGCGACGGCCGAAGTACGCGTGAAACGTGGGTCGGCATGGATGATCTTCGCGCCGCGGTCGAGCTTGGCCCTCATGAACCACTGGAAGCCGACGGGGTGCGCCTCAGCAGGGTTGGCGCCGTTGATCAGGATCAGGTCGGCGTTCTTGATGTCGCGCCAGTGGTTGGTCATCGCTCCCCTTCCGAATGTGGCGGCCAAACTGACCACCGTGGGGCCGTGTCAAACCCTGGCCTGTTGCTCTAGATGGACCAGTCCCAGGCCGCGCATCAGCTTGGTGGCGAAGTAGCCCTCCTCGGAGCTGAACGCGGCGCCTCCGGCGAAGGCGATGCCTTCGCAGCGGTTGACCGTGTTGCCGTTGCCGTCCGTCGTGACGAACGTGGCGTCTCGAGACGCCTTGATGTTCTGCGCGATCTTGTCCAGCACGAAGTCCCAGGAAACGCTCTTCCAGCCGGACGCGCCGGGTGCGCGGTATTGGGGCGACTCGACGCGGCGCGGTGATGTCGCCAGCTGCATCGCGGTCGCGCCCTTGGGGCACAGCCGGCCTTCGTTGACCGGGCTGTCAGGGTCGCCTTCGATCTGGAGGAGCTGTGTCGTGCCATCGCTGTTCTGACGCGTGTACGCAACCAGCGAGCAGCCGACCGCGCAGTACGGACAGATCGAATGCAGCTCTTTGGCACCGGCGATCCGCAGGTTCTGCTTGATCGTGTTCGACTCGGCCAGAGCGATGTCGAAGCCGAGACCCGTGGCCACAAGCGCGCCGGCGCCCGCTGCGCCGACTTTGAGGAATTCCCGACGTGAGACGGTCGGCAAACTCATCCCCGAGCGCTTCGACGCTAACTTAGGCCCGCATTCCTGTCAAGTTTCAACCGGTCGACATCAACAGGTCACTGCGATCCTCGGGCTCGGGGTTGCGCAACAGATCAATCAGGCGCGGGTCCCAGGGAACTATCACGCCGGTCACGCCCGCGGCTTCCTGGTCGCGCATAGTGCCGGCCCACGATTCACGGTCGGCCGGCATGGGGACGGAGATCCACGTCTCGTCCACTGGTTGTCCGACCACCGACCGGCCCCGACTGAGCTTCTGCAGGATCGCCTCGACCTCGCCGTTGGGCAGGCGCAGCCTGATGCGGTGGGTGACCGCCGCGATCGCGCCGAGCAGGATCTGCTGTTCGACGCCATCGCCTTCGATCAAGACCATCTCGGCGCCCGCGGCCTCGAGGGCCCTGACGTCCGCGAGGAACTCCGCGGCGTCCGCGATCTCGCCCGGCATCGTGACCGCGACCTTGATCACACGGTCAAATCTAGCGCGGCGTCTTCACCTTTGAGAGGTGCTCGATCGATTCGCGGAACGACTTCGCGAACCCGGCCACTCCTTCGTCCTCGAGCTCCTGGGTGATTGCCGCGAGGTCTATCCCCGTCATGGCGAGCCGGTCGAGCACACGCCGCGCGCCATCGACGTCCTGCTGAAGCGTCAGGGCCACGCGGCCGTGGTCGCGGAACGCCTCGAACGTTGCCCTGGGCATCGTGTTGACCGTGACGGGCCCGATCAGCTCCTCGACATACATCGTGTCGCGGTACCGAGGGTTCTTGGTCGACGTGCTCGCCCAGAGGCAGCGCTGGACCGAAGCGCCGGCATCTCGAAGGCTGTCCCACCGCGGGCCGGAGTGCAGCTGCGTGAACATCTCGTAGGCCAGCTTCGAGTTGGCGATCGCAGCCCGGCCGAGGAGGCCGTCCAGCTCGCTCCGACCCGAGCTCTCCAACCGCTGCATCTTCTTCATCAGCTGCTCGTCGACCTTGGTGTCGACGCGGCTGACGAAAAAGCTCGCCACGCTACGGACCTTGCCCAGGTCGCCGCCCTTCTTCCAGTAATCTTCGAGTCCGGCAAGAAAGGCCTCCACCACTTTGACGTAGCGCTCGACCCCAAAGATCAGCGTGACATTGATGTTCACGCCCTCGCCGATCATCGCCTGGATCGCCGGCAGTCCTGCCGGCGTGGCCGGGATCTTCACCATCACGTTGGGTCGCGCACACCTCCGGGCCAGCTCGCGCGCCGCCTCGATGGTGCGATCGGCATCATCTGCGATCTCGGGCGATACCTCGATGCTCACGAAACCATCTCCGCCGTGTTCACGATCGAACACCGGTCGGAAAACGTCGGCTGCCGCCTGCACGTCTTCGATGAGCAGGTCCCACAAGACCGACTCGGCTTGTTGGCCCCGGTCCAGCCGCCTTGCTACCTCGTCCGCGTATACATCCGAGCTCTCGAGTGCCTTCGCGAAAATAGTTGGGTTCGCGGTGACCCCGCTCACACCCGCGTCACGGAATCGGGAAAGCTCGCCCGAACGAATCATCGCCCGGTCGATCTGGTCGAGCCAGACGCTCTGGCCCAGGCGCTTCAGCTCGGCGATCGGGTTGGTTTTTTCCATGCTCTACCCCTTAACAGTGAAACGTCGCGGGGTGACCCTTTACTCCCCCATACTCGCTGTATGGCCGATCGGGAAGCTACGACGGCGATCCAGGACCTCATGCCACTCGCAGTGACACTTGGCTTGCGAGCCGACGACTATTCGGCGGATCAGGTCGTGCTCTCGATGGATTGGGCGCCATCCCTTTGCACGGCCGACGGGATCCTGCATGGCGGCGTGATCATGGCCCTTGCCGATTCAGCGGGCGGGGCATGCGCGCTGCTCAACCTTCCGCAAGACAGCTCGGGCACCACGACGATCGAGTCCAAGACAAACTTCCTTGGCGCGGTCCGCGGCGGCGCTGTAAGCGCGACTGCGACTCCGCTGCACCGGGGTGGCACGACCATCGTTGTCGAGACCGCGGTGCGAGACGAGGCGGGCAAGCTGATCGCCAAGGTGACGCAGACCCAGCTGGTGCTTCGCCGCCGGGCCTAACGCTTGGCCGCTGCCGCCACCTTCTCCCTCAGCTCGTGCTTGAGCTCCGCGGAATCGAGTGATGCGCTCAACTGGCCCGCGACCATCTTCTTGAGCCGGTCGGGGAGCATTCGCTCGAACGTCGTGCGCGCCTCCTCGGGTCCAGCGACGTAAAGGTGCATGTAAGCCCCTGACGCCATCTCACGTTCAACTGTCTTGATCGCATTTTCCAGGTTGGCTTTTGCCCTGTTGTCCGCCTTGCGCTGGTTGCTCGGCGCCGATGTGCCACCCGCGCGCGTGTGGCGCACCTCGGCGCCGTTCAGCTGCTGGAGCGGGACGATCTCGTCGAGTACGGTGGCAAAGGTTTTCGCGTGCTCCTTGTCGACGACGGCGATGAGCGCCGGCGGGTAGTGCTCCAGCTGCCGCAGGATCGGCGCCAGCAAGAGCTCGCCCACCTCCAGCCGCTCCTCGTTCTCGTCTCGCAGCTTGATCAGCTCGAGAACGCCGTGCGGCTCATCGGCGAACGCGGCGAAAGCGGGGCAACCGGCAGGGCGCACAACGGCGACGTAGTGGCGCAGGCGGCGCAGCTCGTACTCCATCAGCTCCCGGTCCTTTGCGTTGAGCCGGTCCATATAGCGATGCATGAGATCTCGAAACTCGATGTCGTAAAAGCGAGCGTCGTAACCCTCCGAGCGCGCGGGAAGATAGATGCTGACCGCGCGATTAGACGCGCGACGGAGTCGCGGCGCCAGGACAAAGAGGGACAACAGCGGGCTGTAATTGCTCATCTCACAATCTTGAACGGTCGACGGTAAAGTTGTAAGCGAGCGTGTTCGAAGACGAGACTCCGGTCGCCTGGACGGCGGTGCCGCGGCACGCCGTGGTCGTCGCGGAAGATGGCTCCGAGATCGGGACTGCGGAATCGATGCTGGGCGACCAGAACGAGGACATCTTCCATGGCGTCGTCGTGAGGCGAAGCCACGACAGTGCGCTGGTTGAGGTCCCGGCGGCGCATGTCATCCATATGACCCAGCACCACATCGTCACCGACCTCGCGACCGCCGACGCCGGAACGCTCCCCGCATACCGGAAGCCGTGAGCGCTGCCCTAACGTCCTCACCTGTCGCTCGCTAGGCACCTGCCTGTTTGGCTTCCACCTTCCGCATGAAGTCCATCGCCTCTCCGATCGAAGGCACGGTCATCACGTTCTTGCGCGCGAACTCGTCGGCGCCCGACCAGTCCTTGGCCCGGATGCGCTCCGCGGCTGCCGAGCGGTCGTATTCCGTACGCCGCATTTTTGCACCAGGACCAAGCATCGCCCAGTAGGCTCCCGGCTCCCCATAGGTCATGCCCACGCTGCCCGCGTTGACGACCCGGACCCTGTCCACCATGCGGTCGAACTGCATGTGGGTGTGGCCGCAAACGACTACGTCCGCCTCGACCCCTGATAGGTGAGTGCGCATGCGGTCGAGGGGAGTCTCCACCGTCATCACGTCGGTGTCGTTGTGTGGCGTGGCGTGGCAGAACAGGACGCGGCCGAGGCCGTCGACGTCTTCGATGGCCACCGTGGGCTCGAACGAAGCCAGGAAATCGCGCTGCGCACGGTCGATCTGGGCGGCGCACCAGTCGGCGAAGGGGCCGGGCATCGCCGACGCCGGCTTGCCGTCGAACTCTTCGATCAGGCCCCGATCGGCGTTGCCCTGGACGAAGCGAGTCTGATGAAGAGTCTTGAGCAGCTCAATCGTTTCGGATGGCATCGGACCGGAGGCGACGTCTCCGCAAACCACGATCAGGTCGGGTTTTTCGCGTTCGACCTCCGCCAGAACAGCTTCCAGCGCCGGCAGATTGCCGTGGATGTCCGAGATCGCGGCGACGCGCATTACCTTTAAGCGGGCTTGTCTTCCATCCGCCGCGCCTGGGACTCCGCCGAGTCGTGGTCCGGATAGGGACCGTCGAGCCTGACTCCTTCGGCGTGTCCGTGGTCGTCGAGCTCTGCGCTCACCACGTACCACCGCTTGCCCAGGTGCAGCACGCCGTGGTGCAGTTCGGCGCTCCAGCTCTTCGGCGTGATGCCGACACGCTCCCCCATGAGGACTTCAGTCTAAGTGCGTGCGCCTGCTGAAGACAGAGCCAACAAGGCCTAGCGCGCCAAAGACGACCAACAGCACAAGGCCCAGCATCAGGAGCGGCGCGCTGAAACCGACCCGGATCGAGCTGACGAGCACGACCCCACCGCCCACCAGGACGCCGAGAATGAGGCCCCAGATCCAAGGTCTCGGCATAAAGAAAAAACGCCCACCCGCGGCCAGGAGGCTGGTAAATGGAATTTCAGGAGCTTGTCCGAAGGCGCCGGATGGTACGTAAATTTCAGCCCCGCCCCATCCCCGATGAGATCCTGCTGCGCGTCCTGGAAGTCGCCCGCCATGCGCCATCAGCCGGGTTCAGCCAGGGGTTCGACTTCCTGGTGCTGGACGAACCCGGCCAGGTCAAGCGGCTCTTTGAGCTGACCAATCATCCCAAGTTTCCGTACGACGAGAACAAGGAATTTGCTCCCTGCTACGTGCTGGCGATCTCGAACACGCCTGCGTACCTCGAGCGCTACTCGCGCCCGGACAAGGAGCGCTTCGGCCTGCAAAAGGCGGAGGCCTGGCCCGTCGCATTCTGGGACGTCGACACGGGAATGGCCGTGATGCTGATCTTGCTGGCCGCGATCGAAGACCACCTGGGCGCGGTGTTCTTCGGCGTGAACTGGGGGCGGGCCGAGCTGTTGGGCGAGCTGGGGGTGCCGCAGGGCTGCGACCTCATCGGTGTCATCGCCCTCGGCTATCCCCTCGACGCAGAGGAGTTCGACCCCGCGCCGTTTGCGGCGCGTCGACGCTCGCTGGAATCCATGGTGCACTTCGGACATTGGTGAAGTCACCGAAAATCAACTCGTGAGCCAGGCGCCTATCGGCCTCTTCGATTCCGGTGTCGGCGGCCTGTCGGTGCTGAGCGAGATCCGCTCCGCCCTACCGGCGGAGTCCATCTACTACGTGGCCGATTCGGCGAACGCGCCCTGGGGCGATAAACCGCCCGAGTTCGTGCGCGAGCGCGGCCTTGCGATCGCGCGATTCCTGCTGACGCAGGGCGTCAAGGCCATCGTCATCGGGTCCAACACTGGCACCGCGGGCTCGGCCGAGGCGCTGCGCGGCACCCTGACGATTCCGGTGGTCGGGATCGAGCCCGGGATCAAGCCTGCCGTCAGCGCCACCAAGACCGGGATCGTGGGCGCGATCGTCCCGGCGGCCGTGAGCGAATCCGACCGCTTGGCCTCGCTGCTCGACCGCTTCGGCGCCGAGGTCCGGATGATCATCCAGCCTGTGCCGGGGCTGGTCGAGCGGATCGAGGCTGCCGACCTCGACGGTCCCGTTGTGACCCGCATGCTCGAGGACTACGTGCGGCCGATGCTGGACGCGGGCGCAGACGCCATCGTGCTGGGCTCGACCCACTACGTCTTTCTCAAGCCGCTGCTCAGCAGGATCGCGGGGCCCAACGTCACTCTCATCGAGACCGGGGCCGCGGTCGCCCGTCAGCTCGCTCGCGTGCTCGACGAACGCCATCTGACGGCCAGTGGAACCGATGGCAGCGAGCGTTTCTGGACAAGCGGAGATCCAAAGACCTCCGAGCGCGTCGTCTCCGCGCTCCTCGGGCGCGAGGTCGCCGTTGAGAAGCTGCCGGACGTGTAGTTTGCAAAAACCTTACCTCGCGCACAGCGAATTCCTAGCGACCACGCAGCAACGTCCGAGCCGTGATCCGCAGCGTCTATCGCGTGGGACTTGCATCGCGCGCTGTGGTCGCGGCGGGCGTGACGGTCCTCGCCCTGGCCCCGGTCGTCAGTGACGTGCATGCGAGCACCAGCGCGGGCCTGTCCATGGCGAAGCCGCCGGCGGCGGCCGTTACCGTGTCTGCCACACGTCAGCTCGTCTCGGCGTTGGACCAGCTCGTGGCGCGCAGCCCGATGACACTCACCGCTTCGGTTCAGCAGATCGCCCAGGCGAGTGGCGGTTCGGTAGGCGTGGCAGTCATCGAGCTGGGCGGCTCGGCTCCGCTCGTCTGGTCGTTCAACGGCGGACGGGTCTTCATCGCGGCCAGCACCTACAAGCTCGTCGCGGCGGGAACGACCGACCCGAACGGGCTCGTGTGCTACCAGGACGACGACTACGAGGCGGGCTGGTATGACGATTACGCGGACGGTGCCTGCTACACGCGAAACGAGCTGGCGCGGCGAGCCGGTCTGGTGTCCGACAACACCGCGGGCCACATGCTCGTACGCGATCTTGGCGGAGCCGCTGCGCTTAATGCCTGGGCCGCGTCCGTCGGCGCGGCGACATCTGTCTTCTTCACCGACAACACGACGTCCGCCTCCGACCTCGCCGTCCTGTGGGCGGACGAGGCGAAGGGCAAGCTCGGAGGAGCGGCGGCGCAAGCGTGGCTCTACCCACTCCTCGTCGGAACGGCCACCGAGGCCGGGATCCCAGCCGGGGTCGCGGCAAGGAGCGTTGTCGTGCACAAGACGGGCGCGCTGGATGGCGAGGAGAACGACGCCGCCCTGGTCGAGTCTGGGCCGAACGGCGCGTACGTGCTGACTGTCATGACGGACGGGCTGGGCGGCGACGCCGGATGGCAGACGATCGCGTCGATCTCGTCCGCGGTCTGGTCCTTCGAGTCCGCGAAGGCTAGCTGACGGCTTTTGAGGCGAGCACGTTCAGGTAGGAAGAGCTGAGCACCAAACGGCCGTCGCTCGACGCGTTCATCGTCTCCATGAGCTGTCTCCCCTCACGCTGAAACTCTGCATAGCGCTCCGGCGGAAGTGTCATGCGGAGCGCGATGGTCGGGGCATTCGTACGACCCCAGAACTCGAGCCCCCGCGTCGACCGAATCGAATGTCATCGTCAGCGTATCGGCCCCCACATCCATGTGCTCGCCGCCTTCAGGCGATCCATCGGAAGTTCAGCCGCCGACTTTCAGCACCAGTCCCAGGGCGTAGGTGATGCCGCCGACGATCACGCCGGCCAGGGTCATCTCCAGCCCGGCCGACCACCACGTCCGCAGTGTGAACAACGCCTTTGAGGCGCCGACCAGGAAGTGCGCGATCAGCGACACGACGGCGGCGGTGATCACTCCGGTGGTGCCGCGCAGCCAGAAGAACGGCATCACCGGCACCATGGCCCCGATGAAGGTGCTGACGCCCGCAGCGACCGCCGCCTGCACAGGGCGGCCGGTCGCCTCGGTGCCACCAAGCTCTTCCGGCGCGTGCAGCTTCAACATCGCGTCCGGATTCTGGGCAAGCTGCTCGGCGAGCCGGTCGGCGGTGTCTTTGTCGATGCCCTTGAGCTGGTAGAAGAGCGATACCTCTTCCTTTTCTTCGTCGGGATGCTCGACGATCTCCTGCCGCTCGCGCTCGACGTTGGCTGCGGCGACCTCGCTCTCCGAGCGTTCGGCCAGGAATGCGCCTGTGGCCATCGAGAGGCCCGAGGCAATGGCCCCGAACAGGCCGGCGGTAAGCACAAAGCTGGATCCGCCGGTCGCCCCGGAGACGCCGGCGACGATGCCGAAAACGGCCGCTAGTCCGTCGTTGGCCCCGTAGATGGCTCCCGAAATCCAGCCGGCGCCGGTGCGATGCCACGATTCGCGGCCCAGGATCCGGTTGAGCCGGCTCTGCACGCTCGATGGCGCCGGTTCGGTTGCGCGGTGCGCGACCTCCATCGACTCGAGTGAGCGCGAGTGGCCCTGCTCTTCGACTCGGATCGACTCGAGCACAGCGTCGGTGTCGGGATCGCCGGTCGGCCTCTTGTAGCGGTCGGTGATCTCGACCTCCTCGGCCTCTTCCATCCTGGAGATGACCATCTCCACGGGAGCGAGGCGCGCCTGAAGGCGCTGGAGCGGCGACAGCTTCACCGAAGATGGATCGGGCACCGGCTGGCCGAGCTCACGCAGGCGCTTTTCGATGCGCTCTCGGTGCGAGGCCTCAGCGTCGGCGATGTCGCGGATGATCTCCGCGCGGCGCGAGTCCCCCATGCGCTGCGCCAGGATGAGATACGTCGCGCGGGCCTGGACCTCGCCATGCCATGCCTGGAGCAGGCGCGCAACAGCGTCGTCGGTTGACGTCTGGCGCGCCACGCACTCAGGCTAAGGCCTACAACGAGTCGGCCGCCGCCTGCCTCCCCTCCGCCGTGCCGACCACCACGCGTACGCGTTGCACGCTGTTGTTCTGGACCCCCTCGAGGTTCCAGCTCGCCCCGAGCGGCTGGACGTTGCCCGCCGCGTCGGATGCGCGCGCGCACAGCTCGAAGTCGCCCATGCGCCTTGCATCCCACTGGATCGACCAGCGCCGCCATGCGTACGGCGAAACGGAATCCTCAATTGCCGCGGCGACCCATGACTCGCCACCGTCGGAGCTGAAATCGACACCGGTGATGGGCGCGCAGCCGGACCAGGCCCGGCCTTCGATGACGACCGTCGACGGATCAACGAATCGGGTGCGCGACATGAAGTCCGGCACGCCGGGCGGGATCATCAGCGCGCGCGGAAGCATGCGCGTCACGGGGACGCCGGGGTCGCCTTCCGTGGTTCGGTAGTGGTAGGCAGACGCCTGCTGAAAGCCGGCGAACTGGCGGTCGATCACGGTGATCGAACGCAGCCACTTGACGTGGGTCATGCCGTACCAACCCGGGACGATGAGGCGGAGCGGGAAACCGTGCTGCGGCGGCAGTGGCTGGCCGTTGATCGCATACACGAGGAGCACCTCGTCGCGCATCGCTTCGGCCAGGGGAAGGCTTCGCTCGTAAAACTGGTCGACGCCGCCCTGGATGCCCCGATCGAGCCCGGTGAACACGACGTCGGCGGCGCCGTCCACGAGGCCGGCCTCATCCAGCACCGCAGCGAGGGAGGTCCCCGTCCACTCCGCCGTGCCGACCGCCTCGCCGAGCCACGGTTGGCTCAACGGCCGCGGCATCAGGCGAGCGCGTCCGTTGCCCGCGCACTCGAGGGTGACCGCGAGCGTTGTCGCGGGCCGTGACTGGATCTGGTCGAGGGTCAGGCGCAGCGGTTTGCGGACGTGGCCGCCGACGGCGAGCTCGAAATTCGAGGCATCGACCATTGGAATGTCGAAATGGATCAGCAGGTAGTGGAGTCCGACCGGGGTGACGGCGTAGCGCAATGCCTCGAGCGGCATCGAATGATTGCGCACCGCGAGCTGCAGCTCTTCTGGCGTGATGTCAGGCGATTCGATCAACGTGCCTGCGGGTCTCGCCGGCGAGGCTCTCTCCACCTCGATGAGCGTAGTTTATGAAGGAGCCATATATGCAGGAAAGAAGCGAGGAAGAGATCCTGAGCCGGCTGCTCGAGCTGGAGAACGACGGCCAGGCGGAGCGGCGTGCTGAGCTCAGCGGCGAGCGCTTTCTCTCGCTGCTCCACGACCCGGACAACGGCCGCAGCTATGTGCTCCGGCACGGGCTGGACGAGACCGAAGGCGCGGAGATCCCGGCCGGCACCGAGTTTTTCCAGTACGCGACTCCGGACGAGGCCCAGCGCGCCTTCGAACAGCTTCTCAACGAGTCAAAGAGCGCCGGCGAGCTGGTCGAGGATGACTCGACGGAAGGCATCGGAGATTTCGAGTCGAGCGGCGGCGAGGTGCGCGACCTCTTCGCCGACAGCGACGAGGACGAGCTGTCCCAGGACTCTGTGATCAGCGACGAAGAGCAACCTTAAGCTTCACAGCGCTCTCTAAGCATCCTCACAGAGTCGAATCAGGCCCGTGATCGACCATGTGGTGCATGTCACGCAAACTCTGGATCCCGATCGGCGCTGTCGCCGTGCTTGCCCTTATCGGCGCCGGCGGCGCCTACGCCTACTTCTTCTCGGGGCTGCGGACGAGCCCGTCATCGCTTGCCCTGTCCTCACCGAGCGCGTCCCCCTCGGCTGCCTCGAATGCCGGTGGAGCCGGCACCTGGCAGATCACGACCGGATCGCTGGTTGGCTACAGGGTGACGGAGCAGTTTGTCGGCCAGAGCTCGACGCACGAGGCGGTCGCCCGAACCAGCGACGTTTCAGGCCAGGTGACGATCACCCAGACGGGCACGACCTACGTGATGACGTCGGCGAAAGTCACAGCGCAGCTCGCCAGCCTGGCGAGCGTGGACCAGGTCGCGGGTTACAACGTGACCAACCGTGACCGAATCGTCTCTCAGTCACTTGGGGTGAGCGCTTATCCGACGGCCGTTTTCCAGGCGCAGTCGGTGACCCTGCCGGCAGGTGTGGAGACGGGTCAGACGGTGACCGTCTCAGTCCCCGGCCAGCTCACCATCCGGGGCGTGACGAAGGATGTGACCGCCACGGTGCAGCTGCGAGTCAGTGGCACGACCGCGCAGATCGCGGGGTCGATCTCCACCAACATGACCGACTTTGGGATCAGCCCTCCGAGCATCGGCTTCACCACCGTTCAGCCGGCGACCACGATCGAGTTCTCGCTGAATTTGGCCGCGAGCGCCTAGACAGCGGTCATGAGGCGGGTCTGGGTCTCGGCGAGGTGTCGTGCGGGGTCTGGATCGAGCGCCTTCCGCTCTGGGCTCTGGTAGTAGTCGGAGTTCGCCTGCTCCCATGACTTCGGCCCGTCGTAGCTGATGATCCAGACGAACTGGTCCGTCCCGTCAACCGTCCACGCGCCGAGGATGCGAAAGCCATGCCGCTCGCGCAGCGGGACGATCCGCTTTCGCCACTCGTCGAGCCACTCTTTCAGCTCGCCAGGTTTGACCGTATATTCGCGCAGCTGCCAGGTCGTGCCCACGCGGGTCAGGAGGCGCGTCGCATGCCGCCCGCCATCGCCTCGAGGCGTCGGATCCGCTCCTCGAGAGGCGGGTGCGTGCTGAAAAGGCCTGCCAGGGTCTGCCCACCGAGCGGATTCACGATGTAAAGGTGGGCGAATGCCGGCTGGGCGGTCTGCGAAGGAATGACCTGCGTGGCGCGCTCGAGCTTGCGCAGCGCGGACGCGAGCGCGAGCGGGTCGCCTGAGACCTCGGCTCCGGTGCGGTCGGCCTCGTACTCGCGCGATCGCGAGACCGCGAGCTGGATCAGAAGCGCCGCGATCGGCGCCAGGATGATCATGAGCAATCCGACGATGGCGCCGCCCGCGCCCTGGTCACGCTCGTCGCGACCGCCGTAGCCACCGAACATCAGCCCCCACTGGGCGATGTTGGCGAGGAGCGTGATGGCGCCGGCCAGCACCGCGACGACCGAGCTGATCAGGATGTCGCGGTTCTTGACGTGGCCAAACTCGTGGGCCAGGACGCCATAGAGCTCCTCCTCGTCGAGGATCCGGAGCAGCCCTTCGTTGACGCAGATCGCCGCGTGTGAGGGGTTGCGGCCGGTCGCGAATGCGTTGGGCGACGGGTCCGGGCTGACGTAGACCCGTGGCCTGGGCACGCGGTACTGGACCGCCAGCCGGTCCGCCAGGCGGTAGAGCATCGGCGCTTGCGGCGGAGTGACCTCCTGCGCCTGGGCCGAAGCGAGCGCGATCCGGTCGCTGAACCAGTAGGCGGCGCCGTTCATGACCACCGCCAGCCCGAGCGCCCAGTAGATGCCGCCTGGAATTGGCAGGTAGTGGCCGACGAGCACTAGCAGGACGGTCATGGCAACCATCAGGAAGGCGGTTTTCAGCTGGTTCATAACGTGATTGTTCCCGGTCGGGGGGTCGTCAAACAGCTCCCCGCCAGGCTCCCAAAATCTCGGGTTCTGCCGAACCCGCACAGCCATCCTCACCGTCGCACGGTCACGGCTTTCTCCAGAGGAGCGTGTAGCGGAAGTAGAGTCGCCTTCTCAGCTCGACTCCCGGCAGCTGCGTGCGGGCAGCACGTCTGATCTGCGCAAACGTCATCTCGGGATCGATTTCCCTGGCCGAGGTGGTCCACCATCCTCTGCGAAGCCGAGCGACTCGGGAGACCGGCACGGACAGTGCGCTGTACGCGTAGTCGACCGGCGAGCGATTGAGCGCCAGGCCCACCACGGCGAGCACGCCGCCGCGGCGAAGCAAAGACGCGAAGCGATTCATCACCATTTCGAATGGCGCGTGATGAGTCACCGCGACAGCAGCGATGAAATCGAAGTCCTCCAACGGAAGCGGATGGGTCAGCAGGTCACCAGCGACGTACGTGATGTTGTCTCGCGTTGCGTTCTGCCGCGCCATGGCGATCATCTCCAGGGACCTGTCGATTCCAACGACGTGGCCCGCTCGCGCGGCCAACTTCGGCGTCAGCGGGCCTTCGCCGCAGCCGGCATCCAGAGCGTTCTCGCATGGCACCGGCACGCGGTCGAGGAGCCAGCGGTGGAAATGAAGGTTGTGGCTCCAGGGGGTTCGGGCCCTAGGTGCGCGTACGGATGCCGAGCTCATCGATGTGCTCCAGGAGATCTTGCGGATCGTCGTAGACGCGAAACGCGCCCGCGCTCTCCAGCTCTTCCTCACCATAGCCTCCGGACAGCACGCCGATGCCAAGGGCGTGAGCCCGTTGGGCAGCCAACATGTCCCACACGCTGTCACCGACCACGAAGCTCTCTGTGATTTTGGTGCCGAGCGCTGTGGCCGCGGCCAGAAACAGGTCGGGGTTGGGCTTCGCGTAAGCCACATGGTCGCGCGTGATGACAGGAATTTCGGGCGCGATGCGGAGCTGAGCAAGCGAGGCCAGCGCGGTTGCGTCGCTGCCGCTCGTGGCGATCGCCCAGGGCACACCTTGCTTGGTGAGCAGGTCCAGCAGAGCTTGCGCGCCGGGAAGCGGTTTGACCTCCGACAGGCGGCGCCGGTATCCCTCCGCGTGCAGGGCACGCAGGCGGTCGGCCTCAGCTGCCGTCAGGTCGTGTCCGGTCTCGCGGACAAGCGCGCGCACAAACAGGCCACCGCTCATTCCGATGCGGCGATGGATGCGCCAGATGGAGAGAGGGATGCCCGCCGATTCGAGCGCCTCCTTCCACGCGAGCACGTGTTGATAGACGCTGTCGAGAAGAGTGCCGTCAAGGTCGAAGAGCATCGCCGGACGGTCTGTGTGAACCGCGGGCGTCGATTCCGGCGGCCGCGTCGCTGGTCGCACCAGCTAACTGTAGACTCGCTAAGCGTGACCCCCAGCATCAAGCTCGGGCGGTTGTTCGGCATCGAGATCGGTTTCAACTGGAGCCTGATCTTCATCTTCGCCCTGGTCACGTGGACACTGGCCACGGCGGTTCTGCCGGCCAACGCCGCCGGCCACGGAGCGCTCGTCTACTGGCTCGTCGGCGCAGCCGGCGCCGTCCTTTTTTACATGTCGCTCCTGGCACACGAGCTGTCGCACGCGCTGGTCGCCGTAAGCCACGGCGTCAAGGTCGCCGGCATCACGCTCTGGCTTTTCGGGGGAGTATCGAGGCTCGAAGGTGAGCCCACCAGCGCCCGCTCAGAAGCGCTTATCGCGGGCGTCGGGCCGCTGACAAGCCTGGTGATAGCCGCGATCTCAGTTGGACTGTTCTATCTCACGTCCGGCAACGACCTGCTGTCCGGGCTCTTCGGTTGGCTCGCCTTCGTCAACCTTGCGCTGGCGCTTTTCAACCTCGTGCCGGCGTTTCCCCTCGACGGAGGGCGGCTGCTGAGCTCGCTCTTGTGGTGGCGGTCGGGCAGCCGGCAGCGGGGCGTGCACAACGCCGTCCGAGTGGGCCGCGTGTTTGCGTACTTGATGATCGCGGCCGGCGTCCTCGAGGTGTTGCTCGGGGCCGTTTTCAACGGAGTCTGGATTGCAATCCTCGGCTGGTTCCTGCTGTCCGCAGGCGCCTCGGAGGAGGCCGGCTCGACGATCCGGACGCTGCTGCGCACAGTGCCCGTCTCCGCGGCGATGACATCACCCGTGATCACGCTGCCGGACTGGGTCACGGTGGACCAGTTCCTTGGATCGATCGCGCCCGACCACAGCTTTACGACCTATCCCGTCCACGACCCGTCAGGCAAGCTGACCGGTGTCGTCAGGCTCTCCGATCTGGTCCGTGTTCCCAGCGCAGACCGCAGCAACAAACACCTGATCGATTGCGCGCGGCTAATCTCTGATGTGCCCGTGAGCAACCCGCGGGAGGACCTCGCGGCGCTCATTCAACGGATCGGCGCGGGTCTCGAGCAGCGGGTGCTGGTCTTCGACAACGGACAGCTCGTCGGCATCGTATCCCCCGCTGACGTGGCGCGTGTGCTCACGGTCAGGCAGGCGCGCACGGGCCCGCGCCAGGCGGCTTAGCCCCTCCTTACTTCTTCGTTTCGGCGGGCTTGCGCACCGCCTTCTCGATCTCGTCGCTCAGGTCGCGGAACGTCTCGGCGACGGCCATCCCAAACGACCGCGCCGTGTCCTTTGTCTTGCCGCGGACCTCGGGGTCGCGGGTCGCGCTCTCCAGCGACTTGAACACGGATTCAGCGGCCTGGCGCAGCTGCTCCAACGATCTGTTCAGCTCGGCGGTGTTCTTCTCGTCACTCGTGCTGCGGTAGTGGCGCTTCAGCTCACCGGCGAGGCCCTGGATGTCAGCCTCGAAGCGGTCCCATGCCTTCTCACTTTCCTCGTATGGCATCGATCAAATCCCTCCTTGGTTCAGGCTCTCAACTTACGCAGCCGGCTCAACACGTGATGTGCAGAACCGCGTTGGTGGCGTCACTCGCACTTTGCAGCAGCTGGATCGCTTTCTTCGTCCGCACCGTGGTGATCTCGACGCCGCGGCGCTTTGCCTCCTCGAGGACCGCAGGCATCACAGGCAGCGCACCCTGCGCCCCGGTGCCGATGACCAGACGGGTGCACTTCCAGGGGATCCTCTCCTCGACCGAGAGTGGCGTGTGGCCGAACTCGTCGCGAAAACGTTTCGAGGGTTTCTTCTTGCGCAACCGGACTGCGCCGCGGTCGATCACTACGTCACGGTCGAAGGTCTCGCCATCGATGCGGATCGTCCCAAACGAAAACCCTTCGATGCGCATGAACCAAGGATGACGCGCGACAGCCAGCATGGTCGAGCGCAATAGTCTCTCGTATTTTGGATTGACATCAAGTTAGAATAAACCCTAACAATGGAGGATGTTGCGAAATGACCTCGAGGGGCGCTCGCCGGTGGTGGGCTCTGGCGGCGATCACGTTGGGGGTCCTGGCTGTCGGGCTGGACGTGACGGTGCTCAGCGTGGCCTTGCCCACCCTGGCGGTGGCCCTCAAGGCGTCGGAGTCGGACCTGCAATGGTTCTCTTCCGGCTACGCCCTGACGCTCGCCGCTGGGATGCTGCCTGCCGGCGTGCTCGGCGACCGGTTCGGTCGCAAGCGGATCCTTCTGGGTGCACTGGTCTTATTCGGGGCCGGATCTGTCGCATGCGCCTTCGCGGTCAACTCAGCCCAGTTCATTGCGGGCCGCCTCATCCTGGGCGTGGCGGGCGCCGCGATCGTGGTAATGGCGCTTTCGGTCATGACGGTGATCTTCACCGAGGAGGAGCGCCCCCGCGCTGTTGGCATCTGGGCCGCTGCCAACTTCCTGGCCCTCCCCATCGGACCCATCTTCGGCGGCTGGTTGCTGACCAACTTCTGGTGGGGCTGGATTTTCCTCATGAACGTGCCGGTGGCCGCGATCGGCCTCCTTGCCGTGCTGACGCTCGTACCGGAGTCGCGTGCCTCCCAGCGCCCAGCGATCGACCCGGCAGGCATGGTGCTCGCCAGCGGCGGGCTCGCTGGTGTGACCTACGGGTTGATCGAGCTGGGGCGAAACGGCTGGACCGATCCCGCCTCGCTCGCCATCCTTCTGTTCGGTGTGCTGGTGGTCGTCGGCTTTTTCAGGTGGGAGCGCCACCTGACGCTGCGTCCCGGCGGCCGCCCGCTGATCGACCTGACCCTGTTCCGTTCGAGGGGCTTCACGTGGGGCGTCATTCTCGCCGCGCTCGGCGGACTCGCGTTGATCGGCCTCATCTTTACGATTCCGCAGTACATGCAGGGAGTTGCGGGGCTCGACCCTGAGGGATCGGGCGTCCGTCTCCTGCCGATCATCGTCGGACTGATCTTTGGCGCGGTCCCGGCCGACCGGATCGCCGACCGGGTCGGGCCCAAGGTCACGGTTGCGACGGGATTTGCGGTCACTACCGCGGGCTTGCTCCTCGGCTCGGCTACCGCGGTCGACTCGAGCCCGTGGTTCATCGTCGCGTGGATGATGCTCGTGGGCTTCGGCATGGGAATGGGATTCGCCACTGCGGCCGCGGCCGCGCTGAAGACCGTGCCCAGCGAGCAGAGCGGCGTCGCGTCGGCTCTGATCCAAGCGATGCAGAAGGTCGGTGCACCGTTCGGATCGGCGATCCTTGGCAGCGTACTCGTCACCGTGTATCGCTCGCAGCTGACGCTCACCGGGCTTCCGCCGGCCGTCGCGGACGCCGTCCGGCGCAGCCTCTTCGCCGGCGTCGCCGTGGCCGAGAAGATGCACTCGCCCGCGCTGCTCGTGTCTGTTCGCCACGCGTTCGTGCAAGGGATGGATGCTGCGCTGGTCGTTTCCGCGGTCGTGGCGGCGATCGCCACGCTCCTGGCGCTGGTCTTCCTGCCCGGGCGCACCTCGCGTGCGGCGCACGTTGACAGCTCATCCGTCGAGAATGTGGCCTGAGGTGGCGATCGGATTACGCGAGCGCAAGAAGCTCAGGACCCGAGCCTTGATCCAGAAGGAGGCCCTGCGCCTCTTTCTCGAGAAAGGCTTCGAGGCCACCACGATCGAGGAGATCGCCGAGGCAGCCGAGATCTCTCCAAGCACGTTCTTCAACTACTTCCCCACCAAAGAAGAGGTTGTCTTGCAGGACGAGCTCGATCCGCTCATCCTTGCCGCCTTCAACGCTCAGCCCGAGGGCACCCATCCGATCAGAGCGCTTCGCGACTCGATGAAGACGGTGTTCGGTCAGCTGACGGCGGAACAGGACAACGTGATGCGGCAGCGCATCTCCCTGATGTCCTCCACGCCCGCCCTGCGTTCGGCCATGCTCACCCAGTTCGCCGACCTCGTCGATCAGATCGCCGAGCTGATAGCCGGCCGCGTGGGACGCGAACCGACGGATTTCGCCATCCGCAATCTGGCCGGCGCGCTGCTCGGCGTGATGATGTCGGCGCTGCTCATCGCGGCAAGCAATCCCAGAGCGGACATGATCGACGTGGCGGACAGGGCGATGGCCCACCTCGAGGCAGGCCTGCCGCTCTGAGCCAAACGAGATTCGGATGACCGTCGAGAGCGCCGGATTGGTGCTCTATCGGATCCGCGACGGCAAGACCGAGGTCCTTCTCGTGCACCCCGGCGGACCGTTCTGGAAGCGGCGCGACGAGGGCGCGTGGTCCATCCCCAAGGGCGAGATGGGGCCCGGCGAGTCGCGTCTGGATGTCGCACGCCGGGAGTTCCAGGAGGAGCTCGGCGTGCCTCCGCCCGAAGGCGAGGTATTGCCGCTCGGGTCAGTCCGGCAGGCCGGTGGCAAGGTCGTCCACGCGTGGGCGGCTCCCGGAGACCTGGATGTCTCGCGGGTCTCCAGCGGCACGTTCGCCATAGAGTGGCCGCCGCGGTCGGGCAGGACGCAGGAATTTCCGGAAGTCGACAAGGCAGCCTGGTTCGACCTCGATGCGGCACGGCGCATGATCCTCGCGGCGCAAGGCGCATTCCTCGACCGGCTCGAAGCGCAGCTCTCTAGCTAGGGGTAGCCGCCTTCGCATGATCGACTTTGCCGGCCGAGTCGAGATAGACCGCCATGATCACGTGGCTGACCGGCGGGTTGTAGACGGTTGGCTCGACAGTCCCATTCACTGTGAGGTCGAAGAGAGCGATGTTGTGATCCACCCCCAGATACCGGTAACGCGTCCATAGGGGCACATCGACGGCGAAGACGCGATCGCCCTGGCCCTCGAGTCGGTTCTGATACGCCGGACTGAGACAATCCCACACGCCGGGCGTGGCATCGGAGGTCGTGATTGCGTTGACGAAAGTTTTGGCGCAGTGCGGCGGCTCAGATCGTGACGTGGCCTGCGGCGAGCTTGGGCTGGCACAGGTCGACGCAGTCACGAGGATGCAGGCGAGCGGCGTGAGGACCAGATGACGCATGAGGTCCATTCAATTGGGAAACGCGCTCGCCGATCATTTAACTGAGCCCACGAATAAATGACGTGCGGATTTGGTTTCTGCGTACGTATCCCCACGAGGAAGCGGCCGGTAGGTTTACGAGGTAATGATGAGCGCCATACGAACCGAATCCGACGGAGCGAACGACCTGGCACGCGTCTACCTGTGGCTCTCGCGTCACCGCGGACAGAGCGTCGAACTCGACCGGGGAAGTCGGCTCGAGCTCGGTGTTCCCATCTCCGGGGCCCGCGCGGTCATCGTGGGGGTGGCTCTGCATCCGGAAGGCGTTGAGGCACCCAGCCTCGGCGGTGTGGTCCGAGCAATCTCGGACGGCAGCGGAGGCGCGCCGGTGCGTTTGGTTTTCGACGGGCGAGCGCTGGCGGGGCTATCCCGGAGCGAAGCGCTAAGCCTGGCTGACGACCTGCTCGCGACGATCGATGACCTCGTCGCCGAAGACGTCCTGGTCGCGAACGTCGCGTGAGTTTGGCGCCCTGACTTATGAGTAGACGCGCGCGCGGAAGGGCGCGTCCGTAAGTTCGACCGTCAAGACGTTCCCCTCTTATGGCCGCCACCAGGGCGCAGGTGCACGCCGTCGAAACAGGTCCGTCGCCGATCGAGCGCTATCGCTCACTGCTCGGTAAGGAAGCGTGGTCTCAGTTCGCTGGCGC
>Ga0209160_1001171_pt1 | contig 21956 bp, 20 predicted proteins | sample GraSoiAngelo_153_FD_186167 | JGI IMG/M metagenome (GOLD analysis project Ga0209160, IMG submission 186167) | Grasslands soil microbial communities from the Angelo Coastal Reserve, California, USA - 14_1009_12_40cm (SPAdes) (version 2) | ecosystem: Environmental > Terrestrial > Soil > Grasslands ... | reverse complement strand
CCATGAGGCGTCTCTGTCTCTCCGTGAGCGGTCCGGGGGCGCCTTCGCGGAGAAGCTCGATCGAGCCGTGGATCGACGTGAGCGGCGACCGGAGCTCGTGCGAGACGCTCGCGAAGAACTCGGCTTTCGTCTCCTCCATCCGGCGGAGCTGGCTCGCCATCGAGTTGAACGATCGCGCGAGCGCTCCGATCTCGTCACGGCTCTCGATCGCGATGGGCTCACGGAACGCGCCCGCGGCGACCTCGGCCGTCGCCGAGGACAGGAGGGCGAGCGAGCGGGTCATCCGCTGGGCGACGAGGGCGGTGCCGAGCAGGGCCAGGCAGACTGCGGCGCCGAGCGCGACCAGGACCGCGGTCCACGTGCGCGCCTCGAGCCGCGCGGCCTCGGCCTGGGCCGCGAGGACCCGCGTGTGGGTCGCCGCCATCAGCGCGTCGAGGCTCTCCTGGACCTCCTCGGCGAACGCCCGCCCGTCGGTGTCGATCAGACGCAGGGCCTGCCCGCGCTCGCCGCGCTGGAGGAGCGCCCCTTCCGTGGCGACGATGCGCCGGTACCCCTCGAACGCCACGCTCGCCTCACGGAGGTGCAGGGCCTCCCACTGGCTCACCGCGTACTCGGAGAGGCGCCGGAGATCCCGGGAGACCTGTCCCGCCCGCTCGGTCCACGCCCTCGCGTAGCGCGCGTCGCCCAGTACGAGCGCGCGCGCCTCGAGCCACGCGAGCGGCGCGATCGCCTCGCGGGTGGACGCGGTGAGGCGGAGCGCGGGGACGGCCTGGGTCGCGATCTCGCGATTGACGAAGACGAGACGATCCACGGCAAGGAGGCTCAGAACACCGACGCTCGCGAGCACGACGATCACCAGCGCGGAGGTCAGGAAGAGCTTCGAGCCGAGCCGCATGGTCTCCTCGGTCCTACGACGCTTCCGATGCCATTAGATCCTGCGCTCACGCTGGCCCGCGTCTGAGGTCTTTGCGTTGTCCCGATCGAGGCGACGTAAGATGCGCTTCACGTACTGGCGCGTTTCCCGATACGGCGGAACCCCCCGGTGGCCGATCACCGCGCGCTCACCGGCGTTGTAGGCGGCGAGGACGAGCGGCAGGTTGCCGTCGAATCGGTCCATCAGGCTCCGAAGGTGCCGCACGCCGGCCTCGATGTTTTCGCGTGGATCGAAGGGATCACTCACGCCGAGGATGGCCGCCGTCTTGGGCATGAGCTGCATCAGCCCGCGGGCGCCCGTGCGGGAGACGGCGCGCGGGTTGAACTCCGACTCGGCTTCGATGATCGCCGCGATGAGGTCGACCGACACCCCGTGCCGGATGGCGACGGCCCTGATGAGGGCGTCGATGTCCAGACTGCTCGCCGCGCTCTCGAGCTCTTCCTGGAAGTCGGCGGGGGCGTGGGTGACGTGCGGTGTGGCCTGCGCGCCGGTCGTGCGGGACGCCACGTACCCTGGAACCATCGTGAGGAGGAGAACCCCCACGCCGAGCAGTTGCCGAGTGACGAACGGGCGCGCTTCGGCCGCCGATGGGGGTCCCGCGACCGCGAGGAGCGGCGTACCGAGCGCCGCCCGCGCCAGCACGAGCGGACAGAAGCTCGCCGACGCTCCTGGGCACCCCGGGGGCACGGCGGCCCAGCCCGTCGCGCGCAAGAGCCCGTCGATCGTCGTGGGCGAGCGTCGATCGCCCCGGCGCCGGTCGGTCACCGAGGGCCCAGACCGCCGCCGCCGTTCGGCGGCGCGCCGATCCAGGAGCACGTGAACGGTGTCGTCGTAGGCGAAGGCTCGCTGGAAGAGCTCGTAGAGGCGCGCGCGATCGTCCGCGACGATGATGAGCTGCGGGTCGGCGTGGGGCTCCCGCTGAGAGTGACTCTCGCCGCCACAGGCCGGGCACGTCGCGAGGCTCGGGCTCTGGCCTCCGGAATTCGGGCCTTCCATGGCAGGACTGCAGGGCAAATCTGATACCGGAGTGGAACTTCCAGAAACATCAATCACTTGCGCGATCCTGGCCAGGAGGGGCCTGGTGAGTCTCTGGCCAGACAGATCAGTCTCGAGCCATGGCCCGCGCCCCGACGGCGGACCGGCCGCGCATCAAGCCGACCTTGACAGGTGTCGCGCTGAACGTGACAATGGGCCCGTGCCGCGTCGGACCACCCAAGCGCCCGGCGAGTCGGTTCCCGTCGGTGCGGCGGAGATCGCCGCGCGCCTTGGCGTGAGGCCGCAAACCGTGCACACGTGGCGTCACCGCAAGCTCATGCCGGAGCCGCGCTGGACCGTGTCCGGCCAGCCGGCGTGGGACTGGCCGGAGATCGAGGCCTGGGCGCGACGCACCGGCCGACTTCGCGAGGGGGACGCCCACGCGGCGCTCCTCGAGCTCGAGGGAGTCGGCTGGGAGGGCAACCTCGACGAGCTACGGAGCCACCGCGCGTCCCGGCGGTGATGCTCGTCGACACGTCGGCCTGGATCGAGCTGCTCCGTGCCACCGGGCATCCGGCTCACGTCACCCTCCGGTACCATCTCGAGCGACGCTCGCCCATCGCCACGACCGAGCCGATCATCATGGAGCTCCTTGCCGGGACGCGGAGCGGCGGTGAGCGCGCGAGGCTACGCGCGAGGCTGATCGCGCTCCCCCGCTTGACGCTGCGAGGGCTGGCCGACTTCGAGTCGGCCGCCGAGCTGTATCGCACCTGCCGCAGCCGGGGCGCCACCGTCCGAAAGCTGATGGATTGTCTGATCGCCGCCGTCGCCATCCGGGAGAAGGTGACGGTCCTCCACAACGACCTCGATTACGAGGTGCTCGCCAGGTACACGCGACTGCGGACGGAGCGGTATCGGGCCCTGCGCATCGTCCCGTCGCGCTGACCCGGCGATCAGCGCGCTTGCGCCGCGCGGATGGCGCGCCAGACGCGCTCCGGGGTCGCCGGCATCTCGATGTGCTCCACGCCCAGCTCGGCCAGCGCGTCGACGATCGCGTTGACGACGGCGCCGAGCGCCGGCGTCGTACCGCCCTCGCCCCCGCCCCGGAGGCCGAGCGGGTTCGACGTCGAGGGCACCTCGCTGATCTCGGTCGTGAAGCTCGGGAGCCGATCGGCGCGTGGCACGACGTAGTCCATGAGGGTCGCCGACTGCGGCTGCCCCGTCGCGGGGTCGTACACACACTGCTCCCACAGCGCCTGCCCCACGCCCGCCGCGATCCCGCCGTGCGTCTGGCCGTGGAGGATCATCGGATTGACGGCGCGGCCGCAATCGTCGACCGACGTGTACCGCGGGACTTCCACGACGCCGGTCTCGGGATCGACCTCGACCTCGCACACGGCGCAGCCGTAGGGAAAGGAGGGCACGCTCACCGTCTCGTCGCTCACGCCCGCGAGCGGCCCGCGCAGCCCCTCGGGAACGTCGTCGCGCAGCGCGGCCGCCGCGACCGCGAACAGGTCGAGGGAGCGGTCGGTGCCCGTGACGCGGAACCGACGCGGCGTGAACTCGATGTCCGCCTCCGCCGCCTCGAGGAGCCACGCCGCGATCCGCTTGCCGCGGTCGACGATCGCGTCCGACGCCTTCGCGAGCACGACGGCGCCGAGGCGCATCGAGCGGCCGGAGTGCGAGCCTCCGCCGACGGACGCCACGTCGGTGTCCCCGGTGATCAGGCGCACCTGGTCCAGCTCGACGCCGAGCCACTCGGCGAGGAGCTGCGCGAAGCTCGTCTCGTGGCCCTGGCCGGCCGATAGCGTGCCCATCACGACGTCGACGCGGCCCTGGGGCCGCACGGTGATCTCCGCGCGCTCGTGCGGCATGCCGGTGTTGAGCTCGAGGTAGTTGGCCAGGCCGATGCCGCGATAACGACCGCGCCGGTGGGCCTCGGCCCGCCGCGCCTCGAACCCCGCCCAGTCCGCGAGCGCGAGTGCGCGGTCCTGCGCCGCCACGTAGTCGCCGCTGTCGTGGAGGAGCCCGAGCGGGTTGCGGTACGGCATCGCGCTCGGCGGCACGAGATTGCGCCGCCGGAGCTCCACGCGATCGAACCCATGGCGGCGCGCGGCGAGGTCGATCAGGCGCTCGATCACGTACATGACCTCGGGCCGGCCGGCGCTGCGGTACGGGTACGTGGGCGCCGTGTGACTGAGCGCCGCGCGGCCGCGCAGGGACGCGGCGGGAATGCGGTAGAGGCTCGGCAGCACCGCGACACCCTTGGCGAGCGGGATGAACGAAACGGCGTACGCGCCGACGTTGCTCGTGTTGGTGCCGCGGAGCGCGAGGAAGGTGCCGTCAGCCTCGAGCGCGAGCTCGACCTCGGAGACGAGATCGCGCGCCTGGTAGTCGGTGAGGAATGCTTCGGTCCGGTGACACGTCCACTTGACCGGGCGGCGCAGGCGCTTCGCCGCCCAGGCGACCAGCGCGAACTCGGGGTAGGAGGCGTTCCGGGTTCCGTAGTTGCCGCCGACCTCGCGCGCGACGACACGGACCGCGCGCTCCGGCACGCCGAGCGTCGCGGCGAGATCGCTCTTGATGCGCACCGAGCCGCCGGAGCCCGCGTAGAGCGTGTAGCGGCCGCTCGCCTCGTCCCAGACGCCCAGGGCGGCGCGCGGCTCCATCGGCACGCCGGTGACGCGGTTGATCCGCGTCTCGAGCCGCACCACGTGCGCGGCGCGCCCGAAGGCGGCGTCCGTGGCGGCCCGATCGCCGGCCTCGGAGTCGACACAGACGTTCGACGCGGTCTCCTTCCACACGAGCGGGGCCCAGGTTGCGACCGCATCGCCGGTGGCGGTCACCGCCGGCAGGGGCTCGTAGTCCACCACCACGCGCTCGGCGCCGTCCCGCGCGGCCGCGGGCGTCTCGGCGATCACCATGGCCACGGCGTCACCGACGAAGCGGGTCGTGTCGGCGGGCAACGGCGCGTGCGGCGCGATGAAGAACTCGGCGCCCGCGCGGCTCCGGAGCGGGACCTCGTGCGGGTTCGTCGGCACCGGGCGGTGCGGGATGGGGCGCAGGCCATCGGCGGCGGCGTCGGCGCCCGTGAGCACCGCGATCACCCCCGGCACCGTCAGGGCGCCCGCGCCGTCGATGCGTCGGAGGCGCGCGTGCGCGTGCGGCGAACGGACCAGGCTCGCGTAGGCCTGGCCGGGGACGTTGACGTCGTCGCTGTAGCACCCCGTGCCCGTGATGAGGCGCGCGTCTTCGCGGCGGCGGACGGGCTTGCCGAAGCCCTCACGGGCCGAGCGGGTGCGGGAGTCGAGGAGCGACGTCACCAGATCCGCTTGTGGACGAACTCGACGATCTTCTCCGCCGCCCGCGTGGCGGCCGGCGACGTCGGGTTCCTGACGACGAACCCTTCGGCCTCGCCCTCGAACAGTTCCAGCTCGACCTCGCCCCCTGCGGCGCGGTATCGCGCAACGAACCGGTCGAGGTCCGCGCGGGGGTGCGCCTGGTCGCGGGTGCCTTGGATGTAGAGCACGGGCGGCAACGCGACCCGCTCGCCGCGCTCCAGCGCCTGCACCGGGCTGCCCTCGGCCATCGCCTCCTCGGTCTGCCAGAACCGGTCGTGGCAGGGCAGCACACGGTCCACGACCTCCGGGTACGGCGGGCCGCTCGCCCTGAGCCTCTTGGCGTAGTGGTAGCGCGCGAGCGGATCGATGACGGGCCAGCACAGGACGGCGCACCGCACGCTGGCATCGACGGCCGGCAGACCCGCCGGGAGCGGGACCGCCGCGTACCGGCGATCGTGCGGTCTCATCCCGCCCAGCATGGCCTGGTGGGCACCGCTCGAGGTCCCGAGGACGCCGACCAGATCCGGGCGGCTGCCCAGGGCCGTGGCCCGCGTCTTGAGCCAGCGGATCGCGTAGTTGATATCGGCGAGCGACGCGGGGTAGGGTGCCTCGGGCGGCATGCGGAAATCCAGGGCCGCCACCACCACGCCGCTCTTCGCGAGCGGCTCGTTGATGGCGGTGTCGTTCAGGCGGTCGCCCCGGCACCAGGCGCCGCCGTGTAGCTCGACGACGAGCGGGAACGGCCCTGAGCCGCGCGGCTTGAAGAGGCGCGCCAGCAGGGGCTTGTCCCCGTGGCGGACATACTCGACGTCTTCGATGCGAATGTCGTACACCATGTGCTCCTCCCTCTGGAGGTCGATGAGCTGTGCCGGGGGCGATACTGCTCCCGCGACGGCGCCACCGTCAAGCCGCGGCCGCGCCGCTTGACCCGGCGGCGGGGCCAGCGCACTATCGCCCCCGGTGCGCGAGCCGCGGCACCGCGGCAGAGCCTCGAGGAGGAGACTGACATGCGCTTCGGCCTGTTCACGAGCATGGGCGCCCAGACCTGGTCCGGCGTGCTGGACCTGTGGCGACACATCGAGGCCACGGGATGGGACATCGGCTGCGTGACCGACCACTTCATGCCGAACACGAAGGAGCGCGAGGGGGCCATGCTCGAATCGTGGAGCACGCTCAGCGCGCTGGCCGCTCTGGTGCCCCGCGTCCGCGTGGGCACCATCGTGCTGGGCAACACCTACCGCCACCCGGCGGTGGTCGCGAAGATGGCCGCGCAGGTCGACATCATCTCGGGCGGCCGGCTCCTCCTGGGGCTCGGCGCGGGCTGGCAGCAGAACGAGCACGAGGCCTACGGCATCCCGTTCGGGACGATGCGCGAGCGGTTGGAGCGTCTGGACGAGGCGTGCCAGGTGATGAAGGCCTTGTGGTCCCAGCGCCGCAGCGACTTCAAGGGGCGCTACTACCAGCTCGCGGATGCTCCGCTCGATCCCAAGCCCGTGCAGACGCCCCATCCCGAGCTGATGATCGGCGGCGGCGGCGAGCGCGTCACCCTGCGCATCGTGGCCAAGCACGCCGACCACTGGAATATCTGGGGGGGCCCGGGGGTCCTGGCCCGGAAGGGAGCGGTCCTCGACGCGCATTGCGCCGCCGTCGGCCGCGATCCGAAGACCATCACGCGCTCGGCCAACATGGTACTGCTCATCACCGACCGGAAGGACGAGGTCGAGCGTCTGGCCGAGACGATCGCCACGCGCCTCGGCCGCCACGCCGCCGACGCGCGCGACACCTGCCTGGCGGGCACTCCGGACGAGATCCGCGACCGGCTCCACCGGCTCCGCGAGGCCGGGGCGGGCGTGCTGTTCATCCCGAGCCTGTTCCGTCCCCTGGCCGAGCTGCGCCGCGACCTGGATCGGTTTATTGCCGAGATCGCCCCGGCGTTCCGGTAGGCGCGCCGACGGCTCCGTGGGGCAGGCCCCGGCGCCGCTCTCGCGGCGAGCCGTGCTCCGCCTGATGGCGGCGGCGGCCGGCGCGCGGCCTCGAGGCACCGAGGCGGCGGCCACGATGCGCCTGCGTCCCATCCCGCAGGGTGGCGAGACGATCCCGGCGGTCGGTCTCGGGACGTGGCGCACTTTCGACGTCGGCGCGTCAGCGGCTCCGCGCGAGCCGCTCAGGGAAGTCCTGCAGCGCTTTTTCGAGCTGGGCGGGCGTGTGATCGATTCGTCGCCGATGTACGGGGCGGCCGAAGGCGTGGTGGGCGACCTCGGGGCGGAGCTTGGGATCCTCGACGCACTCTTTCTCGCCACCAAGGTCTGGACGACCGGGCGCGACGCCGGTGTCGCCCAGATGGAGCAGTCGCTGCGGCGCCTCCGGCGCAGGCGCCTCGACCTGATGCAGATCCACAACCTGCTCGATTGGCGAACCCACCTCCGCACCCTGCGGGACTGGAAGGAGGCCGGCCGCATCCGCTACCTCGGCGTCACCCATTACGCGGCGAGCGCCTACGACGAGCTGGAGCGGGTGCTGCGGAGCGAGCCGCTCGATTTCGTGCAGGTCAACTACTCACTGGGCGAGCGCGCGGCCGACCGGCGCATCCTGCCGCTCGCCCGCGACCGCGGCATCGCCGTGCTGGTGAACCGCCCCTTCTCGGAGGGCGACCTGTTCCGGCGAGTGCGCGGGCGACCGCTTCCGTCGTGGGCCGCCGAGTTCGACTGCGCGAGCTGGGCCCAGTTCTTCCTGAAGTGGATCCTGGCCCACCCGGCCGTCACCTGCGTGATCCCCGCCACGAGCCAGCCGCAGCACCTCGTCGACAATATGAAGGCGGGCGTGGGGGCGCTGCCGGATCCGGCGATCCGGGAGCGCATGGGCGCGCTCGCCGACTAGCCGCGGGCCGCCGCGTCGGCCTTCTTGAAGTCGGCCTCCGTGAAGCCGTAGAGGTGCGCGCCCCCCATGAGGATCTGCGCGGCGATCGCCCGCGGGACGTTCTTCAGGAGGTTCTCGGCGACGTGGGGAAAGTTCGAGTCGAAGTGCGGGTAGTCCGTCGAGACGCACATCCGGTCGGCGCCGAGCAGGCCGGCCGTCGCCTCGATCTCGGGCTCGCTGCCCTCGACCGCGGCCCAGCAGTTGCGCCGGAAGTACTCTCTCGGGGTGAGGCTGAGGTACGGGGCGTGCGAGTCCCGGTACTGGGGATAGTCCCACTCGATGCGGGACAGGAGTCCGGGCACCCAGGAGTTCTGGGCTTCGAGGAAGCCGACGCGGAGCTTCGGGTGGAACTCGAACACGCCGCCGATGACCATCGCGATCATCGCCTGCTGCATCTCGATCCAGTGGCTCGCGACGTGGCGGTAGAACCGGTTCTCGCCGTAGAGCTCGATCATGCGTGAGTACAGGGCGCTCACACCCTCGTGGAATCCCCAGGTCACGTCGAGCTCTTCGTGCAGGCGGTAGAGCGGCTCCCAGTAGTTCGAGTGCCAGTAGCGGCCGTTGACGAGGTTCGGCCGGATGAAGGACCCGACGGCGCCGAGCTCCCTCACGCACCGAACCAGCTCCTGACACGCCAGGTGCACGTCGTGCACGGGCAGCATCGCCACGAACTTCAGGCGGTCGGGACTGTACTGGCAGAACTCGTGGATCCAGTTGTTGTACGCCTGGCAGAGGGCCAGCGAGAGCCGGGGATCCATCTCGTTGCGGCCGAGGAGCGCCAGGCCGCTGGTGGGGTAGAGCACGGCGATGTCGACGCCCTCCATCTCCATGCCCATCACCTGGGCCTCGGCGTTGTAGTCGCGCTCGACCGCGAAATCCAGCCGACCCGTGTCGAAGATCCGCGAGCCCGAGAGTGGCTGGCTGCTCTGCGTCGAGCCGGAACGGTGCCGCTTCCGGTACTGCTGCAGGTCGGCGTCCGAGATCGGCACCCCGTCGACGATGATCAAGCCGGCAGCCCAGCCCCGAGTCGGTCGGCCGTCGGCTCCCACCGGTACGCTGACGCGGTCCTTGAACTTCGGGTCCAGGTAGCGCTCGAAGAGGTCGGGCGGTTCCATGATGTGCATGTCGGAGTCGACGAAGCGGAGACTGTCTTTCATGGGATCCCCCTCGACGTAGAACTATGTGGCCCGGGATTATACTCGCTAGAGTCTCGTCTCGTCGACGGGGAGTCCCAGCCAGTGTCGCCCGACCAGCTCGTAGTGGGAGCGGCGCCCCTGCAGGTGCTGGCTGATCACGTGAATGTCCTGGAAATGGCGCTGGAGCAGGTGACTCTCGTAGACCGCCGTGGCACCGGCGGCGTTGTAGGCGGCGTCGACGACCTGGACCGCCAGCCGAATCGCGTGCGTCGTGGCGAGGCGCAGGGCCGCGCGCTGGTCCAGGCTGATCGTGTTCGTGGCGCTCACCTCCGCCCAGACGTCGCGGACCGTTTCGGTCAGGAGCGCCCGGCCGGCGCGGAGGTCGGCTTCGGCATGGCCGACGTCCGCCTGGACCATCGGCTGGTCGCGTAGCAGCCCCGCCATCGCCCGCGGTGTCTTCACGCCGGCCAGCTCGAAGAACGCGTCCAGGCAGGCGCGGGCCATTCCCACGGCAACCGCGGCATCGCCCGAGGCGAACAGCAGTGTCCGGGGAATCTGGTAGAGCGGCCTGGCCTCCAGCAACGGTGCCGTGGCGGACAGAACCGTGCGGTCCGCGGGGACGAAGACATCGTTCACGGCAAAGTGGTGGGTCCCCGTGCCGCGCATGCCCCGGACGTGCCAGGTGTCGAGGAGCTCGGCTTCGGCGACCGGGACGAAGAAGTAGCGCCGCTCCGGTTGGCCGTCCGACTCCAGTCTGAGCCGGCCGTTGTCGACGACCTGGGCGTGCGCCGCCACCCATGCCGCGTGTCGGCACCCGGTGCTGAAGCCCTGGCGGCCCGTGACCCGGTAACCGCCGGGGACCACGACGGCCGTGGCGCTCGGGGCCGGGCTGTTGGCGACGACGCCGCGCGGCGTGTCGATCCAGATCGAGCGGGCGACATCGCGCGGCATCCGCGCCGCGTAGGTGGCGAAGATGGCGCCCTGGTTGACCGCCCAGGCCGTGCTCGCGTCGGCCTTGCCGAGCTCCTCGATCACCTGGATGTAGGTCGGCAGGTCGAGCTCCGGGCAGCCGAGGGCGCGCGGAACGGCCAGGTGGAACAACCCGGCGTCCGCCAGCGCCTCGAAGAGCGGTCGCGGGAGCTCCCGCGCGGCCTCGATCGCGTCGGCGCAGGCCCGGATCTGGGGAGCCAGCTTGCGGGCCGCATCGAGCGGGGACTGGGCCTCGGCGGCGGTCATAGGCCTGTCCAGGGTACACCGTGTATCATGCTGTCTTCATGAGCATGCGCATCGAGATCATCTGCACGGGCGACGAAGTCCTGACCGGTAAGATCGTCAACACCAACTTCAGCTACATGAGTCAGAAGCTGGAGGACGTCGGGCTCTCGGTCCAGTGGGAGACGACGGTCGGCGACGACCGCGAGAGCCTGCTGCGGGCGTTTCAGCTGGCCGGCGAGCGCGCCGACGCGGTCATCGTCAACGGGGGCCTGGGGCCCACCGTCGACGACCTGTCCCAGGACGTTGCGGCCCAGGCCGCCGGCGTCGCGCTCGTCCTCAACGAGGAGTGGCTCGGCCGGATGGAAGAGTTCTTCCGTCGGCGGAGCCGCGTCATGCCGCCCAACAACCAGAAGCAGGCCATGCTGCCCGCCACCGCGGAGCTGATCGACAATCCGATCGGGACCGCGTGCGGCTTCGCGCTCGATATCGGTCGCGCCCGCTTCTTCTTCACCCCCGGGGTGCCGCGCGAGCTCCGTCGCATGCTCGAGGCGGAGATCATCCCGCGCCTCCTCGCGAAGAGCGGCCTGCAGCCGGCGATCCATCTGAAGCGGTTCCATTCGTACGGGCTCGGCGAATCGCACGTCGACGCCCTGCTGAGGGGCGTGGAGGAGCTCGTGCCCGATGGCGGCGTGAAGCTCGGCTTCCGGGCCCACTACCCGCAGCTCGAGACCAAGCTGACGGTGCGCGGCACGGACATGGAGGACGTCCGCCGGAAGCTCGCGCCGGTCGAGCGTGAGGTACGCAAGCGCCTCGGCAACTTCATCCTCAGTGAGGACGATGCGACGCTGGAGGGGATCGTCCTGGGCGAGCTCGCGAGTCGGCTGGCCTCGCTCTCGATCGTCGAGACGTTCACGAGCGGCGCGATCGCGGCGCGCGTCGCCCACCTCCCGGGGGCGGAGCGGGTCTTTCGCCGCGGCCTCGTCGCCCGCGACCTCGGCGAGGTGTGCGCGGCCGTCGGGCTCGACGGCGCCGGAGGCGCGGGCGAGCTCACGCGCGAGACGGCCGAGGCGGTCGCGCGCGCGGCGCGACGTCAGACCGGCGCCACGCACGCGCTGGCGGTCCTGATCGATCTCGACGCCGGCGCGGACCGGATCGACCTCGGCGGGACCATCTGTCTGGCGATCGCGACTTCGCTGGAGGCCGCTTCACGGCGCAGTCGCATCCTCGGCGGTCGCGAGTGGGTCCGCCTGGGAGCGGTCGAGATGGGGCTCGACTGCCTTCGCCGGTACCTCCAGGGGCTCCCCGTGTACGAGCGGATCGACTTCGAGAAGGCGTGAGGCGCAGCCATGATCGACAAGTTCGCCACGGTGTACGCCGGCCACGTGGATTTGCCCGACATGGGGCAGGGCGCCACGCCGGCCAACGAGCGGCGCTATCCCAACGAGCACCTCGCGACGGTCTTCGAGAAGACGGAGGCCGTGGCGCGGGCCATGGACGACCTCGGCTATCACGCGATCTGGCTGGCCGAGCACCATTTCCAGCACGAGGGGTACGAGTGCCTGCCGAACATCCTCATGACGGCGGTGCATCTGGCCCACGTGACGCCGCGGATCCGCATCGGCTGCGCGTTCAACATCGCGCCGATGTGGCACCCCCTGCGCCTGGCCGAGGACTTCGCCACCGCCGACATCCTGACGCGCGGCCGGGTGATCTTCGGCGTGGGCCGCGGCTACCACACCCGCGAGGTCGAGACCTTCGGCGCCCCGATGCTCGACGCCGAGGCCAACCGCGAGCTGTTCGAGGAGCAGGTCGAGATCATCCTCAGGGCGTTCAACGAGGAGTCGTTCGCGCATCACGGCAAGCACTACACGCTGCCCCCGGCCGTCCCGTATCGCGGCTACGAGCTGCGCGAGCTCACGCTGGTCCCGCGCCCCGTCCACCGGCCCGTGGAGTGCTGGCAGCCCATCGTGAGCGCGAGTCGGCGCGGGCTCGACTTCATGGTGCGTCACGGGATCAAGGGCACGATCGGCGGCGGCGCCGCGACCATGGCCGAGGGCCCGCTCCACGCTTACCGCGAGGCCGCGGCCAGGGCCGGCCGGAATCTCGCCCTCGGGGAGGACCTCTGCCTCGGCATCTTCTTCTACCTCGCCGAGACCCGCGAGAAGGCGATCCGCGAGATCACGCCCTTCTACGAGGAGCACGTGAAGATGTTCGCGCCCCTGGGCTTCGTGCCGGGGATCACGCCGGCCCAGGTCGAGGCGGCGGCGCGTCGTGGCGGCTGGGGCGCCGCCGGCGTCCCCACCGTCGAGCACTACATGAAGACGGGCGCGTGGTTCGCCGGCCCGCCCGAGGAGCTCGTCGCTTACCTCAAGGACCTCGAGGCCCGGTTCCCGGGGCTCGAGCACGTCAACATGAGCATCAGCATGGGCACGCCGAAGGCGGTGATGCTCGAGCAGCTCCGCTGGTTCGCCGAGGAGGTCATGCCGAAGTTCAGCGCAGCACGGCCTGGAGGGCAACGCAGAACGTGAGTGGAGGTGATCCGTGAGCGACAATCGTGCCGTCGTCGTCGACCCTGAGGCGCCGGGTCGGCTCGTCATCAGCCCGGTCGCGGCGCCCGTCCCCGATCGTGGTGAAGCGGTGGTGCGCGTGCGAGCGATCTCCCTCAACCGCGGCGAGGTCAGGCGCGCGGGGATGGCCGCGGCCGGCTGGCGTCCGGGCTGGGACCTGGCCGGTGAGGTCGAGCGCGCCGCCGCCGACGGTTCGGGGCCGCGCGTCGGGGCGCGCGTCGTCGGGCTCCTGCCCGAAGCGGCGTGGGCGGAGCGCGTGGCAGTGCCGACGCACGCCCTCGCCGAGCTGCCGGAGAAGGTGACGCTCTCCCAGGCCGCGACCCTCCCCGTGGCCGGGCTCACCGCGCTCTACGCGCTCGCGAAGCGAGGGCTGCTCCTCGGTCGTCGGGTGCTCGTCACGGGCGCCACGGGCGGGGTCGGCGACTTCGCCGTGCAGCTCGCGCGGCTCGTCGGCGCTCACGTGACGGTGAGCGTCCGACGGGCCGACCAGGGCCCGACGCTGCGCCAGCTCGGCGCCCACGAGGTCGTGGTGGGTGAGGACATTCCGCCCTCGCCCAAGTACGACCTCATCATCGAGTCCGTCGGCGGGCGCACCCTCGGCACGGCGCTCGCCGCTCTCGAGCGTGGCGGCGTGTGCGTCACCCTCGGAGTGTCCGCCGCCGCCGAGGTCACCTTCGACGCGCGGCAGTTCTTCGTCGCCGGACGCACGACGCTCTACGGCTTCTACATCTTCACGGAGCTCGCGAGCGCGCCGGCGTCGGTGGGCCTGCGCCGCCTCGCCGACCTCGTCGCGGCGGGGCAGCTCGCGCCCCACATCAGTCTCGAGCGGCCATGGACGGAGATCGCCCGGGTCGCGCAGGACCTGATCGCGCGACGCTTCCCGGGCAAGGCCGTGCTGACGCTCGACTGACGAGAGTCACCACCACCGGTGGCGATGACCGAGCGTCTCTTTCAACGGGACAGCTATCTCAAGACCTTCGACGCGCGCGTGACGGCCGTGCGGCCGGAGGGCGTGCGCCTGGACCGCACCGCGTTCTTTCCCACCGGCGGGGGCGTCCTGGGCGATACCGGCACGCTGACAGGTCCCTCCGGACTGTCACGTGTCGTCGAGACCGTGGAGGACGAGGGCGGCGTGCTCCACAGGCTCGAGCGCGCCGGACTCGCCGTGGACGATGCCGTGCAGGGCGAGCTGGAATGGGCCCGCCGATACCTGCTGATGCGCTACCACACGGCCACGCACGTCCTCACCGGCGTGATGTTCAACGACTTCCACGTTCGCGTCACCGGCAATCAGCTCACGCCCGACAAGGGGCGCGTGGACTTTGCCTTCGAGCAGTTCGACCGTGACGTGCTGGAGGAGGGCTTTCGCCGCGCCAACGCCATCGTGGCCCAGGACCTCGCCGTGCGCGTCTCCTTCGTCCCCGCCGCTCGGGCCCGGGCCCAGGCCGAGCTCTTCAAGCTGGAGACGGCCTTCCGCCACGACCTCCCGGAGCTGCGGCTGGTCGAGATCGTCGGCTTCGACACGCAGGCCGACGGCGGCTGCCACGTCGCCACGCTGAGCGAGATCGGCCGCCTCGTCCTCGCGAAGACCGAGAACAAGGGGAAGGCCAACCGCCGCGTCTATTTCGTGCTGGAGTAGAAGGGAGACGCTCATGGCTTCGCTGCGACGCCGACTCTCGCTGATTCTCCTCGGCCTCGTCCTGGTGCCGCTCGCGACCGGGCCCGCGCCCTCTCAGACGCCGGCACGCGGTCACGGCGCCGAGGCTCACGACATGGAGCTGGTTGGCCACGACGACCTGCAGGGCCGGTCGGCCTACCAGCCGACGATCCACCAGCAGCGGGGGCGCTTCGTCGCTTACGTCGGCCATCACGGCGGGCGCGCTCCTAACCCGCTCACCGGCGCCGACGAAGACAACGGGACGTCGATCGTCGATGTGACCGACCCCGCGCGGCCGCGCTACCTCGCCCACATCCCGGGGATGCCCGGTGGCCCCGAGCAGGGCGGGGCGCAGATGGCGCGCGTGTGCGACCGGCAGGGCAAGAGCTACCTCTTGCGGACGTTCGGCAACTCGGGGCCCGGCGCGGGCCACGAGGTGTGGGACGTCACCGACCCGGCGAGACCACAAAAGGTGAGCACGGTGGTCTCGGGGCTCACGGCGACGCACAAGAACTGGTGGGAATGTGACACCGGAATCGCCTACCTGATCTCGGGCGACCTCGCCAAGGCGGAGCCGCCGGAGCTCGGTCCATCGGGCTGGCGCACGTGGCGCATGACGAAGATCTACGACCTCAGCGACCCCGCGAAACCCGTGTTCGTCCGCGACTTCGGACTGGCCGGCCAGGAGCCCGGCTCGACCGGACCGGTCACGATCGCCCACGGCGCCCATGGGCCCATCGCCGTCGGCAACCGCGTGTACTTCGCGCACGGCACCAGCGCTGACGGCGCGCTCCAGATCGTCGACCGGCAGAAGCTGCTCACCGGTCCCAAGGAGCCGACCGCGGCGAACCTCAACTATCCCGAGATCAGCCGGCTCTACACGTCGCCCAACTGGGGCGGCCACACGGCGTTCCCCGTGCTGGGCATGGCGATCGCCGACTGGGCGACCAACGCCAAGGGGCGTGTGCGCGACTTCGTCGTCCTCGTCTCCGAGGCCACCGCCAACGAGTGCCGCGAGTTCCGGCACGCCACGTTCATGGTCGACGTCACCACCGACACCAGGCCGTTCTCGGTGGCCACCTTCCTGGTCCCGGAGTCCCAAGGCGGCTTCTGCCGACGGGGCGGCCGTTTCGGCCCCCACTCGTCGAGCGAGTCGTTCGCGCCCCTGTTCTACAAGAAGCTCGTGTTCGTCGCCTACTTCAACGCCGGCGTGCGAGCCGTGGACATCCGCAATCCCTATGCGCCGCGCGAGGCCGCGTTCTACATTCCGGCGACGACCGAGCGGACCGCCGAGCGCTGCGTGACGAACGGGACGCGGAGCTGCAAGGTGGCGATCCAGACCAACAACGTCGAGGCGGACGAGCGCGGATTCGTCTACCTCGCCGACCGGGCCAACACGGGACTCCACATCGTGCGGCTCACCGGCGAGGCCGCGAGAATCGCCGGCGGCCACTGAGTCCGTCAGCGCATCAGGCTCGGCAGCCAGAGCGAGATCGCGGGAAACGCGACCAGGATGGCGAGGCGGATGACGTCCGCCCACATGAACGGCATCACGCCGCTGAACACGGTCCCCGTGGACACCTCGGGCAGCAGGGTCTTGAGCACGAACATGTTCATCCCGACCGGGGGGCTGATCAGCCCGATCTCGACGACACAGACGATGATGATGCCGAACCAGACCGGGTCGAACCCGAGTTGCACGATGACCGGGAAGAACACCGGCATGGTGAGCAGGACCATCGACAGCTCCTCCATCGCCGTGCCGAGCACCACGTAGATCGCGCAGATCGCCGCCACCACCATGATGGGGGAGAGGCCCAGGCGCCCGACGAAGGCCCTGAGGTCGGTCGGCATCGTCGTGATGTTGACGAACTCCGCGAACATCAAGGCGCCGATCAGGATCAGGAACAGCATCGCCGTGGTGCGGGCGCTCTCGAGGAGCGCGGCGTAGAGGGTCTTCAACGTGAGCGCGCCGCGCCCCAGCGCGAAGGCCATGGCGCCGGCGGCGCCCATGCCCGCGCCCTCGGTGGCGGTGAAGAGACCGCCGTAGATGCCGCCCATCACGAACAGGAAGAGCGCCGCCACGCCCCACACGTCCTTGAGGGCGAGTCCGCGCTCGCGCCAGGTCGAGCGCGGGCCGGGCGGGCCCGAGCCCGGCTCGCGCCAGGTCATGTACACGATGGCGAGGCAGAGCAGGAGGGCGCCGAGGATGCCGGGCAGGATCCCGGCCATGAAGAGCTTGCCGATGTTCGTCTCGGTGAAGACACCGTAGATCACCATGATGGTCGAAGGCGGGATCATGATGCCGAGCGTGCCGGCCGAGGCGACGGTGCCCGCAGCCAGCTTGTCGGAGTAGCCGAACCGCTTCATCGAGGGATAGGCGACCTTCGCCATGGTGGCCGCGGTGGCGATGGAGGAGCCGCAGATCCCGCCGAAGCCGGCCGAGGCCCAGACGGTGGCCATCGCGAGCCCGCCGCGCAGGTGGCCGATGAAGGCGTAGGCGGCGCGGAAGAGCTCCCGCGACATGCCGGCGCGCGTCACGAAGTTGCCCATCAGGATGAAGAGCGGCACCACCGAGAGCGTGTAGCTGCGACCGGTCTCGTAGAGCTTCGTCTGGGTCATCGCGAACGCTACGGCCCAGTTCCAGTCACGCATGTAGGCGTAGCCGACGACGCCGACGATGCCCATGGCGTAGGCGATGGGTACGCGCAGGAAGGCGAGCGCCATCATCACCGTGAGTCCGACCACCCCTTCGATCACCGGCGCTCCGCCACCTTGTAGAGGTGGATCAGGCCCGAGAGGCCGAGCGTGACCGCCATGAAGTAGACGAAGGGGCCGTACACGATGCGCAGCACGTCGGTGGCGTCGCGGTACGCCCAGATCCGGTCGGCCTTGAGCCACATGAGCCAGGTGAGCAGGAACATGACGGCCGCGCACACCAGCTGCACCGCGCGCTCCAGCCCGCGCTGAGCGCGGGCGCCGAGGAGCCGATCGACGAAATCCATGAGCGCGTGCTCGTCCGCCCACGACACGAGCGGCAGCCCGGCGAAGATCAACACCACCAGCATGAGCTCGGTGACCTCGAACGCGCCCCTCACCGGCCGGTTGAAGACGTACCGCGCCACCACGTCCGCGAACGTGAGGAGCATCATGGCCAGGAGGATGGCGGAGGCGGCGACCCCGAGAATCGCGTCGGTGCGCCGCTCCCACCCGCGCTCGGGAGCGCTCACCGGCCCGCGGCGACTTTCTTCAGCTCTTCGCGGAACTCGGCGAGGATCTTGGCGGCGTCCACGCCCTTGGCGCTGGCCTTCTGGATCCAGTCGTCGATGATCGGCGCGGACCGCTTCTTCACCTCCGCCACGAGGGCGGCGTCGGCGTTGACGATCTTGACGCCCGACTTCTTGAGCGCGTCGAAGCCCTTCTGGTCGGCGTCGTCCCAGGACCGCCCGGCGTGCCGCGCGATCCACTCGCCGGAGATCTTCTCGATCGCCTCCTGGTCCTGCTTCGGGAGCTTGTTCCACTTGTCCTCGTTCATGAAGAAGCCGAACGCCGAGCTGTACATCCCGCCCGGGAACAGTGTCGCCTGCTCGAGCACGGTGTCGAGCTTGAACGAGATGATGGACTCCATCGGGAAGAACACGCCGTCGGCGACGCCCGATTTCAGCAGCTCGTAGGACTCGGGCGCTGGCTTCACGAACGCCGAGGCGCCGAGGGCCTTGGCCACCGCCTCGGCCACGCCGCCCCCGGTGCGGATCTTGAGGCCCTGGATATCGTTGATGCTGTTGACCGGCCGCTTGGTAAACAGCTGGCCAGGGCCGTGGGTGAACACCCCCAGCAGCTTCACGCCGTTGTACTCGCCGACTTTGTGGAAGTGCCTCCAGTAGACCCGCGAGTAGGCGACCGAGTTGACGAGCGAGGTCTCGCCCGCGCCGGGGAGCTCCGCGATCATCGGCAGGATGTGCCGCGCCGGCGTGTAGCTCGCAGTGACGTACGAAAGGTCGACGAGGCCGTCCCGGACGGCGTCGAAGGTCCCCGGCGGCGCCGAGGGGTGCTTCGGCAGCATCTGGAACTTGACGCGGCCGTTCGTCGCCTTTTCCGCCTCGGTCGCCCAACCCTGCAGCACGACGGCGGTGATGTGGTGCGTCGGTGACACCCACGACGACATCGTGAGCGTGGTTTGGGCGAGCGCGGGCTGGGCGGCGGCGAGGACGCTGCCGGCCAGCGCGGCGAGGACGAATCTCCTCACGTTCGACATGGTCTCCTCCAATCGGGGGGCGACGATCCGCTGCCGGCGGGTAGTGTATAACGATTGGGGACTGTCGATTCCCGGGCTCGATCGGCGTCGTCATGGTGAGGGAAGGAGGTCCCCATGCGTTACATGCTGCTGATCTGCTCCGACGACAAGAACGCCGCCCCGGCGCCAAGGGCCGAGATGGAGGCCATCATCCAGGGCCACCGGCGCTTCAGCGACGAGCTCCAGGCCGCCGGCAAGATGGTCGTGGGGGAGCGCCTGCGCCCGGACGGCGACGCCAGTCGCATCCGCCTCAAGGCCGGGCAGCGCCAGGTCATGGACGGCCCCTTCACCGAGACGAAGGAGGCCCTGGGCGGCTTCTACCTGGTCGAGTGCGACACCAGGCAGGAAGCGGTCGAGTGGGCGAAGAAGATCCCGCTTCGCGAGGGGAGCTTCGTCGAGGTGCGGCCGATCTGGCACATGTAGCCTGACGGGCGCCGGCTCCGGCGCACGGAGGACGGCCGGCGCATCGGGTAACATCTCTGCCCGTGGGATCGACCGACCGCGGGCAGGCGCCGGACGGCGTGCACGCGCGCGTGGCGGAGGCGTTCCGCCTGGAGTATGGGCGTGTGGTCGCCTCCGTGCTCCGGATCGTGCGCGACATGGACGCGGCGGAGGAGATCGTCCAGGAGGCGTTTGCGCAGGCGCTCGATCACTGGCCCGCGAACGAAACGCCGGACCGCCCGGGCGCCTGGCTCCTCACGACGGCACGGCGGCGCGCGCTGGATCGCCTGCGCCGCGCCCGGCGGGCCGGGGCGCGCGCCGGCGCGCTCGCCTACGAGGCCGCGCTCGGCCGGATGGACGAGAGCCCTGACGTGACCGATCCCGAGGCGATCCCCGACGACCGGCTCCGGCTGATCTTCACCTGCTGTCATCCGGGCCTGCCGGCCGACAGCCGCGTGGCGCTGACGCTCAGGCTGGTGGGAGGCCTCTCGACGGCGGAGATCGCCCGGGCCTTTCTCGCGCCCGAGCCCACGATCGCCCAGCGGCTCGTGCGCGCCAAGCGAACGATCCGCGATCGTGGCTTTCCCTACGAGGTGCCCCAGGGGGTCGAGCTGCCCGCGCGCCTGCCGGCCGTGCTCGCGGTGGTCTATTTGATTTTCAACGAGGGCTACGCCGCGCACACGGGCGACGCCCTCGTGCGCCACGAGCTCTGCCAGGAGGCCATCCGTCTCGGACACATGCTCGCCGAGCTGATGCCCGTCGAGCCCGAGGTCCTCGGGCTCTTCGCACTGATGGAGCTTCAGGCCTCGCGGGCGGCGACGCGGACCGACGCCGACGGCAATCTCGTCCTGCTCGCGGATCAAGATCGGTCTCGCTGGGATCGGGCCCGCATCGCCCGCGGTCTCGCCGCACTCGATCGCGCCGGCCCACTGGAGCGCGCGGGCCCGTACCAGCTCCAGGCCGCCATCGCCGCATGTCACGCGCGCGCGGTCTCCTGGGAGACGACGGACTGGCCTCAGGTCGTCGCCCATTACCGCACCCTCGCCGAGGTCGCGCCGTCGCCGGTGATCGAGCTGAACCGGGCGGTGGCGATCGGCCTGGCAGAGGGGCCGGCGGCCGGGCTCGCCGCGCTCGACGCGGTCGACGCCTCGGCGCTGCGCGGCTATCATCTCTGGCCCGCCGCGCGCGCCGATTTCCTCCGCCGGCTCGGGCGATGGGCCGAGGCGGCCGTCGAGTACCGCCGCGCGCTCGGGCTCGCCGACAACGTCCGCGAGCAGAAGTTCCTCGCGGCCCGGCTCGCGGCCTGCGAGGCGGGCGGAGAGAGCAGGCGCTGATCGGATACTCTTCTCGGAGCCCGGCACGACGGGGTGGCGTATGCTTGGCGCGGCTGACACGAGGAGGAGGTCCCTATGGACTACGGCGTCGTGATGTTCCCCACGGAGTACGCGATCGCGCCCGACGAGCTCGGGCGGGAGCTCGAGGAACGCGGCTTCGAGTCGGTGTGGTTCCCGGAGCACACGCACATCCCCGCGAGCCGACGGAGCCCCTGGCCCGGCGGCGGTGAGCTTCCCCGCGACTACTGGTCGTCCTACGACCCCTTCGTCGCGCTGATGGCGGCGGCCGGGGCGAGCCGGCGCCTCAAGCTCGGGACCGGCATCTGCCTCGTCGTCGAGCGCGATCCGATCACGACGGCCAAGGAGGTCGCCACGCTCGACCGGCTGTCCGGCGGCCGAGTCCTCTTCGGCATCGGCGGCGGCTGGAACGCCGAGGAGATGGAGGACCACGGCACCGCGTTCAAGACGCGCTGGCGGGTCCTGCGCGAGCGCGTGCTCGCCATGAAGGAGATCTGGACCAAGCGCGAGGCGGAGTTCCACGGCCAGTTCGTGCGCTTCGACAAGATCTGGGCCGACCCGAAGCCGATCCAGAAGCCACACCCGCCCATCATCGTCGGTGGCGACGGGGCGACGACGTTCGACCGCGTCGTGGAGTTCGGCGACGGCTGGATGCCGATCATGCGCCCGAACCGGAACCCGGTGGAGCGCATTCCCGAGTTGCGCGAGCGGCTCAGGAAGGCGGGCCGTGACCCGAAGTCGGCGTCGGTCGGCATCTTCTTCGCTCCGCCCAAGCGGGAGGCGCTGGACACCCTGGCGGCGGCCGGCGTCTCGCGCGCGATCTTCGGCCTGCCCTCGGAGCCGCGGGAAGCCGTGCTGCCGCGGCTCGACGCGTACGCGAAGGTGATGCGGTCGTGAGGGGCTACGCCTTGATCCCGAGTAGCTTCATCGCCGTCGCGCCGAGCATCGCCACCCTGTCGTCGTCACTCACGCCCGACGTGTTGAGGATGAGATCCACGGCCGTCTTCGTCCACGGATACGGATAGTCCGTGCCTACCAGGAGCTGACTCGCTCCCACCTCGGCGGCGAGGTGACGCACCGCTTCGGGCGTGAACACCATCGTGTCGTAGTACATCTGCTTGAGATACT
>Ga0209160_1001170_pt1 | contig 21961 bp, 23 predicted proteins | sample GraSoiAngelo_153_FD_186167 | JGI IMG/M metagenome (GOLD analysis project Ga0209160, IMG submission 186167) | Grasslands soil microbial communities from the Angelo Coastal Reserve, California, USA - 14_1009_12_40cm (SPAdes) (version 2) | ecosystem: Environmental > Terrestrial > Soil > Grasslands ... | reverse complement strand
ATCGGGACGGAGTTTCCTTCTTCCGGGAATCGTGACGCAGGCTGGCGGGCGCAATGTTACGAAAATTACAACACAGCAGTGCTGCCTTGTTCGGCATCAGCCTTAAGCCGGGGGTTAGGTATCGACAAACGTAGCCATGATCGATAACCAAGCCACAAAGAAAGCAGCCATAGCGAAACGATCACTATCGGATGTCGCAACATCAAGTGTAACTTCGGTTCAAATCTCTCAGATAAATCAGCGATCAAAAAAATAGAGGAATTATAGCACTCCAACGAAACTCCTTAGCGGGAGCGCCAGCCTCCCAGGGGGTAATAAACAGTACGAGAGACACGAGAGTAAATGCAAGGTCGTGCGAAGCTAGGCCTCGCTCCCAAAAATGCGAGAACCAAAACACAGTCACAAAAAAAAACCAGCCTGCCCTCTAAACACGTTAATACGTCGCATAGTTTCGATACCTACTACGTAAGTCGGTCAGTCTATCCCAATCGACGATTTCATACCATAATCAGACAACCGCTGCACTATTGTCAGCCTTTGCTGGCTACAGCCGGTGCGAACCGATCTCACTTTGGTCCAGGGCACTATGAACTTCCTTACCACCATCGTTCAGCATGTAGAGGTACAAATCGGTTTCGGGTTGATTGAATAGCTACGTACCTTCGTCAAATCAAGTACGACTCGAAATTTGTAACCGCGCGGCTGTCACCGCGGTAGAGTTCTTTAATAAAACCTTCTCTCGCTAACTGCTCCAATGGCGCGGGATCGTAGAACTGTTTTGGATCCACGCTTTTGGCTTTCGCGTTACGCATCGCGACATCTTCCAGAACGGTCGATTTCAGCCGGCGTGATCGTCGGGACATTGCGGATGTACCTGAGCACGTAACTTTTAAACGCGCTCGCCAGCAACTTCGTATCCGAGTTGCGCGTGTACTTACCGAGGATGTTTCTGCTGCTTGTTTTTTTAGGGAAAGGGTGTCCCCCTTGTGGGAGACACCCTTGGGGGTGATATCGCAAACTCGAACAGAGGAGGTCAACGTTCAAGTTTGCGCTCGGGAAACTTTTACTTCACCGACAATCGGCGGTGAAATTCGAAGAGCTATCGCATTCTTCCCAGGGCGTACTGAAGCCTTTTCAGTTCGCCCTCAAGGTACAGATCCTTCAGCTGGTGACGATCCAAATGCGCCTCAAGCTGTTCCGCGGGATAAATCTTGGTCCCGCAGCGCTGACAAACCGCTGCGTGATAAGTCGCGTCATTAAAATGGATGGCTGATGATCCGTCTACAATCTCGGTTTCCATGTTGTCCCTCTCTGTCGCTTAATTTCGTTTCGATTCAACGTCACGAACGATGACGCAATCGCCATGCCAGGATTGTCGCCAATGATAAGATGCTGATATCGCGCATATTCTCCGGACCGCACGGACGAATTCAGGCGAAAAGTTCAAAGATCATTCGGGACTATTGTCCATCCGTGACAAATTTGTTCTAAAGAAGAACCAAGGGAGCCTCGTTGATAAACACAATATCCGACAGCCCACAGGCCGCCGTGATCGTATCCGAGGAACCGGCGGGCCGGTTTAAATTGGGCTTCTTAAGGCTCAATAATCCAAGTTCCCTTAATGCCCTCGACCTGGATATGCTGCAAACGATGGAACGCAAGCTTTTCGAGTGGCGTCAAAGAAATGACATCGCCTGCACCGTCTTGCATGCTGATTCGGACAAAGCCTTTTGTGCCGGTGGCGACGTAAAGGCGCTCGCCATGGCATTGCAGCGAGACGGAACAATCGGGCCCGCGCGAGACTATTTCACGACCGAGTACTTCGTCGATTATCTCATCCACGTTTATCCCAAACCGATCCTTTGTTGGGCCGATGGCATCACCATGGGCGGCGGCATTGGGATCATGAACGGAGCCTCGTCCCGCGTGGTAACCGAGCGCAGCGTCCTCGCCATGCCGGAAATAGCCATCGGCCTATTTCCCGACGTCGGCGGAACTTATTTTCTTAACCAGCTGCCCGCTGGGCTAGGATTATTTCTCGGCTTGACCGGTGCGCGATTTAACGGCTTGGACGCCGTGGCCATCGGCATGGCGGATGGGCTCATCCGGGCAGAAAAGAAAACGGAGGCATTATCGGGGTTAACACGCTTGAGCTGGACCACCGACCCACAACGGAACAAGGAAACATTGAGAAGCTACCTGGCGGCGCTTGCGGAACCCGAGGCAGCAACGCGGTCAGAACTGCTAACGCGCCTCGATGCAATCCGAGCGCTCACATTGAAAGCAACCATCGAGGAGATCGACGGCGCTTTTCGAAGTTGGAACGGCGCGGATGCCTGGATGAAGCAGGCCATTCATGGTTACCTGGCCGGCTCGCCGACCTCTGCAAAAACAATTTTCCTGCAGCTGATGGAGGGAAGAAATTTATCTTTGAAAGATGTTTTCCGGCGAGAATGGGACATGGCATTGAATTTCTGCCAGCGCTCTGATTTTCGCGAGGGCGTGAGAGCCCGCTTGATCGACAAAGACCAACGTCCGCAGTGGAATCCGCCCGCGCTCTCCGCTGTGCGCGACGAGAAAATCCAACGCTTCTTCTCTCAAGACCACGGGCAACCTGATGTTTTTGAACAAAAGGTCTCCGCTGTCGGCTTTGACTGAGAGAGCCTTACCTGCTGTCGAATGAGTTCTTGACAGCAGGCTATTCTCCGCGCAATTCTAAGCGCGGTAAAGTTTATTTCGACGATGGTTACCAAATGAGCACAAGCCAGCCGTTAGAAATTGAGTTTCCTGCCATGCGCTACGACATTACGATGCCGCTGCTGGAAGGCCGCGTCATGATCGACGGCGTAAAACTCAAGCCGGTAAAATCGTCGTCGATGATCAACAAAGAAGAGCCGAAGATGATATCCGGCGACTTCGGTTTGTGCGATCTCAATATTGGCTATTTTCTGCCCGCCATCGAGGCCGGTTGGGAAATCATAGGCCTACCGGTCTTCTCCAAGCGCAAGCCGGTCTACCAGCTGATATTCTGTCATGCCGATGCGGGCATTCGGTCGCCAAAAGATTTACAAGGGAAGAGAATCGGCTCACGCACTTATCGAACCGCGCTCACGGTGTGGGCTAGAGGACTCTTAAAGGATCGACATGGCGTCGACCTATCGAAGGTTCAGTGGATAATTCAAGCTAAGGAAGTCTTCCCTGTCCATGATCAAGCGGTAAAGATCGATTACGTCGACGATAAGAAAAACATGGTGGAACGTTTAACAGGCGGGGAGATGGACGCAATCATCACCGACATCTCGGACACCAAGCTGTTCGCAACTTTGGAAAGCCATCCCAAGGTTAAGCGGCTATTTTCCGATTATGTTGCCGAAGACCACAAACTGTACACAGAAACCGGCACCTTCACGCCGGTGCACATGATCGTCATGAGTAAAAAACTCGACCGGGAACATCCCGAGCTTGCGGCGAAATTTTACACCGCCTTCGAGCAGGCGAAGCAAATGGCTTACGACGATATTCTCAGCGACCGCGGCGGTTTCTCGGTCGTCTATCTCAGAGAGAGAATGAAGGAGCAGATGAAAACCTGGGGCGACCCGTGGAAGTATGGACTCAAAGCCAACAGAAACACCATTGACGCATTCATCAAATACAATGTCGAACAGGGGATGATCCGCTCCACGCCATCCTACGCTGATATTTTCGCGGCAGGAACGCTCAACACATAATCCGCGCATGCAAATGACTATATGAACAAAGTACCACCCGTCAAAGAGTCGTCATCCTGAGCGCCAGCGAAGGATCTAGCCATCAGATTCTTCGGCTTGGCCTCAGAATGATAACCTAAGGACAAATGTTTTTTAGAGGACGAAATAAGTTCGGTTCCGCTTAGAGGAGAAGTCCTATGCTTTCCAAAGAAGATAACGAGCTCTTGAGTCAAACCGCCGCCGGAACGCCGATGGGGAATTTGATTCGGCGTTACTGGATTCCCGCGCTGCTATCCGAGGAAATCCCCGCGCCGGACTGCCCTCCCGCGCGGGTGCGCTTACTGGGTGAAGAGCTGGTCGCCTTTCGCGACACTCAGGGACGGATCGGCTTGATCGGCGAGCACTGCGCGCACCGTGGCACGTCGCTTTTTTACGGGCGCAATGAAGAATGCGGGCTGCGCTGCATCTATCACGGCTGGAAGTACGACGTCGAGGGTAATGTGCTCGATACCCCGGCGGAGCCGGGTGACAGTGACTTTCGAAAAAAACTTCGTCACACGGCCTATCCGACCCACGAGGCCGGCGGCGTGATCTATGCTTACCTCGGCCCGCGCGACAAGATGCCTCTCTTTCCCAACTACGAATGGACACAGGTCCCTCTGAATCAAACCTACGTCACCAAGTGTTTGCTCGAATGCAACTACCTTCAGGGGCTCGAAGGCGAGTGCGATTCCTCGCATCTGTCTTTTCTGCATCGAGCGGTCGATAACGCACGCAATCAGCCGCTTTACAAAACCGACACTGCGCCCGTCTATGAAACAGAAGAAACGGACTTCGGCCTCCGCTTGATCGCCACGCGAAATGCCGCCGATAAACAGCACTATGTTCGCTTGTCCGCCTTTGTATCGCCCGTTTACGGTTGTGTCCCCGCCGGCCGACCCACGAACGAGCTGGATGGCTTCGAGATCCACACGTACGTTCCTATCGACGACACTCACGCCTGGCGCTACGACATCGGTTTTCACCGTACCCGTGCGGTACAGGAAGACGAAGTTCATCGGCGCAAACAAATCGGTCCGGATTATCTCCGTATTCGTAACGCCCGCAACAACTATCTCCAGGATCGACAAATGCAGAAGACGGTGAACTTCACGGGCATCGAGGACTTTCTCAACCATGATGCCTGCGTCACCGAGAGCATGGGGCCGATCTTCGACCGCAGTAGGGAACATCTCGGTGTGAGCGACAAAGCGGTCATCGCCGTGCGGAAATTTCTTTTGAGCAGCGTGAAAGCGCTGCAAGAGGGCAGAGAACCACCCCACATTGTGCGCGAAGCACGACGTAATTGGTTCCCACACATTGATTGCTTCGCTTACTTGTTGCCGCAGGCCGTTCATTGGCGCCAGCATTTCGACTACCTGACGATTTCGGCGGAGAAAGAGAATCCAGCCGCGTTCGCATGCCGTTCACGGCCAAACTCATTGATGACAAACGGAACCCCAACATGAAACACAAGACACAACCGAGCGCCACACAGATGCGAGCCGCCGTCAGGCTTGCGAAAAAAGAGCTCAAAATCGCCGCGCAAATCCTGGAGTGGGAGATCGGCGACATCTGGGGCCACGTAGGCGTGCGCCTGCCCCAGGATGAGGGCATCGCCGTTCAGATGTTTCGCCGCCCCGAAAGCGGCAAGAAAGATTGGCTTGTTCACTTCGACTACGAACTGAACAAGCTCGGCGGTGTCGGCACGCCGCCGCGCGAGGCGGCGATTTACACTGGGATCTTCAAGGCGCGCCCAGACGTGAATGCCGCCGTCCATGCCCACGCGCCAATGTGCGTCGCTCTCAGCCTCGCAGACAAAGCTGTTTCCTGCGTGCAAATGCAATCCGACCGCTTCGGCCGCGGCGTACCGATCTATCCGAAACCAATTTACATTTTAGACGCCGCCGAAGGAGCCGACTTGGCTCGCACGCTCGGCCAAGCGGTCGCCGTAATGATCAAAGGCCATGGCATCGTGACCGTTGGCAAGACTATCGACGAGGCCTGTATGTGCGCCCTGCGAATGGAACGCGCCGCCAAGATCATGGCCATTGCCCAGCTTTTCGGATTTAAAGGCGTTTCGGACGAATTCATCGAACAACTTTCGGAGAGCAAGGAAAAACTTTTCTCGCGGCAGAGAAACACAATGACTCACTCCGCCGACTGGAATTACTACGCCGACATGATCAAGAAAGGCAAAGTCTGGACGAGAGGATGGACATAAAATTCGCGGTTTCGATAAGCCAATGTGGCTTGTCGCTGAAATGTGCGCTGCTTTTATCGTCATGCCGGTGAAAAGCGGGCATCCAGAAGTTTTTAAAATTCCTGGATTCCGGGTCGCGCCACCCAGGACTGTGATCCGGGGTTGCTTGCTCGCCCACTTAAAAAACGGAGCAACCCAATGATGTTGCAAAGATGGTTCTTTACCGTCCTTCTTCTCGTGACCTTGCCGGCGAGCCTCGCTGCGCAAGAGCGGTACCTTGTCGCCTATGCCGGTTTCGCCGGCTTCCAGGCGCCGGTTTGGGCGCCGAAGGACTTGGGACTGATGGCGAAATACGGCTTTAACGGCGACGTGGTTTTGGTGCCCGGCTCTGTTCGCCAGATTCAGGCCTTACAGGGAGGCAGCATTCACTTTGCTCAAGCCGACGCCGCCACCGCCATCAACGCCATCAATCAGGGCGCCGATCTCGTGATGATATCCGGTTCGCTTAACTCTTTTCCTTATAGCTTTATGGCGCAAAAAGAGATCCGCAAACCTGGAGATCTGGTCGGAAAAAAGATCGGCATTCTCGCCGTTGGCGGAGCCACCGAGACGGCGACGATTCTCGCGCTCAAGGCATGGAATGTGCCGCGCCAATCGGTCACGATCTTTCCCGCGGGAGACCCAGTGGCTCGAATCGTCGCGCTTTCAACCAGGGCCATCGACGCTACCGTACTGTCTTACCCCGACATCAACGAGGCGCTCCGGGTTGGTATGCACGCGCTCGCGGATATGAGCGAAATGAAAGAAGCGTCGTTTCCCATGAACGTCATGGTCGCGCGCCGCTCGTTCGTGGAAAAGAACCGGGAGGCGGTCAAGCGCTTCCAGCAGGCGTATGCCGAGGGAACCCACCAGTTCATAAACGATAAGGAGAAGGGGCTGGCGGTGCTTACCAAGCGGCTCAGACAAAAGAATTCCAAGGCTATTGAGGAGACCTATCAGTATTTTGCCAGCAAGTTTTCATTTCCCACTCGCATATCACCCGTCGGTCTGCGCAATACCTTGGAGCTGCTTTCTCAGCGTCCAGGGGCCAAAATAGATATGAATGTGAACAAATACGTCGACGAAAGCACGCTCGACGATCTGGAGCGCGAGGGTTTTTTCAAGCGACTAGCAGGAAAAAGCTGACGAACTCAGCCCCGCTGGACTGCTGCGGTGTTTACGCGAATCGAGATTCCCACCCTGCGGATTCGGAATGACACGCGCAGAGATCCTGAATCCTTCGACTGTCACTCTGAGCACAGCGAAGAGTTTCAGGAAAGCTCCGTGAACGATCTTTGGTCAAAATGAACCATGACTCAAAGAAGACTCAACTTGACGAGGTCAGAAGCGTAGCAATATAAGTGGGCACGCAAGGTATGCAACTGTTATCGAGCGAAAATTCGAAAGGAGTCCAGCCTATGCGCAGGATTTCAGCCCTGTTTTTCGGATTGCTTTTCATCATCGTCGGTCAATCAGCCTTCGGACAAACTGCCAAACTCATCGAAGCCGCCAAGAAAGAAGGCGGAAAAGTTGTCGTCTATACCTCCATGGAAACTTTCACCGCCGACTCGCTCAAGAAGGCTTTCGAAACCAAGACCGGCCTCCAAATGGAATACTGGCGCGGCGCTTCTACCGAGATCCTCGATCGTGTGCTGAGCGAGCACCGTATCGGCAAACCGATCTTCGATGTCGTCGCGACCACCGGCGATCACATGCACCTGATGGCGAAGGAAGGTGCCTTCACCAAATACGAATCGCCTTCGTTTAAAGGGTTTGCCAAGGACGCCATCGACCCGAACCTAGGCGCAAGATACCGCAACGTCCTGTACGGCGTCATCTATAACAAGAACGACATCAAAGCATCGCAGGCTCCGAAAACCCTCGAAGATGTCGTGAAACCAGAGTACCGCGGCAAGCTCGTCATGCCCCATCCGGTCAATCACACGCTGACGACCCAATGGCTGGCGAGTCTCGACAAAATCATGGGGAAAGAAAAAGCGGGAAAATTTATTCGCAACCTCGCCGCGGCGAAACCAATATTCGTCGAGTCCATTGTACCCGCCGCTGACCGTGTCGGCACCGGGGAAACGCCGATCGGCATCACTTTTGTCCGCTTTGTGTTGACGTATAATAAACAAGGGGCCAATCTCGATTACGTCCGGGACTACCAAATGCTTGGCGACGGCCAGTACATCAACCTTGGAGCCAAAGCGCCGCGGCCCAACGCCGGCAAGGCCTTTATCGACTTTTTCCTCGATGAAGAGAGCATGAAGATTCAGGCGGAAACCGGTGAGTTTGTGAATCGCAAGGGCATCTATCCGCCGCTCGCGGATGCGGACAAGATCAAGTTCGTGCAGATGTATTCGTTCGGCAAAAAGGATTACGAAGAGAAGCAAAAGGAATATCAGAAAATTTTTCTGCAATAGCTAAAAAATTCCAACCGGAGCGGAAGGAGTGTTGGAGTATCGGGCTTCAATGCATTTTTGCAGCACTCATCACTCCAGTACTCCAGCTTCCACCGCCTGGAAATGAGGTGGTAGAGCGCAATGAAGCACGTTAGGAGGCAACACACATGGCGGGACTCGTTATCGATGCAGACGGACACGTGATGGAGCAACACCAGGACCTGTTCGCTCATATCAAAGGTAATTTCGGCGAAATGGACTGGCACTCCACGTGGCCGATATTCGATGCCGACGGCTGGCAGCGCGGCCTCTCGCGCAAGGGCAAGCGCGAAGATCCGGACGCCGAGGCCTGGATTCGTTTTCAGAACGAGAACGGTATTGACTGCGCCGTGCTCTATCCGACTTCCGCTCTGGCTTTGGGAATGATCCAGCTTCCGGCGTGGGCTTCAGCTTTGGCTCAGGGCTATAACGACTGGCTGCATCATCGCTTCACCAGCCAGACGCCGCGGCTCAAAGGCGTCGCCCTGCTGGCGCCGCAAGATCCCAAAGCCGCCGCTGCGGAACTTCGTCGCTCAGTTAAAGAACTTGGCTTTGTCGGCGGTCTGTTACCGGCGGTTACGAACAACCGAACCCCGCTCTACGGCTCGCCTATCTTTCACGAAATCTACGATGAGGCTCAGAGGCTCGACGTGCCTCTCGCCGTCCACGGCGGCGTAAGCCAAAACCTGGGACTGGATCGCGTGTGCAGCTTCTTGGAAGCTCATCTCCTGGAACATCCCGTCGCCCAGATGCTGCAGATCTCGAACATGATGTTCCAAGGCGTCTTTCAAGAATTTCCGCGGCTGCGCGTCGCCTTCCTAGAAGCGGGCGCCGGCTGGGCGCCGTTTATGATGGACCGCATGGAAGAGGATTACGAAAAATTCGCCGCGCGCTTGGCCCCCCAACTCAAATCGCCGCCAAGCAAGTTCTTCAAATCCGGCAATATCTTTTTCACCATGGAAGTCGAAGAGCGCACGACACCGTACGTTTTGGACATGGTTCGACCCGACGTGATTATGTGGGCCTCCGATTTCCCCCACGAACGCGAGCGCGACCAGTTCGGCGGCGATTTGCCTCACCTCGTGGGGCGGAAAGATCTGTCAGAAGAAACTAAACAGAAAATCCTATTTGATAACCCGACGAGGTTTTACCGCTTGAGCGAAGCGGATATTGCCGCGGTGAAGAAGTCGAGAGGAAACTAATTGGACTGTGGACAACCGATTTGAAAGAAAGCTACGTGGAATTAAGAAACAGAGCTGTAGGCAATGCGGATGGCGTTTGGAGTAATGGAGTAATGGAGTATTGAACCCGAAGCTCGAAACTATTTGCTTACGCTAACGTATTCCGCCAACGCGGCGCGCCAATCTCGCATCGGCGGTAGGCCGAGTTGTTCGGACAACAAACAGCGCAGCGGCGTGTAGCGTGGCCGTGCGGCGATGCGGCTCATTTCCGATTCTTTCACTCTCTCGATAAGAGGGTCGAGGCGATCCCGGCTCAAACCGACGAGGCGTCCTGCCTCGAGAGCGAACTCATAGTAGGAACAAACGTTCTCGTTGACGACATGGTAGGTGCCGTAGCGGCAGGTGCCGTGAATTTTCAGGACCCGATCGATGAGGTCTTCCACATACGTGGTGCTCGACCAGATATCGACGATGGTGCGGACGCGCTTTCCCGCCCGAAGATCGTTATGTACGGTGCAGAGAAAACTGTTCTTGCCGCTGCCGTAAACCCAGGAAGTGCGAATGATATAGCTTCGGGCGCAAGATTCGACCACAGCTCGTTCTCCGGCGACTTTGGTTCTTCCGTATACGTTAACCGATCGCGGCCTATCTTGGATCGTGTACGGCGCGCGGCCGACGGGCTCGCCATCAAAAGCATACTGCGTGCTGAAGTGAATAATCTCCGCGCCCACGCGGTTGGCCGCTTCAGCGAGAAATCTTGGCCCTTCCACGTTGACGGCTTGGGCTTTGGTCGGATTTTGCTCGGATTCATCGACTTGGATTACCGCGCAATTGATGAGCAAGGAAGGATGAACATCCAACACGCAGCGGTTGACAGTCTCGCGATCGGTGACATCGAGATCGGCATGCTTCAACGCCAAAACCTCGTGCTCGCAGGCGAGACGTTGAGAAAAATGATTCCCGACCAAGCCCGCTGCGCCGGTGATGAGAACTTTCATTCTGACGACGACTTTAAAACGACGAGCCGCGCTCATCAAGTAGGTTATCACTTGTTGGATGGGCGTGATATTTCGAGGAAAAAAAGCGAGCCAAGAGGTCTCGGGAGCGATGCAGGCGGCTAGACGTCACTCTTCTGATGAGGGCGAAACCGCCCCGTCGCGACAGCCATAATCGAGTCGGACCGCGGTCTGTTTGACGGTATGATTGCCGGCTTTAGAAGGGGAGAAAACCGTGGAAGACAACTGAAAAGAACAGTGCGAGCGTGAGAAGTAGCCTGATCGAGCGAAGTCGTCTCATGAGTGGCAACTTCCCCGCGCTGCAACCGATGACTGGCCCAAGCTTTTTAAAAGTTCGTTTCCAAGGTAAGAATCAAACTAATAGCAAGCGCCACCGCCCCCGTGATATATAGCCCGAGCACGAAGGCGATGGCAAAATAATCCCAGTGCCGCCGGACAATAGCCCACATAAACGAGTCCCTCGTTGAGTCTACAGGCTAATATTCCGGCGCCTGTCTTTTTACATTCTCAAGTTCGTTGCGCTGACGGTCGATCTCTTGCTGATTTCTCTGAATTTGCCGGTCCTGGTCTTGTGCCTGGTTGTCGCGCCCCTGGAGTTGGTCACCAATCAACGCACCGGTCCCCAAGCCAAGCAGACCTCCGATAGCAGCGCCGGCTCCTGGATGATGCACTGCAGAGCCAATGATGCCGCCGGCTGCAGCTCCTCCGAGAGCACCGATTCCTGCACCTTTCTCGCGCGTCGTTAGAGAACCGCCGGCACAGCCGGCGATTAGCATGCCGAACAAAGCCGTCCCTGCGATAAAAATTGAGATTCTATTTGCCATCTTCCCCTCGATATTCATAGCCAACAGCCTCCTTTGCTCATTCTTTGCTCATTAGACGAAGGAGTCAACCTTTTGTTTACATCGACATCTGAGCAGAACAAAGACAAGCAGTGAGTTTTGCGCGCTATTGCGGAAAGAAATCAGCGCGAGTTTGCGAGGTTAGCGTGACCTTCTCAATGCGGCAATCCGCTCATCGATGGCCGGGTGCGTGGAAAGAAATCCTCCACCTCCGTCTCCGGAAACCCGCCGAAGCCAGCTAAGGGTATCGACCATGATCTCTTTCGGATAGCCGGCGCGGCGGAGAATATCGATCGCGTGCTGATCGGCCGCATATTCCTCCGAGCGTCCGTAACTCCGGGCGATCAACGTCCCCGCGACGGGCGCAATCGCTCCGCTGCCCGGGAATATTTGCTGCAGCAGCGCCGCACCGATATTGAGACCCGCGCCCAAAACCTGGGCTTTCGCTACGTGGCCAAGGTCTTGATGCGCAATTTCATGGGCCATCACGCCACGCACCTGATCATCATTCGCTCGCCGCAGCAAACCCATTGTCACATAGAATTGGCAATTGCCGGCGTTAGCGGCGTTAATTTCGTTCTGATCGACTACACCGACCCGAACTTCGTTGAGCCGGCAGGGATGATCCATCGCCTGGATGAGCGGTATCGTCACGCGTCGCAGCCGATCCGCCTCCCAAGAGTCGACCCGGCGAGACGTTGGATAAGACGGGTAACCAGCGGTCTCCCGCGACGGGCGCCCGCGCGTTGGTGTGCCAATCTCCACGCAGCCAGATAAGAACAGAAAGATGCAAACCAAACCGGCGGCCAGAAGCTGCCGGATTACCTGCTTGGCTCTGGTTTGTTCATTCACAAAATGCGGCATAAAACTTTTGTCTTTAGGACGGCGACTGACCCGGTTCAGCCGCTGTGGATTGCGTTCCATGCTTGTCTTGGATGAGCTCCATGTAGACGCTGCCGAAAGCGATCTTGCTGCTGAGCTTAATGGGCAATCGCCGCTCATCTGCGGAGATCCAAATAGTTGCCTCGTTTAAGCGCTCCGCATAACCGCCCTTGGTGGTATTCTGGATAAACGGGATAATTTTATAGGCCTCAACGACTTTCCCTGATTCCAGTTCGACGGGTTCCTTGCGCTCGACCAGCAGTTCCAGGAGATAACGGTATCTTCCGCCGAAGATGTTAAAGTAGAGCCGATCGCCGACTTTGAAATCGACGCTGCGGGCAACGTAAACAGCCGTGATCGGATCCAACGTATTCTTGGAATCGAACTCGTATAACTGCGGCTTCTTACCCACCTGCTGCCGGTTTACAGCCCAACTTTTCGTCGAGCCGTTGTAACGCGCCACCGTATCGATAACCTTAGCGTTTTCTCGCTGGCTGAATTTGAAGTGTGACGGCGCCAGAGCCTTGGCATCGAAGGTCGAAGTTATCGTGTCGCGCATCTTCCAGATCAGGTCCAACATTCGCGAAGTCTTGGCCTCGACCCGCACTTGATACACTTTTTTACCGTCAAGCATGGTCGATGTGGTGTAAATCTCCGCGGTGGCCACCGAGATCAAACCATTCCAGCTGGTTCGGTATACTGCCTTTTCGCCGCCTTCGAACGGATAAAACTTCGGCTGGTAGGTGGGCACTGATTCGGGCTTAATCATAGGCTGTCCCGCTTCGGAGACAGAGCCAAGAACGAAAGCGAGAACGACCCAGAGCGCAGCGAGTAAATTCATATTTCGTCGAAACATGTCAACCCCTTAGACGATTATTAAATAAGAATGTTTACCGTTTAGACTAACAGAAAAGTCTAAACAAACATGCATAGTCTACTCGATTAATGATACAGTAAACAGCACTCACCTGCATGAGACGATTGCCCCCCGTGAGATTTCCGTTAAAATTCTCGAAATCTTATTACCGCTTGTATCCATAGAGCCACTTTGATGTAACTTGGCCAGTGTTCCGGGCCGTGTGACGCGTGCCCGCCGGGATCAGCAGTTCCTCGCCGATTCGAGGTCGATAGCTTTTCCCGGTCATTTCGAACCCCTGTTGCCCCTCCATGACCATTACAAGTTCGTCTGTATCGTGAACGAAGTCCGCCCAAACTTTTCCCGGCGGATCTACCCATAAGCCACAGGAAAATCCCCGGGCGGCCCAATCCGCTCTTATCTTTTCCCAATCCATAATGTTTTTAGAGACACCGCCCAAAGTAATTTCGGCAGTTAAATGGCTATGAACCTAGAGTGATAAAGCCCTTGCGAGGTTTACAAGTTAATGCGAGAGTAAACACACAGCCATCCCACTAAGAATAATACACAGATTGCAATGAATCTACCGCTTTTAATGGTCGTCGACGATGAGATGGGCGTCCGCGAGTCGCTGAAAATCGTTTTTGCCAAGGATTTTCGGCTGCTGGAGGCCGATTCTATTGACGCCGCGCTGCCGAAGGTGCAGGCGGAAAAACCTGACATCGTTCTCTTGGATGTCCTTTTGCCCAAGACGGACGGGATCGAAGTCCTTAGGCAAATCAAAGCGATCCATCCCGACTGCGAAGTCATCATGCTGACCGCCTTAAATACACGCCAGCTGGCCGATAAGGCCGCGAACTTCGGAGCCTTCGATGTGGTGGGCAAGCCATTCGACGTGATCGACCTGCGCGCCACAGTCAACGGAGCGTTGGCGAAGATCTCCCGGCGGTCGCAAACTCCGCCGCAATGAAATTAAACTGGCGGGCCATCCCGGCGAAATTTCGCAACCTGCGCGTTGAATTTGCAGTACTGATCTTCCTGCTCCTTACGGGCTGCGCGAGCCTCAAGCAATGCGCTTACGAGGGCTATAACCGCGACGACTGGCAGCAGCCACAAAAAGTGATCGAGTCACTGCAGATCCGCCCGGGTGCGGTTGTCGCGGATTTGGGGTCGGGCAGCGGGTATTTTACTTTCGATCTCGCGAGGGCTGTGGGTCCGACAGGTAAAGTCTATGCGGTGGACATTGACCGGGACATGACCGATCTCGTAACAAAGCGAGCAAAAGAGCGAGGCGCCAGCAACATCGCTGTGATTCTCGCCAAACCTGACGATCCGTTGCTTCCCACAAGGGGTGTCGATCTTATCCTGACGGTCGACGCTTATCACCACATTGAAAACCGGGTGAGCTATTTTGCCAACTTGCAAAAATACCTCCGCCCTGACGGCCGAATCGCCATCGTCGAATTCGACCGCAGAGCGTCTTTTGCGGGGCTTTGGGGTCACTACACGCCCGCGGAGTTCATCAAACGGGAAATGGAGCAGGCGGGCTACGTTTTGCAACGCGAGTTCGACTTTCTCGATCGGCAGTCCTTCCTGATTTTTGCTCCCCGGGCGCGGGCGCAAAATCTGGCGCCAGTTGCCCCCGCCGACGGACCTGTTCAGAATGAGCAGACGACAAAGTAATTCGCCTATTTCACGTCAGGCTTGTCGGCCGGTACATCCGGCTTTCCCGAATTTTCCGTGCTTTGGTCTTCGCCGAGCAAACGGAAAGAATTAAAGATAGCGATCATAGTCTTTTGCCCCTGAGTGTCCTTGGGATCCCAAAAAGCGGACATGACGAAATTGACGGAGTAGTCTTTCCCGAAAGGAAATGCATGAATGCCAGCAACGACAATAGGCTTTCCAACCGGCATGGTGTGAAGGGTCGCTAGATAGAATTTGATCCCACTTTCGTTTGAAAGATCGCGCCGCTCTCCAATCGTCATGCTCTTGGCCTTCATGTTCCGTGAGACAACCTTGTAGGTCTGTTCGAGAATCTGCGACATCATGGCATCGACGATTTTTTTGCGATCCGGGCTCGATTCGAAATCTTCTTTGGTTGTCGTCTTGCCGAGCTTTTCCACCACCACTGTAAAAGAGCTGCCATTGGGACCCTGCAGCATGACCCGAAGGTCAGGATTGGCCGCGCCTTCAGGTAAATTATGGATCTGCCATCCCGCCGGGTATTTGAAAAAGTAGCCGTAGTCAGTGTCGAAAAACTCCTCGACTTTCGGTTGCGCCGGCGCGGCCGCCGGACGAATCATCGCAAGCGCAAGCAACAACGAGCCGAACCATAGGGCAACGGTTGTAGAAATTACCCAATTTTTCTTCATCAGAGGACGAAGGGTATCATAGATCATCCATTCAACGAGTGACTGCAACCATGCTTCTCGGGTGTGCGTTATCTGTGATGGGTAGGTGACGCCCCACCCAGCGCGCGGCTATTTCGGAATCCAGCTTATCGCTTGCCCGCGTTGGCGAAAATAGGTAATTTACCCGACAAACGGAGTTCTTTTGACTAAACAATACGTTCTTAGAAACACGGGCCCGACCACTTTGCGTCCCTCAAAGCTCGACTACCGCAAGGAGCTTAACGAGGCTCAGTATCAAGCGGCCAGCACGGTAGAGGGCCCGCTGCTGATCATTGCCGGCGCCGGCACCGGCAAAACCCGGACTCTGGTCTATCGCGTCGCGCACCTCATCGATATCGGGGTCGATCCTCGTTCCATCTTGCTGCTCACTTTTACGCGCCGCGCCGCCGAGGAGATGCTTCGGCGCGCCAGCGTGTTGATCGACAACCGCTGCAGCCAAGTCGCCGGCGGGACCTTTCACTCTTTCGCCAACCTCGTGCTGCGCGAATTCGGCCGCAGGATCAATCTCTCTCCTTCCTTCACTATCATGGATCGCCCGGATAGCGAAGATGCCATTCAGGTGTTGCGAACCGAGATGGGACTTAACAATAAAGACAAACGTTTCCCGCGGAAGCAGACCGTGGCGGAAATTTTCAGTATGGCGCTAAATAAACAAACGACGGTGCCGAACCTGATCGAACAAGACTATCCGCATCTCTATGAGTCCCTCGACGATCTCTTGCGCCTCTACGAGCGTTACGTGGAGTACAAAACGACCAAAACCTTGGTCGACTACGACGACCTGTTAACCAAGCTTAAAGACCTGCTGGCGACTCATGAGGAGGCACGCCGCCGCCTTTCCCAGCGCTACCAATTCATCATGGTCGATGAATATCAGGACACCAACCACCTGCAAGCCCGGATCGTTCGCCTGCTGGCCGCCGAACACGACAACGTGGCCGTGGTCGGAGACGATGCCCAGAGCATCTATTCTTTTCGCGGCGCCAACTTCCGCAACATCATGGATTTTCCCGAAGCTTTTCCCGGAACGCAAATCATCAAACTCGAAGAGAACTACCGCAGCACCCAACCGATCCTGAATCTGACCAACGAGATCATTCAACGGGCCCACGAAGGTTACGACAAGAGGCTCCACACGGAGAAATGCGAGGGGGAAACACCCATTTTAGTTCAGGCGGAAAGCGAGCAGATGCAGTCCCGCTTCGTCTGTCAGAAAATTTTGGAGCTCCGAGAGGAAGGCGTGCCGCTGTGGGATATAGCGGTTTTGTTTCGCTCCAGCTTTCATTCGTTCGATTTGGAGCTCGAGCTCGCGCGGCATAATATTCCATTCATCAAACGGGGCGGCTTCCAGTTCATGGAGACCACCCATATCAAAGACTTGCTGGCGCACCTGCGAATCCTCGCCAATCCACAGGACGCCATCTCCTGGAATCGCGTGCTTCTCCTTTTGGAAGGAGTCGGCGCTCAAGCAACTCAAAAGATTACGCGCTGGATTTTGCAGGGAAACCAGGCGGTGGAGCGGCTGCGCTCGTTTGAAGCGAAGGGCAAAGTCGCTCACGGGCTCAGAACTCTGGCGCAAGTCCTTCAGGTTGCAGCCGAGGCCCAGCGGCCCGCCGAGCAGGCCGAATATCTCATGCAGTATTATCTGCCGATCCTTAAGCGGAATCATCCCGACGATCATCCGAAGCGGTTCAAGGACTTGGAGCACTTTGTGGGCATCACGGAGCGCTATCGCAGTTTGGAACGATTGTTGAGCGATATGGCTCTCGAGCCGCCCAACGACAGCGTTGCGGGCGTGCTGGCCGTGGATCCGGACGAGGGGCCTCTCGTCCTATCGACGATTCATTCAGCCAAAGGTTTGGAGTGGCATTCGGTTTTTATCATCTGGGCGCTGGAGGGCAGATTTCCCTCCTTTTATAACATCAACAGCGAGGAAGAACTGGAAGAAGAGCGCCGACTCCTTTACGTCGCCGCGACGCGGGCCAAGGAGAATCTGTTCATCACCTACCCAATTAGGATTTTTGACCGGGGGTTGCGCATGGTGCTGTCCCGTCCTTCTCAGTTTATCGAGGGAATCTCCGAAGACTTATTAGAACAAATGACGCTCGTGGACGAGGAAAGTAACTGGGGATGGGAGAGTTGAACATGGTGCGATTTCTGCTCAATATCATCGTTTTCGTAAGCGGCGCGGTTTTGATGGGGTTGGAAATCGTCGGCAGCCGCGTGCTGGCGCCTTATTTCGGCAGCTCGATATTTGTCTGGGGCAGTCTTATCTCGGTGGTCATGGCGGCGTTGAGCATCGGCTACTACTGGGGCGGCTGGCTCTCGGCGCGAGAGCCCTCGTATGGCCGGCTGCTGACTCTGCTGTTGATTCCCGGGATTTTAATTTTCTTCCTGCCGTTTCTTTATCCGACATTGAATGAATGGATCGCCGGCGTCGACTTCGGCACTCGGCTGAATCCTTTGATCGCCAGCTCCATTTATTTCCTGCCGCCGGGAATTTTTCTCGGGACTATCTCTCCCTATGTCATTCGCCTCGCCGCGACGGCGCTCTCCACGGTGGGAAGCACGGCCGGGACCCTTTATGCCATCTCCACGTGTGGCAGCATTTTCGGGACGCTTCTCACCGCGTTTTACTTGATTCCCCTGATGGGCGTGACCAACATCATTCACTCTATGGGGATTACCTTGGTCTGTCTGTCTCTGCTCGTGGTACCTTTACTGCGGCTGCGGAGCATCGCCGTGGGTCGTGCCGTGACTGCCCTCTCGATCATCGGCTCGATCGCCATTCCCTGGCCATCGATTGTGTGGGCCAGGCTCAAAACGCTCCTGGAGAAAGACACTTTCTACCATCGCATTCGTGTCGAAGAGGACGATGAAGCGCGCTATATGTACTTTGACCGAACCTTGCAGAGCGCCATGAATCTCAAGGATCCCACGACGCTTCGGCTCATCTATTCACGTTATACCTCACTGGGATTTACCTTCAGACCCGACGCCAAGAGAATACTCATCATCGGCCTCGGCGGCGGGTCGATTCCGAAGAAACTGCAGAAGGAATTTCCTTCTCTGGAAATCGATGTCGTCGAGATCGATCCCGAAGTCATTCAGATCGCAAAGAATCACTTCAATGTCCGGGAAAGCAACCGCCTGCATCTTCACGCACAAGACGGGCGGTTGTTCTTGACCCGCACTGCCAATCAGTACGACATCATTCTGCTGGACGCCTATTATGCCGATGCGATGCCGTTCCATCTGGCCACGCGAGAGTTTTTCGAGCTGGCGCAGCGGAAGCTCACGCCCAACGGTATCGTCGTCGCCAATCTCATCAGCGCCGTCACGGGTCCGTCCGGTAAAATCGCTCGCGCCTTTGTGAAAACCGAGCGCCGCGTCTTCCCACAAACTTACGTCTTCGCGGCGCGCCGAGCCGAGAACGTAAGCACCGACACGATCCAGAACATCATCGTCGTTGCCACAAAAGACAAACAGCGCTTGGAGATCAAAGAAATCGTCAAGCGATCGATCGCTCTCAATAAGGGCCTCTTCCCGGACCCCATTCAAGACATCGGCGTAGCCTATTACGATGGCCCACTCCCGGATCAAGACGTTCCCGTGCTTACCGATGATTACGCGCCGACAGATAATTTGCTTCATCCTTAGCGCTCTGCTTTTTTCGTCCTGTGCGCTTTTAGTCGACGACCAGCCGCAAAGAATCGTCCGCGTCAAAGCGCTGGCGGACCCGGCCCTTCGCGCGCGCAACCCCCGCTGGGACGAAGAAGTCCACGGGTTGGTGGAAGCGGCGTCGGACTATTATGAGAAAGAATTCGGCATACGCTTCGTCACCCAGAGCACCGCCTCCTCGCCCGCCTGAAGCAAGACTTTCCCGCTCACAAGAATAATGAAAATTACGATCTCATCGTCGCCTTTATAGCCGAAAGGGTAAATATCTACTTCGGTGGTCGCGGTCGCGTAGATCGGATCGGCAACTGTCAACAAGGCTTGGGCAGTTACGTGATCAATTACGTTTCCGCGCCATTTCACTACACCGGCGTTAATTCGGATCCGACCATCGATGTCATCTCATTGATTCATGAGCTCGGCCATATATTCGGAGCCCAACACAGCCAAGATATCGGCTCCATTATGCATGAGAACTTCGACTATCGGTCCGAGTTTGATATGAAGAACCGAAGTGTGATCTTGAAGAACAGGTCATGCCCGTTTGCCAAATAGGCGAAAGCCGGATGGGATGACTGGAGCATTGGAGTACTGGAGGGTTGGACATTACTCCAATACTCCATCGCTCCAATTTGGCTCTTTTCTTGCCGTTGACTTATGTTGACCAACATTCGCATCGTCCTCGTTCGCCCGCGAGGATCAGGGAACATTGGCTCCGTCGCCCGCGCCATGAAGAATCTCGGAGCGAGCGAGCTGGCGATCATCGGCAAAGCACGCACGCGCAGCTTCTGGGCGCGGGCCATGGCGGTCCACGGCCGAGACGTTCTGAGCGAGGCGAAATGTTATGAAACACTTCGCGAGGCCATTGCTGACTGCACTCTCGTGGTCGGCACGACCTGCCGAGCGGGGCTGTACCGCCGGCACAATCAATCCCCCCGCGAACTCGCGCCGGAAATCGTCGCTGCGGCAAAGACGGGAAGAGTCGCGCTGATCTTCGGTCCGGAAGACCACGGCTTGAGCAACAAGGATATCGAACATTGCCAGTTGCTCATCACCATTCCCACCCATCCGGACTATCAGTCTCTGAATGTCGCGCAGGCGGCGGTTATCTGTCTTTACGAAATTTACGTTGCCTCTTTGAGCCAGTCGTTAGAATCAACCGTTCAGCGCGCCCTCGCTGAGGATGTGGAACGGCTCTTTGACCGCATGCGAAAAACGCTTTTGAAGATCGGCTTTTTGGATTCGGAAAATCCTGAGCATATGCTTTTGGCATTCCGCCGAATCCTGGGCCGCGCCGGGCTGGAAGACAAGGACGTGCGGATTTTTACCGGCCTATTCCGCCAGATCGAATGGTATATCGACCATGGGTGGAAAGTGATAGAGGAAAAAGAAAAACGCGGGATCAAGATTCGTTAGGAGCAAAACCATGAATGTGAATGATTTTGACCTCAAGAAAACGGCGCTGCTCTTCTTCGACATCCTGAATGGTTACTATCACTCCGGTGATGCGGCCGCACAGGCGCGCATGAAGCCATGGGTCGATAACGCCGTGCGGATCATGAAAGCCGGCCGGCAAGCGGGTCTGCCGATCTTTTTCGCCAAAGGCAATCACCGACCGGACAACGCCACGTCGGCGCTGCTTCTTACCGATACGAACAATTCTTTGAAGCCGTGGCCCAATGGCGAAGTCACGAAAGGAAAGATGCACGTCATCGGCGGTGATAAAAGCTCCGAGGTAATCCCGGAACTCGATCCCCGTCCCGATGACTATTATATCCCGAAGTATCGCTGGAGCGCCTTCCACCAGACCTACCTAGACTTGGCCCTGCGCTCGCGGGGCATCGACACGATTATCATCTCCGGCGGCTCCACCGACGTCGGCGTTACCGCAACTGTTTACTCGGGGAGAGACATGGATTACAACATGATCGTCGTAGGTGATGCCTGCGGGACATCCCACGATCAACGCGCTCACGACGTGCTCATGGAGCTTATTTTTCCCCGCATGGCGCGCGTCAGAACCACAGAGCAAGTTTTAGAGATGATGCGAAAGGCCGGAGGCTAAGCAGACTACTTAATCTAAGAGGAGGCGAACCATGGCTGCGAACGGCAAACCGCCGGTTGGCGTAAGTGAGAACATTAAACAGATCGGCAGGACGGACCTTCCGGGCGGAGGCTCCGTAGTCGTCGAAAACGGCTATGCCTACGTCGGCCACATAGACCCACCTGACGGCACATCCGTCATCGACGTCCAGGATCCGAAGAACCCGAAGGTCGTCGCTCAGCTCGAAGTGCCGGAAGGGATTCACTCCCACAAAGTTCGCGTGAGCGGCGATGTGATGCTGATCAACTACGAGCGCTACAAAACGAAAAAGGAACCCCAGGCCGGACTCAAAGTCTTCGACATCTCGAACAAGTCCAAACCAAGGGAGATCGCCTTTTACAAAACTCACGGCAAGGGTGTTCATCGTTTTACCTTCGATGGCCGCTATGCCTACATCTCCCCGACCTTGGAAGGCTACGTCGGCAATATCGCGATGATCTTGGATCTACAAAATCCCGAGAAACCGGAAGAGGTCTGCCGCTGGTGGATGCCCGGACAATGGCTGGCCGGCGGCGAGAAGCCCACGTGGCACGGCACCGACCACCGCTGCCATCATCCG
>Ga0209160_1001168_pt1 | contig 21965 bp, 16 predicted proteins | sample GraSoiAngelo_153_FD_186167 | JGI IMG/M metagenome (GOLD analysis project Ga0209160, IMG submission 186167) | Grasslands soil microbial communities from the Angelo Coastal Reserve, California, USA - 14_1009_12_40cm (SPAdes) (version 2) | ecosystem: Environmental > Terrestrial > Soil > Grasslands ... | reverse complement strand
CGGCCGCGAGCAGGTCGACGTAGCGGCCGCACACCGCCTGCACCCGGGCCTCGTCCTGCGCCGCAGGGTGGGCCGCCAGCGCAAGCAGCTCGCGCACGATCTGCGGGTCTGTCTTGCCGTCGAAGCGGTAGCTTTCGATCGGCCCCGCCGTTCCCACTTCGTCCAGCAGCGCCTGACGGATCGCCCGCCGGCCGGCGCCGTCGGTCCAGAGCAGCGTGCCGTCGATGTCGAAGAGGACGAGCTTCATGGGAGAAAAATAGGCGGATAGACGGATAGAGGGATAGCCGTATGATTCCCCAGCCACCGCCATTCCAGGAGATTCCCCATGCGTCGCGTCACTGCGCTCCTCATCGCCGCCGTGCTGGTTCTCCCCCGCCCGGGGCGCGCCCAAACGGCGGACCTGGCGCCGGCGGACAACCTCGTGACCAAGGGCATCCCGCCAATCTCGGCCGCGCTCGTCGAGGAGGCACGCCGCTACGGCGAGTTCCGCGCGGCCGGGTTCTGGGACTGGCACCCGACGCGCCGGGAGATGCTGATCGGCACGCGGTTCGCGGACGCACAGCAGATGCACCTCGTGAAGTTCCCGGGCGGCGCCCGCACCCAGCTCACCTTCTTCCCCGACCCGGTCTCGGTCGGGTCGTATCAGCCGACGCGCGGCGACTACATCGTCTTCACGAAGGACGTGGGTGGCGCCGAGTTCTTCCAGAAGTACCGCTACGACGTGGCCACGGGCGAGATCACCCTGCTCACCGACGGCAAGTCCAGGAACGTGGGCGGCGCATGGTCGCACACGGGCGACCGCTACGCCTACATGTCTACGCGCCGCGACGGGCGGGACCTCGATCTCTGGGTGATCGACCCCGCCCAGCCGCAGAGCGACCGCATGGTGGCCCAGCTCGAGGGCGGCGGCTGGGGAGCAAGCGATTGGTCGCCGGACGACAAGACGCTGCTACTGATGGAGTACGTCTCCGTGAACGAGAGCTACCTCTGGCTCGTGGACGTCGCGAGCGGTGAGAAGACGCTGCTCACCTCCAAGGGGGAGGGCGCGAAGGTCGCCTACGCAAGCGCGACGTTCGCCTTGGACGGCAAGGGGATCTATGTCACGACCGATCGCGAGTCGGAGTTCCAGCGGCTCGCCTACTTCGAGCTCGCGACCAGGCGCCACCGCTACCTCACGAGCCGCATCCCCTGGGACGTTGAGGAGTTCAGGCTCTCGGCCGACGGCAGGCTCGTGGCCTTCGTCGTGAACGAGGACGGCGTCGGGGTGTTGCACGTGCTGCGCACCGACACGGGCGTGGAGGTCACGTTGCCGAAGCTGCCCGTGGGGCTGATCGGCGGCGTGCGCTGGCGCGGCAAGACCCACGAGCTGGGGTTCACCTGCTCCACAGCCCGCTCGAGCGGCGACGCCTATTCGTTAGACCTTGCGACGGGGACGCTCACGCGCTGGACGGAGAGCGAGACGGGCGGGGTGCGGACGGCGAGCTTCGCCGAGCCCGAGCTGGTTCACTGGACGAGCTTCGACGGCCGCGCGATCCCCGGGTTCCTCTACAAGCCGCCGGCGCGGTTCACCGGACGCCGGCCGGTGATCGTCAACATCCATGGCGGGCCGGAGGGGCAGTCGCGTCCCGGCTTCATCGGCCGCAACAACTACTACCTGAGCGAGCTGGGCGTCGCGATCCTGTATCCCAACATCCGGGGATCCGCGGGCTACGGCAAAACGTTCGTCACGCTCGACAACGGGGTGCGGCGGGAGGACGCGTACAAGGACATCGGCGCGCTACTCGACTGGATCGGGACCCGGCCGGATCTCGACCCGGCCCGCGTGCTCGTCACGGGCGGGAGCTACGGCGGGCACATGACGCTCGTGACGGCGACGAGGTACGACGACCGCATCTGCTGCTCGGTGGACGTCGTCGGGATCTCGAACCTCGCCACGTTCTTGCAGAACACGTCGGGCTATCGCCAGGATCTGCGACGCGTGGAGTACGGCGACGAGCGCGACTCCACCGTGCGCACGTGGATGGAGCGAAGCGCGCCCCTCAACAACGCGGACCGGGTGACGAGGCCGCTGCTCGTCGTCCAGGGGATGAACGACCCGCGCGTGCCACGCAGCGAGGCGGAGCACATGGTGACGGCGCTCGAGCGGCGCAACGTCCCCGTGTGGTATCTCATGGCCAAGGACGAGGGCCACGGGTTCCGGAAGAAGGCGAACGCGGACTTCCAGTTCTACGCGACGGTCCTGTTCGTGAAGAGATACCTGCTCGGACAATGACTACGCCTTGAGTCTCCGCACCGCCACCAGCCGCTCCCGCAGCGAAGCCATCCGCGGGGCGTCCGTGAACAGATCCTCCGATGCGACGCCCCCGCAGGCGAGCACCGCGTGCACGACGCGCCCCGCCCCCGCCCACAGCGCGACGTGCGAAACCCGCAGCCCGTCCGCGAAACACAGCAGGTCCCCCGCCTCGTACCCCGTCCCCTCTTCCGACATCGGCACGCTGCGACCCGCGAGCGCCTGTTGGTCGCCATCCCGCGGCAGCTCCACGCCGCGGGCGGCGTAGCTCGCCTGCACGAACCCCGAGCAGTCGATCCCCCACTCGGTGCGCCCGCCCCAGCGGTACGGCGCCCCGCCCAACCAGCGCCACGCCCATTCGGGCACGGCGACGAGCCGCGCCTCGGCCGCCAGCTCGGCGACCGGGCGCACCGTGCCTGCGACCACGATCCCGATCCGCCCGTCCGCCGCTTCCACGCTACCGTCGCGCCGCGCCGCCAGGCGCGCGCCGATGGGCAGGCGCAGCCGTCCGTCGTCGAAGCGCAGCTCCGCGCCGTGCGAGCGGGCGCCTGCCCGCTCGATCCAGTCGGTCGCCCAGTCCTCGGGCCCCCGGGCGACGTAGCCCGCGTGGGTCCAGGCGTGGTAGCCGTCCGCCGCGCGAACGCGCAGCCAGCCCGCCCCGCCCCCCCCGCCCTCCCCGCCCCCCCCGCTCCGCTCCTCGAGGACAGCCAGCGCCTCGCCGTGCAGCGCCTCACTCACACGGTCGGCCCGGACGTCCGGCGCCTCGAGGAGGGGGGCGATGGCCGCAGTCACCACCGCCGCCCGATCATCCCCGACCGACGCGTCCGGGAGCAGCCCGACTTCAGCCGCGAGCCCCGCGGCCGCCGCGAAGCGACGCAGCGCCTGAAGCGCCTGGCGGCTCGTCGTGCAGCCCACCAGTCGCCCGCCCTCCATCGTCACCTCCCACACGCCGAGCCGCGCGTCGGGGATCCACTTGCGGCGGATGTCGGAGAGATCCCGCTCAAGATGCCCCGCGCGCATCACGCGGTCCGATCCGCCAATCCCGGCACGTCCCCGCTCCCTCGCGCCAGTCGTACGGACCGCTCCACCGCTTCGGGCACGGCGAGCTGGACCAGCGCCTCGGGCTGGAGCGGCGTCCGCGCGGCGACGGCCGCCGTGCTGACCGCGAACACCACGTCGCCGTCGAACGCCGTGCCGTAGGGGACGATGCGGCGCGCCAGCGCGTCGCCCGCCGCGTGGGCCAGGGCCTCGAGCGCGAGCTTGTCGAGCGCGGCGTTGGTCGCGACCACCGCGAGGGTGGTGTGGCGCGTCGCGCCGCCGAGTGGGGCGCCGCCCTCGGCGAGGTAACCCAGCGCGTCCACGAGCTTGCCGTCCGGGCCGCGCGCGCCGGCGAGTACGCGACCAGCCCCGTCGAGCACGTTGCCCACCGCGTTCGCGACGACGAGCGCGCCCACGACCACCTCGCCGGCGCGCACGGCCCAGGTGCCCAGGCCCCCCTTCATCGCGCGCCGCGGGCCCAGTGCCTTGCCCACCGTGGCCCCGGTGCCTGCGCCCACCGAGCCTTCCGCGATTGCGGGGGATGCCGCCTCGCACGCGCGGTAGGCGTCGTCGGCGGTGGGCCAGCGGTCCGCGCGACCGCCCGGGGCGAGGTCGAAATCGAAGATGACGGCGGTGGGCACGATGGGCACGACGCCGGCGGCACCGACGGGAAACCCGCGGCCGCGTTCCCGCAGCCAGCGCACCACGCCATCCGCCGCGCCGAGCCCGTAGGCCGAGCCGCCGGTGAGGAGGATCGCGTCCACGTGGCCGACGAGGTGGCGCGGGTGCAGCGCGTCGAGCTCGCGTGTGCCCGTGGCGCGGCCGCGGATCGCTACGCCCGCGCGCATCCCACCGGGCGGCGCGAGCACCACCGTACAGCCCGTCGCGGTTCGCGCGTCGGTCCAATGGCCTACAGTGACGCCGGCGACGGCGGCGAGGTTGAGAGCGGGTGACGCGCTCATCGGCGGCGAAGATAGCTCGGCTTGCTGGGGTTGTGGAGTGCACGTACGTTAGCCCCCATGAGCCAGCCCGAGACGAAGTCCACCCCAACGACGGTGCTCGTGGTGGACGACGAGGACGGCATTCGGCAGGCGCTCGACCGCTTCCTCACGCGTCTGGGGTACCGCGTGGTCCAGGCCGCGAGCGGGGCGGAGGCGCTGGAGCGTCAGTCCGCGGACTCGCCGGATGTGATGCTGTCCGACATCCGCATGCCGAACATGAGCGGGGTCGAGCTCGTCCCCAAGGCGCTGGCCCAGGACGCCGACCTCGCCGTCATCATGCTCACGGCGATCGACGAGCCGCGTACCGCGATCGAGTGCCTCAAGCTCGGCGCGTACGACTACCTCATCAAGCCGGTGGACCTGGACGAGCTGGAGATGTCGCTGCAGGGAGCGTTGCGCCAACGCCAGCTCGAGATCGACCGGCGGGAGCTGGAGCAGTGGCTGGCGCGCGAGGTAGCGGTGCGCACGCGCGACCTGGAGGAGCGCACGGAGATCATCATGGACGTGGCCCTCAACGCGCTCGCCGCCGCGAAGGGCTGGGACGGAGAGACCGAGGCCGTGCGCCAGCTGGCCAAGGAGCTGGGGCTCGAGCCCGACGAGGTCGTGAAGGACGTCCGGAAGCGGCGCCGCTAAGCGCTGGACTGCGCCTTCGCCTTCTCCTCGCACGCCTTACAGCGCGTCACCCCCCGGAACGAACAGATCAAGCAGATGAACGTGCCGCAGTCCGCGCAGGGATAGCCCTCCGAGGCCCGCTCTTCGTTGCCGCAGGAGCGGCACACCATCGCGTCGTGCTCTTTCAGTTTCGGCTTTTCCATGGTCGCCTCAGAGGTCGAGGGCGTACACCTTAATCTTATTGATCAGCGTGGCGCGCGAAATGCCGAGCTCCTGGGCGGCCCGAGTGCGGTTGCCGCCGTGGAAGCGCAAGGCGCGCTCGACGTGCTGCCGCTCGACGTCCGCGAGCGTCAGCGGCAGGTGGCGCCGCTCTCCGCCGCCGCTTCCCCCCCCTGTGCCGCCGGCCTTGCGGAGATCGGCCGGCAGATGCTCCGGGCCGAGGGCGGGGGCGCCGCGCGCCAGAAGCATGGCACGCTCGAGGACGTTGCGCATCTCGCGCACATTCCCCGGCCAGGGGGCCGACAGCAGGCGGTCCAGCGTCTCGGCGGCGCACTCGCTGGGGCAGCCCGGGAGCTGGGGCTTCAGGTCCGCCAAGAGCCGGGTCACGAGCGCCAACCGATCCTCGCGCGAGCGCTCGCGCACCGCCGGCAGCCGCAGCGGCATGACGCTCAAGCGGTAGAACAGGTCCTGGCGGAAGCGGCCCGCCTGCACGTCGCTCGCGAGCTCGCGGTTGGTCGCGGCGACGAGACGGACGTCCACCGTCAACTCGCGGGTCCCGCCCAGCCGCCGGAACGTCTTCGTCTCGAGCACCCGGAGGAGCTTCGGCTGCAGCTCCGGCGCGAGATCGCCGATCTCATCGAGGAAGATCGTGCCGCCATCGGCCAGCTCGAACAACCCGAGCTTGCGCTCCTTCGCGTCGGTGAACGCGCCCTTCTCGTGGCCGAACAGCTCCGACTCGAGGAAGGTGGCCGACAGTCCGCCGCAGTTGACCTCGACGAACGCGGCCGACGCGCGGGGGCTGAGACGATGCACCAGCCGCGCCACCCATCCTTTTCCCGTCCCGCTCTCGCCGGTGAGCAGCACCGTCGTGCGCTCGCTCGCCGCGAGCAGCGTGATCTGGCGCGCGAGCTCCTGCATCCCCGGGGAGACGCCGAGCGACTCGGGCTTCTCGCCCTGGTGGTCCCGCTCGCGCAACAGCGCGTACTGGCGCGACAGGTGCACTTTCTCCAGCACGCGCGCGGTCGCCGCGGCGAGGTGGCCCATGTCCACGGGCTTGGTGAGAAAATGCTCCGCACCGAGCTGCATGGCGCGCACGGCGGTCGCGATGTCTCCCTGCCCCGTGAGCAGGATGACCGCCGCGCCGGCGCCGCGCAGCCGCTCGAGCACCTCGAGGCCGCCCAGGTCCGGCAGGTGGAGGTCGAGCAGCACCACGTCGGGGCGCAGCCGTGCGAAGGTGTCGAGCCCACGCTCGCCCGACGTCTCGCGGTACACCTCGAAGCCGATCCGCTCGAAATAGTCGCCCACGGCGCGCAGCACGTCGGCGTCGTCGTCGATCAGGAGCAGGCTGTCAGCCACGGCGGTCGCTCCTCTGCGACGCGGTCGCGGGATCCACCAGCACCCGCAGCGCGCCGGGTACGAGCCGGACCTGGAACGGGGTCTCGCCCGTCACCTCGCCGTCGAGCTGCACCGGGGCGGAGGGGCCCTCGAGCACCTCGACCCGCACATCCCGCCCCCGGCCGAACCACAGCTGGCGCGAGCCGTTGGCCGGCCCGCGCACCAGCGCGAGAAACGCCGTCACGCTCTCGAGCGCGCCGTCGGCGCGCAGCGCCAGGACGTCGAGCCAGCCGTCGTCCGGAGCGATGTCGTGGCGGAGCCGCAGGAACGGCGGGATCAGCTCGCCGCAGTTCGCGACCAGGACCATCGCCGCACGCAGCTCGCGCGCCGCGCCGTCCACCGTCACGCGGTGGGTGACGCTCTTCACCTGCGGCAGCGCGGCGAACGCCCGGGCCACGTAGGCGCCCATGCGCCAGCGCCGCTTCTCCGCGCTGCCCGTCAGCGCCATCAGCCGGGCGTCGAAGCCCGTCCCGCCGCACACGGCGAAATAGTGGAGGCCGTCCGCGCGCTCCACCCGCCCCAGATCGATCGCCCGCGGCCGGGCGCGCAACAGCAGGCGGGCGGCGTCGGCCGGCCGGCGCGGCAACCGCAGGTTGCCGGCGAGCAGGTTGCCCGTGCCGCCGGGGACGAGGCCGAGCGGGAGGCCCGTGCCCACGGCGCCGGCCGCCACCTGCATGGCCGTGCCGTCGCCGCCGTAGCATACCAGCACGTCGAACCCCTGCCCCGGCGCGGCCGCTGCGAAGCGCCGCGCGTCGCCCGGCCGCGCCGTCGCGAGCACCTCGACCTCCCAGCCGCCGCCCCGCAGGGTGTCGCGGATCGCCGTCACCGCGCGCGCGTCCGCGCGCGCCGCCGCCGGGTTCGTGATCAGGAGCGCGCGCGTCATCTCAGTAGCGCTTTTCCCAGAAGAGGTCGAAGCCCGCCTGCCGGACCACGTTCCCCGGCTGCGACTCGGCCAGGGGATCCGAGCAGACGCGGATCGGCTCGAAGCTAGCCTCCGTGCGCCACTCGGGGCTAAAGCGGAACTGGAGCGAGAGCCCGAGCGTGTTGCGCAGCGCGACGGGTCGGCCCTCGCAGAACCCCGCGTCCACGACCAGGAACGTCTTGGGCCCGAGCTGGCGACCCACGGCGAGCTGCACGCCCGCCAGGGGGTCGTTCTGCCCGCCCGGGCGGATCTCCACGTAATCCACCGGCACCCCGAGATCCGAAACGATCGTGCGCTCGAGCTCCCCGGACAGCACCGAGGCGGCGCTCTGCACCAGCGCCCGCTGGGACGTGATCCCGCCTTGGTCTCCGCCCAGCTCGAAGGTCGGCTTGCCGAACAGCAGGTAGGAGATCACCTCGGTCTGCGAGAAGACCTGCTTCTCCGCCTCCAGCGTCACCCGCGGCACGAGCAACGTGCCCGTGATGTGCGCCACGACCGTCACGTCCTCCGGGTTCTTCTGGGCGGGCGTGGGTACGGGGTGCACCGTGTGCTTCGCTTCGATGTTGAGCTCGGCGTCCTGATCGGGCGTGCCGAAGTACCGCACCGTTCCTTGAGAGACCACGAACTCGCGCGTCACCGGCCCGACCTTGAGACGGTACGTGCCGCGCGGCGCCTGCAGCGTGCCGCTCACCAGGTACTCCTTCCGCTCCTTCTTGAGGAACACGGTGCCGGCGAGCTGGATGTTCGCCTCGCTGGAGCGCAGCCACACGTCGCTCCCCATGTCGAGCTCCAGGTCGCGAATCCGCAGGCTGTCGAGGAACACGCTCTCGAACTGGGGGCCCAGCCGCTGCTGCTCGATGAGCGAGGTCAGCGCGGTATCCACGAGCTCGTCCAGGTTCACGATGCGCTTCCGCAGCAGGTCGGCGAAATACAGCACGCCCGAGGTGACGGTCGCTCGCCCGGTGAGGGTCGCGCCGATCACCGGGCCCGTGAGCGCCAGGCGACCGCTCGCCGTCACCGCCACGTTCTGCTTCAGGTCGAGCGCCTTGAAGTCGGCGGCGGTGATGTCGAGCGCCAGCACCGGCCGCGCGAGCTGCTCCAGGCGCACGAACCCGGAGACCACGGCGCGCCCTCGGTCGCTCCGGACCGCGATGCTGTCCACGCGGATCGTGTCACCGGAGAGCGCCAGCCGGCCGGTGATCCCCTCGTAACGCACGCTCAGGGTGGGGATGGTGGCCGCGGCGTCCCGGATCACGAGATCGCCGCGCAGCCGCGGCGCCTCCCACGTCCCGGCTATCCCGACGTCCGCCGTGAACACGCCCGCCACTTCTTTGAGCAGTGGCGTGAGCGCCTCGAGCAGCGAGAGGTCCACGCTGTCCGCCGTGGCGCGCACCCAGAGGGTGTCGGGGAGCTGGCGTCGTTCCACCGGCGCGAGCGCGAGATCGAGCGGGAGGTGGGCCGCGACGGTCAGGACCTGCTGGCCCGAGCGCCAGAGGTGCACGGCGGACTCGAGCCGGCGGTCACGGTACTCGAATGTGCCGTCCAGGTAGGGAGCGCGGAACTCGCCGATCGAGCCGTTCGTGAGCGCGAACGACCCCGTGTACTGGGGCTCCGCACGGGTGCCGGCGAGCGCGGCGGTGGCGCCGATCGTCCCGCCCACGCCCGCGGTGTCCCGCTGCAGCAGCGCATACAGGCCCGCGAGCGGGAAGCCCTCGATCTGCAGGTGCGCGTCGGCCCGGCCCCGGGTCGGTAGATCCCCCTGCAGCAGGAGTCGCCCCGTCCCGTAGACGCTCTCGAGGGCGAGGCTTGCGACCCGGGCGGCGGAGTCCGTGACTACGAACTCGACCGGGCGGTGCAGCACCCAGACGTCGCCCGGGATCTGGAGGGCGAGCGAGTCCACGGCCACGGCCGCGGCGTCCGCGCGGCGGGCGTAGCGGCCCCCGACGAGAAACGCCCCGACCTGGCCGACGCGTGAGCGAGCGAACCAGGCGAGCGAGTCCCGGGTCCCCGCGACGCTCGCCGTGGCGGCGCCGAAGCCCCGCTCACCCAGGGCGAGCGAATCGAGCGCCACCTCCGCCACCACCGCCGGCACGGGACCGGGGTGGTACGTCACGTGGGCGCGTCCGGCCGGCACCTCCCACTGGCGCCACCGCACGCGCTCGAGACTCGCCCGCGCCTCGAGCGCGAGCGAGTCGAGCGCGCCCTCGAGCGTCACCGCGACGCGCGCCGCGCCCGCGAGCGAGCGACCCCTCCGCCCGCCGCCGAGCTCCCGCCCGAGCGCGCGGCCCGCCACCCAGGCGATCAGCGAGTCGACCGAGTTCAGGCTATCCGCGTCGAGGTCCAGGCTCAGCGCCCCACGGGCCGGCCGCGACCAGCCGAGCACGCCGCTGCCCGTCGTAACGAGTCCCGGCTGCGACAGGCGCAGCGAATCCACGTACACGCGGCGGTCGGCGAAGCGCAGTCGTGCTCCCCCGCTGTCGAGGCCCGCGCCCACGAAGAGCGACGGCCCGAGCGCGGCGGTGACCGCCCCCGCGGGGGCGGCGCCGCTGTCGGCGCCCACCGTCCCGGCGAGCGTCACGCTGAGCCGCGACGGTGGACCGGCGCCTGAGGCCAGCCAGCGCGAGAGATCGAGCTCCCGGGCGCGGACGGTGAAGTCGCGGGCGGCAAGCCGCGACGACAGCAGCGTCAGCACGCCGTCCACGCGAACGCCGCCTCCGTCCTGCGCCGACTGCAGGTCGGCGTGCGTCGCCAGCGCCGCGAGCGTGCCGTCGAGCCGCACCGGGCCGGTTACCACGCCCGCGAGCGGGAGCCCCCCTCCCGGGAAGCTCGCGCGCAGGCCATCGAATGAGAGCGAGTCCGCGACCACATCGGCGAACACGCCGAGCGTGTCGCTGCGGCTGTCGAGCCGCACCACGCCGCGGATCACGCTCGGGGGCAGATCACGGGGCCGGTGCCGCAGCGTGCCGCTGAGCTGCGCGTCAGCGAGCCGGCCCGTGAGGGTGCCGGCGGCGTCGAGCACGCCTTGCAGCCGGACCGCCGGCACGAGGCGCCGCACCGTCCCGAGGTCGATCGTCGCGGCGTCCACCCCGAAGGAGCGGAAGCCCACTCCCGCGCCGCGCGACAGGTCCACCTCGCCGCGACCTCGCACGGTGGACTGCGGCCAGCCCGGGACGAGCGAGTCGCGGAACACCCAGTCCGTCTCCAGGTGCAGTGCGCCGATCGCTCCCTCGGCCACGGTGCGGCCGCTGAGGCGGCCCGCCAGGGGCAGCCTGTCGAGGAAGGGGCGGGCGAACTCGAGATCGAAGTCGCGCGCCTCGAGGTCGGTCGCCCGCAAGGCGACGAGGCCGGAATCGGCCGCGCTGAGCGCGGTGAGCCGGCCCGTGACCGTGCCGCCGCCGGAGGCGAACGTGAGCGGATCGAGCCGGATCTCCAGCACGCGGCTGCCGTGGGAGCGCAGCGCGACGCCCCCACGCAGCACGGCCCCGTCGGGGAAGCGGGAGTCGATGAACCGGAAGTCCGCCAGCGTGGCCGAGTCGGCACGCGCCTCGAAGTCGTACAGCAACGTGCCGCGCGGCCAGCGGACGCGCCCCCGGGCCTGGAGCGCGGAGCCGGGGAGCCGCACCCGCTCCAGGTCGGCGTCGAGCGAGTCCCCCACTACGGTGATGCGGCCCACCACGTCGCGCAGCTCGACCCCGGGGTCGCTGCTTCGCACCGCGAGCCCCGTAATGTCCATCCGGATCCCCTGTTCGCGCGGCGAGGAGAGCCGTAGGGCGGCGAGCCGGGCGGCGACATGGTCGAAGCGGCGGACCCGGAGCGGGCCGTCCCGCGCCGCGGCGTCGATCTCGTGAGTCGTGTCGGGCGCGGGGCCGGCGCGCAGCCGCAGCATCACCGTCCCATCCTCGATGCGCACGTTGCGGAACAGGATCAGCGGCGCCGGACCGCGCGGCCCCTTCGCCGTGTCGGGGCCGCCCAGGCGGAGCAACTCTTCGGCGTTGAGGCGCCCGCTCGGGTGCTGCACGATGTTGAACACGGGCTGGCGCAGGGCGAGCTCGAACAGCACGACGCGGCCGGCCGCGAACTCGAGCGGGTTGTAGGAGAGCTCGGCGCGGGGGAGCCAGGCGACGAGCGTGGTGTCGGGGTCGAACAGCCGGACGTCGGAGAGGGTGAGTCCGGTGAGCAGCGTGCCGCCGACGTCGCCGATCTCGATCGTGCCGGTGAACACCTGCCGCAGCGCGCCCTCGGCCGCCCGCGCGACCAGGGTCCGCCCCGCGCCCGTGCCGATCAGGGCGGAGAGCGCCCCGAGGAAGACGGCCAGGAGCCCGACGACCCCCCACAGCGCGACCCCGAGCGAGCGCCGCACCATGTCAGAAGGCCTGTCCCACCGCGAACTGCCACACGAGGCGGCGCCAGAAGCCCGACGGCAGGGCCGGCCGGAACGCGACGCCCTGGATCAGCGTGAGGCTCTTGTCCGTGTTGTTCAGGAGGTAGAGGGGCCCCGGCTCCGCCGGGTAACCGTTGTAGGCGGCGTCCAGGCGCACCGGGCCGAGCGGCGTCGCGAAGCGCAGCCCCACGCCCGGCGTGACGCGCAGGCCGTTCACGGTCGTGAGTGGCTCACCACGCTCCCACACCTGGCCCGCGTCCACGAACAGCGCCACCCGCATGCGGTCGGGGAAGAGCGGGGTCGCGAACCGCACCTCCGTATTCGCCACGAAGATGGTGTTGCCCCCCGTGGGCGAGGCGGTCACGTGCAGGAACGTGCTGTCGCCGCTGCCCCTGACGTCGATGCTGTCCGTGACGTAGACGCGGGGGCCGAGCTCGTTGCGGGCGTAGCCGCGCACCGAGTTCGGTCCCCCGCCGTAGAAACGCTGGTCGGGCGGCACGAAGTGGACGCTCTGACCGGCGAGCGTGATCCGCCCCAGGACGATCGCGCCCGCCCGCACCCGCCACGCGAACACCCCGCGCCGGCCGAGCGCATAGTAGCGCGACGCCTCGAGCTCGCCGCGGTTGAACTCGTACAGGGTGTCGGAATAGACGAGGCGGGAGGCGTGCATGACGGTGACGGTCACGAGGCTCCCCCCCGACGGGTCGAGCACGTTGTTCACCTGATCCCGCACTCCCGAAATCGTCACTGCGGCGAAGCGGCGCGAGCTCTCGAGCAACGCCCGGTCCTGGGCGTCGCACACCCGGAACACGCTGCAGAACACGGCCGGCTGGGCCGTGGTGCGGCCGTAGGAGAAGCCGTAGCCCACGGTCACGGGGATATTGCGCCGCGCATTGAGGGTGACGGCGAGGTTGCCGCCCACCGCCTGGCGCGTGTACGCCTTGAACTCCGAGCGCCGCTCGGCGAACATGCCGAAGCTCGCGGCATGCTGCGGGGATAGGAAGAATGGCTGCCGCAGCGTCAGGCCGACACCGTAGTTGAGGGTGTCCGACGTCAAGTCGTCCCGGAGCGCGCGGCACACGTTGTCGCGGAGGCTCCAGTCGGTCGGCACGCCCACGCCGAGCTTCGAGAGCCGCCCCGTGAGGTCGAGCGTCCGGGCCCCGCCGAGGAAGTCGAAGGAGGTCCACCCACTCTGGACGCGGAAGCAGTCCACCGTACCGTAGCCCACGCCCAGACGAACGCGATGGCGGGGCCCTTCGCGTAGCCGCACCAGCACGCGCACGGTCGAGTCGCCCGGGTCGGGGGGGGGCGCCGTGTCGGCGAGCACCACGTTGACCGAGCGGAAGAGCCCCGTGCCGTAGAGGTCACGCTGCGTCTGATACAGCCGGTCCTGGCGGAACAGGTCGTTCCGCCTCACGGAGAGCATGCGCCGCACCGTTCCCGTATCCACTTTTTCGATGCCCGCGATCGCCACGTCCCCGACCCGCATGCGTGGCCCGGGCACGGCCTCGAGCGTCGCCACGGCGCGCAGCTCGGCGGCGTTGACGTCGAAGCTCCGCAGCACGTCGGCGTAGGGATAGCCGCGGTTCTTGAGCCGGCTGACGATCGTGTCGGCGGACGCCTGGAACAGTATCCGGTTGAAGGGCGCGCCCACCGCGAGCGGCAGGTTCTTCCTGAGAGCGTCCACGTCCAGGATGCCGTCCAGGCCGGTGATCTCGAGCCGCTCCAGCCGCACGGGGTCCCCCTCCATGATCCGGAACCGGATGAACACGTCGTTGCCGTCCCGGCGCACCAGCGTGTCGATCAGCGCGTTCATGTAGCCGCTCTGCCGGTACAACAGCAGCAGCCGCACCACGTCGCGGCGGAACTCCAGCTCGTTGAAGTACCGCTTCTCGCCGAGCAGCCCGATCCAACGGAGCCACCAGACGCTCGCGAAGAAGCTCGAGTTGGACGTGGCGATCGCCGTGCTCAGCGTGTAGTCGTCGATGGCCTTGTTGCCGTCGAAAGAAAGACCGCGCACCACTCGCTGCTCTTGCTGGGCGGCGAGCGGGAGGGGGGCCGCCGCGAGGACGGCGACGAGCACGAGGCCGACGCAGGCACGCAATTGACGGGGTCGCCCGACTCCCCTATGTTGGCTGCCACCCGCCCCACTGTCAACCTTTTCGACAGCTGATTCCATGCCGGTAGTGGTTCACCGCGTGCGCAGTCAAGTTCCATCACGAGTCGGGCCGTGCGCCACGCTGCGAGCCCTGGTCGCGGTGTCGCTCGTCGCGGGCTCGGCGCTCGCGGCGCAAGGTCGGCCCGGCGCGGCGTCGCCACGCGGCAGGCCGCTCCAAGGCTCGCTCGAGCGACGGCTGGCCCAGCTCATCGACGTGCCCCCGTTCGATCGCGCCACCTGGGGCATCTACGCCGTGGACGACCGGGGGCGAGTCCTGTATCAACGGAACGCCGACCGCCTGTTCGTGCCGGCGAGCAACACGAAACTCGTCGTGACGGCGGCGGCCCTCGCGCTGCTGCGGGCCGACTACCGCGTGCGGACGAGCCTGTATGCGAACGGCGTCGTGGCAGCCGGCGCGCTGCAAGGCGACCTCGTGTTCTACGGGCGCGGCGACCCGACGTTCTACGCGGGCTGTTACGGCGTGGACACGCTCGCGGCCGGCGTCTGCGACTCGACGTTCACTGCGCTGGACGCGATCGCCGACTCGCTGCGCAGCAAGGGGCTGCGGCGCATCACCGGGAAGCTCGTGGGCGACGGCTCCTACTTCGAGCCGAGGCTCATCCATCCCGGCTGGAACGCATTCGATCTGAACGCCTGGTACGCGGCGCCGGTCTCGGGGCTCGGGTTCCACGGCAACAGCGTGGACTTCACGATCGCGCCGGGTGACGCGGTGGACCGGCCGCCCGTGATCACGTGGTCGCCCGACCTCGGGCTGATCAGCTTCGAGAATCGCGCCCGCACCGGCCCCCCGGACTCGAACTCGACCATCGAAGACAACTTCTACCGCGCGCCCGGCACGTGGGACATATGGGCGGAGGGCCGCGTCGCGCTGGGGCGCGCGCCCTGGACCGTGAGCGTGGCGCTTCCGGATCCCAACCTCTACGCCGCGCGGGCCCTCGCCTTCGCGCTCCAGCGCAGAGGGGTCTCGATCGAGGGCGGGGCCGCGAGCACGACCGACTCGCTCGCGTACCGCACGGCGCGCGGCCAGCCGCCGCTCGCGGAATACCGCGGCCGACCGCTCGCCGACATCGTCTTCCCGATCCTCAATACCAGCCAGAACTGGTTCGCCGAGATGCTCGTCAAGATTCTGGGCCGCGAGCTCCAGGGCGCGGGCTCGTGGGAAGCCGGGCTCGACGTCGAGCGGCGCTTCCTGGTGGACTCGGTGCGGATCGACTCGACGGCGTTCGCGCTGGAGGACGGCTCGGGCCTCGCGGCGGGGAACCTCGTCACACCGCGCGCCTTCGTGCAGCTGCTCGGCTACATGCGCCGGCACCCGCAACGCGCGCCCCTGCTCGCGGCGCTGCCCCGCCCCGGACAGCCCGGCACGCTGCTCAAGCGGCTGGTGGGCACGCCCTTCGAGAGTCGCGTGCTCGCGAAGACCGGCAGCATCAACCGCGTGAACAGCCTCTCAGGCTACATCGAGCGGCCGGACGGGCGCACCGTCACCTTCAGCGTGCAGGCGAACAGCCACGACGTCTCGTATTCGCAGATGCTGGCGCAAATCGACTCGGTGATCGTGGAGATAGGGAAGACGAAATAAGGAACCGTGTTCAGTCTTCGGTCTGCCCGAATATCGCCATGTTCGAGCTGTGCCCCGGCTCGATCTTCGCCGCCGGGTTGATGAAATGCACCGCGTGGTTCACCGCGACGGCGGCCTCGGCCGCGCCGGTGGCGATGAGCTTGAGCTTCCCAGGGTAGGTAACGATGTCGCCGGCCGCGAAGATGCCGGGGATGCTCGTCTCCATGATCTGCGACACCTTGATCTCGCCCTTCTCGATGTCGAGCCCCCAGTCGGCGATCGCGCCCAACGACGAGATGAAGCCGAGCTGGGGGAGCACGCACTCGATCGCGATCGTCTCCTCGTGCTTCGTCTTGTTGTTCACGATGGTCACCTGCTCGATCGCGTCGCTCCCGTGGATCGCCTTGACCTCGCAGAAGGTGCGCAGCTCCATCTTGCCCGCTGCGACGAGCTCGCGCACGTGCGCCACGGTCGCCGCGTGAGCGCGGAAGCCGTCACGGCGGTGAATCATGAGGATGGCCTGCGCCACCCCCTGCAGGTTCACCGCCCAGTCGAACGCCGAGTCGCCGCCGCCCACGAGCAGCACGCGTCGCCCCGCGAAGACGCGGGGATCGAGCACGCGGTCGTACAACCCCTTCCCGTACCACTGATCCACGTTCTTCAGGGGCAGCTTGCGCGGCGTGAACGCCCCGATGCCCCCGGCGATGAGGACGGTGCGCGACGGATATTCGTCCCGGTCGGTGACGACGGTGAACAGCGGCGCGCCGTTCTCAGACTCGCGCCGGAGGGCCGCGACCTTCTCCCCGAGGTGCACGGGTGACTTGAACTGAAGCGCCTGCTCGGCCATGCCCTTCACCAGGTCCTTGGCGAGCACCTTGGGGAAGCCGGCGACGTCGAAGATGTACTTCTCGGGGTAGAGCGCGGTGAGCTGCCCCCCCGCTTGGTCCAGCGTATCGATGATGCGGCACGAGGCGCCCCGCATGCCGGCGTAGAAGCAGCCGAACAAGCCCGTCGGGCCGGCGCCGATTATGGTGATATCTTTGGGGTCCTGCATGGGGCGAACGTAATGGAATACCAAAGGCGTGGGGAGTGGGGAGTGGTCCCCGACGGAGCAAAGCGGAGGCCCGGCCCGCACCGGAAGGTACCACTCCCCACTCCCCACGATCTTGGGTCGGAGGCGCGGTCTTGAAGATCTACACGAAGACTGGTGATCAGGGAGAGACCGGGCTGTTCGGCGGCGGTCGCGTCCCCAAGGACCACCTGCGGGTCGCCGCGTACGGCGAGGTGGACGAGTTGAACGCCGCGCTCGGGCTGGCCCGCGCGCTCGACCCGCCGGAGTTCGCCGATCCGCTGCTCCAGAGCGTCCAGCGCGACCTGTTCACCGTCGGGGCGCAGCTCGCGACTCCGGATCCCGACAAACTCCACAAAGCGCTCTCCCGCAGCGGCGCCGCCATCGGCGATTCGGACGTTGCGGCGCTCGAGGATGTCATCGACACTCACGAATCGCGCCTCGAGCCACTCAAGAACTTCATCCTACCGGGCGGGGCTCCGAAGGCCGCCGCGTTGCACCTAGCGCGGACGGTGTGTCGCCGGGCCGAACGCGCGGTCGTCGCCCTGTCGCGGCACGAGCAGATCAGTCCCGCGATCCTCCGGTACCTGAACCGCCTCTCGGATCTCCTGTTCGTGCTGGCGCGCGCCGCGAACGCGCACGCCGGGCGTCCCGACGTCAAGTGGTGACGATCCGCGTCGCGCTCGCCGAGCAGCGCCACGCCTCCTACGACATCCTGATCGGCCGCGGGCTCCTGGCGAGGTTACCGGCGCTCGTGCGCGACGCGTGCCCCGCGGCGCGCTATGCGGTGATCACGGACTCGCACGTCGAAGCTCTCTACGGAGGGCAGATAGTCGCGGCGTTGCAAGACGCCAAGTTGCCAGTGGAGCTACTGCCGTTCCCGGCCGGAGAATGGAACAAGACCCGCGAGACCTGGGCCTCGCTCTCGGACCGGCTGCTGGCGCTCGAGTGCGGGCGGGACTGCGCGGTGATCGCGTTGGGCGGCGGCGTGGTCGGCGACGTCGCCGGATTCGTCGCGGCGACCTACCTGCGCGGCGTCCCCTACGTCCAGGTACCGACGTCGCTGCTCGCCATGATCGACTCCTCGATCGGCGGCAAGACGGGCGTAGACGTCCCCGCAGGCAAGAACCTCGTGGGCGCGTTTCACCAGCCGCGCCTCGTCATCGCCGACCTCGATGTGCTCGGCACGCTGCCGCGCGTGCAGCTCGCGGCCGGCATGGCGGAGGCAGTCAAGCACGGCGCGATCGCGGACGCGGCGTACTTCGCGTTCCTCGAGCAGGAAACCGCAGCGATCACCGCGCGGGACCCGGCCGCGCTCGAGCGCGTGGTGCGGCGCTCGGTCGAGATCAAAGCCGAGGTCGTCGCCGCGGACGAGCGGGAGGCGGGGCGCCGCGCGATCCTCAACTTCGGCCACACCGTGGGGCACGCCATCGAGGCGACGGCGAAGTTCGCGGTGCTGCACGGTGAGGCGGTGGCGATCGGGATGGCCTACGAGGCCCGGCTCGCTGCGGCGCTCGGGATCGCGGCGCCGGGCACGGCCGACCGGGTGTGCGCGCTGCTCGAGCGCTATGAGCTGCCGCTCGAGCGTCCTGCAACGGGGACAGTAGACGACCTCATCGCTGCCATGCACCACGACAAGAAGGCGCGTGCGGGGGCAGTGCGATTCGCCTTGCCGCGCGCGGTGGGCGAGATGCAGGGGAACGGGAAGACCGGGTGGACGGTCGCGGTGCCGGAGCAGGCCGTGCGGGAGGCGCTGGGAGCAACACAGTAATCACAAATCTTTCAACAACTTCCACATGGGGTGTGCAGTTCCTAGGGCGGGCCCGCGCCGCTCCGTGCACATTTCCTTTTCCACAGCGTATGTGGATAGTGGACAAACGGTGGAACAACCTGCCAGCAAAAAATTTGTGATGTTGATAAGCGTCGACATTTGCACCGTTGACAAGTCATTCCTATATTGGCGCGTTCGTTTGGGTTTGTTTCAACCTTTCAACCTTTCGCCCACGCCTGGAGCCCTAGCTATGGCAAGGTCGAACGGAGGCAAGGCGAAGGCGTTTTTCCGCGCCAATCCTTCCGGTGCCTTCGACCAGTACCTGCAAGACATTCAAAAGCTCCCCCTGATCAAAGATCCCGCGGAGGAGCGCCGGCTCGCCCGGCGCGTGCAGCGGGGTGACGAAAAAGCCGCTGAACGCCTCGTCACTGCCAACCTCCGATTCGTCATCTCCTACGTCAAGAAGTATCAAGGTCACGGTCTGGATCTCTCCGAGCTGGTCGCCATCGGCAATGAAGGACTCCTCAAAGCGGTCAAGAAGTTCGATCCGGATCAGGGCGTGAAGTTCATCTCGTACGCCGTGTGGTGGGTGCGCCAGGCCGTCCTCAAGGCTCTCGCGGAGCAGACCCGGAGCGTCCGCATCCCGCTGAATCAGAACTCCCAGCTCATCCGGATGAGCCGCACCGAGACTTACCTGTCGCAGGAGCTCGGCCGCGAGCCCACCGATGACGAGATCGCGCTCGCGCTCGAAGACACGGTTGAGAACGTGCGCACCGCGCGCCGCATGACGGCGGCCGAGCTGTCGCTCGACGCCCCCGTCGACCGTAGCGACAAGGACGCCGCCACCCTGGGCGAGCGCTTCGCCGGTCAGGAAGGCGGCGAGATCGAGGAAAAGACCGACGGCAAGCTGATGCGCGAGTTCATCGACCGCATCTTCCAGAAATATCTCACGCCGCGCGAGCGCAAGATCCTCTACCTCTACTACGGGCTCGAGGAAGGCAGCGAAGCGATGACGCTCGAGAAGATCGGGGCGCTTATGGGAGTCACGCGCGAGCGCATCCGGCAGATACGAGAGCGGGCCTTTGAAAAGCTTCGGGAATCGCCGGACGGCAGGGCGCTCAAGGGATTCTGGAGGGCAGCGTAGACGGTGAGGTAAGACGCCGAGGCGCCAAGACGCCGAGTGGCTGTGAGATGCGAGTGGTCAGGAACGGCTCTTCCTGACCACTTTTCACTCGTATCCACTCGGCGTCTTGGCATCTAGGCGTCTCCCTCGGCGTCTACGTACTATTAGTCATGGCCCGTGAGCTTCCGATTTTTCCCCTCCCGCTCGTCCTCTTCCCCGGGGCTCCCCAGCCGCTGCACATTTTCGAGGCCCGCTACCGTCAGCTGCTTGCCGACTGTCTCGCGGCCGACCGGCGCTTCGGCGTCACGTACGTCGCGCCGCCGCGCGCGCCGGACGAGGCCGCCGCGCCGATCCCGGGCGACCTCGGGTGCGTGGCGCTGATCCGCTCGACCCAAGAGCTCCCAGACGGCCGCTCCAACATCCTCGCGGTGGGCGAGCGGCGCTTCGTGCTGGTCGCGTGGTGCGCGGGCGATCGTCCCTACCGTCTGGGCCGGGTGGAGGAGTTCGACGACGAACCGAGCGAGCCGGGAGAAGCGGAGGCGCTGGCGGCCGGCGTGCGTGACGACTTCTCGCGCCTAGTGCGCGCCCTGGGCGTGCTCACCGACCGCGAGCACGAGGCCATCGAGCTGCCTGCGGACCCGCAGGAGCTCTCCTTTCAGGTCTCGGCGGCTCTGGAGCTCGCTGCCGAGGCGAAGCGGTCGCTCCAGGCGCTGCGCAGCACGACTGCGCGGCTGCGTCACCTGGGCGGGCTCCTCGAGCCGCTCGCGGCGGACGCCGAGCGGCGGGCCGCCGTGCGCCGGCGCGCCCAGCGCAACGGACGCGGCGGCCGGCACCCCAGGATCGAGCACACCGCATGACGGCGAGCCCCACGCTGGCGCGCGCGCTTGCCGACCTCGTCGGCGAGTCGCACGTCCGGACCGCCGCGGCGGAGCGGGCCACGTACGCTCGCGACGGTCTCCCCATCCACCGCCGCGTGCCCGGCATCGTGGTGCTCCCGGGGACCCGCGACGAGCTGATCGCCGTCGTGCGGCTGCTCGCGGCGCACGACGTGCCGTTCGTGCCGCGCGGGGCGGGCACCGGGCTCTCGGGCGGCGCGCTCGCGGACGAGCGGGCGGTGCTCGTCGTGCTGACACGGCTGGCCCGCATCCTCCTGATCGACCCGGTGAATCGCGTGGCCGTGGTCGAACCGGGTGTGGTGAACGCAAGGCTATCGGCCGCCGCCGCCCCCCACGGCCTGCGCTATGCTCCCGACCCCTCGAGCCAGAGCGCGTGCACGCTCGGCGGCAACGTCGCCGAGAACTCGGGCGGCCCCCATTGCCTGAAGTACGGCGTCACCGCGAACCACGTGCTGGCGCTCGAGGTGCTGCTCGCCACGGGCGCCGTGGTGGAGCTCGGCAGCCCGGGCGGGGAGCCCTGGGGACCCGACCTGGTGGGGGTGTTCGTCGGCTCGGAAGGGAACTTCGGGATCGCGACGCGCATCACGGTGCGGCTCCAGCCCGTGCCGCGGGCGGTCCTCACGCTACTCGCCGACTTCGACTCGGTCCGCACCGCGGGCGAGGCCGTGTCCGCGGTGATCGCGAGCGGCATCGTGCCGGCGGCGCTCGAGATGATGGACCAGTCGTGCATCCGGGCGGTGGAGGACTCGGTGTACGCGGCGGGATACCCGCGCGACGCGGCGGCCGTGCTCCTGGTCGAGCTGGACGGCAGCGCGGAGGGCGCCGTCCGCGAAGACGCCGGCAGCGTCGAGCAGCTGCTCCGCTCACACGGGGCGCGCGGCGTCCGCTCCGCCGCCGACCCGCGGGAGCGCGAGCGCCTGTGGCAGGGCCGCAAAAAGGCGTTCGGCGCCTTGGGCCGCCTCGACCGCGATCTCCTGGTGCAAGACGCCGTGGTGCCGCGCTCCGCGCTTCCCGACGTGCTCGAGACCATCGCCCGCATCGCCGCCACCCATCAGCTGGTCGTGAGCAACGTGTTCCACGCGGGGGACGGCAACCTGCATCCCAACATCTCATTCGACGGCCGGGTCCCCGGCCTGCGCGCGCGCGTGGAGGCGGCGAGCGGGGAGATCATGGAAGCCTGCATCGCGGCCGGTGGCACGATCACCGGCGAGCACGGGATCGGCCTCGACAAGCTGCGCTACATGCCGCTCATCTTCGATGCCGACTCCCTCGCCGCGATGCGCGCCCTGCGGCGCGTGTTCGACCCCGAGGAGCGGGTCAACCCGGGGAAGGTGGTGCCGGTGCACGCGTGCCGCGAATGGGTGGGGGCGAGCCCGCGTCGCCCTTCCCTGGCTGGAGTTCCGTGAGCCTCCTCGACCGCGTCCGCGCGCTGCTCGGCAGCGACGCCCTGCTCGAGAGCGCCGGCCCGGACGGCGTGCCGCGCGTCGCGCCCGATTCCCCGGACGCCGTGG
>Ga0209160_1001166_pt1 | contig 21995 bp, 18 predicted proteins | sample GraSoiAngelo_153_FD_186167 | JGI IMG/M metagenome (GOLD analysis project Ga0209160, IMG submission 186167) | Grasslands soil microbial communities from the Angelo Coastal Reserve, California, USA - 14_1009_12_40cm (SPAdes) (version 2) | ecosystem: Environmental > Terrestrial > Soil > Grasslands ... | reverse complement strand
CTGGCTCGATGCTCTGGCAGAACGTGCCTTGGCAGCTGGCGGCGATCCATTCCGGCGACTGGCTTATAAAGCTGCTCTTGATACCCGTCGGCCTGGCACTCTGGCCGAAGCGAACCCGCACGCGTAGTGTGTCTGAAATTTAGGATCTCGTGCCGGTAAGTGTTGAAACATCCCCATTACACTCACAACCAGAAGACAGGGCTGAACTCAGCACGTTTCCAGCTATTCCGGTTTCATACCCATCTTTTTGATCATATCTTTCTGTTCTGCCGTCCATGTGCCGGACATGTCTCCGTGCTGCACGAGCAATTTCTTTTGTGCATACATGTCTTTTGTGGTGTGGAATTCTTTTACATTGGCCTGATGCCCTGAGAGGTCCCACTCGCCGACGCCTTTGTCGTGGTACTTGAAGACAACGTTGTCGACGTAAGTGATCTTGTTACCCCAAAGATCCATGGCAGGAACTACGTTCAGCGGCTTTCCGTCGCTGTCCCGCTTCATCACGCCCTTTTCCTCGAGAATGTCAGGGATGGTCAGCGTATAGGTGTTCTTGTCGGGCGATTCCTTGAAATCGATAGACACGACTTTGCTTCCGACGATGTGTGGCGGGTTCCAGCCGAACATGAACGACAGCATCTCAGTGAATGCTTCGCGTTGAGCGGGCGTTGTACCTTTGTCGAAGTAGGCCGTGCCTTGCACTTTGCTGGCGTCGGGGTCAATCAGGTCTCCGATCAATACAGCCTTGAAGCCGCTCATGTCTACTTTCCCGTAGTGGCCGTTCTTGATGTAGGTAAAATCAGCCGCGTCGCAGCTTCCATGATCTGGATGACCATTGGACCGGCACGGGCATGCATAGGCGGTACACTGGCATTCGGTCATGCTGATCCCTTGCACGTCGAAATCGGGAATATTTTTAGGTGCGCTCTTGGCCTCGCCAGCATTCGCAAAGCCGGAAAGGGCAAACGCAAACACAAGAAGACAGGCAATGCGTAAAGTCTTCATAATCTCCTCCTTGCACGAACTCCATTTCGAGCGTTGTAACTGTACGGCTGCCACGGCTTGCGGTCAAGCACGTGAAGCATACCCTGCATCTCACTGAATCCTGGGAAGCGCATCAGGTTTCGGGGTTGGGTTGTATCATAGCCTCAATTATGCTGTGGGAGTGCCCACCACCTCCATGACGGCGACGGAGAGCAGTAAAGAACCGCGCTGGCTTGCTCTTATAGCAATGCTGGCCACCGGACTGGTTTACGGAGCGCTGCCCAGCAACCTTTCCGTTGGCCCACGTTGGCTCCTGCTCGCGGTCATCGCCGCCGTGGTTGTCCCTGCACTTATCTCGCATCGGGTCGGCCATCACACGGCCGACAAGATGCTCGGGTACCTAGCTAGTGGGATTTTAACGACAGCGATGATCTGGTCTCTGGCATTGCTCATAGCGGCCCTTCCCAAACACGAGGTAGATCCGAAGATTCTGCTCCGGTCTGCGGTTGCGCTGTGGGTCACAAATATCCTCGTGTTTGCGCTGTGGTACTGGCGACTCGACGCCGGCGGCCCGCATGAGCGCGAGAAAGTTTCTGGACATCAAGACGGGGCGTTTCTCTTTCCGCAGATGAACATGGGGGCTGGGTCCGACCTTGAATGGTCGCCCAATTTTGTGGATTACTTGTTCTTGGCCTTCAATACCAGCACAGCGTTGTCGCCCGCGGATACCCAAGTACTCTCCCGCTGGGCAAAGATTATGATGATGACACAGGCGACCATTTCACTCGCGGTGATTGCATTACTGGCAGCGAGAGCCGTCAACATTCTTTAACACTATAAAGCATCGAGCCAAAGCCGCAGTGCCCCGTTTTCGTCCCTTCTTTAAAGCACTCATGTTCCGAGGCTGTCACTCGGGCGGAAGTTCATGGTTCTCGTTGCTATCGGACACGGCTTCTGATCGCAATTGCCCGCCAAGAATTCTTGTCACCGAATTCAGATCCCTGGCGAGTGCCTGCCGCCAACGTTCCACGGAATCCTGTGCCAGTGCTTCCATGGTCTGCCCGAAAGAGAGCAGACTGTCGGCGACCCGGGTCCTCACTAACTCGGATACCGAAGCTTCGATTTGTTTCTGGGCACTCTTTAGTCGTCCACACGCCTCGTCAAGTTGATGTCCGAGTTCCTTCGCGTTGCGTGTGCCCAGCTCTTTGAGAACCACGTCCACAGCGCTCTGCAGTTGGGTGCGTGCACCGGATATTATGTCGCTGCCCATCCGCACCAGGCGGTTGTCCAGATCCGATTCAAGTTGGCGTGCGGATTCGTCCAGTTCCGCGATGCGGCCGCCAAGATCGGCGGTTTGCGCCTGCAGCCGTGACGATTCTGATGCAATTGCTGCCTGGACTTCCTGCATTTCTCGGCGCTGTGCGTCGTGTTCCTCACCCAGGCGCTGCTGCAGAACTCGCAAAAACTCCTCGCTCCGCCGCTCAAGACGGATTCCCGCTTCCAACGCTTGCTGCTGAAATCGCTCCGCTCCAGAATGGACATGCTGTTGCGCCGTAGCGGCGATCTCCTCTGAAAGAACCTGCGCCCGCTGCTCAACCGCTTGCAGCTCTTGCGCCGCTTGCTCCCGGAATTCATTCTGTGCTTCACGTATCTTCTTTCCGATCGCCTCTTTCACCGCCTCAAACACTTGCTCGGACTGCTGTTGTGTTTGTTGCAAAGCTTTTGTCCCTATGTCCTGCCGCAGGCGCGTCCACAACTTCTCTTCGACCTCGGGAGGAATATGCGAAAGCGATATCTCAAATTGACTGCGTTTTGGCTCTCCTCGTGTCAGCTTTTGCTTGAGCTCCGTCACTTCTGCCTGCAATGAGTGAATACTCTCCGCAACTATGGCCCTCACATCGCCGTCCGTGAGTTGGTTTTGGATCTCTTCTGGTACGATTTTCACCGAAGGCACCAGATTCTGGGCTCGGAGGCTTTCCTCTGTGTTCCTGGTTGGCAGTTTTCGGGAGAGCCTCTGCTCGGCCGGGGCAGGCATTTCCGGCAACGGCACCCAATCTTGCGGACAAGGTTTTAATCCCCAGAAGTTTTCCGGACGGTCCAGCCGCGCCGCCACCTTCCAGCCCTGTTGACCAGCTCCGATCGGCTGGCAGTCCACAACATGAGCCGTTGCCTCGCGGCCTTCTTTTCGCAGAAAGCGCACGGGAACGCCGGCGTCTAGCCTTGTGGACGAACGAATCGCGCAACCGTGAGCGCTGACAACCAACGTCTCGCACATTTCGGAAAACGGAGCGGCCGGTTCCAGGCTGGTGACAAGTATTGGGACGGCGACTGGCAATCTCGAGCTACGCCGTGAAGGGTCGACGGCATTTGCGGTGTGCATAGGTATCCCTCGTCCGAAGAGCGCGCGCCGGTCGGTCCGCGAACGGGCTCGACCTTGCACCCCTACGTTAACGCAACCATCGTTAATAACGTGTGACCCAGTAGTTCTTGCTGGGGCGTTCGATTGGGCAGTGGTGTTACCCTCCCTCGGTAACTGGGTAATGAGACCAGGGACTGGCCATCATCCTGCGGCGCATGAACTAGAAAGTCAGGTGATCTAAAAGCTTTTGAAGTAAGGTGGGACTACATTGGCTTCATCGCACCAAAACAAATGACAGGTCCTTTCCTAAAACGGCTCCTCGAAATGTGCTGCCGGCATCGGTTCTCCTGGCCGCATACTGGGATGCATGGCCAGGATTACCAGGTATGCCTAATCTGTGGAGTTATCTACGAATATGATTGCTCAACGATGCGTCGGACCGGCCGCGTAGTAGCGCCAGACGCCGCGCGATACTTGCCCGAGAAGCAAACCTGCAAATGAAAAAAGACCGCGGGTTAGCGGGCTTGATGAGTGTGGCTCGGTGCCACGGCACCGCTCCTTTCCTGAAATGCTGATTTGGTCCAGATATTCCACCCAACGACACAAAGTGAGTTTAAAACAACCGAATGGGGCCATGCCTATTTCCTGTCGATCCTGAATCCGTGCCGAGCGAAAGTGGGTACCTGGGAGAACACCTAAGAAGAAAAGCGCAGCCGGGAGGACTCCGATCGAGCGAATTTTTCGGCATGTCACCGGCCGCAGGATGACGCTCGCGGAGCGAAGATGTTTTTTTCACAAACCAAAGCGCGCTGCTCGTCCCGTCCCAATTTAGTCAGGGCCGGTGCACACGCACAAAAGCCAACCCCGTAGCCGTTTCCGCATCCAAAGATCGCTGGACCGCTATCGCAAGTTTGCGCGCCTTCGATTTTCCGAATCTGACTTGCGATAGTGGCTCAGTCCATGTCGCAGGCTAGACGCGTAGCCTTCGGGTTAGACACCCTGGTCGTTGTTGTGTAAGTTTTTTCGGCGAAGTCAGGTTTGGGTGGGCTTTCGCGCGGCGATGGCCAGCGGCTTCGGAAATCGCAAATTCAATGCGGCACCAGCTTCGGATCAGCTTTTTTGCGGCCGGACCAGCGTCGGTTTTCAGGACGAAGGCTTAATCTTTTAGCGGTACCATGGGCCTCTCGCCCTGGCAGAACGTCGCCACTCGTTTCAACCCCCCTTGTGCCCCACCCACGAACATTACCGGCCCATAGCAATACACTGCATGTCCAGACGCGGTGAAATACCAACGGCCGCCCTTCCGGATACGCTGAGAAATATGTTCAGTGGGAACGCGCGGCGGCTGCGCCAGCTTGGGAACGGGTAAACAAAGCAGCAAGGCCAGGGTCAGAGCCTTCATTGCGCTTCTTTCGCAGAGCTAAATTTAAATAGTATTCAGAGCCCTGCGCACGTCCATCGTGTCGGAAGTCGGCTTAGGCGGCTTCTGAGGCGCAGATTTCTGCATTCTTCCCGTACTACGATTGCTGCCGCCGCTCTGTCCTGGGGCTAACGGCGGCACAGCCGCTTGTGCCTGGGCGCGAGCCTGTGCCTGATTCTTTTCCCGATTGATTCTGATTTTCAGGGCAGTAAGCTCCGTGTTATCGCCAAACATCTGCCGGATGAGCGTCTTTTGCGCTTGAATCGTGTTGTTTTGCTCCACCACCAGCCACGCCAGCAGCCCATAGGAGATTAGAAACACAATCGTAAGCATCGGAACCATACTGTGCTTCTTATTGGAAGAAACCTTCGCGTCGCCTAACAGCGTGGTCAAGGTGGGCCCCCGAGAGTTGCCCCGTAGCAGCAGGCACAAGCCGGAATTGCAGCTTAGGAACCAACGAAAGCGGTTCTTCTAACCCATTGGAAAGATTTGACTTAGAATAGTTCCCCCGAAAACAATGCGGGCCGTTAAATGCAAGTGAATGCACATAATGAGTAACCAGTTGTGTTACTGGCGTTACATTTAGGTGCTTGACTTGCTCGCCTTCATGGAATCGGGGGGCGGCGGGGCGGAAAGAACGGGTCACTTTCCACTGAGCAGCAGCTTGGCAATAGTTGCGAGCTGCATATTGGATGTCCCCTCGTAAATTTTGCCAATCTTTGAATCACGCCAGTACTTCTCAACTGGATAGTCCTTGGTAAAGCCGTATCCGCCATAGATCTCGATGGCGAGTGATGTCACACGCTCCGCTACCTGAGAGCAGAAAAGCTTGGCCATGGCGGCTTCCTTCACGAAATTCATGCCGGCATCTTTCATGCGAGCGGCATTGTAGACCATTAGCCGGGCTGCCTCGATTTCGGTCGCCATCTGTGCCAGTTGAAATTGGATGCCTTGGAACTCCGCGATGGTTTTGCCAAATTGCTTCCGTTCCTGCGCGTATTTTGCAGCATATTCCCAGGCGCCCCTGGCGACGCCAGCCATTTGTGCACCGATCCCGATGCGACCCTCGTTGAGGGTCTCGATCGCGATTTTGTAGCCTTTGCCTGCATCGCCTAACACATTGGATTTAAGCACACGGCAATCCTCGAGAATCAGTTCACAGGTGGACGAGGCCCGGATCCCCAGCTTGTCTTCCTTCTTACCGACGGTGAAGCCGCGACAATCCTTCTCAATTATGAAGGCCGTGATGCCCTTGTAGCTGGCCCCGGGATCGATGGTCGCGAACAGAATGAACAAACCGGCTTCCTTGGCGTTGGTGATCCAAAGCTTGCGTCCATTAAGTACATAATCCTGGCCTTTGAGTTCCGCCTTTGTTTGCAGCGCGAAAGCATCAGAACCCGAGCCGGCTTCGCTCAATGCATACGCGCCAACCATCTCGGTAGCCATCTTGGGCAGATAATATTTCTTCTGTTCTTCCGTTCCCCAGCGGAGCAGCGCGTTATTGACCAGGGTATTTTGTACGTCGACAATTACGCCGGCAGATGCGTCGACTCGCGAAAATTCCTCGACCGCCAGAATTGCGTCGAAAAACTTGCCCCCACCGCCACCGAACTTCTCGGGGATTTCGATACCCATTAATCCGAGTTGAAAGAACTCCTGGATGAGCTGTTTATTGAAAACCCCCTGCTCATCCATTTCCTTGACCCGCGGACGAATCTTTTCTTCGGCGAACTGCCGGATGTTGTCGCGGAACAGAATTTCGTCTTCACTAAAGCTGGTGAGCGGCGGCGGGCTGGGTACAGTCTGCAAGGTAGTGTCAGGCATAGGGATACCTTCAGGAGAACGCCAAACTAACGATTCTAGCACCATGATAGATGATGGAACTGACTGTGCTTAAGGTTCGCCCTGCTCATGCAGTGCGGCATTGACATCGGAGTGAAGTCAGCCTAGATTTTCACCTTATTTCAGACATCGGTATACCGGTTGAGCTACTTAAGGAGGTCACATGCCCATCCTGGTTGCGGGTTCCACCGGTTTCGTAGGTGGAGAGATTGTTCGCGGGCTTCAGCAACATAACCAGAAAGTGCGTGCCTTGGTACGGGGAGGTGCCTCCAACCCCAAAGCCCAAGGGCTACGGGAGATTGGGACTGAAATTGTGGATGGTGATCTCACCCGCCCTGAGACTCTCAACAAGGCTTGTCAAGGCGCGGAGATCGTTATCACTACCGTGACCTCGATGCCTGCAGCAACAAACGACGGTCTGAGACGAGTAGATCGCGATGGTACTTTGGCGTTGATTGCCGCCGCCGAACGCGCTGGAGCAAAGAAGTTCATCTACACGTCGTATTCGGGAAATCTGCGCATAGACTCACCACTCGAAACCGCTAAACGGGACTGCGAAAATGAGCTGGTGAAAAGTCGCATGCAGGCGGTGATTCTGCGCCCGACTTACTTCATGGAGTCGTGGCTGAGCCCCGCGTTGGGATTTGATCCCATCAACGGTGCCGTTCGTATTTACGGCTCCGGCGACGCGAAAGTCAGCTACATCTCAGGATTCAATGTTGCGGATGCCGCCGTGGCCGCTGCGATACACGAACTGACAGACAAGGACACCATCCTGGAAATGGGTGGACCGGAAACACTGTCACAATTGGACGTGGTCCACATTTTCGAGCAGGCGGTTAATCAGAAAATCCGGTTGGATTTTGTGCCGGTGGAGGCGCTGCAGCAACAGCACCGGTCTTCTGATCCTCTGCAAAAAACTTTCGCGGCACTTACTTTGGGTTACGCCCGAGGGGATATCGTTAAGGGCGCACAAGCAACCGCGCAGAAATACGCGGTTAAGTTACGTTCGGTGGAACAGTATGCATCCGGTTTCCGGATGCGCCAGGCAGGCAATGTTGCCTGAAGTACGACAATCCAAAGGTGCCCGGTGACGTGATTTAAGGGTCAATCGCGACGGGAGGAATGAACCAACTTCAGTCCATCCGCCTGAAGAATCCGCTGGATCTGATTGCGGGCGTGGATGGCCCAGGGCCCGCTGGAATCTAACTTCACATAGGCTCGCCAGTGTTTGAGTGCGTGACGCGGTTCTTTGATCTTCTCGTAAGCCAGCGCCAGGTTGTAATGCGCATCTGCGTAAGTAGGAGCAAGCTGCAGTGCCGTTTTATAGGTCTGAATAGCCTCGGTCACGCGACCAGTTTCGTCCAACACATTGCCCAGATCGAAGTAAGCCAGAGAATAACGGGAATCAATTTGTATGGCGCATCGGTAATGTTTCTCGGCCTGCCCATAGTCCTGGCGGTTGTAGTACAGCGTGCCGAGATTGATGTGTGCCGCGGCATGGTCGGGCTCCATCTCCAATACTTTTTGATAAGTATCGATGGCCTCAAGCTGCGCCCCCGGATCTTCTTCCAATGTGATGCCGCGCGCAAACAACTCCGCCGCGCTGGTTGAGACCAACTCAGGTTTATGTGACGGAGTGCTTGTGGGGCTCGTGATAACCCTCTCCTTGGGAGAGAAATCAAACATGAACTGTCCCGCAATCGGCTCCACCAGCTTACCGTTATGACGGAAGGCGACGCGATGATGTCCCGCAGTGTAGGCGCCGGCCTCGAGCAATGGATTCTCCATGCCCGCGACCTGCTTCAGCATTGCGTCGAGCGACTGGCGGATTACAGCGGGCCGCACTTTTCGCGCGCAAAGGTCGCGAACCTTTTTTATTTGGAGAAGGTCAAAAAAGGAATAGCTTTCGGCGGCGGCTACCAGTCCGGCTTTTTCCCAACTCGCCAACTGACGCGCCGTGACCCGAAGGATACGCAATAAATCTGCTCGAGTATATCGGTACACGGTTGTTCGGGATCGTTCACGTTCATTATCAGGAAGTTAATGCCTTAAACGCAAGCAGAAATTGGTGTGGAAATCGCGGGAGATAACAGGAAAAACCGGGTCGGGATAAGTTCTCACCTGTACCGATCGTAGTTTCGATAATTACTCCGCCACAAAAGCAACGTCGACGGGCGACGGTATTTCGACGACCTGACCGGTTCGAGTTAGGTTTCCGGTGACGAGGTTGATACGAAAGATCACGATGTCATCGGAGGCCTGATTTGCCGCGAGCAAGTACTTTCCGGTTGGATCGATCGCAAAATTGCGCGGCGTCTTGCCGCCCGTCGCAACATGGCCTGTGGGCGTGAGGGTGCCTTTGACAGAGTCGATCGAAAAGATTGCGATGCTATCGTGCCCGCGGTTCGAGGCATATAAGAATTTGCCGGACGGATGTACCGCGAGTTCGGCCGTGTCGTTTTGCCCGGTAAAGTCCTTCGGCAGAGTCGAGAGCTGTTGCAGCGTTTTTAGTGTCGCTGTCGACGGGTCGTAAGAAAACACCACAACTGTGGATTGCATTTCGTTCAGGACGTACACGAACTTGCCATTGGGATGAAAGGCCGCATGACGTGGGCCGGAGCCAGGACTCACCTTCACGAAAGGTGGATCATTCGGCACAAGCGATCCCTTAGCGGCATCAAAGCGATAAAGCACCAATTCGTCCAACCCGAGGTCGGACACGGCCGCAAGCCGATTATCAGGAGAGGTTTGGATCCAGTGGGCATGTGGCCCTTCTTGCCGCTCCTTATTCGCTCCGGAACCCTGATGCTGCACAAACGCGGAAGCCTCGCCCAGCCTGCCGTCCTTAAGCACCGGGAAGACTGCGACGCTGCCCCCACTATAATTTGCCACCAGGACATGTTTCCCCGTCTTGTCTAGCGAGACGTAGCAGGGGTCGGCGCCGCCAGAAGCGACCTGATTGAGGAGGGTCAGCCTGCCGCTCTTGTGATCGATGGCGAAAGCGCTCACCGCGCCACTTTTCTTGCCATCGTAATTTCCAACCTCATTTACCGCGTAGAGATATTTGCCACTGGGATGGGCAGCGACAAAGGACGGATCAGTCGATTCCGCCGCGAGTCCGACGGAGGTCAGTTGGCCTGTCGCCGCATCGAAGCGGTATACATAAATGCCTTTGCTGGCCTTCTTGGTCGTGTAGGTGCCGACGTACGCCAGATATTGGCTCTTCTTCGCTGTAGCCTTATGTGGGTTTTGCGCCGCAGAAACGATGAACAGCGGTGCCGAGAGTGCCAATAGGATCGCAAATGCGCGTCGTGTGATTTTCATTGGGCTAGAATTCTAGCGCATTACAACAGATCGAGGCGTGACGCGCACCAGAGGGCTCGAGACTCATGATGAACTGCCGTGGAAAAATTCCATGATCGGATCGGTTGACATCGGCGGAACGAAGATCGCAGTTGGCCTGGTTGACGACGACGGACAGTTATTGTCCAAAATGGAATCTTCGACCGAAGCCGATCGCGGCTATCCGCGTGCGTTGGATCGCATTGCTTCCATGCTGCGCGAGACGGCACGAAATGCCGGCACGGCAATCTCCGGCATTGGGATTGGCTCTACCGGTCCCCTATACCCGTTTAGCGGAGAATTTGGCGATGTCGATTTTCTGCACGGTTGGCAAGGCCAGAACCTCGTGCAAGATCTGCAGCGGATTTTTAATGTGCAGGTGGCGATAGAAAACGATGGCGACGCAGCCGCGCTTGGGGAAGCCGCTTGGGGCGCCGGAAAGGGTAAGTCGCGGTTAATTTATATAACCGTTGGCACCGGCATCGGCGGCGGCATTATCCTCGACGGGCGGCTTTATCGGGGAGTGGATCAGGCCCATCCGGAAGTTGGTCACCATATCGTCGACCCCTCCGGGCCGCTTTGCACTTGCGGCTTCCGGGGTTGCTGGGAATCGCTCGCTGCTGGCCCGGCTATGCTCGCCTGGGCGGAAAGTAAAGCGTCGCTGGATTATCCGCACCGCAGAGATCTCACCGCCAAACGAATCTTCCAGCTTGCGCGCGAAGGTGATGAGCTGGCCTTATCGGCCGTAAAGCGGGAAACCTATTACCTGGCTCTGGGTATCGTCAACCTAATAAATCTTTTTACTCCGGACATGATTGTGTTAGGCGGCAGCATAATGAAAAGTTCCGACCTCCTTCTCGGTGGTGTTCGCGAGATTATTCGCCAAGGATGCCGATTTGTGCCATTTGAAAAGACCGAACTCAAGCTGGCCTCGCTTGGGCAAGACGCCAACCTCATCGGCGCGGCAAGAGTCTGGCACCATCGCTTTAAGCCAGGAGCCGAACCGGTTGCGTGATCCGTATGCCTAGAAACCGGTACATGGTCTTTGTAGTTTTTCTCACGTTTTTCGTAATGTCTTTATTAACCAACATCCTTGGGCCAATTGTGCCGGACATTATCAGCAGTTTCCACTTAAGCCTGACCGCTGCTGGATTTTTGGCCTTCGCTTTCTTTATCGCTTATGGAGTTATGTCCATCCCTGCCGGCTTTCTGGTTGAACGTTTCACCGAAAAGCCTGTGATGATCCTGGCCTTCTTAGCCGGAACTCTGGGATCTCTCAGCTTCGCTCTCCTTCCTGAGTATCGCGTGGCGGTTGCTTCGTTATTTGTCATAGGCGCCGGGATGGCCACGCTACAAGTAGCAATAAACCCGTTACTGCGTGTTTCGGGTGGTGAGGAACACTACGCTTTTAACTCAGCGTTAGCGCAGTTGGTTTTCGGCAGCGCATCGTTTATTAGTCCCCGAATCTATTCCTACCTGGTCTTAAATCTTAAGAATTCATCGTCAAGCCGAAATGTCTTTTTACGAGTGTTGCGAAGGCTGACTCCCACCGGCCGTGGGTATCCATGTACTGGACTTTCGCGTTCTTTACCTTGCTGATGATAGCGGTCTTGCTGTTGTCAAGGTTTCCCCAGGTCCAGCACACCACCGAGGAACGCGCTGGTTCGCTGGAAATGTACCGCGCTCTAGCCCGCAAACGCGTTGTTTGGATGTACTTCTTTGCCATGTTTGCCTATGTTGGTTGCGAGCAGGGAACAGCCGACTGGATTTCACAATTCCTCAGCCAATATCACGGTTTCGATCCCCATACCACAGGCGCCACCGCAGTTTCCTGGTTCTGGGGATTGCTCACCGCCGGTTGTTTCTTAGGGTTGCTGCTGCTAAAAATATTCGACAGCCGTAAAGTACTAATCGGCGCGTCATTCGGAGCTCTGTTCTGTTTGTCGGCCGCCCTGTTTGGTCCAGCAAGCGTTTCGGTGATTGCCTTTCCCGCTATCGGGCTATTTGCCTCAGTAATGTGGCCGATCGTGATTTCTCTAGCTCTGAATTCCGTAGCGGAGCACCACGGTTCCTTTTCTGGAATCTTGAGCACCGCAATCATAGGTGGCGCCCTCGTGCCCGTGATTATTGGGCGGGTAGGGGACCGTATCGGACTGCGAGGTGGCTTGGCGTGTCTGTATCTGACCTTCGGATGTATCCTGACCATCGGCTTCTGGGCGAAACCATTAATCAACAACGCTACGCTTAACTTGAAGAAGGCATCGGCTGAGGCCGCGACTTGAGGTGCAATGCGGTTACAAAGCGAGATGGTAAGCTAATGTAACCTGCCGAAACGTCTTAGCGCATGGTCACGTTCCTCTCTATCATCGCCATCGGGTTTTTTCTCGGAATGCGCCACGCTACCGATCCGGACCATGTAATTGCCGTCACGACTATCGTCAGTCAGCAGCGAAGCACAAAGCGGGCAGCGGTAATCGGCGCCTTGTGGGGATTGGGTCACACCGTCACTATTTTTGCCGTCGGCACCGCAATCATTCTGTTCAAGCTGGTAATTCCGGTTCGGCTCGGATTAAGCATGGAGCTTTGCGTCGGCTTGATGTTGATCGCACTTGGTGTCTGGAACCTGGTGGGTTTCGTGCGATCCATCCCAGAACAAGCCATAACTACGGAGGGAGAACAGCAACTGATTCACTCCCACCCTCATAGCCATGGCGATTACATCCACACTCATCGCCACTCACACGGACCGGAGATGCACTCCCATTCGCCCGAGCAGACTCGACTAGCCGTACTCGATCGTAGCCTAGGGACGATTGGCGGCTATCAGCTCCTGCGGCCTCTAGTTGTGGGCATCGTCCATGGTCTGGCCGGCTCGGCCGCCGTGGCGCTTCTGATTCTGGCGACAATCCGAAACTCCAGTTGGGCAATCGCCTACCTTCTGGTGTTTGGCCTCGGGACAATTGCCGGCATGATGCTTATCACCATGAGCATAGCTTCCACGTTTCGCTTAGTTGGACATCGCTTCCATCGTTTCAGCCATCGCCTTGCCGCAGCGTCCGGCCTGGTTAGCCTGGCTTTCGGGTTATTCCTGGCCTACCGGATCGCGGTTGTCCAGGGACTCTTCAGCATGCATCCACATTGGACACCCCACTAAATTCAAGACTCTGCATTCTGCGTCAAGCAGAAGGAGAAACAGCTCCACGAGCCTGTAGCTGACGGCGGCAGCCCGATCGAGCGTCAAGGAGCGGTTGCGACAGCCATTGAACCCTTAAAATTGCAAGTATTTTCAGTAACTTAACTTTGTTACTTAGGTGGTTCTATGGTCTTTGGATAGATTGCCGGGTCACCCCGCCCGTCCTATAATCGTCACACTCTGGTAAGCGAATCTCCGTCAGGTTCCGGGTAGGCAGTCGCAGGGGTGTTCTTATGCCCAGCGGCGGAGGCTGACACCCGGTTTATGCGAAAGCGCCTGCAACTCGCCCTGATGGCAAGTACCGTAATCGCGACCTTCCTTTCTCTCACCACGCCATACCTGCAGGCAGAACCCGGCGACAGCCGCAACGCTGTTGGAATGATCGCCACTACTGACGAAAACGGACGCAGAATCTATGTGAACGAAGCTGCTCCCGTTGCCGCTCGACATCCTGAAGTGGCATCAGCTTCTAGTGCAGGGAGCCCCCGACGTCCGCTGGTTTACTGGAGCGCGGCCCAGCGCCGCTGGAAACCAGTACCGCCGGCGAATGGGGCCACCATGCGGGCGGCGCGTTCCGCAGCGGCCGAGGTGAACCAGTACATTGGCCATGAGGCGAATCCGGAGATAACCGGATCAGGAACAAATTTCGTCCGTGGCCAGGCGTTCAACCAGCAGGATGTAGATGCTGCTATCGTTCAGGCAGCCGCCCGGCACAACGTGGATCCGAACCTGGTGCGTTCTGTGATCAAGGTTGAATCCAACTTCAACCCTAACGCTGTTTCCCGTAAGGGAGCCATGGGATTGATGCAGCTCATGCCATCGACGGCCCGGCAACTGAACGTACGTAACCCCTTTGACCCACAGCAAAACGTAGATGCCGGCGTTCGCCACCTCAAGCAACTACTTGAAAATTACGGCGGCGACGTGAAGTTGAGTCTGGCAGCTTATAACGCGGGCGCAGGCGCAGTGGCGCGCAGCGCCGGGGTGCCGAGATTCGCCGAAACGCAGAATTATGTTCGGCGAATTACGAACCTGTACTACGGAGGATCTGCTCCGGGCAGCTATATTCTCGGCAATCCGGTACACGATCCGTTGCGGGTTCACCGGGATGCGAGGGGCGTTTTGTACATCAGCAACACCGATTGATGGTTGACTCTCTCAGGAACAAAGCGGTTGGACGTGTGGTTGAGCAATAAAGCCGAACCAGGTAGTCGAACCAGGAAGTTGACCGAGGTAATCGAACCCAGGCGATTTACGGTCCGCAAAATTGAAGAATTCAGGTCGAATTGAACGCGCATTGCGTTTCAGTGCCATTCTGTTGGCGCTGTTTTTCCCAGCTTTTCCTGTCCAGGCACGTGCCCTTAACGGCGAAACCTGGGCCCGCGAGAAGTTTTCAGCAGCGCAGCGCATGCGCGAAGCACTGAATGGCCGTCCGGCCGCCGATCGCGACCGGCAGGACTACCAGCGCGTGATTGATTCCTACCGCCGTGTTTACCGGGGCGCGCCCACATCTACCAAGGCGGACCCGAGCGCGGCGGCAGTAGCCGAGTTGCTGGTGGAAATGGGGCGGCGCTTCGACGACGACACGGTTCTCCGCTCTGCCATTCAGCAGTACGAATTTCTACGCCGCGAATATCCCGGCAGCAAGTCTCGCTTTGACGCTCTGTTTACTGTCGGCGAAATTTACAAAGATGATCTGGACGATCCGGCGCAGGCGCGCGCGGCCTTTCAAGAGTTTGTTCGCCGCTATCCGCGCCACCACCTGGTTGACGATGCGAAGCAGACGCTAAACGATATATCCCAGGAAATAGCCGAAAAAGAAGAAGCTGCGAAGAAACAGAACGCTAAAGCTAATAAATCGTCCCGCCACGAGGGCGATGGTGATGACAGCGAACGCACGGGAGGCGCGCGGAAGCCCGGCAAATTAGCCCGCGTAACCGGCATCCAGCACTGGACTACCCCCGATTACACACGCGTGGCTATTGGTCTGGAGCAGGAGGTCAAGTTCGGAGCTCAGCGTATTGAGCATCCCGATCGAATTTTCTTTGACCTGTATGACACCAAATTAGCTTCCAGCCTGCTTGGCAAGACACAAGACATAGATGACGGGCTTCTCAGGAAAATTCGGGTGGCCCAGTTCCAGCCTGGCCGTACACGCATTGTGCTAGAAGTGGACGACCTCGCGAATTACAACGCGTTTTTTTGGTCCAATCCCTACCGGCTGATCATTGATATTCAAGGCAAGGATCTTCAGAGCAAAGCAAGTCGTTCGAAGAGCCCCGCCAGAGCGCCAGTTGAGAGCGACGTGGGCAGACTGGCCGAAATCCGTGATAGCGACAAATATGGGAAAAGCAATCTTGGGATCGAGGGGAAGACCACGGTGCCGTCCGCAGCGACGGTAGTAGAGACCCGAGTCGACGTGCCCAGGCCGACTGAAAGCGATATACCACCCGTCCAAACGGGCGAGATTTTCGCACAAAACACAGCCGAACGAAAAGCAGTTCCAAAGAGAATCGTCGAAGCAGACGATGACGACGATGAGGACGCTAAAGTCACCACATTGGAGCCCGCCGAAGTACGCCCGGAGACTTCACGGGCCACCAAACCCATAAAAACAGCAACTCCGGAACTGGCTAAGTCCTTGCCGGCCGGTGCAGAAACCTACAGTCCACAGTCCAACACAGCCGAGCGCACTTCTGCTCGCAGTATTTCCCCAGGCCCAATTGCAGAGCGCTCCACTCCAGCCCCCCCCTCCACGGCCCGCAATACGCATGGCCGGACCAAGGGTCGCTCCAGAAGCAGTGCCGCAATGGATGTCCACGAGGCCAAACCCACCGCAAGCGGCGGTCGTTCGCTGATTCGAGCCCTAGGTCTGAAAATCGGCAAGATTGTTATTGACCCTGGCCACGGCGGTCATGATACCGGCACGATCGGGCCCAACGGACTCGAAGAAAAGAATCTGGTGTTAGATGTCGCCAAGCGGTTGGGCAAGCTGCTCGCCTCACGCTTGGGTGCCGAGGTGATTTACACACGGCAGGATGACACTTTTATCCCGCTCGAGACCCGCACTGCCATCGCCAATCAGGAGCAGGCGGATCTATTTATCTCAATTCACGCCAATTCCAGTGATGATCCCGATGCGCGCGGGGTAGAAACTTACTACCTCAACTTCACATCATCACCGGAAGCACTGGAAGTCGCCGCGCGAGAAAATGCTGTCTCGGAAAAATCCATTCATGAGCTTCAGGATCTGGTGAAGAAGATCGCGCTTAAGGAAAAAATCGAGGAGTCCCGCGAGTTCGCCGGCGACGTGCAGCATTCTCTGCACACAGGACTAGCCACCAGGAGTCCCGGGATTCGCGATCGCGGCGTCAAGAAGGCCCCTTTTGTTGTGCTCATTGGCGCCAACATGCCTTCCATATTGGCTGAGATATCCTTCGTCAGCAATCCGGGCGACGCGCGCAGACTGCAGACCTCGCAGTACCGCCAGCGCATTGCCGAATCCCTTTCTCGGGGAGTGGTGAAATATATTGGTGGCCTGGGCGGCGTCAAAGTTGCGAGTCGAATGGGCAAGGAAGGCCAATAGGCGAACCACTCCAGGCTGCGCCAATGCCGCAAATCCGGTACCTTCTGGAAACTTTCCCCGATGCTCTGTAGTCTAATGAATAGAGGTCTTTCCCTGTCTATCTCTGCGTCCATGAAGCATTTTCAGAGGGTCGGTATACCTTTCCTGCTCATCTTCATAGCGGCCGCAACCCTGGCTGCCGATCAGGGTTCCGGCAAGCAAGCCCCGAGTTTCGTTTTACCTGCCCAGTTTGGCGGTTGGCAATTGGAAGGAACGGTGCGGACGACCAAAGATCCGAACATCGCCGATCCAGTCAGCGCACGTGTGCTCAACGAATATGGCTTCGGCGATTTCGAATCTGCTACTTACAGTCGTGAAGACGGCAATCAGCTCACGCTAAAAACAATCCGCTTTCGCGATGCCAGCGGCGCCTACGGGGCTTTCAGCTTTTACAAGCCGCCCGAGATGCTGGATGAAAAAATTGGCGACCGAGCGTCGTCGCTGAATAATCGGGTTTTATTCTATCGCGGGAACGTCTTAGTGGATGCGGTCTTCAAAAAACTTACTGCCATGTCAGCGGCGGAACTTCGTGAACTCGCGGGCATGCTGCCCCTCCCGCTGGGAAACGCCCGCAATTTGCCTTCACTTCCCAATTATCTGCCGCGCCTGTCGCTCGTGAAGAACACCGCCAAGTACGTCGTGGGACCGGTGGCAATGGACAAACTTCGATCTCCACTTCCTTCCCAGTTGGTCGACTTTAACGCTGGCGCGGAAGTGGTGATTGGAAAGTATGCCTCATCGGGCGGGGACGCTACCCTGATGCTGATTTCCTATCCCACACCGCAAATTGCTGCCGAGCACTTGCGACGGATAGATGCATTCCATTCGCCTAGTACGCAGCAGCAAGCTGGTGCCGCTACCCTCGTTGATATCGGGCCATTTTTCGATAAGCGCACAGGTCCAATCGTCGTTCTCGCTGCTGGCCCACTGTCACAGGGCGAAGCGAAATCACTTCTCGCATCGGTCAATTACGACGCCGACGTCACCTGGAACCAGAATACTTTTTTCGATAAGAAAAACAACATTGGCAACCTGGTGTGGAATGCGCTTGTATTGAGCGGGATTCTAATAGCCATCGGACTGGTGGCGGGAATCGCGTTCGGCGGCGTGCGGGTGCTGATTCAGCGCATCATTCCCGAGCGTCTTCTGGGGCGCGAGGAACAGATAGAATTCATCTCGCTGGGCTTGGACGAGGGCGTCCAGAAACCTCCAGCTGCAAGGTAAGTTCTACAATAGATGAAGCTTAGGGAGCCGAACCTCATTTTTGTCTCAAAATGAGGCATACGGGGGACCTGTTGACCTGTTTTCTAAGTCGTTGAAAATAAACATATTTATTCTCCAAAAAAATCTTGACACTCCGCTTTTGCGGCTCATAAGATTTCGCCAGAAAGTTTTGACGGGATTTTCACCTCCGTTGGAACTATTCTCCCTTGAAGAAAAGGCTGCCTGTTGCCGGGTGGCCTTTTCGTTTCAGCCAAATATTTGCCTGTGACGGTGCGGCGTCTGCGACGATGCTGGAACTCAGGCGATCAGGGAAGCGTACTGACCTACGACAAACTTTTTCGAGGCAGTCTTCAGGAGGATCCATGTTCTGCGACGGATGCGGCGCAGTCTTGCCCGCCGATCAACGTTTCTGCAGTCGGTGTCGGAAAGAAGTCAGGGGAACGACAGCCATTGGATCTCCACGCCCGGGCCGCGTGCAAGAACACCTGCGCTTGCTTGCCATTCTCTGGCTGGCTTTGTCGGCGGTCAACCTGATTGGCGGCGTAGTGTTAGTGATCCTCGCCAACACGCTGTTTGTCCATTTGCCGGAGATGGGCGGCGCATCCGCAGCGTCGGGCTTCTTACGTCCTTTGCTGACTGTGGTCGGCATCTTCGTGCTGGCGAAGGCCGGCCTGGGATTTGTAGCAGGATGGGGATTGCTCGAACGCCAAACCTGGGCGCGCATTCTTTGCCTGGTTCTCGGATTCATTTCGCTGTTCAACATTCCTCTGGGCACTGCGCTGGGAATTTACACACTTTGGGTGCTTCTCCCGGCTGATTCGGAGCGGGAGTATCAGGCGCACGCTCAGGCGGCATAACGCGCAACGGGGAGTTCTTCGACTCCGCTCCAATGCCGTCCAAGGGCACAACATTGGGTGTACTTCGCAACGGACTATGACCGCGCGGCGGTGGGCCGTTAAGGATTCACCTTCTGGGTCAGCACCGCGGATTTTTTTGGATTGAACTTACTATTTCCCGCGTACACGGCTCGTATCGCATGGGAACCCACACTTAGACTCGAAGTTGTGAAGGTCGCCTTTCCTTGGCTGAGCGTCGCCGTCGATAGCACCGTAGTGCCATCCGTGAACTGAACTGTTCCGCCTGGAGTGCCCGAACCCGGAACAGTGGCTGCAACTGTGACGGTGAAGGTGACGGCCTGCCCGAACTTCGACCTGCCACCTCCAAGTCGGCACCCGGAAAAAGCTTCGCGGCCAGAAACGTATCCTGCTTGTTTCCCAGCAAGATGTCTACACTCTTGGTGGTCCATGCCAGCACAGCTAGATCAACTTTCCCGTCCTTGTTAAAGTCTGCCGCTACCATCCGTCCAAACGCCTCAGTGTCGTAGCTGTAGGGTTGCACAGTAAAGCTGCCATCTCCATTGCCCAGCAGCAACAAGACCTCGTGGATAGGAGCTTCGACAGCAACATCCACCTTCCCATCGCCATTGAAATCGGCAACTGCCATATGACCAGATGTTAGGGTTTGAGTTGTGATAGCCGACTGAAAGCTGCCATCGCCATTGCCCAAGTAAACGTTCACTGCGATGGAGTTTATCCCCGCAGTGATGAGGTCCAGCTTGCCATCATTATTAGCATCTGCCACCGCAAGGTCGTTGGAAGTATTGCCGGGTTCGAAGGTGTATTTGACGGGATAAGAGGCGGATTGATGGAAGGTGCCATCGCCATTACCCAGCACCACAACCAGGTTATTAGAAGCATAACCGGCAAGGTCGAGCTTGCCATCGCCGTTGAAGTCCGCCACTACTTGCGGAACGCACGAAAAAGAGGTGGTAAACCGGCTGAAAGTGCCATCGCCATTGCCTAGCAGGATGACGCCTTCGTTCGCGACCACAACGTCAAGCTTGCCGTCGCCGTTGAAGTCGCCGGCCAATAGGGGGCCGCCCAAAGAAGAAGCGCTGCTAGAAGAAGAATACGCTGCCCCTGCCCTGAAGGTGCCATCGCCATTATTCAGCAAGATTTGTACAAAGGGCAAGGAACAGGTGACGAGTCCACAGGTATTCCACACCGCCAGATCAGGCTTGCCATTGCCGTTAAAATCTCCAACAGCAATCCATAGTGGCTTGATTCCGCCCGAGGGGTAGGACACAGCTTTTTGGAAAGTGCCGTCGCCCTTGCCCAACAATACGCTGATGGTGCTTCCGGGATGATGGCTTGTGCCGAAGTTCGTTGTCACCAAGTCAACGTTGCCGTCCCCGTTGAGGTCGGCCGCAGCGATGAATTGGGGGTCGATTCCGCCGACAGAATATCTAGTCGCCGTCAGGAAGCGGCCGGCAAATGCGCAGGGCATGAGCAGGAATATTCCGGCGCAAACAATAGCAGCATTCAGAATCAACCGTAGACGTCTGATGTTTTTCACAGCGCAGGCAGCATTGAAGCTGATCAAAGCAAACACTGCCAAACGCGAAAAGGTCACGGCAACCTCCGAGGCGACAGACAAAACATGCGGCCGGATGCGGATCGACGGCTTGGGGCTATTTCACCCGTCGAGAGAAGCGCATAACGATTCTGGAGCTCTACCAGCGACATGTCAAAATTGGTAGCGTCATCTCTGTGCCTAGCAGAACCTCAGGGTACGGGAGCCGGTTGTCACAAACGGTGACGAATCGTCCCCACGGCTGACATAGGAAGTATGCGATGATGTGCGGCGGCTGTTTGAAGCCAGCGCGCCTCACTTTGTAACCGCCGGCAGGAGTTGCTCGCAATGACCAAACTAGTCCGGACTCTCCGATTTCGCGACTTGGTCCTGCTGATCATCGGATCAATCATCGGTTCGGGCATCTTCCTTGTCCCTGGCGGGCTCCTTCGCCAGGTGGACGATTCGATCGGAATCGCCTCGCTGGTCTGGATTGCCGGCGGCGTGCTCTCGCTTCTCGGCGCTCTCAGCTATAGCGAATTGGCGGCGATGAAGCCCGAAGCCGGCGGCATCTACGTTTATGTGCGCGATGGCTTCGGCCCACTGCCCGCGTTTCTTTATGGATGGACCATGTTTCTGGCCATTGCCAGCGGCACCATGGCCTCGCTCGCCGTCGCCTTCAGTACCTATCTCGGCGAAATTGTTCCCCTCGGCCCCTTAGCTGAGAAGATCATAGCCATTGGAGTCATTGCCGTGATAACCGGGGTCAACGTTTGGGGAACGCGTCACAGTTCTGATCTTCAGAACTGGACTACGCTCGCCAAAGTTTTGCTGATCGTCGTGCTGTGCGCCATCCTGCTGCTGCTCGGGCATGGATACTCAGCGATCCCCGGAGCATTATGGACCGAAAAAATCAGCGGCTCGCTGCTCTCGAAATTTGGACTGGCGATGATCACCGTGCTCTGGGCCTATGAAGGCTGGCAGTTCGTTACCTACAGCGCAGGCGAGGTGATCGAGCCACAAAAGAATTTCCCGCGAGCGCTTTTCTCTAGCGTGTTGCTGATGGTCGGCCTGTATCTGGTCACGAATCTTGGCTACCTCGCCGCACTCGGTCCGGCACGCGCAGCGCAGTCGGACACGATCGCGGCCAGTTCCATCGCATTCGTGCTCGGTCCTTCAGCGGCCAAATTGGTGTCGCTCACGATCCTGATTTCGGTTTTCAGCGCGCTCAACACCGTCCCTCTAACCGCCCCGCGCGTGTTCTACGCCATGGCCAACGACGGACTTTTCTTCCGTAAGCTCGCCGAAGTTCACCCGCGTTTTCACACGCCCGCGTTTGCCATCATCGCGTTGGGTGTGTGGTCAGCGGTGATGTCCTGCATGGGAAGATTCCAGGAACTGATCAGCTACACCATGTTCATGGCCTGGATCTTTTACGGACTGGGCGCCGCCAGCGTTTTTGCCTACCGCCGCAAATATCCTGGCCTCCCCCGCCCTTACCGCGTCCCGGGATACCCCTGGACGCCGCTCCTATTCATCCTTGCCGCCGCCCTGGTACTGAACGTGATTGTTTCGACGCCGAAAAGCGCCGCTA
>Ga0209160_1001163_pt1 | contig 22025 bp, 23 predicted proteins | sample GraSoiAngelo_153_FD_186167 | JGI IMG/M metagenome (GOLD analysis project Ga0209160, IMG submission 186167) | Grasslands soil microbial communities from the Angelo Coastal Reserve, California, USA - 14_1009_12_40cm (SPAdes) (version 2) | ecosystem: Environmental > Terrestrial > Soil > Grasslands ... | reverse complement strand
CATTTATTATTCTAATTGGCAATCTGTTTTCAGGATCTGCTCCAATAAAGCCATCAAAAACAAAGATTTCTTTTTCATCTATGTGTTTTTTCATTTTTTCGTAAAGCTTGTCGAATTTATCCTCTGGAAATGGATGATTTACCTTGCCCCAGTCTACGTTAGTATGGGTTTCAACATCATCTACAATATAGCGGTCGTCAGGAGACCTGCCAGTGTATTTTCCTGTTCTTACAGAAAGCGAGCCGTTAGATGTAAGGATGCCCTCGTTTTTCTCAAGTACAATATCAACAAGTGATTGTACTGGTAGATTTCGGTGTACGTTACTTGTAGTAATTCCCTGTTCCTTTAGCTGCGTCATAAATTTGCCAGTGATAGTTGTCTTAAGATCTTCAATCATGGGGTAAAACAATCCGCCTCTAATTTCCTTATTATCTCTTCTCATTATGCATGTTGCCCCCAGAAACGTATTTATTTTAAAATTCAAGCAGGTTCTTCTACATGCCAATAAACAAGGAATTGTTAGAGCAAAGAAAAAAGGTAGCACAGCACAGACCTGACTTTGTAAGAGAAGAGAGTTGGAGATACTTTAGGTTAGCAGAAAACTGGAGAAAACCAAAGGGAATTGACAATCACCAGAGAAAACAGAAAAAGGGTTGGCCTGCACTTGTCAAAGCCGGTTATGGCGGACCAAATATTGCAAAAGGATTGCATCCATCAGGGTATACTGATAATTTAGTTTACAATGTAAAGGACTTGGAAAAGCTTGATCCAAAAATCAATGGTGTAAGACTTGGCCACGGAGTTGGAAAAAAGAAGCGATTAGAAATAGTAGCTAAAGCAAAAGAGAAGAACTTTAAGATATTTAACGCAAGGGTGTCAACAAGTGGTAGTAAATCTTAAGACCAAACGACGCCTCGTTGCAAGAATTTTGGGAGTTGGAGCAAACAGGATAAAGTTTGATTCCGATTATTTAGATGATGTTGCAGACGCAATTACACGAGATAACATTAGAAGTCTACTTACTGCAAACATAATTGAGGTCAGACCAATAAAAGGGACATCCAAAGGCAGAGCACATCACAAGAAATCTCAAAGGCGTAAGCGCGGAACAAAACAAGGTTCAAAGAAAGGAGCCAAGGGAACACGTATTGGCAAAAAGCAAGTATATGTAAGAAAGATAAAGGCCCTTCGACATCGACTCAAGGTTTCAAAGGGTAGAAAAGAGATAACCAACCAAGATTACTGGAAGTTGTACAGACAAGTTGGTGGAAACCAAGTCAGAAACATAGCACACCTTCGAACCTTGATTGAAGAGACACTCAAACGACACAGTTAGAATCTGTAAATCATTTTTAGATCAACAATTTTTCCATTCTTAATTTTTACGCCTTCTTTTGAAAGCATGCTGATCTTGATCTTTTCTCCCCATGCATATCCACCTATTTTTCCATCAGATTTTATAACTCTGTGACATGGAACTATAACAGGATACGGATTTTTGTTCATGATTCTGCCAATCACTCTTTGACCGTTTTTAATACCAACAGCTTTGGCGAGCTCTCCGTATGTAGTCACCATTCCTGGTGGAACTTCGAGAAGTTTTTTGTATACTTTTTCTTCAAGTTTCAAACTCTTATCATCTCAAGGTTTGTTGTTTCTATAAGATCAACTACTTTTTGTTTGTTTTTTCCCAAACCACTCCAATCTACCAGAGCGCGTTTTGCTTCCTTGTTTCTTTCTAAAATGTGAGAAAATAGTTTCTTATCTATATCGTCCAAAGCATGTTTTGGTATAACAGTACCTAAGGCATGTTGACCTTCAATTAGTTCTTTGGTAAATTTTTCAGGATAATGAGTACCACCAAAACAAATAGCAATATCATGGCTTTTTGGTGTCTTTGACATTACATCTTCTACAATTTTAGCCACAGAACTACACAACGCCTTGTCATTCCACTGCTTTTCTGTTGTTCCGACTTCGATAAACAAGGTAGGCTTGTTTAGTGCAGTGGGACCGTGGTGTGTAGCCTCTATTGTAATTTCAAATTTTACAAAATATTTTCTTTTTTCCCACAAGGCTTGCATGTAAGACTTTTGTAAATGAGGGTGCGGAATTGCAACTTGTCTTGGTTTTCCACCAAATAGTGCTTCTGAAAAATTTCCAGTACTGTGACATGTAAGAGCTAGTGTTCCTGTTCCAGAAGCATGTTTTGATAAAAACACAAAGCTGTCGTAGTGATATTTTTCTTCAAGCCAATCTGCAGATATTGCAGGTGTTGGAATTATTGCAAGATCATAATTTTTTCCACGATAAATCTCACCATCTTGTTTCATACTTTGAGAGATATGTGCAGCCAAGTTTGAACCAGCTGGATCTGATTGATACGCAACAAGCAAATTCATAAGATAAGAGATATAAGTACACTTTATTAATTTCCTCCAATGGTAAACCCAAGACAGATGTTAAAGGATATGGTAAATACAATAAAGCTTGCCAAAAAATCAGACAAGGACGATTATATGCAACACCTCAGGCTAGTCCTTCTTGGAATCGCGACGGTAGGTACGATTGGGTTTATAATTCAGTTCGTGTTTTCAGTAATTAATTTCGGACATAGATAGCTTTGACTCAGGAAATAAAATCACACTTTTTTGCAGTAAGGACAACTGGAGGACAGGAAAAGGTAGTCATGGGACTGTTAGAGAACAGAATAAAACTAAAAAAAATAAACATTCAATCAGTTTTGCTTTTGGACAACCTCAAGGGATATATCATAGTGGAGGCAATTGATGCAAATGCTGCCTTTGATGCGTTACAGGGAATAAGACACATTAGAGGACAGCTTAGAGGCGAATTAACGTTTAACGACATAGAGGGTTATCTAGTCAAGAAATCAACAGTGTCTGAGCTTGCAGTAGACAAAATTGTTGAAATTATCGGTGGACCATTCAAGGGAATGAAAGCAACCGTTACAAGAATAGATCATGAAAAAGAAGAGGCCACTGTAATTCTACTTGATGCTCCATATCAGTTACCAGTAACTGTTGATGCAAACTACCTTAAGCTTTCGACACAGTAGCAAGGATTAAATTTACAGATTCAAGGAAAGAAAAATCATGGCAGATATACAAACTGTTTCCGCACTTGTTACAGGAGGACAGGCAAATGCAGGACCGCCACTTGGTCCGACACTTGGTCCACTAGGTGTTAACATTTTACAAATTGTAACCACAATAAATGAGAAGACAAAAGACTTTGAGGGAATGAAAGTTCCTGTTACGGTTTCTGTTGACAAGAAAACAAAACAGTGGACAGTTGAGGTTGGAATTCCATCTGCTGCGGCACTCATATTAAAAGAAGCTGGTATTCAGAAAGGATCAGGAACCTCAGGAGCAACCTGGGTTGGAGATGTCAAGATGGATTCAATAATCAAAGTTGCAAAGTTAAAAATTGATTCTTCTTATGCTCAAGACATCAAGGGTGCAGCAAAGGAGATTGTAGGAACATGTTTGCCACTTGGAGTCAAAATAGATGGTAAGAATCCAAAAGAGGTTACTGCTGAGATAAACTCTGGCAAATGGGACGATAAATTAAAGTAAATTATTCTTTTAATTCGTAAGTTTGATCTTTTTCTGTTCGTTGCAGTTCGACAAAGGTTTCAGTATTTAGAATTCCTTCTATTTTTCCAATCTTTTCTATCGCTACAGAGTGTAATTCTTCGAGATTTTTGGCACGTACTGTAATTAGTATATCAAATCTTCCTGTTACTTCAGATATCATTACGACTTCGGAAGTTTTCAGTAGTGCCTTGTGAATCTGGTCTTTCTGTTTTGGATCACGGTTTATTCCCATTGTGGCTCTTACACTTATGCCAATAAGAGATTCGTCTACTACAATTGTGAATTTTTTTATCAGTTTCTTTTTGATTAGCCTCTTTATCCTGCTGTACAAAACAGATGTGTTAATTCCCAATCTTTTTGAAAGGTTTGGTACTGAAACATTACCATCCTTTGTAAGTTCGGTAAGAATTTTCATGTCAAGTTCATCAAATTTGTGCAAGCTTAGCGAAATACTTTGTATTCGATTTAATAAATGTAAGTTCAACTCTAAGTGATTCCCGTTCTTACAACTTTAATTTCAAGACAGAAGAAGAATTCATTCGATCCACATCTGTAAACGATTTTAAATAGGCATCTCAGAAACGTTTTCATAATGATTAGCGATGCTCATCTAACGCAGATGGTAAGTGAGGCAAAAAAAGGCCAGAAGCAACGCAAGTTCAAACAAACGGTAGAGCTAATCATGGTTTTCAGAGATATCGATGTGAAGAAGGGTTTTGCAATAAATGAGACAGTTCAACTTCCAAGAAAGCTAAGTCATCCAGCATCCGTATGTGTTGTGGCTTCAGGAGATCTTGGCTTGAAGGCAAAAAGTGCCAATGCCGACAGAGTGGTAGACGGCACAGAGGTAAACAAGGTAGGTGCAAACAAACGCGAATCACGCAAGCTGATTAATGGTTATGACTTTTTCTTATCTGATACTTCACTTATGGCAACTGTAGGTAAGACCCTTGGTCAGTTCATGGGTCCAAGAGGCAAGATGCCAACGCCAGTTCCTTTCAATGCCCCAATTGATTCAATTTTAGAAAGATTCCGATCTTCCATACGTGTTAGACTACGAAACTCCCTTTCTCTTGCATGCAAGATAGGTGACGAAACAATGTCTGATGAAGATCTTGTTGCAAATGCTAACGCAGTAATTGGCTTGGTAGAAAAAAAATTGCCAAGTGGGGATAAGAACATTAAAAAAATTATGATAAAGACAACTATGGGAAAGCTCATCAAACAACCATTAATAGAAAAGAAGTAAAATGCACCAAAATAGAACAAAATATCCACAAAAGAAAGCGTTGATGTATCAACAACTTCAGGAGCTTCCAAAAAAATACAATGTTATTGCTCTTGTACGAATGGAAAAGGTAAGATCATCACAATTATTGCCTCTTAGAAAAAAATTCAAGGGTCAAGTAGAAATTGTTAGCATAAAAGACAAGATTGCACAAAAGGCATTAGCTGGACTGAAAATGCCTTCCATTGAAAAGATGGTAGACAAGCTAGTCGGCCAGTGTGTTTTGATGTTCACAAACATGAGCCCCTTTAAGCTAAACATCTTACTTGGCAAAAATAAGATAATGATGCCTGCTCGTGCTGGAGACATTGCTAGCATCGATGTTATCATCAAGGCAGGAAACACTGGCATCACACCAGGTCCCATTCTTACCGACTTTAAAGAAGCGGGTGTAGCCACAAAAATTGACCAGGGAACAATTTGGATAACAAAGGATTCTATTCCTGCTAAAAAAGGAGCTGTTATTTCTGAAAAGCTTGCCACATTGCTTAGCAAGCTTGATGTCAAACCAGTTGAGGCAGGAATATTCCTTGATGCTGCCATTGCAGAAAACATCCTATATGCAAAAGATGAGCTAGTAATAGATGTAGAAAAGTATCGCAACACATTTGCTCAAGCACACCAAGAGGCCATGTCACTTGCTATCGAGATCGGTTATGTCACTAAAGAAAATGTATCAACAATACTTGCAAAAGCAGCACAACAGGCAAGAGCTATTGCATTAGAGTCAGGATACCTAACAGACGAAACCAAAGATCAAGTAATACAAAAGGCTCATGCACAAGCAAAGGCACTAGCTGGAAAAGCAAAGAATTACATTCTACAGTAAACCTATTTCTGAAAATCTAAAAAGAATTTACAGTTTTTCTCTTACCTTTGGAAGGTTCCAATTGTATTTCATTGCAACAAGTCTATGGACTGTTGTAATTGCAATTCCAACAAATGTAGCTATGTTTGGTTCTACATTAACACTTAGAAGAATAAAGAAAGCCAAAACTCCAACAAAACTTGCAGAAGCATAAAGCTCTTTTACAAATACTATAGGGATTTCGTTTACAAACATGTCTCGCAGTATTCCTCCTCCAACTGCAGTAAGCATTCCCGCTAGTGTCATTGCAAGAAAGTTTAGTCCAAAAACATCGTATGCAAAGGTTGCACCAATTATTGTAAATACTCCCAACCCCAAAGCGTCAAATTTTAAAAACAAATTCCAGTGCTTCTGGATTTTTGGGTATAAGAAGAATATTGCAACTCCTGTTGAAACTGTTATCACTACATACAGCGGATTTGAGATGGAGTGAGGTGGAAAGTGACCAATTAACACGTCCCTAATTGTTCCACCTACCACGCCAGTTATTGTAGCTAAAATGATGATTCCAACAATGTCTGCCTTGTGTTCAATGGCTTTGAACGCTCCCGTTACAGCAAAGGCCATTGTTCCAAAAAGATCAAGTGCCAAAATTAGAGTCGAAACAGACTGTGATAACTCAGTCAAATCACAACTAATTATATGATATGGTAAATAATGTTAGAGATCTAAATAGAGAACAAAATGTAAAAAGGAGTTTTAAAAGTTGGATATCTAACCAAACAATGCAGAGAGGCCTTCCATTGCTTGTTCTTCTGTCTTTGCAGATGGAGTCTCTACTTCTTTCTTTTCTTCTTTTCCACCAGCTCCTGGTGCTGCGGCAGGTGCTGCTGCAACGGCTATTGGGGCTGCCTTGATAGCTTCGTCTATGTTAACGTCAGCGAGTGCTGCAACAAGTGCTTTTACTTGTGCTTCATTCACTTCGGCTCCTGAAGCTTTAATTACGTTTGTAATGTTAGTCTCGTTAATTTCCTTCTTTTGCTTGTGCAAAAGTAATGCAGCATATACGTATTCCATTGTAAACGGGATTTGCTAAAGGCATAATATAAAACTATGGAGAAGACGTGGATTGGATTTACGATCTTGACATACAAAAAAATAGATTGGAAAAAACAGACTAGTTTAGAATCTTGAGACTACGACAAATAGAGTACATGTATTTTTTCAATTCCTGGTCATATAAGGTATCCATTCTTTGCTTTAGAATTCTTTTTGCCTGATCTTTTTCCGTACCATCTGGTAGTGAGAGGACATTGTTTATCAGTTCGGGAATTGATTCTCTAACCCATCCATCTATGACATTATGAATTCTTTTGTGTATTTTTAATATAGGATCAGTGTTTACGTCAAAGACTCCAGTGTAATTATCATGTTCTACTCGGTATATCAAAGCCAATATGCAATCTTTTGGGTTTGGATTTTTTAGTTGTTCTATAGATTGTGGTCCTGCTTTTCCTTGAACAACCTTGTTTTTTAGTCCAACTGGATTTATTATAATGCCATTAACACCTATCTTAGAATCTTCAACGCCTGTAACTACTCCAACAATGATATTTCGATATTCTCCATCCTGGACAGATGTAAAAACATGATCTCCTTCTTGCCAGGTTTTTTTACCGAACATGACAATTTCTCAAAAATGATCGTATTTAATGTGTTTCTTCAGAATGCTTAATATCGGTCATACCGAAAACTTCTCAAAGATGGACAAGGGACAAATTCTTGCAAAGTTTTCTGCCGATCCTGATAGGTATTACAGAGTAGCATTGTTTGATAATGAAGGATTTGTACGAAAGTCGTGTGCAAAATGCAAACGATGTTTTTGGACTTTGGATACCAACCAAAGCTTTTGTCCTGATGATTCTGAAAATAATTATTCATTCATAGGAAATCCTCCAACAAAAAAAAGATTTGATTACGTCCAAGCGTGGAGAGAAGTCGAATCTTTTTTTGTACAAAACGGTCACAGATCAGTAAGCAGATATCCAGTTGTTTGCAGATGGCGTGATGATCTGTATTTTACAATAGCATCAATTGTAGACTTTCAAAGGGTAATGGGTTCCAAAGTTGTTTTTGAGTTTCCTGCAAATCCTCTAGTAGTACCACAAACTTGTCTTAGGTTCAAAGACATTGAAAATGTCGGAGTCACAGGAAGACACTTTTCGAGTTTTTGTATGATTGGGCAGCACAGTATTCCAAATTCACAAGGATATTGGAAAGACAAGTGCGTTGATCTGGATTTCAGGCTACTTACAGAAAAATTTGGTATTGATAAAAAAGAAGTGGTTTTTGTTGAGGATGTTTGGACAGGTGGTGGTTCATTTGGTTCTTCCTTGGAATATTTTGTGAGAGGGCTTGAACTAGGAAATGCAGTATTTACCGAGTTTCAGGGAGATTTAGACAATTATTCAGTTTTGGACCAAAAAATAATAGATATGGGAGCAGGCCTTGAGAGGTTTGCTTGGATTACCATGGGTACACCAACAGCATATGATTGCTGTTTTGGACCTATCACAAAAAATCTCATACAAAAAGCAGGAATCGATCTTGATTCTAAGATGATATCAAATTATTTTGTAGCAATATCAAAAAGTCTTGGTGAATCAAAAGATATTTCAGTTGCAAGAAAAAATGCTGCAAAGCAAGCTGGGATTGATGATGCCAAATTCAATAAAACAATAGTACCGCTTGAGGGAATTTATCTAATCGCGGATCACCTTAGAACTTTGATATTTGCAATTTCTGATGGCGCCCTACCAAGTAATGTAGGTGGCGGATACAATTTGCGAATGATTCTAAGAAGAACAGTAGCGACAATGGATAGATTTGGTTGGAATTTTGATCTAAAAGAATTAGTTGACATGCATATTGATTATCTAAAATCAACTTATCCAGAGCTAGAAGAAACAAGAGATGATGTCAAGACCATAGTTGGAATAGAAAGAGAAAGATACAACGAATCAAAAACAAGAATGAGAGGTATTGCAAATACACTAAAGAGTCAAAACAAAAAATTGACAGTTGATGATCTTATCAGGTTATACGAATCTGGCGGGATTACGCCCGACTTTTTAAAAGAGACGCAGATAATTCCTGAAATTCCTCCTACCTTCTATGAAAGATTATCAGACTTGCATCAATCAGAAAAACAGGAGAAAAAAGAAGAGCTTGACTTGAAGGGAATTCCAGACACTGAACTGTTATACTATAAACAAGACCCAGAAGAATTTGAGGCCAAGGTTCTCAAGGTAGTAAAAAACAAAATGGTAGTTTTGGACAAGACTTCATTTTATCCAAGAGGGGGCGGACAGGAACCAGACCATGGAAAGATCGGAGCCTTTGATGTCATTGATGTAAATAAACATGGAAATGTCGTAGTTCATGAGCTCAAAGGTGGAGCACCAAAAGAGGGAGAGACCGTAAGATGTTCAATAGACTCATTGCGTCGATATGGGATAACAAGAAATCACACTAGCACTCACGTACTAAATGCTTCTGCACGAAAAACTTTGGGGTCATGGATTTGGCAACATTCGGCATTTAAGGAAAAAGATTACGGAAGACTTGACATCACTCATCATTCTAATTTGACAGAAGAAGCTATAATGAAAATTGAAGATTTGGCAAATTTTACTATTAGGAGAAATATTCCCATCATCATCACCGAACTTGAAAGAGGTCATGCTGAACAAAAATACGGGTTTAGAATTTACCAAGGTGGTGTGGTTCCAGTAAAGCTAGTCAGAATTGTAAACATTGAAGGATATGATGTTGAAGCTTGTGGAGGAACCCATGTAAAAAAAACAGGAGAGATTGGGCTGATTAAGATTACAAAGGCAGAAAGAATTCAAGATGGGGTTGTAAGAATGGAATTTGTTTCAGGCGAGACTGCAGTAAAATACACTCAAAATCAAGATAGAAAAATTTCACAAATTGTAAAATCTCTTGGCTCTAGCAAAGAAAAGATTCTAGAATCATTTGAGCATACCATGAAAGATGCAGATTCTTCCAAAAAGAAGCTAAAACAATTAATCAAACGGATATCAGAATCTACTGCAAAAAACGTAATATCTCAAGCAAAAAACCTTGGCAAAGTGAAACTATATTCTACAATAGATGAGGAGCTTGATGAAGAATTCCACATTGCCGTAGGAGAACATGCAATCAAGATTGATTCATCTATGATTTATTGCGCATTGATATTGAAAAACGGCGGAATACGAATTGTTGCATTTTCTGGCTCAGAAGCTGCAAAAACAAAGAAAGCTGGAGATTTGGTACATGATGTTTCCAAAGTTCTTGGCGGTTCTGGAGGTGGAAATGAAAGTTTTGGCCAAGGTGGAGGAAAAGATACAACAAAACTAAAGGACGCACTACTTGCTGCAGAACAATCAATTTTGGAAAAGTGATTTTGTGATAGATTGGTCATCGATAGAAGGTAAATGGAGAAAAAAATGGTATGATGAAAAATATTTTGAGGCAGATCCAAGCTCACAAAAAAAATTCTTTGTTACTGTAGCGTATCCATATCCCAACTCTCCACAGCATATAGGTCATGGAAGGACTTACACTTTAGCTGATGTTCATGCAAGGTTTATGCGGATGCGTGGTTACAATGTTCTTTTTCCAATGGGTTTTCACTATACAGGAACACCAATTCTTGGCATGGCAAGGAGGGTTCAAGAAAATGACAAAGAGCTAATTGAAGCCTTTAAGACACTATACAAAGTTCCAGAAGGAACCATCAAGGAATTTTCTGAACCAGTGAAGATTGCAGATTATTTCCATCAAGAGATCAAATCAGGAATGCTAGAAATGGGATATTCAATAGACTGGAGAAGAGAGTTTACAACAATAGATCCTGTCTACAATAAATTTATAGAGTGGCAGTTTAGAAAATTAAAAAGCAAAAATCTAATCATTCAGGGGTCTCATCCAGTTGGTTGGTGTCCAAAGGATCAAAATCCAGTATCACAGCACGATACGTTAGGGGACGTAGAGCCAGGTTTTACAGAATACGTTCTCATTAAATTCAGATATGACAAGTACATCATACCTACAGCAACACTTAGACCTGAAACAATATTTGGCGTAACAAATCTTTGGATAAATCCAGATGTCAGATACAAGATTACTAGTGTTGATAATGAAACCTGGATTGTTAGTGCGGAGTGTGCAAGAAAACTAGAGTTTCTTGATAAAAAAGTCAAGGTAATAAATGAGATAAAAGGTTCTGAGCTTGTTGGCAAAAAAGCCAAAGTTCCAGAAAGAAACGAAGAGATTGTAATATTTCCAGCAAGCTTTGTCAAAAGTGAAAACGGTACTGGAATTGTAATGTCAGTACCAGCACATGCACCGTTTGATTATCAAGCGTTAGAAGATATTAAAAAGGCAAGCAATCTTGAGCAAAATCTTTTGGTTATTGCAAAATCAATTGCTCCAATTTCAATTATTCAAACAGATGGATATGGAGAAATTCCAGCAAAGGAAATCATTGAAAAATTCCAGATAGAAAATCAAAATGATCCCAAGCTTGATGGGGTAACAAAGGAGCTTTATTCCAAAGAGTTCTATGGTGGAAAGCTAAAACAAAATACAGGAAAATTTGCACAAAAAACTGTTGCAGATGCCAAAGAGGAAGTTAAAAAATGGATTTTACAAACCAAAAATGCAGATATTTTGTTTGAGCTAAATGATGGACCAATTCGCTGTAGATGTGGAGCCGAATGTGTAGTAAAATTACTCAATGATCAGTGGTTCTTAGATTACTCTAACAAAAAATGGAAAGATGATACTCATCTGTGGATAAATGAAATGAAGATACTTCCCGAAGAGATACGAAGTGAATTCAATCATGTTGTTGATTGGCTTAGAGAAAGAGCATGTGCAAGACAACATGGTCTTGGCACAAAGTTGCCTTGGGACAAGAACTGGATAATTGAGAGTTTGTCAGATTCGGTAATTTACATGGCATACTATATCCTCGCAAAGTATATAAACAAAAAACAAATTCTAGCAGAAAATCTTGATGATGAATTTTTTGATTATGTGTTTTTAGGTGAGAGGGATCCAAAAAAGATTTCTTCATTGTGTAAAATCTCACAAGATCTTTTGGAGAGCATCAGAAACGAGTTTCAATACTTTTATCCTGTCAATGCAAGACATTCAGGGCGTGACCTTGTTCCAAACCATCTAACTTTTTTTGTTTTTAATCATATTGCAATCTTTCCAAAAAAACACTGGCCAGAAGAAATTGTAGTCAATGGCTCGGTTTTAATGGAAGGAAAAAAGATGTCAAAATCCATGGGAAACATAATTCCTTTACGTGATGCTATAAGAACTCATGGTGCTGACCCTATCAGATTGGCCATCCTAATTTCCGCAGAGCTACTGCAGGACGCTGACTTTAATTTAGAAGCGGTAAGAGGAATCAAAAACAAGCTTGAAAATATGTTAGAAGAATGCTCAAAATACAAACCAGACCAAACTAAGAATCTTGAACAAGAAGATAGATGGTTACAGAGTAGACTACAACAGATCATCCTTGAAATTACATCAGCAATGGAAAAGATGAGATTACGTGAGGCCTTGCACTATGTTCTTTATGAATTTGATTCTGATATCCAATGGTATCTAAAGAGAGCAGGGGCAAAGAGCAGAAAAGATATCACAGGTATCTTACATGAAATTTTTTCTGCCAGAGTAGCAATGCTTTCTCCTTTTGCTCCATATATTGCTGAAGAAATGTGGGAAAAATTAGGAAATGTTGGAACTGCCTCAAAGTCTTTGTGGCCGTCAGTTCTTGAAAGTAAGATTGATGCTGCAGCACTCCAGTCAGAAAACCTTCTCAAGTCAACACTTGAGGATATCAAAAATATTCTCAAGATAACTAAAATTTCTCCAAAACGAATTATCATCTATACTTCTGACCCTTGGAAGATAAAGGCCTACCAAAAGATTCTTGCAAGTGTTATCAAAGGTGAAATGAATATTGGAGTCTTGATAAAATTATTAATTGCAGACAAGGATACAGAAAACGTAAAAAAGGATCCAGACTTTGTCAAAAAGACTGTCAATGATATCTTGTCAGAGCCTGTAGAATCAAGAGAATCCAAGGCAAGGTCAGATCTAGTTGAGGAAAAAAAAATTCTTTCAGAGATCGATTCTCTTGTACAAAAAGAATTTGGTGTAAGGGTAGAGGTATTTTCAGAATCTGAGCCACAAAAGTATGATCCCAAAAACAAGGCAAAGACTACAAGACCGTTCAAGCCGGCAATTTTGATAGAATAGAGTTATGTAGAATCAGAAAAAGGCCGCACATCTTTTTATTAGGTAATTTTAGAATAAACTTCAATTGAAAATAGCAGTTGTCGGTATCGGAGTTGCAGGCGGGTATCTTCTTGCTAGACTAAAAAATGAACACGAAGTAGTAGGTTTTGAAAGATCGTCACAAGAAAACCATGATTCCATATGTGCGTGGGGTACTACTAAAGGACCAATGCAAGAGTTTGCAAGAAAATGCGGTCTTGATTTTAATGATTATGTCATTCATGATGGAAAAAATATGTACATTGATATGAATTCTCAAAGATTTAACATAAAATTGATGGGTCTTTGTACGTATAATAAGATAGGTCTCATAAAGGACATGGCAAAGGATTGCAAAATCCACTATAACACAACTCCAAAGTTAGCAGATTTGGGATCAGAGTTCGATCTTATTGTTGATGCAACTGGATTTTACAGAACGTATCTTCCCAAGATTGCTCAAGATTTCCATCTACCTACGTTTCAGTACAAGGTACAGTATGAGGACAAGGTGCCTTTTGACGATTTTTATCTAAAGCCATTTTCTTCCATAAGCGGATATTTTTGGTATTTTCCATTAGGTAAAAAGTTAGCTCACATAGGTGCTGGTGATAAAAATCGAAGCCATGTAGAAGAAACTGACACATTTTTGAAAAAATATGGTGGAAAGGTAATCAAAAAAGTTGGAAGGCCAATTCGTCTTGCAACACCAGACATGTGTGAACCATTCTATAATGGAAAAGTTGTTGGTGTTGGTGAATCAATTGGAACCGTGTACCCACTTTTAGGGGAAGGAATCATTCCTAGCATGACGTGTGCTGACATATTTATCGAAAATCTTGGTAACAACGAAAGATATAGGCAACAAGTGCTTGAGAAATTTGCTATTTATTCAAAGGTACTTGCATTTGTTAGAAACAAAATGGATAGTAAATTCGGTATGATAAAGCATTTTGCAGATCTTATTGCAATTTATAGATACATGAAAAAAAATGAGCAGAGATTTGGCATGGAAATTAAAATGACTGACATGATGAAAGTTGCAAGGGCTTAGAACCCCATAGTAACATATCCAAAATCTTCTCGCACTGTTCTGTTTGAACTCATATTATAATCATATATTATTTTAGAATATTCTAGAAGAACATTTTTCATCTCATCAATTGATTTTGAAAGATAAAATCCCGGACAGTCTCCAGTAAACTGAAAGCTTGCATGGACGCGAGCTCTTCCTTTTTCATTTTCAAGCCAAGATGAAAATGGATAAAGATAACAGACCCCAGGCCTACTAGGATGGAGACCGCAATATCCTTTCTCATCCAAAAATCTACACGAAATATGAGTCCCATCCTCTGCCTCTTTCTCATCTTTTTTTCGTTTCAGGTTTATCATGGTCATTGTAATAGCATTGCCAGATGGGCCTCTTTCTTCCCATGTAGCAATATTAGTTTCATTTTTTATAAAATCTGAAACTTTTTGGTATTTTAGTCCTTTTCTAATTGTAATTAGATCATTAGATGTAAGAGGTAATCTTCCCTGCCTGTCACAACAGTTATGACAATCCGGCCAATAACACTTCCAAAGGATGTAGCTTTCTTCTTTTGTCAGATATGGAATGTGAAAGACAACATCTTTTACTTTAATTACGAAATCAGAAACATCAGTTCGGTTTTCTAGGATAAAATCTCGTATAACTGGATTGATATCCCAATTTTTAGATAAAAGTTCAAGTGATTCCTCAAGTTCCTTTCGCATCAACTAATAAATTACAAGCAGAACTTTTGAATGTTATTAATGTTGAGAGAAAAAGGCAAGTATGCATCTGCAACTCAAAACCGGCGATTTGTGTGGGAAAAAGTAATGTGGCCTTTAATCTTAGAATTAAACAGTATCAGTTTTACATCTGGACAGTATAAAAAAAAGCGAGATGAAATTTGTAAAGATTTAGGGATTCCAACATCAAGAATTGCCGGTGGTTTTGTATCACTATTGTTAAAAGGAATTCTTTACAACGAAAATGATCTTTATTCAATTCATTACAGATTAATTCCATATCTGAGACTCAAAGCTGATTGTGACTATGCAACTGCAGTGCGAGAAACAAACACCAAATAATTATATTCTCAAGTAATCCCAGTCGTTTCGGTAGCCCGATAGTCTAGTGGCCAAACAATTTTGGGTTAGGGATTCCAGGCTCTGGATCTTATGAGAGGAAACCTGGAGACGGCAGTTCGAATCTGCCTCGGGCTACTCTTTTGTTTGTTAAAATTAGAACGCCTATCGAGAGGCCATCGCTATTCTTTCAAGCTCGTTTTTCTTTTTGACTGAAGGAGCATTCATGTCATTTGCTGCTGCAAGAATAAGATGCTCTGCAAGATTTTCTTCGATTGCCTTTGGGTTTGAAAATGAGGCATCTCTTACACCTTCTGCAATGAACCTTAATGCAAGATCCACTCGCCTAAGAGGAGCTACATCTACTGATACATGATAAACAGTGCCTCCGTAAACTATTCTTGTAGTATCTTCATTTGGAGCTGAATTTTCAATTGCTCGTACAAGAACCTCAATTGGATTTTTACCTGTTTTGAGGTGTATAATGTCTAATGCTGCTTTGACAGTATTGATTGATCGAGTTTTCTTTCCACCCATCCTACCTGTGTTTTTTGCATATCTTTTTCCAAAGTGTAAAAGCTTGTTTGCAAGTCTTTCTACTATGTTAACTTCGGCCTTGTTGAATCTCTTTAATGCAGAACGGCCAAAGGTTAATGGCATTATAGTTTTGTTTACAGATATAGCATTTTTTAGACCAAGATCCTTTATCTCTATTTTTGAGAGATCCCATTTCCTAAAAAGCAAAAGATTCCCAGTTTCAGTCATTTCTATCTCCTTGGTTTTTCTTTCTTACCATAGACTAGTTCTTTTAATGATGTACCGTTTACCTTGAATACTTTCCATCTTACACCAGGAATATCTCCCATTGCGCCTCCCATTGATGCGCCCATTCCTTCAACATGTACTTCATCATGCTCATCAACAAAATTCATTGCACCGTCTCTTGGTAAAAATGCAGTAACAGTCTTTCCATTTTTTATAAGTTGTACACGAACACATTTTCGAACAGCAGAGTTTGGCTGTTTTGCTTCAATACCAACCTTTTCTAAAACAATTCCACGAGCTTGTGGTGCACCACCTAAAGGACTTGCTTTTTTGTCAAGTCCTAGGTTTCTTCTTTTGTAAGTACCAATAGACCAGCGCTGCTTCTTTCTTTTATCCTTTAGAACTCTTCCTGAAAATAGACCAAGTGGTGATTTTGCCATCTTTTTTACTCCATTATTTTTTCTGGACTTTGTATTAGAACACTGGAAATTTGAAAGTATCTTTTTGCTAGCCAGTCTTGCCTTTTCTGCATTACGGCCTTCACTACCTACTACAATGCCCTTCTTTTTGCGTCAACTAAAACGATTGCTTGTATAGAACCATCAAGTCTTTTGTTTATTTTTACCTCTGAGACTAGTTTTGGATTTAGCATGTTTTTGAGAAATTCTGCTGGGTTATCAGAGTATTCTACAAGCTCTACATTTCGTTTTACCACGTTTTGCAGGTTTCGGATTGTGCTACCTCCTTTGCCTATTGCAAGACCCATTTTATCTGGATTTACTACGAAAATTACTCTATCTAGTTTTTCATCTTCGATACAATCTCGAGCTATTGCACCTGTCACGTTCTGAAATAGTGACATCAGTTTAATTTGATCGGTTGTTAGTTTGATTGTCTCCGTCATGTTTTTGCCTGTTTTAAACTCGATCTCTTCGTGGGACATTTAAATCTTCATAAAAAGTGATATAAAAATAAGACATTTATTCTTGTATCTCCTCTTCCGCTTCTTTCAAAAGTATTTTGAGATTTGTCTCACTCAACGTTTTAAGCGAAAGGGCAGAGATTCTAAATTGTGTACCACAGAGTTTCCCAAGTTCAACAGATGAGCCTTTGAAATTTAAAGTAGGGATTTTGGAGCTTTGTGCAGTTTCCTGTATCTTTTGATGTATGTTCTTTGGAACAGATTGAGATAAAATTATCAGTTTGGAATTTTTCATTGAACTAATTACCTCCTTTGTGCCACGAGAACATTTCTTGTCATCCATTGCATCTTTAATTACTTTTTCTAAAAGTTTAGCCATCTTCAACTACTCTCATGTAAAGATCTACAGTTCCAGTTCCTACTGGGATGTTTCCACCAACGATTACATTTTCTGTTACACCTTTTAATTGTTCAACCTCTCCGGCTAGCGCAGCTTCCGCAATTGTTGGAACAGTAATTTCAAATGCAGCTCTTGCAAGTACACTTGTCTTTGTTCCAGCAATTCCGTGTCTTCCAATTTGTTGCATATATCCTCGTGAACACATCAAATCTGCAACAAGCATAAGATATCTAAGATCAACTTCTAGACCTTGATCTTCAAGTGTTGAGCTAAGCTCATTGATAAGCGCATTACGAGCAGCTTCAATTCCTAGTGTGCTTGCAATCTCAAAGACATTGTTTGTGCGTATGTTTCTCTTGTCAACGCCATCAATTTCAAACACCTTTGCAATATTGGAACCCGATGTTTGTATTACCCATTCATCTCCTTGTTGTACTATAGTAACTCTTTCAACATCAGCTACACCTTTTACTTTGGTACCAAGTATTTTATTTCTCATTGCAAGTATTGTTTGTGCATCTGATTCTTCAGAAAGTGTAAGTGTAATAGAATTACCGCTAGTTTCAATTTCAAATTTCTTTTTTGATGATTGTAATGCTTCTTCAACATCAGCTATTGTGCATGCTCTTTCTTTTAGTTTATCAGTATTGAGATTTAGTTTTATTTTTGTAGAATAATCAGTTTCTGTGCTTGATATTAGTGCACTAATTTTGGTATGTAAGATTTCACGAGCAACCTTGATTGCTTTTTCTTTTGATTTTTTGTGATTTTCTTCTAGGTAGATATCCATTGTTGGTGTTACTGGTTTTTTGCGTGCATCAACAAGTTCTATCAATCTTGGAAGACCTAGCGTTACATTTCTTTCTCTAATTCCTGCAAAGTGGAATGTTCTCAGAGTCATCTGAGTTCCAGGCTCACCAATAGATTGTGCAGTTACTATTCCTACTGCTTGTCCTGGTTCTACTTTGGCCTTATCGTACAACTCTAATGCTTTCTTGCAAACTTTTTCTACACCTTCTTTGCTTAGTTTTGATTCAAGTAACGCATCATGAACTGTTTGTGTTAATCGTGGATTGAATGTCTTTGTGTATTTCTTGGCAAGTTCTGTTATCTCTTCCTTTGTTACTTTTTTACCTGTATCAATAATGGTTTCAGATTCTACCAGTCTTTGAATTCTAAATGCTTCACCGTGGTCACTTTTTGCAACATCAATTCCATCTTCTCCGTACAAGAATTGTATGATATGACCATGTGGATCTCTTACAGTTCCATCATATTCTAGCTTCAGATGTTCAAGGGCGTTGATCAATCTTCTTTGCATGTAGCCACTTTGCTGGGTTCTAACTGCAGTATCTACAAGGCCTTCACGTCCTCCCATTGCGTGGAAGAAAAATTCTAAAGTTGAAAGGCCATCACGATAGTTTGATTTTACAAATCCCTTCGCGTCTGGATTTGTATCATTTTCTTTAAAGTGTGGCAGAGCTCGATTGTTGTATCCTTTATTGATCCTTCTTCCTCTAATTGATTGTTGACCTAATGCACCAGCCATCTGTCCTATGTTAAGAGAAGAACCTCTAGCACCAGTTGTTGCCATAATTCTACCAGAATTTGTTTCATCAAATGACTTGTCAGCTGTGCTTCCCGCTCTATCTCTTGCTTTTGACAGCTCATTTACAATGTATGCCTCTAAGGCTTCATCTGCAGAAAGGCCTCTGCTAAGCTGCAATGTTCCTTTCTTTGCCTGAGAAATAAGATCATAAACCTTATCATATGTTTCTTGTATTCCACCTAGGATGTTTTCTTTTGTTTTTGTCGAAAGTTCAAGATCAGAATATCCATAGCTAAAACCGTAATGTGTGATAAATTGTTTTAACATTATTAAGATGGAATTTAGGAATTTCTTGGCTTCATCATATCCATAGTCTTTTGTAATTCTATGCAAAACACTATCTGGCTCTTCAGCACCAATTGACGCCTTGTCAATTACTCCACTGATTAGCTGACCATTTTTTATTACAACATCTTTTGCAGGACCTTTGGTTCCTTTAGACCATTTTGATGTAATAACATAATTAAAATCTTTTGGCATAAAAAGTGAAAATAGTTGTTTTCCTGTGTAAAATTGACCACTTTTATTTTTGATTGCAGGTTCTGGTATAGTTCCATTGTATCCTGCAATCATTGCAAGGTTTGAAAACTCTTGAGGATTTAGTGTAGTACCATCTTTTGTTAACAGATAAGCCCCTGTGATGAAATCACGTAATGCACCAATTATTGGTCCTCCATATCTTGGTGAAATTAATTGATCTTGGACACGCATTAAAAGAATTGCTTCAGCTCTGGCTTCCTCGCTTTGAGGTACGTGTAGGTTCATCTCATCTCCATCAAAGTCAGCGTTGTAAGGTGGACAGACCGATGGATGTAATCTAAAAGTTTTACCTGGCAAGACCTTAACGTAATGGCCCATAATTGACATTTGATGCAAAGATGGCTGTCTGTTGAACATGACTATGTCACCATCTGATAGATGTCTTTCGATAAGATATCCAATTTCGATATTGTTTGCTATTGTTTCTCTATCTTCAACAAAATCAAGTCGAATCTTCACTCCGTCAGGTCTTACAATATAATTTGCACCTGGGAATTTGTTTGGACCATTTATTACAAGTCTTTTTAATCTTTCAATATTCCATTCTGTAACAACTTCGGGTATTGTAAGTTTGAGTGCTACAGATTCTGGAACCCCAACTTCAGCAATGTCAAGGCTTGGATCTGGAGAGATCACAGTTCTACTGGAAAAGTCTACTCTTTTTCCAGAAAGCGAGCCTCTGAATCTTCCCTCTTTTCCTTTCAGTCTTTGTGTCAAGGTTTTAAGCGGTCTACCAGATCTGTGATGAGCTTGTGGAATTCCTGAAACCTCATTATCGAAATATGTCGTTGTATGATATTGCAATAAATCAACGAGATCTTGTACAATAAGCGGAGGAGTTCCTGCTTCTTTGCTTTCTTTTAATCTCTGATTTACTCTTATTATGTCAACAAGTTTGTGTGTTAGATCATCTTCTGATCTGATTCCTGTTTCTAAAATTATTGATGGTCTTACAGTTACAGGTGGCACAGGCAAGACTTGGAGCACAAACCATTCTGGTCTTGCAGTTGAAGGATCATAACCCAAGAGTTTCAAATCATCATCAATCATGTGAGAAAATCTTTCCCTAATTGTTATTGGCAGTAATCTATTTTCACCAAGTTCTGTTTTTTCAATAAAGATTGTCGGTTTTGTAAAGATCAGATCATATTGGGATTTACCGCAATGTGGACATGTTTTTTCCTTTTTTGCTTTTTCAATAATTTGATCTGGTATGTGTTTTACAGATACTACTGTATAGGCAGCTTCTTTGTTCAGTATTCTATGGTATTCTTCAAGGTCTTCTTTCGGAATTTTCAGCCTAGCACAAGATCTACATGTAGTCAGAAGAAGCTTGTATATGTTATCAATAAATGCAATGTGTAGTACAGGTTCGGCAAGTTCGATGTGACCAAAATGTCCTGGACACCTTGCTGCAGTATTACCACATGTGATACATTTTTGTCCTGGCTCTAATGTTCCAAGTCTTCCATCCATTAACCCGCCTTGGACGGACATTCCGTCTTCATCATAAGTTTCTGGGGCAGTAATTTCTGCAACTGAATATTTTCTGATTTCTGTAGGTGACCAAACAGAAAACTTGATTCCATCAATTATTTTTATTGTTTCAAGCGCCATTATACCTTCTCCTTTATCAAAAGTCGTGGAGCTACATCTAAGCTCATCATTTCCTGCAATAACAACTTAAATGCATAAGCAACTGAGATTGATGTCACCTTTGCTTTGTCACCACAAACTCGGCAAACAAATCGTCTTTGTTTTATGTCATAATATGATACTAGTCCACATCTTTCGCAAATATAGATGTCTGCTTTATCTGATTCATCAAGCAATCTGTCCTTTAACATCATAGAAGCACCGTATGCAATAAGACAGTCTCGTTCCATTTCTCCAAATCGAAGACCACCTCCACGTGCACGGCCTTCTGTTGGTTGTTTAGTTAACATCTGTACTTGTCCTCTTGCTCGGGCATGAATCTTATCTGCAACCATGTGGTGAAGTTTTTGATAATATACAACTCCAATGAAAACTTCTGCAGGAAATGCTTTTCCTGTTCTTCCATCATACATTACTTCTTTTCCTGAATATTTGAAACCAGCAGATTCTAGAATTCCTTTGACACTTTCAAGCTTTTCTCCTACAAATGCAGAGCCATCCATCTTTGTACCTCGAAATGCTGCAGCTTTTCCCGTCACTGATTCTAGAAACATTCCAACAGTCATTCTAGACGGGAATGCGTGTGGATTAATCAGTACGTCTGGAACAACTCCATCAGATGTATATGGCAAATCTTCATGGTTTACTAATAAACCTACTACTCCTTTCTGACCATGTCTTGATGCAAATTTGTCACCAATTTCAGGAATTCTTACATCTCTAACTCGAATTTTATACATTCTACCACCATCATGTGATTGAGTCATGACAACGGTATCCACAACACCATTCTCTGATGGTCTTACTCCAATTGATGTGTCTCTTCGATATGGGCCTTTTACCTCAAACTCCCTATATTCTTCCATGAATCTTGGTGGACTAGTCTTTCCAATTAGAATATCACCACCTTGAACCATTGATTCTGTTGCAATTACTC
>Ga0209160_1001161_pt1 | contig 22035 bp, 22 predicted proteins | sample GraSoiAngelo_153_FD_186167 | JGI IMG/M metagenome (GOLD analysis project Ga0209160, IMG submission 186167) | Grasslands soil microbial communities from the Angelo Coastal Reserve, California, USA - 14_1009_12_40cm (SPAdes) (version 2) | ecosystem: Environmental > Terrestrial > Soil > Grasslands ... | reverse complement strand
GACGCTCCCGCGATCTCCCGCGACGCCGCGATCCTCGTGCTCGCGTACGCATTCGGGTACAGCCTGCTCGCCTTTGATCTGATGATGTCGCTGGCCCAGAAATGGGTGAGCAATCTGTTCGGCGCGTTCTACTTCATGGGCAGCTTCCTCGCGGCGCTGATGATGCTCGCGGTGCTGGGGATCTCGCTGCGGCGCGCCATGGGGCTCGACGGCATCTACACGTCGCGCCAACAGCACGATCTCGGCAAACTCTGCTTCGGGTTCACCGTGTTTTGGGCCTACCTGATGTGGTCGCAATTCCTCGTGATCTGGTACGGCAACCTGCCGGAAGAGACATATTTCATCTTTTACCGGTTGTACGGTGCGTGGCGTCCCGTCGGCACCGCCGTCTTCCTCCTTGTGTTCCTGATTCCTTTCGTAGGACTGCTCGGTGTGAAGCCGAAAAAGTTCGCCCCCACGATGATCGGGTTCGCCCTCGCGAGCCTGGTCGGGATCTGGCTGGAGCGCTACCTCGAGGTCGTGCCATCCATCAATCAGGGCGCGGGCCCGGCCATCGGCCTTCCCGAAATCGGAGTGGCCCTGTTCTTTGGCGGTCTGTTCTTCCTCTCGTGGGCGTGGTTCGCGGGCCGCTACCCCATCATCTCTCCTCGTCTCGCCGCGAACGCACTTGAGCGGGAACACCACTAAGTCCGTCCGTTTCGCAAACCCTGGTGTACGACTAGCACTCAGCGGTAAGCTTCCCTGACCGGTCCTATCTGGAGGCATCATGCCGATGGTTCGTTTGCTGACGGTTGCGGCGATTGCGGCGTTAGCGGTAACAGCAGCGTGCGGCAACAGCACCGGTTATGGCGGCAATCCGCCCCCTCCGCCGCCGCCGCCACCCCCAGGCGGTCACTCGACGACGGTCACCGTCGCCAACAATTCCTTCTCACCAACTCCCGATACCATACCGGCGGGGATGGTGACGTTCTCCTGGGCGAACGGCGCCGTCACTCACAATGTGACATGGCAGACCGCGCCGGGAACGCTGCCTGCCCCGTCGGGAAACAAGTCGTCCGGCACATATACGGCAACGCTGGTCGCGGGGACGTATACCTACGAGTGCACCATCCACGCATCGCTAGGGATGCACGGCACGATCGTCGTACAATAGCGAGCCATTCTTGAAATCGTGGCTCCCGGAGCGCTCGCGGCTCCGGGAGCTTAGTTTTTACGCATGAACGTCTGGAAGGCTGCCGCCGAGCTCATTAGTGGCGGAGGCGCAGGCGCGTTGGCCACCGTCGCGCGCGTGCGCGGCTCGACACCGGTGCCCGCCGGCACGAAGATGCTCGTTGGCGCCGAGGGACGGTTGATCGGTTCGGTCGGCGGCGGATGCGTCGAGGCGGACGTCATCGGCGCGGCACTGGCCTCGCAAGCCAGTCAACAACCCACGCTGCTCACTCACCATCTCAACGCCGATCTCGCGGGCGATCTCGGCCTCTCGTGTGGCGGAACCGTGGACGTGTTTGTCGAGCCGTTGATCGCCGACGAACAGTACGTGCGGGTGCTCGAAGCGGCAGCCAGTGCGGACTCGGGACTGGTACGCACCGCGACGGATTGGACGCGTGAAGCTCCCGTGAAGACGTTTGAAGCTCGTCCTCGCGCGAGTGTTTCCGGATCAGCGGCCACGTTGACTCGCGACGGGCGTTTCATGGAGGAGCGGCTGACTCAACCGCCACGCGTGTTCGTATTCGGTGCCGGTCATGTCGGTTCCGCGATTGCGCGCGCGGCCGCTGCCGCGGGATTTCGCGTCGTCGTGATCGACGACCGCGCCGACTATGCGGATGCGTCCCGGTTCGGCGACGACGTGATCACGCTTGCGGGAGACGTGGATGCCGCTCTGTTGCGGTATCCGCTCACCGCGGCCGACGCGGTCGTCATCGCAACGCGTGGCCATCGGAACGACGCCGTCATCCTCGAGCGCGTCGCCACGTCGCCGGCCGGTTATGTCGGCCTGCTGGGTAGCAGCCGCAAGAAGATCGTGGTGACGAAGGGTCTGACGGCGGCGGGCGTACCTGCGAAAAGCTTACAGCGGGTGCGTGTTCCTGTGGGGTTGGCGATCGGCGCCGTGACGCCCGAAGAAATCGCCGTGAGTGTCGTTGCCGAGCTGATCGCCTGGCGGCGACAAGAAGCCTAGGGCAGCGGCTGCACCTGCTCGAGCAGTCGATTCAACGAATCCGGCGTCAACGGTCCTGCAATCTCCACGCGCAGCCGTCCCACGTAGCGAGCCAGGCGCTCGGCCGGAGCGCGCTCGGCCTGTGCGTTGAACCGTTGGCTAAACCCGAGCGCAGCACCATCGACGGTGGCGGCGCGCTGGAACAGCTGAATAACCGTCGTCGAATCGAGCTGTTGCTCCACGACGATCGTGGCGGCATCAGTCGGGCTGCGACGGATGCCCCGCGCCGCGAGGCCCGGAATGCCCACGGGGTCGGCACCGAGCAGGGTGCGCGCTGAGCCCCTGCTGATGACGGTCCACTGCGAGCTGACCAGACGACCGCGGAGACCAGCGAGCCTGTTATCCGCCTGCACAATCGCCTCATCAACATGACGTGCCGATGGCGCCGCCGGCTCCGCCGCCCTCACGGGCGCTGCTCCCCGCAGTTGCGCCCTCGGTTGCAGAGCCACAGTTCCAGTCGTCAACGGCTCCGTGCTGACTGAAGCTGCTGAATCAGAGACCTCTTCCCGCGAGCGCGCGGAGCGCACGTCGCGGCGGCGCTGTAGGTCTCGTCCTTCGAGTTTGTCTGCCGCCGGCACGTTCGTCGCGACGGCTTTCGGTTCCTGTGCAGGCGCGACCGGCGACTCGGGAGCGTGGAGATAGTACCCGATCCCCAGCGCGAGCACCACGGTCGCTGCCCACGCAAAGGGCAAACGCGCGCCGAGTATCCGGCGACCGCGCCGTCGTGGTGAAGCGAGTTCGTTGAGCGGAGGTGCCGGGCGCTCGCTGGGGCGCGCAGCACTCAACACGGCGCTCGCGCGCTCGATCAGTGACCGTTCTTCAGCCAGCCGGGCGCTGCAGGGCGCGCACTGAGCGATGTGGATCTCGAGCGCGGCATGCTCGGGTGGCGACAGCTCGCCGTCGAGATAGGCGTGCAATGTGCCTTCATCCACGTGCGACATGCTGCCCTCCTCCCGCGAGTCCTGCGTCATACGCTTCGACGAGCCTCCGGCGCGCCCGCGCCAATGTGGTTCCGACCGCGCCGCGCGCTAACCCTGTTTGCGCGGCGATTTCATCGTAGGATAGCCCCGAGTCCCACAACAGCAACGCTTCGCGGTCACGCGGCGTCAGCTGCTCGAGTGCCGCGCGTACGTGAGTGCGCTGGGTATCGGCATCGATCGCTTCTTCAGGCGAGCCGTGCACGAAATCCGACTCGCTCTTCAGTAGGGTGAGGTGCCGCTTTTCGCGTGCCGCGCGGCGCGCTTCATCGCGCGCCATGTTGGCTGCCACGACGAACAACCACCCCCGCGCCTTTTCGGGTCGGTGCACGAGCGCCCGGGCGAATGCCTCTTGCGCGAGATCCTCGGCGCGCTCGGCATCCCAGACCTTGCGGTACAGGAACCGCACAAGCGCGCCGTAGGTGCTGCGGTACACCTCAGCGATGTCTTCAGGCACTTACGGCCTAGCCCCGGAATGCGCGCACGAGTCGCTCCAGTTCGCCCGCCTGCCAGTGGGTCTTGCCTCCCGATTCAATCTTGATGCTCGCGTGGCGTCCGGCCACCAGGACGCTGGGGCCGAGCCCAGTCGCCGGCGTCAAATCGGGCATCGCGTGCAACAGCGCGAAGTAGGCGTCGCTATAGGGCGCCACCGTGACGACGTTCAGCGAGTCGCCATGACCGAGGTCGGTCCACGTGCTGTCGCGAAGAATGAACAGCCGTCCCCCGACGCGCTGCGTGGGATTGATGCCCGAGAGCGCGCGCGGATTGCCTCGGGTGGCGGCGTCAACGCTGGTAACGACTACCGCCTCCAGCATCACCCGTTCGCGTGCTGATTGATCGACTGACGTAGCCCCTGTCTGATTTGCCGGCGCGGGGGCGGGCGTGCGCATCAGCCGTTGTTCAAAGTCGCGCCGGGCAACGACGTTGGGCTCCTGAACGAGATACGACGTGTACTCGGTCAAAATGCCGTAGCGCAGCGCCAGCTGCTTCAAGGCGTCCATGAGCTCACGCGTTTGGCCGTGGAGCCGAATCTCGCGCGAGAGCGCGCCGGCTTTGCGAGCCGCCCACAGCTGCTCGACATAGCGCGCGTCATCGTTCTCGCGATCGCCGACTGTCGTGGTAAACTCTTCCTGGCGCCCATTTCGCTTTCCGCGAACCGCTACAGACCATTCCCGAGTCCCCAGTCCCCGGTACCGGCCAAGCACGACCATCTCATCACCCGCGAAGAGGTCCGGCAGGCTGCCGGGCTGAACGTCATACAGCTCGACGCCGGACGTGGCGGATATGGCGACGTCGGTGAGTACGGGACTTGCGATCTTTGCGGCCAGCGAGCCGACAGCGCGCTCGATGTTCTCACCCGGCCGGATGTATTCCGTCGTACCCCGCGCCCGCTCAGTGAGTCGGTCGAGCAGATAGGTGTTGACGTCGTCGCCGATTCCAAACGAGAAGACGCGGAACCGGCCGCGCCCTTGCTCGGCACGCTCGACGATATGCTCGGGATCGGTGTCGCCCGTGCTCGCCTGCCCGTCCGTGAGGAATACAACGACGCCGAGCGCCTCCTCAGCCGGAGGCTCAGCAAACGCCTCCGAGAGCGCGCCGGCGATGTTCGTTCCGCCTTCGGCCTCGAGACTCTGGATCCATGTGGATGCATCGCGCCGACCCTGGGTACTTACGGCGGTCCAACCCTGCGCGTAACGCCGCACACCGCCCGAGAACGCGACCAGCCGGAAGCGATCGCCGTCGCGCAGGGAGCCGAGGAGCTGAGTCAAGGCCGACTTTGCCTGCGCGATCTTTTCGCCTGACATCGATCCCGAGACGTCGATCACCGCGACGACGTCGCGTCGCAATGCCGCCGCTTCAGACGCCGCGCCGGGGGCAAGCAGCAGCATGAAGTAGCCGTCTTCTCCGACCGGATGATGGGGCAGGAGCGACAACCCGACGAGTCCGCGGGCGAGCGGAAGCAGCAGCTCGAAGTCGCCCGTGTTCGCGGCGTCACCGAGGGTGACTTCGATGCGGCTGTCGCGACGCGCGACTTGTACGTGATGGGTTGGAGAGTAGGGATCGCCGAACTGCGCCGCGCTGTCGACTTCCAGCCGGAAGCTGCGTGGCGCACTTTGGCGGTTGCGATCGCCGAGGTAGCGGAAGCGCCACGCATCGCCCGTGCGCTCGAGCAGCTGTGTGTATTTGAGGGTGATCTTGCGTGTCTCACCGGGGCTGATTGGAAAGACCCGCGCGCGAATGAGTCCCTGTCCTGCCAGCTCGATCAGCGCCGGGTCCCGCTTCTGACGAACTATGCTCTCGTAGATGGAACGCGCTTGCATGGCGTCCATCGCCTCGCCGCGCAGCTCCTTGTCGCCCTGCCAGAGTGAATAACTGGAGAAGACCGCTTCGCCCGGCAGAGGGAAGTGATACATCCCTTCTTCCAGCATCGGGCCGTTGTTGCGGAACCACTCCTCGACGCTGACCCGTGCCACGCGGCCCGTGATGCTGACTTGCACGGCGCTCCGCAGCCGCTCGATTCGCCCGTTCGCGTTCGGAGGGAGTGGCCGGATCGGATCGATCCAGCCCTGGGCAGAGAGCGGAAGCGCAAAGATGATGGTAAGAAGCGCAACAACTCCCCAGACACGATGCAACGTCCGCATGGCAACCTCTGGTAAGGGACGCCATGAGAGACGGACGCCCTCCCAAAAGTTGCACAGCAGCGGTCTAAGCTATTTCACGGCACACTGATTGGGGCCGGATTCGAGCATTTCGGCCTCGGAATCGGAGAGTTCCGCGAGACCCAGGTTCGTCTCTTTGATCGCGCGGTAGGCATCGGGAAAGCTGGTCGTATGCTCGGTAATCCACCGTAGGAAGGCTCGTTCGTCCTGGATGGTTGCGGCCGCATTGGTGGCGGCGATCACATCGAAGCGTGCTGCGATGGCGCGGTCGGCACGCCGTTCCAATTCGCTCGCATAATGCGCCGGCAACACGAGCAGGTCGCCCGGCCACGATTGGCGCGTGCGCTCGAGACTGTGCCAGAGCAGCTTGGCCCACGATTCCGTTTGACCGGCCAAATCGGGCCGCCCGACCGACTGCACAAACAGGAAGTCACCGGTCAACACGAGGCCTTCATCGGCGATTAACGCGATGCTGCCGAGGGTATGTCCCGGGACGTGCGCGACGCGCAGCGTGCCCCGGCCGAATGCGATCGTATCGCCGTCGTGCAGAGGCTGGTACGCCAGGCGGCCCGGCGTGCTGTCATACGGAGAGACCGCATCGTCCGGATGAAGGAAGTAGGGAACCTGCCATCGTGCCGCCGCCTCGCGCGCACCGCTCAAGTAATCGGCGTGGAGGTGCGTATCGACCACCGCGGCCGGAGTCGCCCGCAGCTCGGCGAGCAATGCGTCATACCGCTCGACGTGCCGGCCCGGATCGACGACGACGGCATCGCCGTCGCTGACGAGGACGTAGCTGAGCGCCCCCTTTCCAACACGGTCGAGCTGTATGACATGAGAGAGCGAGGGTGTGGGCGAAAGCCGGCGCGCGACGTAGACCGCCTCCCACGCGGCCATGCCGCCGGTGACCGAGTACGCCTCGTACCCACGCTCACGCAGGAACGCGGTCGTCTGTTTGCTGGAATTACCATGGCCGCAGATGACGGCGACGGGACGCCCCGCGTCGAGCTGCAGATCGGGAGCGTCGGGCAGCGCGAAAATCTTGGAATTCGGCAGGGCGTGAAACTGGAGCTCGGTACCGAACGCGACCCGATTTCGCGCGACTCGGTCGGGCGTGCGCACGTCGAGCACCTGCAGCGACTCGCCGCGGTCCAGTCGCTGCGCTAACTCATCTGCGGTAATCTGTTCGGTGACTCGATCCGGCATATTCGGCACGTGGGGGACGCTACTTCAGCGGCATCGAGACACCGAACAGCAAGGCAAGGTCGTTCTCGGCAAAGGGAAAATTCCGGCGCTGTTTGAAGACCGTGTAGCCGAGTTCGGCGCGGCCCTCGAGCTCTTGGAGGAGTGGAAAGCGATAGCCTACGGCGGCATTGGCTCCTGCCAACGCAAAACCCGCGGTTCCTGTCTGCTCCAGATACCGGATGTTGCCGCCCGCGGCGGCGTAGACGCCGCCGGCAATCGCTACGTCGAGCCTCGGAGCGAAGTGTACATCTGAGAGCGTGATCCCCTGTTCCTGCGTGCGTTGCACCCCGAATCCAGTCTCCAGTGCAAACCGGCCGGCGAGCGGCGCAATAACGAACAGTTTTGCCGGACTTGTCGGGCCCGAGCCGGGGAAATCAAGAGCCGTCTCGTGGAAATCGACAGATAGTCCGGAAACTGATCCGTACAGATGCGTGCGCACGTATCCACCGGCGATGCCGAGCCGCAGGCGCCACGGGCCCCGACCCGCATTGCGCGTCTCGATTCCTCGCAGGGAGCGCGCGATCCCAAGCAGGAGCGAATATTGGTTACTCGGCAAGACCGAGTCTGCCCGTCGAAGCGTGAGCCAACGCGCTTCGATGCGCGCGCCCAGATTTGAGCCAACGTTGTGCCGATACCCAATGGCGCCCAGAATGCCGGTCTGCACCGAGTGATTGTTGTCCATCGCCAGGTACCGAATCCCTCCACCCCCGGCGACGTAGAAGCCCGAGGCGATTGCCACATCGGCCCGAAGCGACAATCGCACCTCGGCGGTGGTTGCGGTGGGAATTAGTCCGCTGCTCTCGGTAATTCGGTCGTGTGTCGCCGACAGGTTCGGCTCCAATGCAACGCGACTTGCCACTGGGATGACCAGGAAGAGCGCGGGGAAGGCCGCGCCGCTGCCAGGGAGGTCGACGTGATCGCGATACACTCCCGAACCGGCCCCCGCCGCTTTCACGCGCGCAAAGCCACCCTCGAAACCAATTTGCGTAGTCCACGTCTGGGCCGAGACGGTGATGGCGCTGCATGCGCCCAGCACCCAAACGATGATCGCCTGTTTCATGGACCGCGAAGGTAGTGCTTTTGTGGGACTCCCGTTTTGGGGACCCGCCTCTATATTGACCGCTATTGTGAAACTGTTCACAAACGACATCCACCCCCAACCATCAGCTCCACATGTCCCGGAGGACTTCCGCAATGCGCTTCGCTCTGCTCACGACCGTCGTCGCCTTTGGCGCGCTCGCCTGCGGTGGCAATAAAGGCGACCAGAACCAGACCCAAACGCAAGCAGCGCCTCCGGCACCACCGGCTGGCACCGCGCCGGCGACTCCGACCGGTCCTGTCACCGAAGTGAAGATGACCGGCAACGGCAGCACGAAAGCGGGCTTCGAGCCGAATTCGATCACGATCGCGCCGGGAGCGACGGTGCGCTTCGTCAACGTCGCGGGCGGTCCGCACAACATCACGTTCTGGCCCGATTCGATTCCCGCGGGAGGCGCTGCGGCCCTCAACGCGGGCATGAAGAACACCATGGATAATCTGTCCGGGCCGTTCCTCACGAATCCCAACGACACCTACGACGTGTCTTTCGCGAACGCGCCCAAAGGCACGTACAAGGGCTACTGCACGCCGCATCTGCCGCTCGGCATGAAGATCACCATCAAGGTCCAATAGTTGCCGTTGTCCAGACCGGCCGCGGCCCCGGAAATTTCGGGGCCGCTTTTTTGAGGTTAGATTCGCGACGCTATGACGAGCGAGACGACGCCCTCGTCCTCCCGAACTCTCGCTGACCGCTTGCGCTCCGGCCCCTTGTCCGTCCGGGAGGCGACGCAGATCTGTCGCGCGCTGTTGTCGGCCATCGAATCGGCGCACGCGCGCGGCGTAGGGTACGGCGACATTCGCGCGAGTACGGTCGTGCTCGAACAAGGACGACCGGTCCTGGCGCCGATGAGCACGACCGCGTCGGAGTCGCCTGCTGCCGATGTTTACGCCGTCGCCACCCTTCTCTACGAAGCGGTCAGTGGGCGGAGTTGGACAACGGGCATGAAGCCGGAAGCGGCTGACTGGTCCGGCGTCCCGCGCCGGCTGCGACGGGCGCTACGCAAAGCACTGAGCACATCTCCCGATCGGCGCTGGCCGAACGCCGCGGCGTTCCAGCGTGCCCTGTGGGTACCAAGACCACGCGACACGATCTGGCCGGCGATACTGGTCATCGCCTTGGCCGCTGCGATCATTGCGGCGATCGTCTTCTGCAAACCACTGGGCCTGTGTTGGGAGCGGCCCCCCGGGGGGGCGGGGGGGGCGGGGGGGGCGGCCGATACTCGCTAAACACATGCGTGCGGTCTTCGTCCTCATCGATGGCGCGCGCCCCGACGTCTTGCGGGAGTTGCTGGCGCGCGGCGATCTCCCGAACCTCGCCCGCTTCGTCATCGAGCCCGGTGGGTGGCGTGTGGGGACGACGGTGTTTCCCTCGACGACCGGCGTCGCGTACATCCCATTCCTGTTCGGCCGTTATCCCGGCAGCACCGGCATTCCGGGTATTCGCTGGCTGGATCGCGCCGCCGCCACCGGTGGATGGCGGGAACAGTGGCGTGCTGCGCGCAGCTATTGCGGCGTGCAGGGCCCCTGGCTCAACAGCGACATCGCCCCGGCGCCGTCGATGTTCGATCTCGTGCCCGAAAGCATCGCGATCTGCACGCCGATTACCCGCGGCCTCGCCAACGGCGCCCATCGCATTCCGCTCCGTCGCGCGATCCTTGGCTCGGCAGCCCACTACCTGGGGACCTATCCCGCGCTCGATCGCGCGGTTCAAGAGGCATGGGTCGCGTTGGCCGCTGCGCCGTGGCGTTTTCTCTTCGTGGTGTTTCCGGGAATCGACGGAACGACGCATCTCAAAGACCCCTGGCATCCCGCGGTGCTCGACGGCTATCGCCTGGTGGACCGGGCGCTCGGCGCTTTCGTCGCGCGCGTCGCGAGAAGCGGCGGGGAATTACCCGCATTCTTCGTCGCCGCCGATCACGGCGCGACTGTCATGAAAGAACACTGCGACGTGGCTGTGTTACTCGAGCAGTGGGGCTTTGCGACATTGCGGCATCCGATGCACGTGTGGCGACGGGGCGCGCGGGTCGCGACGATGGTGTCGGGGAACGCCAGCGTCCAACTGTACTTCGAGCCGCGCTCGGGGCGAGAGACGCCGCGGACGGAATCCGAGATCCCGCGTGATGTGTTGCAGCGACTGCTGGCGCTGCCGGCCGTCAGGCTGGCCGCGTGTCGTGATGACATGGATGGCGTGGTGATGCAAACCCGCGGTGCGCGCGCGCGGATCTCTCAGACGCTGGACTTAATTCGTTATCAGCCCACGGATGGCGACCCGCTGAACCTCGGCGGGTATCTTGAGCTCGACGATCGTGAATTGTTGGCGCGGACGCGAAACACGGACCTGCCGGACGCTCCGCGCCAGTTGCTGCAGCTCTTCCAGTCGGCGCGCGCCGGGGACCTGGTGCTCGCCGCGGGGCCGGGCGCGGACTTCCGCGGACCGTGGGAAATTCCCGAACACCGGGCCGGACACGGCAGTCTCATTACGGAACATATGGAGGTCCCCATCGCGGCCAGTGTACCACTTCCGGAATCTCCCATTCGGACAGTAGATCTGATGCCGACGATGCTCGACTACCTTGGCGTCGCTTTGCCCCAAACGATTACGCTCGACGGAACTCCGCTCTCGGCTCGAGCCTTGAGATACTCGTGAGGCTTCGACGCGCGTTCGCAATTGTCGCTGCGCTACCCATCGCTCTCGCCGCGTATGGGGCGTGGAGTGCCGTTCCCGCGCAGCGACCGGTGCTACCGCTCGCCTGGACTACGTTGCCGCGAGCCAGCATCACCGCGGACGCCAAGCGGCGCGAGCTTGTGCTCGAGCTGCCGTCCGTCGACCTGCCCGCGGGCGCCGCACACGATATCCCGCCGGCTTCTCTGGGCGAGTTTCCGGTAAATGCCTCCATTTACGCCTTCCACGCGGAACTGAGAGATCAAGACGGGCGCCTGTTGCCCGCCGATTTGCTGCATCACATGAACGTGATGGATCCAGCCGAGCGGGAGCTCTTTCTGCCCATCGCGCGTCGCATTCTGGCATCGGGGAGGGAGACGGGCGAGATCCGCTTCCCGTGGTTGCTGTTCGGAGCGCGCGTTCGCGCGGGCGAGCGCATCATCGCCAACGCGATGCTGCATAATACGACACCAGTCAGCTATCGTGGCGTTCGAGTGCGCCTGGTGCTGAGCTACGTACCCGATGGCCGGCCGTGGCCGTTCTTTTCTGTTTTCCCCTGGCAGCTCGACGTCGCATTTCCGGTGGGGGACAAGTCGTTCGACTTGTCGCCCGGACACAGCGAGCGCTCGTACGAAGGCAGCCCTGCTGTCGATGGCAAGATCGTGGTCATCGGTGGCCACATGCACGAATACGGCCGGACGATCGAGTTCTGGGACGTGACGACCGGCACGTTGCTGTGGCACGGCGAGCCCGCGCCCGCGCCGCCCGGCGAAGCGAGTCCGGTGCCGCTGGGCAGATTCTATGGCCTCACCGGAATCGGCTTACCGATCATGGCGTCACACCGCTATCGCGTCCGGGTGGTCTATGAGAATCCGACCGGGCATACGATTGCGGCCGGAGGAATGGGTGTCGTCGGGGGACTGTTTATTCCTCGTCGCGGTGCCGTGTGGCCGAGCGCCGAGCCGAGCGACTCCCTATATCAGCTGGACGTCCGCCATTTCATGGGACTGACTGGAGGTGGAATGAGCGGGATGGAGGGCATGGGGGAAATGGGGGGAATGGACTCCCACGATCACGACCACGGCTCCACTCCGTAGTCGCCAACCGTCAGACGCTGCGGCTCCGCCGCTTCCGCAGTCTGCATGATTCCCAACATCACGGCCGCCACCATCAGGCCGGCCAGCGCGTCCACCGCATAGTGAAACTGGCCGTAAACCACGGCCAGGATCAGGCCGGCGGTAAACGGCAACAGCACGAGGCCCAATGGCCGCCAGTAACGCAAGGCCATTCCGGTAGCGACGACCGACGCAGCGACGTGGGAGGATGGAAACGCGGCGCCCCACGAGTCGCCACGATCGAGCAGCCAGGCGGCGAAACGCGCCGGCCACACGTCTGTCGCGATGTTGTGAGCCCCATCGAACGCATAGCGGGGACCGGCGACCGGGAAGAAAAGGAACACGATGTAGCATAGGTAGAACGTCGCCATGACGGCGAAAATCGTATGGCGTGATGCGTCCCGTCGTCCCACCATCCACAAACCCAGAGGAGACGCGTACAGGATCGGATAGTAGGCGAGGTAGCACGCGTGCAGAATCCAGGATAGCAGCACGCTCGGCGATTCGCGGATCCAGCGGTAGGAGATCTGAGATCCGAACACCCAGGTCTCGAGCCGCTGAATCAGCAGATCATTCTGAAAACCCGCGCTCAAGGTCAGCACACCGATTTCGCCGTACAGCGCCGGCAGCAGCACCATCGGATACCAGTCGCCGAAAAAGCGGCCTACTCGTCCGGCATTGCGAGCGCGCGGCGCGAGCAACACCAAGGCAGCCATCAATGCATGGGCCGTGAGCAGCCAGGGCCAGCCGGGTATTCCCTCGCTCCGAAAGGCAAACAGGACCACAATGGTCGCGACGACGACGTACGCTGCCGTCGCGAGGTCGATCGCCGTGAAATCCCGCCACAGCGTTTCGCTGACACCCCAACGGCGGTGGGCTACAGCCATCCTGCCTCCCGATACCAATCGGCGGCCCGGCGCAGTCCGGCGTCGAGTCCGATTTCGGCGTGCCAGCCCGTGTCGTGTGTGAGGGCGTCGCTCCGGCAGGTCCAGGCCGGTGCGAGGTATTCATTGCCCTTGTCGGCCGACAGCAAGGTGGCGCGCCCCGCCAGATGCGCAAGGGTGCCCGCTGCCCACAACACGCCGCGCGCCACGAGCGGCGGTACCGGTATGACCCGTGGCTGCGGCCGGCCGAGCGCCCGGCCCGCCTCCATCACGAACGCGCGGCTGGTCGTGATGGTGGGATGCGCGGCGAAATAGACGTGCCCAGCTGCCCTTGGTGAGACGGCCGCGGCGATCAACGAACGCGCCAGATCTTCCGCGTGAATGACCGACAATTCCTGGGATCCGTCACCGAAGACCGGCACGACACCGCGCCGCGCCAGTTGAAAAACCTTGAGCGTGGCACGATCCCATTCGCCGTACACCACGGGCGGCCGGACGATGGTCCAGGATAACGGCATCGCGCGCACGAGGACCTCAGCCGCGAGCTTGGAGCGTCCGTAATCGGTGATTGGAGCGGGGGGCCGGGTTTCATCGATCGGGTGTCCGATTGTCGTCGGACCGGCGACCGCGAGCGACGACACGAATACGAACCGCGCGACGCCCGCATCGCGCGCCGCCTCGAGAATGTTTGCGGTGCCGTCGCGATTCGTGGCCATGAACTCGGCGGCACTACGCGCAACGATTTTCCCGGCGACGTGGAACACCACTTCGACGCCGGCGCATCCCTCTCGCAGCGCCGTGTCATCATCGAGATCGCCGCGCACCAGCCGGACCTCGCTCCCCCAGCCGAGTGGCTTGACGAGCGCCGGGCGCCGCACCATGCAGGTGACCGTGTCGCCACGGGCACGCAATGCGTTGACCAGGTGGGAACCGACGAAACCGGTCCCCCCGGTCACAAAGACGTTCACAACGGCTTGTCGTAGACGCGGTACGTCTTGGAAACGCGGAATCCGAGCTGCGTTGCCGACTTGTTCATCAGGGCATTGTCCTCGAGGATCCAACCCGCTTCGCCACTCGGCATGCCGTGCTTGACCGAATTCTGCCAGATGCGGTCGTAGAGCAGCGCGTCCACCCCGCGGCCGCGGAATTCTGGAATCACGCCAAGCAAGAGGATGCGGGCCCGTCGGATCTTCCGGGAGTACCACAGGACCTTGAGGATTCCTGGAAAGAAATGTCCGGAGCGGTTGTGCAGAAGCGCGAGATTGAAATCCGGCAGTCCCACGCCGAATCCCACGATGCGGCCCTGCAGCTCGGCGAAGACCACGAGATCGGGCACGACGATCGGCTTGAGCTGTTTCGCCAGGTGATCGATCTCCGCGTCGGTCAGCGGCACGAAGCCCCAGTTTCTCTCCCAGGCCGAGTTGTACAACGCCTTAATGAGCTCGACTTCGGCGTCGAAGCGTCTCTTGTCGAGCGTGCGCAGAGCGATCCCGGAGCGCTTTGCGGCACGGCGGGCCAGTTGAAAGAGTCGCTCCGGCGGCAACTCCGAACCTCCGCCATCGTACGCCAGCAGGTCTTTGGCTTTCGCGAAACCGTAGCGTTCGTGCAGCGCGGGATAATACCCAAAGTTGTACGGCATCATCAGTGATGGCGGCGTGCCGTTGTTTTCGATCAGCAAGCCGCAATCGTCGTTGACCGATGGGTTCATCGGTCCGCGCATCGTGTCGAACCCGCGGGAGCGGAGCCACGTGGCGGCGGCGTCGAACAGTGCGTTGGCGACCGCTTGATCGTCGATCGACTCGAAAAAGCCGAAGAAGCCGACGCGATCGTTGTGCTCGCGATTGTGCATGTCGTTCTTGATCGCGCCGATGCGCCCGACGATGCGACCATTCGAGCGAGCCAGGAAATACTGCGCTTCGGCGTGTTGGAAGAACGGATTCTTGCCGGGTGTCAGCAGCGTCCGGACGTCCCGGCGCAGCTGCGGCACCCACAACGGATCAGCGCGGTAGTGGTCGTACGGAAAGGCGATAAAGCGATCGAGACCGCGCCCGTCGGAGACGGGCACGATCTCCACTGCGGTCAGATGACCCCCAGCTCTTTTCCGAGGCGGCCGAACACCTCGAGCGCGCGGTCGATCTGGTCGGACGTGTGCGTCGCCATCAGGCTGGTGCGGAGGCGGCACTGCGACGGCGGCACCGCGGGCGGAACCACGGGGTTGGTGAACACGCCGGCGTCGAACAGCTTGCGCCAGAAGAGGAAGGTCTTCTCGAGCGGTCCGATCAGCACCGGGACGATGGGTGTCTCCGTGGGACCGATGTCGAAGCCGAGCGACCGCATGCCGTCCTGGAGCCGGCGGGCGTTCCGCCACAGCTGCTCGCGCCGCTCCGGCTCGCGCTGCATGACGTGCAGCGCGGCGAGCACGCCGGCGGTGTTCGACGGCGGCAAAGCCGCGGTAAAGATGAGCGGACGGGAGTGATGACGAAGATAGTGAATCACGTTCTCCGACCCCGCCGCGAAGCCGCCGATTGACGCCAGCGACTTGGAGAACGTACCGACGATGACATCGACTTCTTCGACGAGGTCGTAGTGAGCGGCGGTCCCGTCACCGTTCGGGCCAAGCACACCGACCGAGTGCGCATCGTCGATCGCTAGGGCCGCACCGTACTTCTGACAGACCCGCAGCAGCCCCGGCACGTCGGCAATGTCGCCTTCCATCGAATAGATGCCGTCAACGATGACCATCGTGCCCGTGCCTTCGGGCACCCGCTGGAGCTTCCGCTCCAGGCCCGCCAGGTCGCCGTGATTGAAACGCACGGTTTCTCCATGCGACATCTTCGCGCCGTCGACGATGGACGCATGGTCCAGCTTGTCGAGGAACACCACATCGGCACGGCCGACGAGGCCCGAAATCACGCCGAGATTGGCCTGATAGCCGGTCGAAAAGACGAGGCAGGATTCCTTATTGAAGAATTCTGCCAGCTCGGCTTCGAGCTGTTCGTGGAGATCGAGTGTACCGTTGAGAAAACGGCTGCCGGTGCAACCTGAACCGTAGCGCTCCAGGGCGCCCCGCGCGGCCGCCAGCACTTCGGGATGGTGAGTCAGGCCGAGGTAGTTGTTCGACCCCATCATCACCCGCTCTTTGCCTTCGATGATGACGACGGTGTCTTCGGAGCGGGAAATCGGCTTGAAGTAGGGATACAGCCCAGCAGCCTGGACCTCGCGCGCCCGGGTGAAGTTCTTACACTTGTCGAACAGCGCGATGTGCTGCAGGGTCTCTGTGCGCACGAAGCCTCGGAGCCTTATGGAGAGCGGTCGTACAGCTTAGCCCTACCGTACTGAAATGGCAAGGGAGGGCCGCTGCTGGAGTTAGCTCCCCCTGTGAGGATTGGCACAGCTTTCGCGGCCTTGGCACAATACCCTAGATTGCCGGCTTGCAGCCACGCATTGGTTCCCGTCGGAGGTCCAGGTGAGTTCACGCCTTACTTGGTTTTTCAGCGCGGTCGCGTTTTTTCTTCTTTTAACTCCCCGCACTGCTGCGGCCCAGGATTCGTTGTATCCCCGTTGGGAAATTCCCGGCTTCGACTTTCGCCCCAACGGTGCGTGGCGTGTCCGCGCCCAGCAAGTATCGGCGTACCGACGGCAGCTGATCGCGACGCGCAACTTTGCAGCTCTCAACGCGCCGATGGCACGGACGCCGGGCGGCGCGCAAGGGCCCGCGACCGCGATGGCGGCAACGCACACCGTCCCCGCGATCTTGTTCGGTTACGGGAACACAGATCCGTCCTTCATGCGGGACACGTCGCAGTATAACGCGCTGCTCTTCAGCACGACCCCACCGTTTGTCGGCGGAATTCAGAATCCGTACACCGTACGCACGTTCTATGAGCAGTTGTCGAACAACCTGTTGTCCATGAGGGGACAGGTTTTCGGGTGGGTGCGGCTCGACTCCAATGAGACGTTCTACACGGGCACGCCCGGCACATGCTCTGGCAATCCCTTCGGCAACACGAACTGCAACGGCATTTTCAGCGCGGCCGCGGTGAACGCGATGCAAAACGGCATGCGGGCCGCGCTGGCGCATATCGACTCGTTTGTGGACTTCGGAAGGTTCGATAACGACGGTCCCGATGGCATTCCCAACTCCAGTGACGATGACGGCTACGTCGATATGATCATGTTCGCGCACGCGACCCGTGACGGCGCCTGCGGCGGCTCCAGCAATAATCACATCTGGTCGCACCGCTTCGTCTTCGTCAATTCCACAGAAACGAACTATCAGGATTACGTCACGAACGACACGTCCTACGCCGTGAACGGCCCGCCCGACCATCATATCCACATCAGCGATTACTTCATGGCGAGCGGACTCGGCGGCAGGACGTCGTGCGACAGCACGCAGATCATGCCGATCGGGACGGCCTCCCATGAGTTCGGCCATGCGCTCGGTCTTCCGGATCTGTATGACACGCGGGGGCCGACCGAGGGAATCGGACAGTGGGGGTTGATGGGCTCGGGCAACTTCACGGCCGCCTACAGTCCGTCGCGCTACGAGGCCTGGTCCCTCAACGAGATGGGTTGGACCACCGTCGTTCCGCTGACCACAACCGGCACGTATCGGCTCAGGGCGGAGCCCATTGCCGATTCGATCTATCTGATCAATCCGACGGTGTCGAATCCTCGCAGCGAATCATTCCTGGTCGAGAATCGGCAAGGATACCAGTCCGACACCGCGCTGATTCGTATTCACTGTTTTCGCTCAGGTTTAATGGCGCCGCCATGTGGGGGCGGCCTCCTCATCTGGCACGTCGATCAGCAGCAAATCACCAGTCACGGATTCCACGCCGGCAATAGCGTGAACTCTGGGGCGATTCATGGCCTGCGGCTCGAGCAAGCCGACGGGTTAGGGCAGCTCGACGATCCCAACGCGCCGCCGCAGCATCGGCGTGGCGACGCCGGCGATCCCTATCCGGGCGTGACGAACAATCCGTCGTTCAATCCACGCAGCAATCCAGCGCCGGCCATGAATTCTGACGGCAGTTTCCCTGGGTTCGCGATCGATTCGATCCGCCTGACGGGTGGGCCGGACAGCGAGATGGCGTTCCGGCTGCGCTTCGGGGCACTGACGATCGTGCGCGGGAGCGACACGAACGCCGTGGTTCAAGTCGACGGCAATTCGTTCACCGTGTTCCGCGACCTTCTGGACGACGGGTCCAGTCATACGGTGAACTTCACGAATCAGGTCTCCGCTGACGGACGGCGCCAATTCCGTTTCTTGTCCTGGTCGGATGGCCTGGCGCAGTCGCACTCCATCGTGGGCAGCCTCGCCGGGACAACGATCACCGCGAACTTGAGCAGCGATTACAAGCTGATCGCCACGGCGGCGAGCGGGGGAACGATCGCGGCGGATACGAACGTCGATCTCGCCGGCGCCTTCATTCCGTCGGGCAGGGCAGTGACCCTCACCGCGACAGCGAGCGCGGGCAATTCGTTCTCCGGCTGGTCGGGGGACACCACGACGTCGAATACGGTCGTCGTCCTGCCGATGGGTCGACCCTACACGGTGACCGCGAACTTCCTCGGCGCGCTGACCACGACGGACGTCGTCGCTCAGCTGCTCGGACCGACGCAGCCGCTGACGATCGCGCAAATCCAGTATCTCGATCAGCACGGCAACAACAACGGCGTGTTCGACATCGGCGACTTCCTGGCGTGGGTCAAAGCGACGGGCGCACCGCTGAGCCCAGCCATATTGCAAGCGTTGACGCGGAAAGGAGGCCGGCAATGAAGCGGCTCCTCGGCTTCGTGATGCTCGTGTCTCTGATGATTGGGGGACTGAGCTGTGGCGGCGGTCCGACCGCGTCGGGCCCGGGCATGCTGAAGGTGCGGCTCACGTCGCCCCCCGCCAATTCGGGATTGGACTCCGCGGTCGTAATCACCATCAGTGGACCGGCCGCTCTTACGAGCGCGACCGCCGGTACCGGGCTGCGGCTCTTCCAACAGCCGCTCGGCGGAACGACGACGCGCTTCGCGCTCACCGGACTGCTGACCAACGGCGCGACGATTCTCACGATCGGCGTGGCGGACCTGGGCGCGGGGAGCCAATACAACGGCACCGTCGACGCTGTCGCCATGCCGAGCTTCCAGGTGCGAACGCAGCTTGGGGGGTATGCCCTGGCGGTAACCCGCTAAGCCCGCAGCTCGGTCGCCTCTTCGGGGGCGTCCCACCCGTGGGCGAGATCGTCCTCCAGCCGGCGCCGGAGTTCTTGATAGGCTGTTAACAGGCGCCGCCCTTCTTCTGTAAGCGTTGTCGCGCCACCGCCGGGACCGCCCGCGCGCGAAGCGACCATCGGCCGACCGAGTGCCTGATCCATCTGTTGGATCGCACTCCAGGCGGTGCGATAGCTTATCCCGGCGTCCGCTGCGGCATCCTTGATCGAGCGTACCCGATCCACCGCTTCGAGCAGCCGCGCTTCACGATCACCGATGACCGGCACGCCGCGGCGTGTCAGCGTCACACTCGCTCTCGGAACCAAATCAGGGAATTGCATACTGCCTCCTACCGCTCGGCGCTCATTGCAGGTACGGCGCACCCACCGGCGAGCGACGCGAAGGCCGGCTCGCCGTCAGGCAGTCGCAGCGCGAGCAGCCGGCCGCGCCACTCCGCCAGCGCCCAGCTGCCGAATCGCTCCGCCATAGACTGCTCGGATGCCGAACGAATGACGTACAACGTGTAAGGATTGCCGAGCGCGGTATCGGCGGCGAAAAGCACGCGCAGGTCCACACCAGTTAATCGAGTGAACGTCGGGAGATCGGCGAGCGCATAGGCGCGGCGCTCGTCGGCGAGTCGCAGAGTCGCCGCCTGGTCGACACCCGTCTGGATGTACCAGGAATCGCTCTTGCCCGGAGGGGCGATCCCCGCTGCTTGCCAGAGCGACAGCTCCTTGATGTGAGTCCCGGATGAATCACCGCGTGATACAAAGGAAGCGCGGGTCGCAGCGATGCGATGAAATGCATCGGCGGCGGTGCGGGCTGCCCTCACGCTCGCCGGATCCGACGCCGGCCCAACAACGGCAAACCGGCTGGCGACGAACGGACACCGGAGCGCCACGCGGCCTGGAGCGACCAACAGTCGTTGCTCGAGGCTGGGAGCATGGGTGATGACGACATCGAGATCACCAGCGGCCGCGGAATGAATGATCTGTCCGGACGATCCAATCACGACGCGCACGCGGGCCAGAGGATGCAGCGAATCGAGCAGCGCGAGCGCGCCCGATTGATCGACGGTGTAGGTCGTTCCCAGGCGCAGCGTACTCGCGTGCGACTCACTACTGCACGCCGTCAACCCTGCGAACAGAAATGATGACAGGAGCCACATCACGCGTCGATTCACGTTGAGCTTCTATTCCCTCCTCTTGCGGTATGCCGGAGCGGCCAAATCGTTCCGTTCGCTGCGCCAGAGCGAGACGAGGGCAGGAGCTAATTCCTGTGTGGCGGCGGTGCATCGGTGCCGGCCAGTAACTACCCGTCTGCCGCCCCGCTCTCTATTTTCGAACCCGGGGGCGGTAGCTCAGTTGGGAGAGCACCTGGTTTGCAACCAGGGGGTCGAGGGTTCGAATCCCTTCCGCTCCACTCATCCCTAGCCGCTTCAGCTGACACGTCCCATCTTGTCCCGTCCAGCTCTTACGACGGAGACAATGGATGGCGCTTGCGCTTCTCATACCCATGGTGATGCTCGCCCAGGCATCCCCGCCGCCGCCGCCTCCCCTTCGCATCGCGGCGAGCAGTTTTGCCTCGGTCGAAGTGCACCTCAACGCGCGCCGCATCGGCAATCGCTGGTTCGAGGAGGACGCGAGTCTCTCCGGTCCCTCGCGCATCACCATCACGTACGGGCAGCCGCACGCGCGCGGTCGCAAGGTCGAGGGCGGGCTGATTCCGTTGGACACGGTCTGGCGCTTTGGCGCGAACATGGCCACGACGCTCCACACAGATCTCGATATCACGCTTGGTGATCTGAATTTGCCACGCGGCGACTACACCTTGTTCATCCTCTACGCACGGTCGGGGTATTCTCTGATTGTGAGCCGCGGTACCGGCCAGTGGGGAACGGATTACGACGCAAGCAAGGACCTCGGGCGCGTGGCGCTCCCCAGCCGCGCGCTGGCCGAGCCCGAGCCTTCGCTCACGATCTACCTCGTTCCCGACGCGCCGCAGCCCACGACCGGGTATGCCGAGCTTAAAGGCTCGCTGCGCATCAAGTGGGGGACGACCGAGCTGGCGACATCCTGGCGCGTGAATCAATGAGCGAACCCGACCTACGGTATCCGATTGGCAAATTCACTCCGGTACCGAGTCTGAGCGCGGCAGACCGAGCCGCCTGCATCGAACAGATCGCCGCGGCACCCGCGAGCTTTCGGCGCGCGGTCGCGAATCTGAGCGACCCCCAACTCGACACGCCCTACCGGCCCGGCGGCTGGACGGTCCGCCAAGTCGCGCATCATGTCCCCGACAGTCACATGAATGCCTACATCCGGTTCAAGCTGGGGCTCACCGAGGACGTTCCGGCGATCAAGACCTATGAGGAAAAGGACTGGGCGAAGACGCCGGAAACGCGTGCCCCGATCGGCATGTCACTCGACTTGCTGACGGCCCTGCACGTGCGGTGGGTCACGCTGCTCAGGAGCATGCAGCCGGTCGATTTCGCGCGCACGATTAAGCATCCCGACTGGGGAACGCCGTCGCTCGACACGATTCTCGCCTTGTACGCCTGGCACGGACGGCATCACACGGCGCATGTGACTGCGCTGCGCGAACGCATGAAGTGGGGATAGCCATGGTCGATTTTCCCGATGACGACCTCGACGAGGAATTCCCGCTGGGCGACGGCACCGCCGATACTGAAGGGATCGTCATCTGCCCCTATTGCGGCGAGCCGAATGAAATCGGCATCGACGCGGGCGGCGGATCCTACCAGGACTACGTGGAGGATTGCCAGGTCTGCTGCCGCCCCTGGCGCGTCACTGTGGCCTATGACGAGGAGGGAAACGCCGAGATTTCTGCCTCGCCGCTTGACCAATAAGTTTGTGACGTACGACGGATTAGGTCAAAGGATGGAGACCGTTTCCCGCATGCGCCCGTTAGGTTCGAGGCATGATGGCGCACTCGATCCTGATTGTCGACGATGA
>Ga0209160_1001157_pt1 | contig 22066 bp, 25 predicted proteins | sample GraSoiAngelo_153_FD_186167 | JGI IMG/M metagenome (GOLD analysis project Ga0209160, IMG submission 186167) | Grasslands soil microbial communities from the Angelo Coastal Reserve, California, USA - 14_1009_12_40cm (SPAdes) (version 2) | ecosystem: Environmental > Terrestrial > Soil > Grasslands ... | reverse complement strand
GAAAGGACAAAGGCGAGCCTGCGCGATACGGTCCACCGCGCTTCCCCGCAATTCCTTATCCGCCGACCATCAAGGTCGAACCCCCTCCAAAGAACCTCGATGGGCACGTCGCGGACCAGGAAGGGACTCGCTGAGTGCTGCGCCTGCCTCGATTCAGGTACCTGCGCCCGAAAGATGCGCGCGAGGCCGCGCGCATGGCGGCGGACCTCGGCCCGCGCGCCATGTTCGTCGCCGGAGGCACGGATCTGTTTCCCAAGCTGAAACGCCGCCAGTTCGAGATCGACACTCTCATCGGTCTGGATTTCCTTTCGCGCTCGGTGCGCAATGGAACCGACGAGTGCGTGATCGACGCGGGTGCCACGCTCGCCGCGGCCGCGCACGACCAGCATCTCAACATCCGCTGCGCGGGCTACGCGCAGGCGGCCGGCCTGGTCTCTTCTCCCCCGCTGCGCAACGCCGGAACCATCGGCGGCAATCTTTGCGTCGACACGCGATGCAACTACTACGACATGACGTACGAGTGGCGGAAGGCCGCCGGCTTCTGCATCAAGAAGGACGGAGACATCTGTCTGGTCGCTCCGAGCAGCCCGCGCTGCTGGGCGTTGTCGTCATCGGACACCGCGCCGATGGCGATCGCCCTCGATGGAATGGTCAGCCTCAGCGGACCTGACGGCGAGCGCGAGCTTCCGGTCGCCGCGCTGTACCGGGACGACGGCATCCAGTACATGGCCAAGCAGCCTTCAGAGGTGGTGACCGCGCTTCGCCTGCGCGCCACCCCGCAAACCCGGAGCGCCTACGTGAAGCTGCGCCGCCGCGGATCGATCGACTTTCCGATCGCGGGCGCCGCGATTGCTCTGGTGCTCCACGGCGACGTCGTCAGCGACTGTCACATCGTCCTCTCGGCTGTCGCCTCGCATCCGCTCGAGGCCCGAGCCGCTGAAGAATTCCTGAAAGGCCGGCCCCTGGAACCGGAGGCGATCCGGCAGGCTGCCGAGCTCGCGGCCAAGCCCGCCAAGCCGCTCGACAACGCCGACCTGAGCCACTTCTGGCGCAAGCGAATGGTCCGGGTCGTGGTCGAGCAGGCGCTGCGGCAAGTAAGCGACCAGCAGGCGGGGCTCGGTGGTTAAGCTTTCAGGTCGGTACATCCGGTGACTCATCATCTGTTCATCCAAAAGGGCCAGGGAATGGTTGAGTACGCGCTCATCCTCGCCCTGATCGCGCTCATCGTGATCATCGCGCTGATCACGACGGGCAATCAGCTCCTGAACGTTTACTCGAACATCACCGCCACGATGTGCAGCTACCACGTGGGGTGTTGAGCCGCCTTCCGTCTGAACAATCCGCCCAGGGCATGGTCGAGTTCGCCTTGATCCTTGCGCTGGTGGCGCTCGTCGTGATCGTCGCGCTGCTGCTGACGGGCGCCCAGGTGATGAATCTCTACTCGAACATCACGGCCACGATGTGCAGCTACCACGTGGGGTGCTAGCGGTCTAGTCGCCGCCCGCCTGGGCCGCCGCCCTCGCGGCCCGCTCCGCGTTTTGCCTGATCCGACCGAAGTCTTTCTGCGCGAGCGCCTCTTCGGGAAAGAGTGAGCCGCTCAATCCCACGACCTTGACCCCGAGCCGAAGGTACGCGCCGATGTCATCGATCGGCACGCCGCCGGACACCCAGAACGGGACCCCGCCAAGCGGACCGTTCAGCGCCTCGATGTAGCGCGGCCCGCCAACGGGGGTGATGGGAAAGATCTTCACCAGCGTGGCGCCGGAGAGGCGGGCCTGGTAGATCTCGGTCGGGGTGAGCGCCCCGAGCACGCACAGGATGTCCTCCTCGCGGCAGGCATCGGCAACCTCCGGCAAAACGACCGGTGTGACGACGAACGATGCCCCGGCATCTTTCGCTTCCCGCACGGCGCCTGGATCCCAGACCGTCCCAACGCCGACCGGGTAACGGCCCATGGTGGTGGCGATCAATCCGCGGATCATCTCGAAGCACGAAGGGACGGTCTTGGTCACCTCGATCGTCATGACGCCACCTTCCATGGCTGAAAGACAGGCCTGGAAGCCAGCTTCGGCGTTATTCGTGCGAAGCACGCCGCAGACACGGTTGGGGAAAACTTCGGCGACGGTCCGCATCGACCTTGAGAGTAGTCGAAGGCGCGACGCCCCAACTACGATGCGCGGCGATGGCGGACGAACAGTTGGAGCTCCGGCCGAACTGGTCGGTGGTCGCCATTCTTTTTTTCTCCAGCGCGATGTGCCTTCTGATCGCCGTGACCACCTTGCTCACCTCCATGGCCACGCAGGGCGCATGGCTCGTGGCGTCGGCCGCCGGTCTGCTCGGCTTTCTCGGACTGGTTATCGCGGTACGGATACGGCTGATCCTCACGCCCGATGGGTTTCGCTACCGCGTCGTGTGGAAGGGCCGGTTCGTGCCATGGAACGAGGTTCGACGCTTCGAACCCGACGTTCCACCGCTTGGCGTTTACTGGCTGCCGGTAGATCGTCCGCCCATGCCTGAGTCTCCCTCGCAGTGGTGGGTCGCAATGTCGGCCGCCCAGGCGAGGCACATCCCGCTGTTTGGCGCCTCCAGGAAACGAATGGTCGAGACCCTCAATTCCTGGCTGGAAGGGCAACGCCTGACCCCATAGCAATCTCGGGCCTGCGTATGCTGGTACATACGTATGACCGGGGCCACCGCCACTGAGAGCACCCGCGATCAGATCATCCATGCGGCGGCCGACTCCCTCCTCGAAAACGGCTATTCCGGCACGAGCGTCCGCTCCATTGCATCCAAGGCCGGCGTCGCGATCGGCAACCTCCAGTACTGGTTCCCCACCAAGTCCGAGCTGCTCGTCGAGGCCTGGCGCTACCTCACCGCCAAATCGGTGGAGGAGCTGCGCCGGACGCTGAACCAGCTCACCGACCCGCTCGAGGTCCTGGAGGTCGGGGTCGAATCGCTTTGGGACTCACTACGGCGCCTCGGTGACGTCCAGCTGGCCGCGTTCGACCTCCTGGTCCAGGCCCCGCGGACCGAGCGCCTGCGGGCCTATCTTCCCGAGCTGTTCACCAGGTACCGCGAGGTGATCCAGGAGCAGCTCGACCGGCTCGAGGAGGACGGCCGGATTCGCCTGACGGTCCCGCGTGACGTGCTCGTCCCGCTGGTCCTCAACACGGTTCTGGGCTTTGGCCTGTACTACGTCGTGACGCGCGACGACGAGTCGTGCCTGCGCGCCCTGTCCGCCTTCCGCCAGCTGGCCGGAAGCGTCATCGAGGCCGTGGAATGACAGCCCAGGTTCTCGACCGTGAGCTCGACCGGCTCGAAGGCCTGTGGTCAGACGGCCTGTCAGATGCCTACCGCGCGTACCTGGAATCGGTACACCGGTTCGAGCCCGACGCGCGGCCCAAGCTGGCGCTGGCGGCTGCGCTCATCGAGGTGGGGACCCGGCTGCAGGGGCTCGGGGGGCGTGCCGCACCGCCGACGACGCTTTTGATGGGTGACCTCTGCCTGGCCCGCGGCTCGCGGCTGCTCGCCGACAACGCGCCGCTCGCGGTCCAGGTGGCCTTCGCCCGCGCGATCGAGTCGATCGCGTCAGCGGCCGCGTCCTCGAGCGCCGCGCCCCCGACCCGGCTGCTTCTTCAACAATCCCTCGGGGCCACCCGGTGAGCGCCGCGCGGCTGGAGTTTGCAACCTCCCGTTCCACCGAGTTCGTCGACCTCACCGCGCGGATCCGCGACGAGGTCGGCCGGGCCGGGCTTCGCAACGGCCGCGTCCATCTCCAGTCCCTTCACACGACGGTCGGGCTCGCCGTCAACGAGAACGAACCGTTGTTGCTGCGTGACTTCCAGGGCATGCTCGAGCGAATCGCACCCGCCGGCGCCGGCTACGAGCACGACGACTTCACGCGCCGCATCGACATCGCGCTCGACGAGCCGGTCAACGGGCACGCGCACTGCCGCCAGCTCCTCCTGAGCGCGTTTCTCACGCTGCTCGTCGAAGACGGTGAGCTGGTGATGGGACGCTGGCAATCCGTTTTCGCGGTAGAGCTGGACGGCCCGCGGCGGAGGCAGCTCGCGATGCAGCTCGACGGCGACTTTGTCCGGCGACATGCCACCGAGATGCCGGATTCGCTCGTCGAGGTCGAGCTCGCGCGCCAGCTGATGGTCGACCCCGAGCCGGTGGCGGCGCCGATGCGCCGGCTCGTCGAGGCGGGCGGAAAGCGCCTGCGCCCGAGGCTGGTCCAGCTGACGGCCGGCATCGGCCCCCGCAGCGACCCGCTTCGTGCCGCCGAGCTGGCGGCGGCGGTCGAGCTGCTGCACAACGCCACCCTCATCCATGACGACTACGTCGACGAGAGCACGCACCGCCGAGGAAGGCCGACGGTGGCGGCCGCCGAAGGCCCGGAGCGCGCGATCGCTGTGGGCGACTACTACTTCGCCAAGGCGACGCGGCTCATCGCCGAGATGGGGAACCCCGCCGTGACGTCAGCGGTCGCCGAAGCGCTCGAGGCCATCTGCGCCTCGCAGATCGATGACGTGGCGTTGCGCGGGACCTATCCCGGCGACCGGGACTCTTACCTGCGCGTGGTGCGTGGCAAGACGGCTTCGCTGTTCGCCGCGGCCTGCGCTTCCGGCGCGCTGCTTTCGGAGGCGGCTCCCGACGTGGTGGGAGCGCTGCGCCGGTACGGCGACCTGCTCGGCACCGCTTTCCAGATGGCCGACGACATGGTCGACTTCAGCCCGAGCTCGGGTAAGCCAGTTGGCCTCGACATCCGGCAGCGTGTGCTGTCGCTGCCGCTCATCTACGCCGCCGACGACCGAGTCGTCGGGCCCGAGGTCAGGAAGCTGCTCGCGGGCACGCTCGGCGACGCGGAGGTCGGGCGAGTGGCCGAGCTGGTCACGACAAGCGATGCGCTTCCAAGGGTCCGCCGCGAAGCACAGGCGCTTGTCGAAGATGCGGTGAGGCAGATCGAGAACGTGGAGCTCGACGGTTTGCGGCCGGTTCTCGTCGGCCTCGCGCGCTCCGCGGTCGACCGAAGCTCCTAAGCCCGGCCCGAGAGGATCCCGACCGTGCCCATGCCCAGCCCGTGGAAGCGAACGTCGGACCAACCGGCCTCGGCAGCCATCACGCCCAGCTCGCCTGGAGTGCGATACGAGTCGACCGTGTCGCTCAGGTATCGATAGGCTGACGGCTGGCCGGAGATGACGCCACCGATCGCTGGAAGCAGCGTGCGCAGGTAGACCCGGTAGGCCGAGCCGACCAGGCCGTCGGGCGGACGCACGAACTCCAGGACCACCGCGCGGCCTGGTGGTCTGACCACGCGCAGCATCTCGCGGAGCCCGCGAATCGGGTCGGCGAGGTTGCGCAGCCCGAATGCGATGGTGGCCGCGTCGAAACTTGTGTCGGCGAAGGGCAGGTTGAGCGCGTCTCCTTCGATGAATTCCAGCCCGGGGTGATCTCGCCGTGCGATGTCGAGCATTCCCGCGCTGAAATCGAGCCCGACGACCCGCCCGTCCGGGCCGGCAAGCCTCGCCAGCTCCGCAGTCAGCTTGCCCGAGCCGCAAGCGACGTCGAGGGCAGACCCGCCACGCTGGAGGTTGGTCTCGCGCGCCGCGCGGCGTCTCCAGCCCGCGTCAGTTCCAATCGACAGCACGGTGTTGACCGTGTCGTAGCGCCGTGCGATCCGGTCGAACATCGACCGCACGGCCGCCGGGTCCCGTTCGCTCAGATTCGCTGCCAGATCGACGCGATGCCCTGGCCGACGCCGATGCACATCGTGGCGAGGCCGTACTCCGCGTTGCGGTGGCCCATCTCGCGCACCAGCGTGCTGACCAGGCGCGCGCCGCTGCTGCCCAACGGGTGACCGAGCGCGATCGCGCCGCCGTTGACGTTGACCTTCTCCTCATCGAGTCCCAGCAAGCGGATGCACGCCAGCGACTGGGAGGCAAACGCCTCGTTGAGCTCGACGATCGCCATGTCGGACGGCTGCAGGCCGGCCTTCTCGAGCGCCTTCAACGATGAGGGCACTGGACCGATCCCCATGTAGTCCGGATGCACGCCGGCCGGCGCGGCGGAAACGAGCCGCGCAAGCGGGTGCAGGCCGCGTTCTCTCGCCTTCGTGTCCGACATCAAGACCAAGGCGGTCGCGCCATCGTTGAGCGGCGATGCATTGCCCGCCGTGACCGAGCCGTTCTCGGCGAACGCGGGCTTGAGCTTGCCCAACGCCTCCAATGAGGAATCGGGTCGTGGGCCCTCGTCGTCCGCGAGGGAGAGCGCGTCGCCTTTTCGCTGCGGCACGAGCACAGGCACGATCTCCTCCGCCAGCCGGCCCGACTTCTGCGCGGCGACCGCGCGCTGATGGCTGCGCAGCGCGAAGGCGTCCTGGTCTTCGCGCGACACCTCATATTTCTGCGCGACTCGCTCCGCGGTCTCCCCCATCTGCAGCGTCCCGTACATCGCGGCCATCCTCGGGTTGACCAGCCGCCAGCCGAGCGCGGTGTCGTAAACGGTCTGCGGCCCGCGGGGAAATCCCGCGTCGGGCTTCGGCATGACCCACGGGGCGCGGGTCATGCTCTCCACCCCGCCGGCGACGACGATGTCCGCGGCGCCGGCCTGGATCTCACGCGCCGCGGCGATGGTCGCCTGCATGCCCGAACCGCACAACCGATTCACTGTCTGGCCCGGGACCTCGACCGGAAACCCCGCCAGCAGCAGCGCCATGCGCGCCACGTTGCGGTTGTCCTCACCCGCCTGGTTGGCACAGCCGAGAATGACGTCCTCGACCTCAGCAGGTTTGACATGCGCGCGGGCACAGGCCTCTTTGAGAACAATCGCCGCGAGGTCATCGGGCCGCAAGTCCTTTAACTGGCCACCGTACCGGCCCATGGGCGTACGAGCCGTGGCAACGATTACAGCTTCAGGCATTTCACCTCCCCGCTCGCCGGGGAGGTCGGCGGCCTAGCCGCCGGGTGGGGAGGTTCAACCTTGCTTTGCGGAGCGCCGGGAAAGAAATGCCTGAACCCCCTCCGCAAACTCCGCGCTCGCCGCCTGCGCCTCCTGGAGATACGACTCGAACTCCAGCGCCTGCTCGAAAGTCGACTCCAGCGCCTGGTTGACCGCCCGCTTGGCGCCCGCCATCGCATTGCGAGGCTGGGACGCAAGGTGATTGGCCAGCTCGCGCACCTCCTCCTCCAGGCGCTCCGCCGGAACGATGCGGTTGATCACTCCGAGTCGATGCGCATCGGCGGCCTGGAGAGGCTTGCCCGAGAAGAACATCTCGTAGGCGATACCGGTCCCGGCGAGTCGCGGGAGCAGCCAGCTCACGCCGCCATCGGGCGCCAGGCCGATGTTCACGAACGCCTCCAGCAAGTACGAATCGGGGGTGCCGATCCTGATGTCGCACGCGAGCGCAAAGCTCGCCCCGATGCCGACGGCCGGACCGTTCATCGCTGCGATCACGGGTTTGGGCATCGTGCGCAGCCTGACCAGCATCGGCATGTACTCGTTGCGCAGGACGTTGCCGACGTCCTCGGGCGTCCTCATCCCCGCACCGTGCACCATCTCGGTCACGTCGGCCCCGGATGAAAAGGCGCGGCCGGAACCGGTGAGGACGACCACTCGGACAGCGTCGTCGCGCTCGGCCTGCTTGATCGCGTCGCCGAGCTGCTGGCGGGTGATCGCGCCGATCGCGTTCATCTTCTCCGGCCGGTTGAACCGAATCAACGCGACGCCATCGTGAGTGTGGACCTGAATGTGCTGTTCGACTTCGGTTGCCACTTCTTTCATCTTCCTTTGAATACGCCCTTCCGTTTCTCGAGGAACGCGTGCATCCCTTCCTTCTGGTCCTCGGTCGCAAACAAAAAGTAGAAGCTCTTGCGTTCTGAGGCGAGACCTTCGGTGAGCGGGGAGTCGAACGCCTTGAGCACCGCCTCTTTCGCCATGCGCGCGGCCAGAGGCGGCTTCTCGGCGATCTGTCGCGCCATCCGTTTGGCAAGCGCGACGGTCATGTCGGCTGGCACAACCTTGTTGACGACTCCGAGCTCATAGGCACGCTGCGCCGTAACCGGGGCGCCGGTCAGCATGACCTCCATCGCGACGTATTTCCCGACGCTGCGCGGCCACCTCTGGGTGCCGCCCGCGCCGGGGATGATGCCGAGGTTGATCTCGGGCTGCCCGAAACGAGCCGTTTCGCCGGCGAAGATCAGGTCGCACATCAGAGCCACCTCGCAGCCGCCTCCCAGCGCGTAACCGTTGACCGCGGCGATCAGCGGCTTGCTGAAGCCGGCGAGCGGCGCCCACCGGCCCGTCTGGTCGCGGCGCAGCTGGTCGACGGCGCCCCGGTCGGCCATATCGCCGATGTCGGCCCCGGCTGCGAACACCTTCGGTCCGCCAGTCAGCACCACCGCGCGAACGTTCTCGTCAGCGTCGAGCTCAGCCAGCGCGGTTGTGAGCTCGCGGATCAGATCCGGGCTCAGAGCGTTCAAAACCTTCGGCCGGTTGAGCGTCAACGTCGCGATCGGCGGCTCGAGCTCGAGCAGGATGTGCTCGTACCCCATCGCGGCTATCATCGGCTAAATGCCTGATCGGAAACTTTTCGACTCCTTCGGGCGGATCGCCGATGACCTGCGGATCTCGGTCACCGACCGCTGCAACTTCCGCTGCATCTACTGCATGCCCGCTGAAGGCCTGAAGTGGCTGAAGCGCGACGACATCCTCCGGTACGAGGAGATCGCCCGCCTGGCGCGCATCTTCGTCGAGCGATACGGCGTCCGAACGATCCGCATCACAGGTGGCGAGCCGCTCGTGCGGATCAAGCTCGAGGAGCTGATCGGCATGATCAACGCGATCGACCCAACGCTCGACATCACGATGACGACCAACGGCGTCCTGCTGCGCCAGAAGGCGATGGCCCTCAAGGAAGCCGGCCTGAAGCGCATCAACATTTCCCTCGACACGCTGCACATGGACCGCTTCCACGAGATGGCCCGCAGCGACGCGTTCGAGCGCGTGATGGACGGCATCACCGCTGCCCGAGAGGCCGGACTGTGGCCGATCAAGCTGAACATGGTCGTGATGAAAGGCCGCAATGACGACGAGGTAGTGGACTTCGCGCGGCTTGCCCACTCGGAAGGCTATGAGGTCCGCTTCATCGAGTTCATGCCTCTCGATGGCGACAACATCTGGACCAACGAACAGGTCGTGCCCAGCCGCCGCATCCAGGAGCAGATCGAAGACCAGTTCCCGCTGGTGCCGTTCAACGACACCAGGCCGGGTCCGGCGACGCGGTTCAATTTCGCCGACGGCGCGGTCGGTGGGGTCGGTTTCATCTCGTCCGTGAGCCAGGCCTTCTGCACCGCTTGCAACCGGGTCCGGCTCACCGCCGAGGGCGGGCTGCGCACATGCCTGTTCTCGCTGCACGAGACGCCGCTGCGCGACCTGATGCGATCAGGGGCTTCCGACGAGCACGTGGGTTCGGTGATCGAGACCGCGATCTGGCGCAAGGAAGAGGGTCACCTGATCAACAAGCCGGGCTTCATCAAGCCCGCAAAGTCGATGTCCCAGATCGGGGGCTGAGTAACAGAACTCAGCCGGCCTCGTTCGAACCTGCAATGCGCGCTCTGCCCGTCCTCGCCTTGCTCACCCTGGCGGCGTGCAGCCAACCAGGCGGGGCTGTGGTCACGTCGCCGCCCCCGAAGGCGTCTCCGACCGCATCGGCGACCGCGCCTTGCAAGCTTCCTTTGTGGTGGACCGTCGCCCTCAGCCCCGGGCAGGGAGAAGAGATCCACGTCGGTTTCGTGACCATCCCTGGGGGAGCAGCAACAGATGCGGGCGCTCTGCCGCCGCCTGTCCAAACGCCAAACGGCCTGCCCTCTTTAGTATTCGACGCCGCGACATACACGACGTCCGGCAAATGGGTCCGGGTCGCCCGCAACGTCATGTCGGCGGACGAAAAGCGGTTCGTGTACTGGGATACCGATCAGTCGGGTCAGGTCATGCATGTGGTCGACCTTGCATCCGGCTCCGATCGCGTCATCTACACGGGTGCGAGCCTCTACGTCCCGATCGCCTTTTTGTCCGACGCGATCTACCTATCGCGAGCGATCAATCTCCGCCAGGGCAGTCTGGAGAATCTGTACCGACTTGATCCATCGGGCGGTCTGCCACAGCTCGTGCCGGGGAGCGACCGGCACATGTATCAGTGGGCCTGGATCAACGTGGCCGACGGTGCCGCCTGGGGCATCGACTACAAAGTTGAGGGGACGACGTATACATATTCCCTGCTCCGCTTGGACCTGCAGACGTCCGAAGTGCAGACTTGGCTCGCCGAGACGCCGGAGGACCTCATCTGGCCGCTTGGCGTCGACGGAAGACATCGGCTGTATGCGGCGGACCAGCAGCATCTCTGGCGCGTTGATTCGCCTGGCAATGCCGTCTCGCTGCCGAACCCCGGTCCGATCATGCCAGGCTCCGGCACAGGGGTGGAAACAGGCTTCGTAGCCGACTCGCGCGGCGCGTGGTTCCCGGGCCGCGGCGGTGTGTGGCTCTACGCCGACGGCCAGGAACCGCGGGAGTTCATGGCCGGCTCGGCCAACAGCACGACGTACCCCGCCGGAACCTGCCTAAGCTAATCGCGGTGCTGAAACCCGAAGAAGCTCAGCGGCCCTACACGGTCACTGAGCTTGCGAACGAGATCCGTCGCGAGCTGCGGCCCCTGACCGCCCTGCTCGTCAAAGGCGAAGTCACCGGCATGAAGCAAGGCACGAAGGGCCACTACAGCTTTTCCATCCGCGACAGCCAGAGCCTCATCGGCGCGTTCATCTACGCGGACGACGCCAGGCGCCTCACGACGTTGCCCGAGGACGGCCAGGTCTTCATCTTTCGCGGTCGGGTCGACTACTGGGCGCAGTATGGAACGCTGCGATTCATCGTCGACCAGGTCGAGTTCGACGACATCGGCAAGCTGCGGGCCCAGCTGGAAGAGCTCAAGCGCCGGCTCGAAGCAGAGGGTGCCTTTGCGGCGGAGCGCAAACGCCGCCTCCCGTTCCTGCCTCGCACCGTCGCGCTTCTCACGTCGCCCACCGGGGCCGTCATCCACGACCTGCAGGAGACGATATGGGAGCGCTACCCGAACATGGGCATCGTGGTCTATCCGGTCCAGGTGCAGGGTGCCGCCGCCCCGATGAGCGTGGCCCGCGCGCTGCGCCGCTGCAACCAGGAGAGGGCCGCCGACGTGATCGTCCTGGCGCGCGGCGGTGGCAGCTTCGAGGAGATGTACGCGTTCAACACCGAGCTCGTCGCGCGAGCGATCCTCGATTCCAAGCTGCCCGTGGTCACAGCGCTCGGCCACACCTCCGACCGCACCGTGGCGGACCTGGTGGGCGACGCCGAGTGCCGCACGCCGACGGAGGCGGGTGCGCGCGTGGTGCCCAAGAAGTCGGATCTCATGGCACAGCTGCGTGAGCGCGAGCGGCGGCTCGAGCGCGAGACCACGCAGCGGGTGAACCGCGAGATCGAGAGGATCGACCTCAAGAGGCAGCGCCTGCTGCAGACCCTCCCCGCCCTCGTCCGGCACCGCGTGGAGCGGCTGACTCGAGCCGCCGCGGAACTCGGCCGGTTGAGCCCAGTCGCCCAGGTCGCGCGCCGCGAAGAGGCGCTGCGCGAGCGGCGGCGGCGAGTGGAGAGCGCGGCGGCGGCCCGCCTGGTGAAGAGCGCGAGCACGCTGGCGGCCCGCCGCGCCCCCGACCGCCTGGAGCGGGCGCTGGCGGAGCGGTTCGCGGGCGCGACGCGCGCCCTCGCCCACCGCGGGGAGCGGCTCGTCGCGCTCAGCCCCGACGGGGTGCTCGCGCGCGGTTACAGCATCACGCAGGACGCCGAGTCCGGCGCCGTGATCCGATCTGCCGCCGCCACGGCCGCCGGCAGGCGGGTGCGAATCCGCCTGGGCTCCGGACGGATCGGGGCGAAAGTAGATGAGGTGGAGCGATGAGCCAGGACCTGACCTATGAGCAGGCACTCGAAAAGCTGGATGAGCAGCTCAAGCTGCTGGAGGACGGCAACCTCTCGCTCGAGGGTGCGTTGAAAGCGGTCGACGAAGCCCGCGTCTACCTGAAGATCTGCACCGAACGACTCGACGCAGCGCGAAAGAAGATAGAAATCCGGAGCGAACCGGAGCCAGCGGAGTAATTCGCGGCGGACAGGCCGACCAACCGGATAGTCCGGACTATCCGGAGCTCTCCCCCCGGGTTATGTGGAGGTGGCGGCCGTGGCCGCCGGAGGGGCGGACTCGAGCTTCTCGTCCATCGCGCGCAGTCGCTGGCTCAAATTCTTGATGAACTCCAGCAGCACCTCCGGATGCTCGTGGACGATGGCCTGCAGCCGATCCCTGCGCAGCACGCGAACGGTGGTGTCCATCGTTGCCTGCGCGCCGGCCGATCGCGGCTGGTCGTCGAAGACCGACATCTCCCCCACAACGCTGCCGCCCACGTGCCTGGCCAGCGTCACCTCCTGGCCGGCGTGGTCGACGTGGATTCGAATCTCGCCCTCGACGATCACAAACAGCTCGGCGCCGGCGTCACCTTTTCGAAAGACCGTCTCGCCCTTCACGTAGTGCCGCGTGACCATCAGCCGGTCGACGCTGGCCAGCTGCTCGAGGGAGAGCGTGCTGAACAGGGGCACCTGCTTCAGGGCGATGAGCTCTTTCATCTGATCATTGAGTCCGTGGGTCGCCGCGGCGGCTGTTTCGCGGACCCATCGATCGGGATGGGTCGCGAGGGCTTCCAGCTCCGCTCGGGACAGCGGCCGCGCCAGAACCGGATCGAAGGATTCCGGTTCGAGCAACCGCGCCAGCGGGCCGGCGAGCCAGCCGGGGCCGAAGTTTAACAACGTTTCGAGCGCCTCAACCCTCGTTTGCGAGTGCACCGAAGCAAGGCCTTGTTCGACTGTGGCAAAGCCGCGCTTGCCATGCAGCGCCCGCATCGCGGCCAGTCCTGAGATCGCGGCATTGTTCACGTAGTCGTCGAGCCCGATGCGCAGAAGCGCGTAGGCCCCGGCCGCATCGCCGTCGGTTCGCCTCATGGCTCCTCCGACCCGAGCCGACATCCGGGCCAGCTGCACCCCATTGGCGAGGCGAGCTTCGAGGTGCTCGCGCGCGCGACGGTAGAGCTCTGGGCGGCCACTTCGGACCAGCGCTTCAACCGCCGCGGAGGACGTCTCGTCGCCCAACAGGAGCAGGGGAAGCGCGAGGGTGAGGGCCTCCGGCGCCTGGGACGCCATGGCTTCCGCGGCGAGCCTTCGCACGTCGCGATCGCCGCTGGCGAGGCCGTCGGCGAGGGCTTCGGCGAAAGATTGCTGGTGGTCCGCCGGCGGGGCCCACCGGACGGCCTGCCTGAGGGCCTCGCGGCGGACCTCGACACTCGCGTCCCGCATGCAGGCGATGAGCGGTTCGGCCGCCTCGGCGACCTGCCCTTTCAGCCGGGCGAAGCTTCGGATCGCCTCGAGCCGGACGCCGCGATCGCCGTCGCGCATCGAGCGGACGACAGCCGCGTCATCCGCGATGAAGGCTGCTGCCCACGCCGCCGCAGCCCGGTCGCGCGAGGACTCGGAGTCGCCGAGCGCGCGGAGCACATCGACCGAAGCCTCCCAGGGCTCCGTTCGCGTTACGCCGGCGATTGCGGCGGCCGCCCTCACCCAACCGTCGTCGTCTTCCGTCGCCGCCTGGAGCTGCTCGATCGCGATTCGGTCGGGTGGCGCCATCTGCAGTGCGAGCCGCTTCACCACCGAATCGTTTGAAGCCAACAGCTCCGGCAGCATGGCGGCGAAGGTTTCGGGCGAAGTCTTCGCGAGCGCGGCCGCGGCGAACTCCCTGGTCTTCTCGTCGGCGCCGCGGATGAAGCTCTGCAGCTCGGCGACCTGGTCGGGCGTCGGCCGCCCGACCGCCTGTTGAAAGTCGGCGAGGCTCAGGGCATGCGCCCGCAGTCGTGTGTAGATCGCGTCCACATACAGGCTGCGGACGCGCCAGGCGGCGAGGATGAACAGCGCGCTGGCCACGACCCCGATCAAGGCCAGCGCCTCGACCGTCGAGGAGATCGGCCCCTGGAGCAGCAGCAGCACTACACCGCTCAAGACCGCCGCGCCCGGAAGGACCAGGTTGTCGAGCAGGAGCTGCAGCTTCGGCACGACCTGCGCCGGCAGCGCCCCGCCGAGGACGTTCTGCGTCGGGTCGTCGAGCCCGGTCTGCAGGCTGTTGCGGACGATGAACAGAACCAGCGCGGTGGCGAGCACGGGATTGAAAGCCACCGCGGCAAAACCGAGCAGGGTGAAGGCGGGAAGGATCAGGATCGCGTTCTTCACCCCCAACCGATCGAGGACCCAGGGCGCGATGAACAGGCTGACGGCGAGCTGCACCACGTAGCAGGCGAGCCACGCATTGCCGATCAGGATCGTCAGCGCCTGCAGGTTGTTGTGGGTGGCCGCGACGAACAGCACGGCGACGACGTAGTCGCCGATGCGGCTGACGACCTGGAGCACGAGCGCCAGCAAGACGAGGGCGAGCACCAGGCGGCTGCCGGTCAGGTATTCGACGGCTCGCCGCAGGACGGCCACGGCTCCGTGCCGGTTGCGCTCGAGCTCGTGCTCGGCGAGAAGCTGGTCGGCCTCGTCGACGAACGCCGGCCGGAACAGAGTTCGTTCCAGCCCGACCGACATGACCGCCGCGGCGATGGAGCCAAAGGCCCAGATGAAGATCAGCGGCTCGGTCGCGAAGACGGCGACGATCGTCGTCGTGAAGCCCGAGAGGATGTAGCCGACGCTCGAACCGGCGGCGATCACGGGGAAGATGCGCTTGCCCTCGAGCACGTTGAAGTGCTGGCTGGCGAAGCTCCAGAAGTTGAGCATCACCAGCTCGAAAGCCACCGAGTAGACAACGTAGGCTCCGAACGCAACCGTGGCGTCCTCGCGAATCGTGTACGCGGTGAAAACGGCCACCGCGGCTACGGAGTTGGCGACCAGCACGATCCGGAAGGCGGAGCCGACGCCGAACCTCCTCGTCAGCACCCCTTGCAGGGCGGCCATCGGCCATGCGGTCAGCGCAAGCACGATGAAGAACAGCGGGTACGCATGCGGGCCGGCCTTGTTCAAAAAGATCGACTGGGCCGCGCTGAACGCGGTGTACATGGCCCAGCCGACCACGATCGCGAAGCCGGCCACCTGCAGCGTGCGCCGTAGCTCGGTGCGCCGGACGTGGAGGACCTTGGCCAGGAGAGGCGTCACGGTCTCCTGCCGAGCGAATCTAGGTTTGCTGGACGCTGGCGATCCTCTGCAGGGCTGCAATGCGCTCTGCGATCGGCGGATGCGTGTCGAACAGGCGCGCGAAGAAGCTCCCGTGGTGCTCTTCGGGGTTGTCGATCATCATCGCCGCCACCGCGTGGTTGAACCGCTCGGGCGGCCGGTCGTTCGCGGCGATCTTCTGCAGCGCTGAGATCAGGCCCTCGGGGTTGCGCGTGAGCTCGACGCCGCTGACGTCGGCGAGCGACTCGCGCTGCCGCGACAGGGCCAGTTGCATCAGCGGCCCCACGATGACCGCGATCAACGTGAAGAGGACGCCGATGGCGAGGACCACCAGGGCGCCCTGGCCGCGAAGCCTCATGCGCCCGACGCTGTTCCAGAACACGCTCGAGATCAACGCGGCCATTCCGATCATGGTCGTGACCACGAGCAGCAGGCGCACGTCGAAGTTCTTCACGTGGCTCATCTCGTGCGCGATAACGCCCATCAGCTCTTCGCGATCCATCATCTGAAGAAGGCCTGTGGTCACGGTGACCGCGGCGTGGTTCGGGTCGCGGCCTGTGGCAAATGCGTTGGGGCTCGGGTCGTTGATGACGTAGACCTTCGGCATCGGCAAGCCGTCGCCGATGGCAAGCGTCTGGACAACGTTGTACAGCTGCTGGTACTGGCCGGGATCGGCCGGCTGCGCTCCCATCGCCGAGAGCACGGTCGCGGAACCGAAGTAGTAGGCGTACAGCGCGGCACAGACACCCAGGATGCCGAGCACGATCGCGCCGGCGATGGCGCCGTTTCCGCCGCCTGAGGCCAGCAACCCGATGATCGCGCCGACCGCCAGCCACACCAGGAGAAATCCGCCGATGACGATGACGCTGTTGCGCTTGTTGCGAGCGATCTGGTGGTACATCTACGTGGCCTCACGCGTACCGCGTTTCAGCGTATTTCGCGCCTGTTCCGCCACGTAGCGTCCCCAGATCTGCAGCCACACCAGGCCATTGCCGAACGCGGAAACGTCCTCCGAATGATGTTTGAAGTGGTAAGTCCACATCGCGCGATGCTTTTCGTACGAGATCTGGCGCTCGCGATCGCGCGGCGCGGGCTCAGCGCGGTGGACCGCGTTTGCGGTCGGCAGATAGAAGATCTTCCAGCCGCCGAGCTTCAGGCGATAGCAGAGGTCGAGGTCTTCGCCGAACATGAAGTAGCGCGGGTCGAAGAAGCCGACACGATCGAGCGCCGACCTGCGAAGCATCAGGCAGGCCGCGCTTCCCGCATCCATCTCGTGGACTTCAGATTCCGGGACGTGTCCCATGTTGTGGCGGCCGAAACGCGAGCTCTTCGGAAAGAGCCTGCTCAGCCCGACAGTCTGGTAGAAGAGCGTGCTCGGGATCGGGAACGCCCGCCTTGCATCGGGGTCTAGACGGCCGTCGGGCATCGCCAGGCGTGGACCGACCGCACCGGCGTCGGGCCGGGTGAGGAGCATGTCAGCGAGTCGGCCCACGCATTGCGGATCCAGCACCACGTGCGGGCTCAGCAGCAGGACGAAGCGTCCCTGGCATCGCTCGAGACCGACGTTCGCGGCCCGTCCGTAGCCGAGGTTCTTGGACTGGACCAGGACGGTCGCCTGCGGGAACTCGTCGGTGACCGCGGCGGGCGAGCCGTCAGACGAGTCGTTGTCCACGACGACGGCGTCCACGGGCACGTCGGCACTCGCGAAGAAGGCTTTCAGGCACTGCAGCAGCTCCTCTTTCGAGTTGCGGCTCACCACGAGCGCAGTCACCAGCGGTTTGTTCGATTCGGGCATCGGCTAGGAATTATCCCCGGACGCGCCTCTACCTACTCGCATCTACAATCTCCCGGAAGTGCAGACCGGCAATCGACTGGGTCTTGGCCAGCGCTTGGCCCAGGTCCAGCGGAACCGGTTGGTCCGGCAAAACCTGGTCCTGTTCTTCGGCGGCCTCGTCGCCGGCATCGGCGGATTCGTGTACCACGCGATCGCCGGGCGTGTCCTCGGACCCGAGACGTATGGCCAGGTGGCGTTCCTGATCGCGCTCTACGCGGTTGGCACCGGTCCGGCGCTGATCCTCATCGTGGTGCTGGCCCGCTACACGGCGCTGCTGAACGCGCGCGGCGATCCAGGTGTCCGCTCCCTGCTCGTGCGCACGGTGCGGCTCATCGCGATCCCGTGCCTCGCGCTCATCCTCCTGACGACGCTGTTCGCCCGGCCGATCGCGGGTTTCGAGCACCTCGGCTCGACCATTCCCATCCTGATCCTCGGATTTTCGGTCGCCTTGATCTGGCAGGTGGCGATCCCGCGAGGCATCCTGCAGGGTCTGCAGCGATTCACGCCTCTCTCCCTCAACCTCTCGCTCGAGCTGCTCATCCGCACGACGGTCGTCTTCATCCTCCTCAAAGCGGGTTACGCCGTCTCCGGCGCGATGGCGGCCGTGTTTGCCGGCCTCGGGATCGCGTTCTTCTTGGGCCTCTATTCGCTCCGCGACCATTTCCGCGGCATCGGCACGCGCGTGCGGCTGCGCGTCATGGCGGGGTTTTCCCTGACCGCGGCCGCGGGCATCATCGGGGTGCAGATCCTCTACAACCAGGACGTCATCCTCGCCGAGCACTACCTGAACAGCCATGACGGCGGCATCTACGGCGGGCTGAACAAGATCGGCACGATCCTTTTCTTTCTTACCTTGAGCGTCAGCCAGGTGCTGTTTCCGCGAGTCGTCGAGGCGGTGGCCAAGGACCAGCATCCTGGACGCATCCTGCTTTCATCCGCGGGCATCCTTTCCGCGTTGGGCGCCGGCGCGCTGCTCGTGTTCGCGATCGCGCCCGGGCTTGTGGTCGGCATTCTTTTCGGGCCGAGCTTTCGCGACGCCGTCCCTCTCGTGTTCCCTGTCGGCGTGATCGGCCTCGCGCTGGCCCTCGACAACCTTCTGGTGCAGTTCTTCATGGCTGTGCACGACCGGGTTTTTGTGCCGCTGCTTGCGCTTGCCGTCGTGGCCGAGGCGCTCTTGATCTTCCTGTTCCACGCGCGGGTCGGCCAGGTCGTGCTGGACGTCCTGGTGGCGCTGCTGGGGCTGCTCGTGATGCTGAGCGTCCGGTGCTACCTGCTGCTGCCGAAGCTGCGGCCCGAGAGCGTCATCGAGCCAGAGCCGGCCCTTGGCTGAAATATTTAAGTCCCTTGACCCCGAAGGGCCGCGGGACTTAAAAAATGCTCGGCAACGACCTACTCTCCCGCCGGGTTACCCCGACAGTACCATCGGCGCTGGAGGGCTTAACTACCGTGTTCGGAATGGGAACGGGTGTCTCCCCTCCGCCATGGTCACCGAACGGAAGGGATTATACCGGGGCCAGATAGCGCCGTCGATCACTCTGCGCCGGTGGCCCGACGGTCGTGGGACGAAAACTGGATCACGCCACTGGTGGGCAGGGTTTCTCGCGCCCTGCTCTCTAGCCGCTCCACCACGCGGATCAACTCCCTTTCATCGGCTTCATCCTTGGCGGTCGAGACTTGCCCGGATCGTTGCCGCATCGCGGCGGCGTAATGCATATAGGCGATCGGGTCGATGTACACGCACGACTGGATCAGCTTCTCCAGGAATTCCTTCCACATGTCGAAAACCTCCTTGTGCCCAGAGGGTGCCTCGGGCGCCGGCGCCCGAGGCACGCCAGGGGTGCGCTAAATCGGGTAACCGGCGGGGTCGAGCGTCTGCAGTGGGCGCGCCGGCGCGCTCGGGGTGCTGTACGGAATCTGCGGCTGTACCGGCTGCACAACCTGCTTGGCGGGACCGGCATTCGACACGCTCGGACCACTCCAACCCCTGACGACATAACCGCCCGCGCCGCCGAGCAAGAAAACCGTCGACACACCAACCATGAACTTGACCACCGCGCTGGCCTCGAAGAAACGACCTCCGCGGACCGCTGCCCTGGCTTCCATCTGAAACACCTCCTGAAAGTCCTCGCCTGAGGCGAGTCGTCACAGGCATTTAGGGTCCGGCCGGGCGTTTTGCCCCAACTTTTCGCGCCCAAGAAACTTGGGGCAAATCGACGCTGGAGGCCCTATATAGGTCGGGTGCGATGGCCGATGTGATGTTCATCCGTGACGAGGCAGACTTGATCAGCGCTGCCCGGCATGGCGACGGCGCGGCCTTCGCGGAGCTCATTCGACCGCAGTACCGGTCGGCATTCCGTGTGGCTTACGGACTGCTCCACAACGTGGCCGAAGCAGAGGACGCGGTTCAGGAGGCCGCTTTCAAAGCGTGGAGGAGGCTAGGCAACCTTCGCGACGGCTCCAGCCTCCGGCCATGGTTTTTGGCCATCGTAGCCAATCAATGCCGAACGGTAAGCGGAAGCAAGTGGTGGTCGGTGATCAAAGGTGAACCGCCGGCGGAGCAGGCGTCATCGGTTGATGTAGCCGCGGCTGTCGACCTGCGCAGGGGACTCCTCAGGCTGGGCCATGACGAAAGGCTGGTGCTGGTCCTTCGCTACTACCTCGATATGTCCTTCGATGAGATCGCTACAACTCTCGACATCTCGACCAAGGCTGCGAGGACACGCGTTGAGCGAGCGGTCCACCGCCTTCGACCGATCATTCAAATCCAGGAGGCAGCACTTTGATGGATGACCGCGTCCTGTTTGATCGGTTCCACCAGGCGCTCGATGTCGAGCCGCCCGCTGACGCGTATCAGCGACTGCGGGGAGCCCTCGACCAGCGGTCGGCCCGACCGGCACAGGGCGTGGCGTGGCGGCCAAGGTGGCCCAGGATGGGACTGCGACTGGTGGCGGTTGTGACTGCGGCTGTGATCGTGATCGCAGCAGCCGCGGCGTTGTTCTCCACCCATCGCGTCGCCGACCGCACCAGCCCGGCCGACACGAGTCAGGCGATCATGGCCTACAAGACGATGGTGGGCACCGACCACGACAAGGTGCAGACTGCAGGGCAGGCCGAGGGTTGCAGCAGCGGAAGCGAGTTTGCTGGTTGCGAGGCGTACTTCGCCCTCATCATGCCTACCCAGAACCAATTCCTCGCCGACCTGAACCGGTTCCACACACCTTCAAGGTTCGCCACCGCCGACTCGCAACTTCGACACCACTTGACGGTGCAAATCGCTCGTGAAAATGTCATCCTCACCGCCGATCGGGCGCAAGATGCGGCGACTGCGGACCTGTGGGTAAAAGTTCAGGATGGACAGACGGGACGGACCTGGGTGCAGATCATGGTGGCGAGCATCGTGAGCTCCAAGCAAGGCACGGTTGACACGTACGCTGCGTCCTTCCGGTACGAGAACCAGAAGCTTGGCAGCTGCACCGAGTGCAACGACCTCGCCGGCCAAAGCCAGTTCAGCTGCACCGGGAGTGGAGTCTCGACGTGCCTGGACCTGGTCCACAACGTGGAGGCGCAGGTCACGAGCTTGCAGGCTGCTTTGGTCGCGATCGCCGCTCCAGGCTTGCTCGTGACCAAAGACAGGCAGCTTCAGCTCGACCTGGCCAAGGCCGACTCGGCCCTGATGTCCATGGCCGACGCGCTCGCGGCGGGTGATCAAGCGGGATTCAGTGCGGGTCGCGGCTTGTACCAGCAGGCCATGATTGCGGTCAAGCGGGACGCCATCTGAACTCCTCGCCCTTACCTCTCGGGCGACAAAGGGCCGGCGGCTCACTGGCGAAGAGGCTTGCCACAAGCCCTGGCCGCCGTGCGAGACTGCGCTTTCGGTAGCCCAGTTCTGCATGCGAGACGAAGGAGGCACGGCCTCGCCTTACGACCCTCCATTGGCCGACTACTACTTCGTGCTCGGCGTCCCGCCGGACGCAACGGAGACGGAGCTGCACGCCGCATGGCGGCGCCAGCTCAAGTACTGGCACCCTGACCGCGGCAACCATCCGGACGCGCTCGAGCACGCGAAGCTGATCAACCTGGCGCACGACGTACTGACCAACAACACCAAGCGCGCGGCATACGACCGACAGCGGGCAGCCGCCGGCTGGCGCCCCACCACGTCGGCCCCGACATACGACCGTCCGGTCCAGTGGAAGACGGTAAGCCGCGAGGGCCCGCCCCGCGCGCCGAAGGGATTCGACCGGCACGGTTTCGTCGCGCGCCTGGAGGAGATGATGAGCCGTGGCCGGCTGATGATTGAGAAGCGCAAGGACCTCGCGTCGGCGTCGAAATGGGAGGCGCAGACTCAGGCGTTGCTGCGAGATGAGCTCGGCGAGCATCCATACACAAAGCGCTTCGAAGTGGCCCTGAACCAGCCCCGCCCCGAAGGTCTGGTGGCGGCATACGGGGTGCTGTGGGCCGCGTATGAGGATGCGCTCAAGGGCGATCTGAAGCCGGTGGTGAAGCCATCCGGAGACTCGAGCTCGCCCCAGCCTAGGTCCGGAGGTGCCCCACGCTGACGAGATCGGCCACCATCATGCCGAGCACGCACAGGACAAGAACTCCGATGAGGCCCAAGCCAATCGTCCAGATCGGGTGGCGCTCATAGAAGGCCAGCCACCTGGGAAAAGTGCCAGGAAACTCGCGGTTGATGTCCGTATAGGTGCTCGCACGTTCGACACTGCTGCCACCCAGGCGTTGCGCCAGCGCCTGGAGGCCGTCGCGGTCCCAGACGTTCGACGTAATCCAGAAGATGCAGCGCCTGTCCCTGCGGTACACGATGCCGACGTGCTTGATCCCAATGCGGCGAAAACCGATGCCTGCCACGTCGGTTAAAGCGGCACGTCGCCAGATCCCAAAGAGGTTCCGCTTGGCGATGGTCGTCTCATCGACCACGATTTCCGCTTCGGTGAG
>Ga0209160_1001156_pt1 | contig 22071 bp, 16 predicted proteins | sample GraSoiAngelo_153_FD_186167 | JGI IMG/M metagenome (GOLD analysis project Ga0209160, IMG submission 186167) | Grasslands soil microbial communities from the Angelo Coastal Reserve, California, USA - 14_1009_12_40cm (SPAdes) (version 2) | ecosystem: Environmental > Terrestrial > Soil > Grasslands ... | reverse complement strand
CAACGTGGTCGACCTCGCGAGCCCGCCGGCCAGCTTCACCATCACGGGCACTGCTCTGGCGAACCTCGGCTTCGGGCTGCCGGTGGTGAACTTCATGCGCAGCTCCACCCTGCTGGCGCAAGTCCGGGCCACCACGCTCGCCGGCACCACCACGCTCACGGTGCCGTTCTCCACCAGCCTGACCGTGGGTGCGGTGCAGGCGCAGGTCTATATGCAGACGGGGAGCGGAACCTATAGTCTGATCGGGACCCTCGCGCTCACCATCACCGACACACGGCAGGTCCCTGGCGTCCCCAGCGTGAGCGCGATCAGCCCCAACGCGGTCGATCTCGCGAGCCCGCCGGCCAGCTTCACGATCACGGGCAACAATCTGGCGAACCTCGGCTTCGGGCTGCCGGTGGTGAACTTCATGCGCGGCTCCACGATGCTTGCGCAAGTCCGTGCCACTGCTCTCACCGGGACCACCACGCTCACGGTGCCGTTCTCCACCAGCCTGACGGTGGGCGCAGTGCAGGCCCAGGTCTATATGCAGACGGGGAGCGCAACCTACAGTCTGATCGGGACCCTCGCGCTTACCGTCACCGACACGCGGCCCGTCTCTGGCGTCCCTAGCGTGAGCGCGATCAGCCCCAACGCGGTCGACCTCGCGAGCCCGCCCGCCAGCTTCACGATCACGGGCAACAATCTGGCGAACCTCGGCTTCGGGCTGCCGGTGGTGAACTTCATGCGTGGCTCCACGATGCTGGCGCAAATCCGCGCCACTGCTCTCACCGGCACCACCACGCTCACGGTGCCGTTCTCCACCAACCTGACGGTGGGCGCGGTGCAGGCCCAGGTCTATGCGCAGACGGGGAACGCGACCTACAGTCTAATCGGGACCCTCGCGCTTACCGTCACCGACACGCGGCCCGTCCCGAGCGTGAGCGCGATCAGCCCCGACGTGGTCGACCTCGCGACCCCGCCGGCCAGCTTCACCATCACGGGCACTGCTTTGGCGAACCTCGGCTTCGGGCTGCCGGTGGTGAACTTCATGCGCGGTTCCACGATGCTCGCGCAAGTCCGCGCCATTACTCTCAACGGCACCACCACGCTCACGGTGCCGTTCTCCAGCAGCCTGACGGTGGGCGCCGTGCAGGCCCAGGTCTATATGCAGACGGGGAACGCGACCTACAGTCTGGTCGGGACCCTCGCGCTCACCGTCACTGACACGCGGCCATGAGCTCTGAAAACGGGTTCGAGGTCCGCCCAAACCGAAGGCGGAGCTAGTGACCGAACGTGGGCGTGCCGAGCCAGCCCGTCTTCGACACATCGAGCATGACGCCGTCCGGTCCGGTCCACTTCACCTCGACGTTGCCCTCGGTATCCGGTTTGACGCCGAGCGCCTGCTCGACGTCGTGACGGCGGCGCGACCCTGCCGCGGTGAGCCGCTCCGCGATCGCCTCGAGGCTATCGACCTGAAAGCCGATGTGGTGGATGCCGGCGAAGTTCTTGCCGCGCTCGCTGCCGGCCGCCGTATCGTTCTTGAAATTGAGGATGGCGAGGTTGATGTCGCCGTCGGTGAGGAAGACGCCGCGCGTCCCGGGATCGTCCACCTTGCCGACTTCCTTCATGCCGAACGTCTCGACGTAGAACTTCGCGGTCTTCTCGACGTCCTGGGTTGACAGCGCGATGTGCCTGATCTTCGGCATCGGTGTGCCTCCACGCGCTTGGTTTGCGCGCCACAGGGGCCTCAGAAACTCTTGACAGTCTACCCCATGGGCCTCCTGTCCCGGTGTCAACGCAGGGCGGTCTGGAGGAGCGCGAAGACCTTCGGTGCAGTGAGCGGGTAAGCGGCGACGGCGGCGGCGTCGACACCGGCGCCCGCCAGTGCGTCGGCGACGGCGTTCGCGATCGCCGCGGGCGCGCCGATCGTGCCACCCTCGGCCATGCCTTTCATCCCGCCCGGCGTGTGCGGCGACGGCGTTTCGACGTGACCGATCGTGATCGGCGGCATCGTTTCCGCCGTCGGGATCGCGTAGTCCATGAAGGTGCGCGACAGGAGCTGGCCCGCATCGTCGTAGCGGAGCTCCTCGCTCAGCGCGCCGCCGATGCCCTGGGCGAGGCCGCCGTGGAGCTGCCCGTCCACCAGCATCGGGTTCAGCATCGTGCCGCAGTCGTGCGCGACCCAGTAGCCGAGCAGGTGGACCCGGCCGGTGTCGCGCGCGACCTCGACCGCGGCGACGTGCACCCCGTAGGGGAACGTCCAGTTCTCCGGGTTGTAAGTGAAGCGTGCCTCGAGCTCGGGCTCCATCCCGTCGGGCAGGTTCTGTCCGCGTAGCGACTCCTGTGCGAGCGCCGCGAAGGAGAGGCCACGTCCGGGTGCGCCGCGCACGCGACACTGGCTGTCGACGACCTCGAGGTCCGCCTCGTCGGCCTCGAGTAGGTGCGCCGCCACACGCACGAGCTTCTGCCGGAGCGCGCGCGTGGCCTGGAGCACCGCGGCGCCGCCGGTGACCGAGCCGCGGCTGTCGGCGCTGCCGTAGCACGAATACGGGGTGCGCGCGGTGTCGCCGAGGACGACGGCGACACGATCGTACGGGAGCGATAGCACGTCGGCCGCGACCTGCGCGAGCGCCGAGCGTATGCCCTGGCCGAGCTCTATGATGCCGGTCGCGACGGTGACGCGTCCCGACGGCTCGAGGCGGACGGTCGCGCTCTCGTAGCCGCCCTGCCGGTTGCCCATCGCGGCCATCAGCTTTGACGGTCCCATGCCGGTGACCTCGACGTAGTTCGCGACGCCGATGCCGACGAGCCGGCCGTCCGCTCGCGCGCGCGCCTGCATCGCGCGGAGTCCGCCGTAATCAGCGATGCGCAGCGCCTCGTCGAGCGCGCGGGCGTAACTGCCGCTGTCATACACGAGGTTGGCGGCGCTGCGATAGGGGAACGCCGTCGGCGGCACGTAGTTGCGACGCCGGATCTCGACGGGGTCGATCCCGAGGTGCCGGGCCGCCATGTCCATCAATCGCTCGGTGACGAACGCCGCCTGCTGCATGCCGAAGGCGCGGTACGCGCCGAACGGCACCTTGTTGGTCACGACGGCCTCCAGCTTCGCCTTGAAATGACGGACGGCGTAGAGGTTCGGCAGCACGACGCCACCGAGAAAAATCGGCCCGGCGCCCTTGGTGTGGAGGTGCGCGCCGACGTCGCCCTGCACGTGCGCCCGGAGCGCCAGCAGCGTCCCGTGCGCGTCGAACGCGGCCCGCGCATGCACCTGCTGCTCGCGCGCGTGGACGGTGGCCGCGAAGTGCTCGGTGCGCGTTTCCACCCACTTCACCGGCTGACCGAGCCGCATCGCGGCGACCGCCACGAGCACGTCCTCCGGGTAGTAGTGGAGCTTCACGCCGAATCCGCCGCCCACGTCGGGGACGATCACGCGGATGCGCTCCTCGTCGAGGCGCAGCACGGCGGCGAGCACCGTGCGGAAGAGGTGGGGCGCCTGGCTCGACGCCCATACGGTCAGCTCGCCGGTGGCACCGTCGAGGCGCGCGCAGGTCGCGCGCCCTTCCATCGGCGCGGCCGTCTGCCGCGGCATCGTGAAGTGCGCCTCCACGACCGTCGGTGCGGTCGCGAGCACGGTGTCGGGATCGCCGCTGCCGATCTCCCGCGAGACGACCACGTTGTCCGGCCAGTCGTCGTAGAGCTTCGGCGCGCCGGGCGCCATGGCCTGCGTGACGTCCGAAACGACCGGCAGCGGATCGTACGTCACGTCGAGTGCGTCGACGCCGTCCTGGGCGGCGTACCGAGTCTCGGCAAGGACGGCGGCGAGCGGCTGCCCGACGTAGCGCACGCGATCGGCGGGCAGCACGGGGAAGCCGGTCTGGCGCTGGCCCGGTGGGTGCGCGAGGACCGGTAGCGGCCCGACGTCGTGAATGTCGTCGGCGGTGAAGACGGCGACGACGCCGGCTACCCGACGCGCGCGGTCGGCGTCCACGTGCGTGATCAACGCATGAGCGTGAGGGCTACGCAGCAGGGCCATGTGCAGCGTGCCGGGCAGCACCAGGTCCGTCACGTACGCGCCCCGGCCCGTGACGAGCCGAGGATCCTCCTGCCGCAGGAGCCTCCGGCCGATCAGGCGCTCACTCACGGTGAGGATTATGGCCGAACCAAGCCGTCGAAGTGCGGCAATGTCTCAGGAGCCTGCGATAGAATCCCGACTACCGTCGAGGCTCTGGTACGGAGGATAACCATGCGACGTCGCACGTTCCTCAAAGGCTTCGCTGCCACTGCGACGGCGGCGTTGGCCGGCCCGGTGATCGTCACCGACCGAACGATTGCACAAACGCGCACGATCTACGTCAACACGTGGGGCGGGAGCTGGACGGCCGCGGAGGAAGCCGCCTTCTTCAAGCCGTTCACCGACCAGACGGGCATCCGCGTGCGCACGGTCGCTCCGGTCTCCTACGCCAAGCTGAAGGCTCAGGTGCAGAGCGGTAACTACGAATGGGACATCACGGCGATCACCCAGGCCGATCTTCTCCGCGCCGAGCGCGAGGGTCTGGTGGAGCCGGTCGACTGGACGGTCGTGAAGAAGGACAAGCTGTTCCCGAACGCCGTGTACGCCAACGGCCTCGCTTACTGCGCGCTCGGTACGAACCTCGCTTACCGCAAGGACAAGTTCCCGCAGGGCGGACCGAAGAGCTGGGCCGACTTCTGGGACGTCAAGAAGTTTCCCGGGAGCCGCTCGATGCTCAACAACGCGGTGCGCACGGTGCAATTCGCGCTCGTCGCCGACGGCGTGCCCGTCGACAAAGTGTTCCCGCTGGACGTCGACCGTGCCTTCCGCAAGCTCGACCAGATCAAGCCGCACATCAAGGTCTGGTGGACGCAAGGCAACCAGTCGCAGCAGCTCCTGCGCGACGGTGAAGTCGACCTGATCGTGATGTGGAACGCGCGCGCCAGCGAGCTCCAGCAGCAGGGCCTTCCCGTTGAGCTGGTGTGGCACGGCGCCACGATCACGACGACGATGTGGGGTGTGGCGAAGGGCTCGCCCAACCGGAAGCTGGCCTGGGAATTTCTCCAATTCGCCGTCCAGCCGAAACCCCAGGCCGACTTCGCGAACAAGCTGTACTACGGCCCGACGAACCCCGAAGCGTTCAAGTACATCTCACCCGAGGTGTCTCGACAGCTCCCAACGTATCCAGAGAACGTCAAAGTCGCGATCAAACCGGACACTGTCGCCGAAGCGGATCAGACCGCCAAGATCCAGGAACGCTTCACGCAGTGGCTGGCGAGCTGAGCGGCGCCGCGCTCCATCCCCAAAGCGCCGTTCGCGGCGCGAGGAGGAACGCGACCGCCTGGCTCCTGATCGCACCGTCGTGCCTCGCGCTCGTGCTCCTCTTCGTGGTGCCGATCGCCTACGTGCTGCTGCTGAGCGTCACCGATCCCCGGCTCTCGCTCGCGCACTATCAGCGCATCTTCACGGTGCCCGTCTACACCCGCGTGATGGTGAACACGTTCGTGATCTCGGTGATCGTCACCGCGCTCTGCCTCGTCATCGGTTATCCGTTCGCGTACGTGATGGCGCGGCGTGCCGGCTGGGTGTCAACGCTGCTGCTCACGGTCGTCGCCATGAGCTTCTGGACCGGCTTCCTGGTCCGCACCTACGCGTGGCTCGTGATCCTCGGGAGCAAAGGCCCCGTGGCCGCGGCCTACGGCGCGCTCGGGCTCGGCAAGGCGCCCCAGCTCCTCTTCAGCACGTTCAGCTCGACCTTGGGGATGACGCACATCCTGCTGCCGTACATGATCCTGGCCCTCTACGCGTCGATGCGGAAGATCGACGCGAGCCATCTGAAGGCCGCGGCGAGTCTCGGCGCGCGTCCCGCGGCGGCGTTCCGCGAGGTGTTCCTGCCGCTGAGCCTTCCGGGCGTCGTCAACGGCAGCCTGCTCGTGTTCGTCAGCTGCCTCGGCTTCTTCGTGACGCCGGTGCTGCTCGGCACGCCGCGCGACATGATGATCTCGCAGCTCATCAACCAGCAGATCGAGGAGCTGCTCGCGTTTGGCTTTGCCTCGGCCGTAGCCGTCGTGCTCCTCATCGCGACCTGCGCGGTCCTCGCGATCTACACTCACTACGCCGGCCTCGACCGGCTCTGGGGCTGAGCGCGCGATGCTGCCGGTGATCCTCGCGCTCCTCGGCGCGCTCTTCCTGCTCGCGCCGATTCTCGTCGTCGTGCCGATGTCCTTCAGCACCGCCATCTCGTTCGCCTTTCCGCCGCCGGGATACTGGCTCGGCTATTACGCGAAGTATTTCACCAGCGAAGAGTGGCTCGAGCCCACCGTGAACAGCCTGGTCATCGCGTTCGGCGCCATGACGTTGACGATGCTGCTGGTCGTCCCGGCGGCCTTCGGCTACGTCCGCTACCGGTTCCGCGGCAAGGCGTTCGTGAATCTGCTGATCATGGCGCCGCTCATCGTCCCGCACGTCGTCAGCGCGCTTGCGTACTACGGGTTCCTCGGACGGGCGAAGCTCACGGGCACCCTTCCCGGCGTGATGATCGCGCACGGGATGCTCGCGGTGCCCGTCGCCTTCCTGGTCATCTCCGCCACGCTCAAGGGCTTCGATCAAAATCTGGAAAAGGCGGCCATGAGCTCAGGCGCCGGTCCGTTCCGGACGTTCGCGCACATCACACTGCCGGTGCTGCGCCCGGGCATGCTCGTCGGCGCGCTGTTCGCGTTTCTGTCGTCGTTCAACGAGGCGGTCGTGTCGATCTTCATCGGCGGCCGCGGCGCCGTCACGCTTCCCAAGAAGATGTACGAATCGATCCGTCTCGAATCCGACCCCGTCATCGCGGTCGTGTCGACGCTCCTCGTGAGCGCCGTCGTTCTCGGCGTGCTGATCTCGCTGTTCCTGCGCAGAAGGAGCCCCCATGCCGCTTGATCGGCTGCTGCGCCCCCGCTCGATCGCGATCGTCGGCGCCTCCGAGCGCCCGTCGGTCGGCCGGACCCTCGTCGAAGCGCTCGACGGCATCGGCTTTCGCGGCGACGTCTATCCGGTCAATCCGAGGTACGAGAGCCTGCTCGGCCGCCGCTGCTATCCCTCGGTGGCCGACCTTCCGCGCGGCGTCGACGTGGTGGCGTTTTGCGTGAATCACGTCCGGGTGCTCGAACACATGCAGCCCGCGGCGGATCGCGGCGTCGGCGCGGCCGTAATTTTCGACGGAGGGTTCGCGGAAGCGGGCGCCGAGGGCCGCGCGCGGCAGGATGCGATCGCGGCGATCTGCCGTGAGGCCTCGATCGCCCTGTGCGGGCCGAACTGCATGGGCGTGATCAGTCCGCACGTGCCGAGCCTCGTGTACATCCAGGCGCTGCACGATCCGAGTCGGCTCGCGGGCAACGTCGGGCTGATTTCGCAGAGCGGATCGATCTGCATCGGCCTACTGACGGATTGCCGGCGCTTCGGCTGGAGCCAGGTGATCTCGTCCGGCAACGAGGCGGTCGTGGCGGCCGTCGACTTCCTCGAGTACCTCGTCGACGACCCCGCGACACGCGTGATCGCGATGTTCCTCGAGACGGTGCGCGAGCCGGAACGGTTCGTGGCCGCGCTGGATCGCGCGGCGGATCGCAGCAAGCCAGTCGTCGTCCTCAAGGTCGGGCGTAGCGACCGGACCCGGCGTGCCATCAGCAGTCACACCGGCGGTCTGGCCGGCGAGGCACACGTGTTCTCAGCGGTCCTGCGCGCGCATCGCGCCATCGAGGTCGCCGACATGGATGAGCTGACGGAAGTGATCGCGGCTTGCCAGGCCGAGCGCTGGCCGCGCGGCCGGCGCCTCGCGGTCATGACGGCGTCGGGCGGGCAGGCGGAGTTGATCCTCGACCTCGCCGGTACGGCGAACCTTCAGCTCCCGCCGTTGGCAGCCGCCTCGCGCGCGGAGGTCGAGCGCGTCGTCGGGCGCATCACCGGCGACGGCAACCCGCTGGACGCGTGGGGCAACGGCGACTTCGCGACGAACTTCCCGCACGCCCTTCGCGTGCTCGGAAGGGATTCCGGCTACGACGCGATCGCGTTCTGCACCGATGGCTTCGACGACCAGCCGATGGGCTCGCCCGCGCGGGCGTTGGACTACGGCAAGACACTCATGGAGGGCGCGCGGCAGTCGGCCAAGCCGTTCTATCTGATGACGATGCGCTCGGGCGTCTTCCGCCGCGACGTCGTGGCGTTCCTGCGCGAGCACGGGATCGCGGTCATCGGTGGCACGCGCGCGGGCCTCGGGGCGGTGGATCGGCTTGCGCGCTGGAGCGAGCCGCTCGCGCCACCGGGCCCCTCGCGCGGTGGGGGAGGCGCGATCCAGGCGATGCAAATCGGGCGCATGCGGCCGACAATTCACGAGTACGACGCCAAGCGCCTGCTCACGGCGGTCGGCGTGCCGGTCGTTCGCGAGCAGGTCGTCCTATCGCTCGACGACGCGCGCGATGCCGCGAAGACCATCGGCTACCCCGTCGCGCTGAAGGTCGTGTCCGATGCGATTCCCCATCGGTCGGATGTCGGGCTCGTGGCGGTCGGGCTCCGCGACGAGAGCGAGCTTGGCGCCGCGTGGGATCGGCTCTCCCGCCGCGTGGAGGATCTCGGCCGGCGCAACGACGTCGCCGGGCTCCTGATCCAGGAGATGGCGCGCGGCATCTTGGAAGCATTCGCCGGTGTCAGCCGCGATCCCGACTTCGGCCTCGTCCTCGCTTTCGGCGCCGGGGGGGTGCTGATCGAGGCGCTGGACGACGTGGCGCTGCGCCCGCTGCCGCTGCGCGCCGGCGATGCGGAGGGGATGATCGCCGAGACCCGGGTCGCGACCCTGCTCGGTGGCTTTCGCGGTCGGCCGCCCGGCGACGTGGGCGCACTCGCCCGAGCGCTCGAAGCGATCGGCGACCTCGCGTGGGCGGAGCGCGAGAGCCTGGGAGAGCTCGACGTGAATCCGATCGTGGTGAGGGAGACGGGCGCCGGCTGCGTCGTGGTAGACGCGCTCATCGTGCCGCGCGCCGGAGCCTGATACTGGCATACCTGAAGCTTGACCGTCTGGTGAAGTCCTACGACGGCCGCGTCAACGCCGTCGATGGGATCAGCCTCGACATCGCGAAGGGCGAGTTCCTCACGCTCCTCGGCCCGAGCGGCTCTGGGAAGACGACGACGCTGATGATGATCGCGGGCTTCGAGGAGCCCACCAGCGGCGTCATCGAGCTCGGCGGCGAGAATCTGACGCGCCGCAAGCCGTACGAGCGCAACATCGGCGTCGTCTTCCAGAACTACGCGCTGTTCCCCCACATGACCGTCGAGCGCAACGTCGCCTTTCCGCTGCGCATGCGCGCATTTCCGCGTGCGCAGCGGGCCGAGCGCGTGCGCGAAATCCTCGACCTTGTCGGGCTGCGCCGGTTCGCCGACAAGCATCCGCGCCAGCTCTCCGGCGGCCAGCAGCAGCGCGTCGCGCTCGCGCGTGGCCTCGTCTTCAACCCGGACGTCCTCCTGCTGGACGAGCCGCTCGGAGCGTTGGACAAGAACCTGCGCGAGCAGATGCAGGTCGAGCTCAAGCGCATCCACCGCGAAGTCGGCATCACGATGGTGTACGTGACACACGACCAGACCGAGGCGATGACGATGTCCGACCGAATCGCGGTCTTCAGCCACGGCACGCTCGAGCAGACGGCGCCCCCGCTCGAGGTGTATCACCGCCCGCGCACTCGCTTCGTGGGCGAGTTCATCGGCGACAGCAACTTCTTTACCGGTCGCGTCGACTCCGGCGCGTCAGGGCGCGTCGAGCTCGATGGCCTCGGGCCGATCCAGGCGGATGCCGACGCGTGCCAGCACCTCGCGGGCGCGCCCGCCGACGTACTCCTGCGCCCCGAGCGCCTTCAGCTAGTCCCCGACGGCGCGCCGCTTCCGAATCGCCTGGCGGTCAAGATTGGCGTGATCGTCAATTACGGCGACAGCGTGCTCATCATCGGCGACGCCGGACGTCAGCGCGTACGCATCCGTATCGCGGGCGCGCAGCCCGACGCGGTCCGCGAGGGCGCGACGGTCACGGTCGGCTGGAGGCCGGGCGACGAGCATCTGATCGCGCGGTCGTGATCGGGACGGTCGCCACGTACTCGCGGCTGCGCGAGCTCCGAGTGGGTTACGACGACGCCTCGCACTTCGGCCGGGAGTACAAGCGGCATTCGGCGAGGCCGCAATACGCGAGGTCGAAATACACGATAAGTCGCCGGGGAACCGGACGTCAGTCCGACAAGCACACCAGCCGATTTGTGCGCCGAGCCGCACCCTAAGGCACCGATGTCGGTCGCTCGCCGGACGGGGCACGGGACGTCGGATTCGCGTTAGCTTTCTGGCAACCCAGCCTTGCGTGCTCCCTCGACAATCCGCTGGAATTCCTTGCGGAAGGCTGGATTGGCGGAAGTTCCTAATCCTTCCTGCACCAGTGTCTGCACCGTGAACCCTGGCCTCAGCTTGAGGAGCTCCGCAACCGCGGCTGCCGCCTCTGCCTGCTGCCCGCGCCAAGCGTAGGCAGAGGCGAGATCAACGTACGCGAAATAGTACGTCTTACCCGTCGCAATCGACTTGAGGCACCAGTCGATGGCCTGAGCGTCGCGCGCCAGGTGCGTGTTCGCGTGGCAGAGGACGAAATACCAGACGTACAGCTCAGGATCACGCGGACTTAGCCGTATCGCCCTCTCGACAGGCGCCAATGCCTCCGCTGCCCGACCGATCACATTCAAGTTCCGCGCCCGTCCAACGTATGCCGCCGCATGGTTACGATCGAGGGCGATGGCCCGGTCGTACGTCGCAAGCGCCGCATCAAACCGGTTGGATAATCCGAGAACCTCGGCCTTCACGTAATGCGCATGAGCATAATTCGGCGCGGCGGCGATGGCCCGCGTGGCGGCTTCGTCGGCACGGGCCAGCACCTTGGCAGGTTCGGGATCCCAACGGTTGCGGTAGATCATGGTGAGGGCTTGAGCGAGCCCGACTCTGGCCTGACTATTGTCGGGATCGATTCGAAGAGCATCCTCGAACAATGCAACGGACCTCTCCACATCTTCCTTATTCGGCCCTCCATTCAAGGCCGACCAGCCACGCATGGTGAGGTCCACCGCATCCGGGCCAGTGCGCGGCGCCCGGCGACCCTCAACATTGACGAGTTCGACACTGAGCGTCCTGGCAAGTCGGTTCGCGATGCCGAAGTTGTCCTGGAGGGTCGCGAGCGTGCCTTGATCGACGTCCATCTGCTCGGCCCACAGATGTGCGCCGGTGCCCGCGTCGATGAGCTGCGCGTTGACGCGGACAGTGCCGCCCATCCGGCGTACGCTCCCCTCGAGCACATACCGGACACCCAACTCGCGGCCAATTTGCCTGGCATCCATGGCCTTGCCCTTGAATGTGAACGCAGTGTTCCTGGAAATGACAAAGCTTCCAGCGATTCGCGACAGATCACTTGTCAGGTCCTCGGTTATGCCATCGGCAAAGTAGTCCTGGCTCGGATCGCCACTCAGGTTCCCAAAGGGCAGCACAACGATCGAGAGACGCGGCGCCCCCGTGCTGTCTGCTCGCTGACTTGGAAAGAAGCGCGAGCCCATCCACCACGCTCCTGCCGCCCCGACAAGAACCAGGGACGCTACCAGGCCCCACACAATCCAACGCCTGCGGTCTGTTAGGGCGGGGCGTCTCACGAGCCTGGTCCCGGCCTTGGAAGATGCTCCCGGGATGTGGAGTTGATACATTCGCACGGGCTGCTCGATGTTCTTGACCTGCCGCTCGCCTACATCCTCGAAGGTGAACGGCAGTTTGCCGCGGACCTGATCGTAGACGGTATTGGAAACGAGCACGCCACCCGGCTGAGCCAGCGCTTCCAGCCGCGCTGCGATGTTGATGCCGTCACCGTAGATCCGGGTCTCGTCGTGGATCACATCTCCCAGATTGATCCCGATGCGAAACCGCATGCGGCGACTCTCGGGCACCCGCTGGTTGCGCTCGGCCATCACGGTCTGGATCCCGACCGCACACTCGGTGGCGCCTACGACGCTGGGGAACTCAGCCATGATGCCATCGCCGGCGGTGTCGATGATCCGCCCACCGTGCTGGCCGATCAGCGGCAGGATCACGTTCTGATGAGCCTTGAGGTCGCGCACGGTGGCAGGCTCGTCCTCGTGCATGAGCCGGCTGTAGCCCGCGATATCGGCGGCAAGAATGGCGGCGAGCCGGCGCTGTATCGAGGGCTCTTCGTCCATGACGTGTTCTCTGCGCTCGCACAGGCGAGCAGACGGTAGTGTTGCACATCGCCCTGCGGATCGCGAGGGACGGTGCCCTATGCTGATGCCGCGGGAGATGGCCTAACTTCCGCACCGCGAGGCGCGAAACCGCGCATACCCGCGATTACAGAGCGGGCTTTCAGCCGTTACTGTGGCGGCACGACGGACAGGTGAGCTCGAGACCGGTCCCCACGAATTGGCAACGGCTTATGCCAGTTCCCTCATCTCCGACGGAGAACCGGGTCGAGTAGCTTGCGGGCCTCCTCGGGATCGCGGTCGGTTAGAAGCTCCATCGAACCTTTGAGATCGGCGAAGAGCACCGTGACCTGCCTGCGCTCGCCCTCGAGCGCACTCTTTGACGTGAGGATCTTCTCGGCGAGGTGCTTGGGCGTGTAGCTTTGCGGGGAGGCGAAGCCTGGCGGTGGGACAACCGGCGCGACAATCGGCTTCCCGCACTCGGGACAGAACCGCGCCATCGTCGGTAGCTCGGCACCGCAGCTCCTGCAGGCGCGAGACAGCGAGGCGCCGCACTCCTCGCAGAACTTCGCATGCGGACGATTCTCATGCTGGCAGCGCGAGCAATTCATGCCGAGACCTCAACCTCTCCGCCCTGAAGGTCAGACAGGTGCGGCAACGGTAGCGCCGGCGCGGGCCGCGGTCAAACCGCGGCTCGCGCGCCGCCATCGCTTGGGGGCGCGCTTGACACCCGGCAGACGCCGACGGTATGTCTTCCGTTGCCCGCAGAGGTCAGGACGAGGGGGGAGAACAATGACGGACCGTGGAATCTCCACCGCCAGTGGTGCGAGCATCAAGGAAGCAGCCGTGGCGGCGTTCAAAGCTGGCTTACGGGGTCAACTCCTGCGTCCCGGCGACGACGCCTACGACGGCGCCCGCAAGATATGGAACGGAATGTTCGACCGACGGCCAGCACTGATTGCCCGATGTGCGGGCACGGCCGACGTCGTAAGCGCCGTGAACTTCGCTCGGGATCAGGGACTACAAGTAGCCGTGCGCGGGGGAGGCCACAGCTTTCCGGGCCACTCCGTCTGCAACGGAGGCCTCATCATCGATCTCTCTCCGATGAGGGGCATCCGAGTCGATCCTGCCGCCCGCACGGCCCAGGCGCAGCCTGGTGCCAAGTGGATCGATTTCGATCATGAAACTCAAGCCTTCGGACTCGCGACCACTGGGGGCACTGCCTCCGATACCGGCATCGCCGGCCTCACTCTCGGCGGGGGCCTAGGCTGGCTGTCCAGCAAGCACGGCCTTACCGTCGATAATCTCCTCTCGGCTGATGTGGTCACCGCCGATGGCCGCTTCCTGACGGCCAGCGCCAAGGAGAATCAGGACCTCTTCTGGGGCCTTCGCGGCGGCAGCGGCAATTTCGGCGTCGTCACCTCCTTTGACTATCAACTCCACGCTGTCGGCCCGACGATCCTGGGAGGCATGGTTGTGTACCCCGTGGCTAAGGCCAAGGAGGTGCTCCGCTTCTACCGGGAGTTCAGCAAGGCCGCGCCCGATGAACTGACTATATACGCTGGGATCCTCAATCCTCCTGATAGCGAGACCGTGATCGCCCTGATCTGCTGCTATTGTGGGCCTCTGGACAAAGGCGCGGCGGTCGTCCGCCCCATCAAGTCTCTCGGCTCGCCGCTCCAGGACGTGCTTGGCCCGATACCCTATGCGGCCCAGCAGAGCCTGACGGATGCCGGGTTTCCCGCCGGGTCCTACTACTACACCAAGGGTGGTTTCTTGGCGGATCTCACCGATCAGGCTATCGAGGTCTTCGAGGAGTACGCGGCGACCAAGCCCTCTCCGCTGTCGGGGGTCGTTGTCCAGACCGTGTGCGGTGCCGCAAGCCGAGTCGACTCCAAGGCGACGGCCTTCCCACATCGCAGATTCCCGTATGCGCCGGTAATCGTCTCGCAGTGGCTCGACGCCGCTGACTCCGACAAAAACGTTGCGTGGGCCCGCGACTTCTGGAAGGCGCTGGAGCCCTTCGCCAGCGGTGCCTACGTCAATGACCTCGGCCGTGATGACGAGGACAGGATTCGTATCGCTTATGGCGCCAACTACGAGCGGTTGGCAGCGTTGAAGAAGAAGTACGACCCCGACAACTTCTTCTGCCTCAACCCGAACATCAAGCCGGCGGGATGAGGGTTATCTAGGGTTCGCGGACGTTTCAGCGAGGCGCGCGCGCTCGATCTCCGCCATCCATCGGTAGGGAGCGGCGCCGAGTTCGGTCGCGAGGGCCTCCACGGACTCGAGTGCGCTCTCGATCGCGGTGCGGTCCGGGACGGGCTCCGAGGCAAGGAGGCGCACCCGCGCCAGCTCGACGTCGCAGGCGCTGAGTCGCCAGCCCAGCCCCCGCTCGACGCACTCGCGCGCTTCGACGAGGAGCGCGCGGGCTCCGGAGCGATCGCCGGCGGCCCGCTTCGCGTCCGCGAGCGTCGCCAGGATACGCGGCTCGTACCACAGTGCGGCGCGTCTCGCGCGCGCGAGCGCGAGCGCGGTCTCGAGCGTGCTCGTAGCGGTGGCGACGTCGCCGGCGGTGAGCTCGGCGGCGCCGAGAAACGCGGCGGCCTCGACACGGGAGAATGGACTGCCGCGCTCTTCCGCCAGCTCGGCGGCACGGCGGCCGTGAGCGAGCGCGCCGGCGAGATCACCCCGCAGCCGCAGCACCTCGCACAGGAATCCGTGCGTCCCGTACAGGGCTTCGAGTCCCCCGTCCTTCTGGTCGGCGAGGAGCGCTTCCAGGCCCGCCTGAGCTTCGGCCGCTCTGCCTAGGTAGGCGCTCGCCAGCGCCCACCAAATGCGACAGAACACAGGTGCAGTGGAGCGCCCGAGCCCCTCCGGCAGCCCGGCGAGCTCGGCCAGGGCTCGCCCGGCGATGGCGCGCGCGGGATCGAGGCGACCGACCGCCAGCTGCGCGTGCGCCAGCACCGTGTGCATCTCGAACGCGAGCGCTGCGTCGTCGGATCCCTCGGCGAGCTCGGCGGCTCGCTCGGCGCACGCGAGGTACTGCGCTACGTCGCCCGCGAGCCCGCACAGGCGTCCGTAGGACGTGAGCAGGAACGCGTGACCTCGCGGATCCCCCAATCGCTCGGCCACCGCGCGTGCCTCCTCGAAGAGGCCCTGGGGCTCCCGCGCTTCGATGCCCGCGATGCGGCCGATCTCGAGCAGCGCGATGCGCGAAGTGAGCTCGAGCACCAGGGTCTCGCGGGACTCCGGAAGGGCGGCGAGGAGCTGCGTGACCCTCCGGCAGTGCCTCGCTCCGTCCGCCGGATCGCTGCGCGCGATGCGCCGGCCCGCGTGCTCGTGCCAGCGCGCGGCCTCGAGGTGCTCGCCCGCCTCCTCGAAGTGATGGGCGAGGAGCGCGGCGTGCGTCGGGGCTGCGGTTCCGTGGATCGCGAGCAGCGCTCGCGCGACGCCCGCGTGCGTCCGGCGCCGGCGATCCAGAAGCTGAGTGCGATAGGCCACTTCCTGTGTGAGAGGATGCCGGAAGACGCACTCGCCCGGAGGCCTCGCGGGACCAAGGAGCTCGGCCGTCGCGAGCCGCTCGAGCGACGCGGCGAGATCGGGTCCGGGCAGATCGACCACGACGCGCAGCAACTCCGTCGGCACATCTCGGCCGACCACAGCCGCGGTCTGGAGCACGTCCTTGTCGCGCTGCGAGAGTCGATCGATGCGCGACGCGAGGACGGCCTGAACGGTCTCGGGCAGTGCGATCTCCTCGACCGGGGCGGCCGGCGCGTACGCGCCGCGTTCGCCACGCAGCACGCCGCGTTCGACGAGCGAGCGAACGATCTCCTCGACGAAGAGGGGATTGCCGCGGGCACTGGCGTCGATCCGGGCGCGGAGCGGCGCAAGCGCCGGGTCGGATCCGAGCCAGTCGTCGAGCAACGTCGAGGAGTCCTGGGCGGTGAGGGGCGCCAGCGACAGCCGCTCGACCCGTGCGGACCACGCCGGCCGATACTCGGGGCGCGTGGTCGCAAGCAGCAGCGCCCGGCTGCCGGCCGACTCCGGAGCCAGCAGACGCTCGGTGAGCATCTCCAGCGCGGCTTCGCTCGCCGGGTCGAGCCAGTGCAGGTCCTCGACCCAGAGCAACGTGGGTTCGCGTCGAGCGCGGGCCTGGATCAGATCGCAGAATGACTGGAAAAGACGCATACGGCGCGCCTCGGGCTCCAGCTCCGAAGGAGCCAGCGCGGGATCGGGCGCGCCGAGAAGCTCGAGCCAGAAGGCCAGAGCGATCGGGTCGACGGGCTGCGAGCTCGTCAGACCGCGCCCCACGGCGCTTCGGATGTCCGCCGCCGACGTGTCTTGGTCGACGCCGAAGAGACCGCGCGCCAGCTCGACAATGGCGTGGAAGGGGAGCATGTGCCCGTGGGAGAGCGCACGGGCATAGTGGAGCGCCACGCTGCGGGAGCGCTCGACGAACTCGTGACACAGGCGGCTCTTTCCCGCGCCCGGCTCCGCGGTGAGCAGGACGACCGTCGGCCGACCGGACTGCGCGTCGCCCAGGGCCCTCTCGAGCAGCGCGAGCTCGCGCTCTCGGCCGACAAAGCGCGAGAAGCCGCGGGCGCGTGAACGGTCGAAGCGGCTCCGGATCGGACCCGGGCCTCGCAGGTCGAACACCCGCACAGGGACGCTCGCGCCCTTGAGGTTCTGCTCCCCGCGGTCGAGGAGGTCGAAGAAACCCGACGCGAGCCGTGCGGTCTGCTCGGTCACGCTGATGCCGCCCGGCGGCGCCAGCTGCTGCACGCGGGCGGCGAGCCCGACGACGTGACCCTGCGCGGTGTAGTCCATACGCAGGTCGTCGCCAATTCGCCCGACGACGACCTCGCCCGAGTTGAGGCCCATCCGCACCGCGAAATCGAGCCCGCTCTCGCGCCGCACGTCTTCGGCGAGCGCCCCGAGGTCGCGCGCCAGCTCGAGCGCGGCCGCGCAGGCGCGCTGGGCGTGGTCCTCGTGGGCGATCGGGGCGCCGAAGAGCGCCATGATGCCGTCGCCGGTGTACTGGTTGATGGTCCCCTCATAGCGGTGGACGCCGTCCGCGAGGATCCGGAAGAGGCGATCGAGGAGGCGATGCCACTCCTCGGGATCGACGCGCTCGGCGAGCTCCATCGAGCGCACGACGTCGGCGAAGAGGACAGTGACGGGCTTTCGCTCGCCCTCGAGCGCGCTCTTGGAGGCGAGGATCTTCTCGACGAGGTGGCGCGGCGTGTAGGAGCGTGGCTCGGGAGCGGTCGCCGGCGCCGCCAGACGCGCGCCGCAGTCGTTGCAGAACCTCGCCCCGGCGGGGTTCTCGTGTCCGCAGGATGGGCAGCTCATCGCGCCTACCAATCTTAGCCCCGTCCGGCTAGGAGTCGTCCCCCGGATCTCGGCGAGCTGCCCCGGGATGGCGAGCGCGCGGGCGAGTGTCCTTGCTCGCCAGCGCGCGCCCGCGGCTACGAGTGCGTCAGCGGAATGATCGGCCACACCTCGTCATGGCCGCCTCCTATTTCTTGATGGCAAAGTCCGCCGCGTCGAAAATCTGACGGATCTCAATCACGTCGCCTTCGTCGGCGGGGCACCGCTGCGCCCATTTCACGAGCTCTTCCTTTGAGTTGGCCTCCACCATCCAATAACCGCCCAGCACTTCTGTCGTCTCGATGAACGGCCCATCGGTCAGCATCGGCTTCCCTTTTCCGAACGAAACACGCGCGCCGGTGTTGAGCGGATGAAGCCCGTTCAGCGAGAGGATTTTGACGGCCTTGCCCAACTCCTCATTAAAGCGGGCCATCTCTTGAACTTTCTTTGGGTCGGGCACAAAGCCGGGGTCCAACTTCTTATTACCTCTGTAAACATTGGGGATCATCAGCATCATGAATTGCATAGGTCTTCTCCTTGTTTATTTTGGTCCTTCGCCCTTAGTCGTTTGGCGGCCCCCCAATTCAACACACATCCGAACTATGTTTTTTCGAGCTCTTGGAGCTCCGGTTGGCTCATACCCAGGGTTTTCGCGTCTTCCGACTCCAGCTCGTACGCGGCGAACAGTCCGAAACTGAACACATTGTAGACCGAGTCGTGGATGGTGCCGTGCTGGGGGCGTCTTGCCATTATCCGCGACTCGAAGATGCTTTACCCAGGAATGGCTAGTTGCCGGACTCTCTACCAAGGAATCGCTATTTCCCTGTCATTCCCCCATCGCAGGCTCGCTGAGCCATCTGTTGCCAGTCTCCATGCGCCCTGCAAAGCGCAGCTCGACGCCAGCCGCGCTGACCGTAACGTCGTACCAGCTGCCGCTACCGGACACACTCCAGCGAGAACCGGCCGACCACCCCGACTTCACGCAGGAACTACCCAGGAGGTTGCCCACAACGAGCGCCAACGAGAGCCCAAGTCACTTACGTGAGAAGCGCTACTTCACGACGCGTTGTTTGTCGCGCGTTGGCTCTGGTGTCAAGACGTGACGGGCTCGGTTGCGGGGGCCGGATTCGATCCAGGGATCTTGGGTTATGAGAAGAACGAGGGGTCCCACTCGCGTGCCGGTCTGGTCGGGTAGGCGCACTTCCGGGAAACGCTCGCCTTCCTTCGGCCCGATGGTGGTGAAGTTCCTAGGCGGAAGTAGCAGGGTTCTCCTCGCGAATGGTCACCGTGCGGTCGCCGGCACGGAGCGTGGCGTCCCAGCTAATCACGATGGCGTCTTTCACGCTCTGGTGCGCGGGACAGCCCTGGACATGCACGGCCAGCGCCCGCTCTGTCGCTTCCGCCGCGTCGGGAGGCACCGCGAGGTCGTAGTGCACATGGATGGACCGGATCCGAATCGTCTTGCCGATCCCAACGATCCGTCCCTCGACGCTAGCCTTGTAGGTCTCACGGTCAAACGCGATCTTGCGCCCTGCCAGGGCGCCTCGCAGGGTGCCGTACATTCAGCCGGCGACGGCGGCGACGATGTGGTCGAGCGTTGAGGCGATCGGCGGACCCTCCTTGGCGCCGTAATACTCGCGCAGTGCTCCCTGGACACCGTAGATGACGGGTTCGGCGACTTCACCGAGATAGGCGAAGCGATAGCCGCCCTGGTACTCGAGACGCGCGCGCGAGATGTATTCGAAGTCGTCTGGCATGGTCAGTCCTCCCTAGGAGCTTGAGACACACAGTCAGCGACAGTCGATTCGCCACCCTGTACGTTTGTTGGCTCAGATCCAGCCCACACAACCAGGGTGTGGGATCCCACCTAGCCGGGAACGTGAGCCTATCGTGGGGCTTGACGCTCTTTCCATTCCCTTCGGGCGAGACGCTTGATGGCATGGGCCACGAGCTGGGCGCGGCTCTGGACTCCAAAATGGCGGTAGAGGGTGGTCACGTACTGATGTGTCGTGGCCTGGCTCAGACCGAGGTGAGAGGCAACCTGCTTCTCGCTGTCGCCCTCTAACAGACACGCGAGCGTCTGCCGCAGCCGCGGCGAGAGCTTGTCCGGGCGCGGCTCGGGAGCGCTGACGAGAGATCGGCCGATCAGCTCGCCGAGCTCCCCGTGCACGACGCTCAGCAATCGCTGCTCCCGTGGCGAGAACTCTCGTTCGCCATGGGCGCGGTGCAGGCGATCACCTTGCTGGCGCTGCCATCCGAGATCTGGTAAACGGACGTGAGTTGTCACGGCTTTCTCCGATCACCCGGTAGGCATCGCGCACGTCCTCGACCCGCAATAGGTCCGACTTGGCCATCGCCCCCATTCCTCTGTTTAGGGGAATTGCCGGGGATCGTAGCCTGGGTTATTGACCCGCGCAAATGCCGGGGCTAAGGGGGCTCGTCAATCAGCCCTTCACGAGAATCCACATCCCTGATTCGGGAAGAGCCACTTCTCTAGCGCCTTGACTGTCGATGGTGGTCGGCGGTAGCTCTAGTCTGGGTGTCCAGCCAGCAAGAGTCCGAGGCGCTCCTCGCGGCCGCTCGTGACGCCGTGATCGTCGTCGACGATGCGCGGACGTTCGTTGACGTCAATCCTGCCGCCTGCCGGCTGCTTGGTCTATCCGCCCCCGAGCTGCTCGGCCGTCGCTTCGATGACTTCCTCGAGCCCGGGGTGGATCTCAAGACAGCGTGGGAGAGTTTTCTCCAGTCCGGCGAGCAGGCTGGAGAGCTGCGCGTGACTCGCCCTGATGGCGAGGTGAGGCACGTCGAGTACAGTGCCACGGCGCGGTTCGTAGCCGGTCGTCACCTGGCCATCCTGCGGAATATCGCTGGCCGTAAACTGGCCGAAGCGGAGCGGGCGGAATTGCGGAAGCGAGAGCAGCTGCGCTTGCGGGAGACGGAGACCCTGCTCGCGGTAAGTCGCGCGCTGAGCTCGACGTTGGACCCTACCGAGACGATGCGGCGAGTGGCGCGAGAGATCGCTTTGGCGCTCGGCGCGGATATGGTCGGCGCCTACCTTGCCGACTCGGCGCGCGAAAGCCTGTGGCCAACGGCCGGTTATCGCGTGCCCCGCGACATGCTGGATGCATTCCAGCGGATCCCGATTCCGATCAAGGGCCACAAGGCAATCGAGGAGGCGTGGGTTCACCGGCGTGCGGTGTGGACCGACAACATGCCGGGCGACCCGCGCGTCGATCCGGAGACGCTCCGTCAGTTCCCCCATCAGTCCGATCTCTTCGTACCGATCCGCGTCAAGGACCGGCCAGTCGGCGGCTTCTTCGTGATCTGGTGGACGGCGCGACGGTCAGTCACCGAGTGGGAGATCAGTCTGGTCCAGGGGATCAGCGACCTCGCGGGTATCTTCCTCGAGAACGCACAGCTCTATCGCGAGACGGCCGAGGCCAATCGTGGCAAGGATGAATTCCTCGCCACGCTGTCCCACGAGCTGCGCAACCCGCTCGGAGCGATCGTAAACGCCGTGGCCGCGCTCGATCACGGCGGGGCCGGCGGCGAGGACAGGGGGGCGCGGCTTCGACAGATCATCCATCGCCAGACCCATCACCTCACGCGACTGGTCGACGACCTGCTGGACGTGGCACGGGCGACTGCGGGGAAAATCGCGCTCACCCGCCATCCCCTCGACCTGGGGGACGTGGCCGGCGGCTGCCTCCGCTCACTGCGGGAGAGCGGTCGAGCCCATGGTCGTCGGGTGACGTTTCGGGCTGAGTCGGTGATCGTGAATGCCGACTCCACGCGACTGGCGCAGATCATCACCAACCTGCTGGACAACGCCGTGAAATTCACGCCCAGCGGCGGCTCGATAGACGTTGACGTCCTACGAGAAGGGCAGGAGGGCGTCATTCGCGTGAGCGATACCGGGATAGGCATCGATCAGGAGATGCTGCCCCGGCTTTTCGAGCTGTTCGCCCAGGCCGAGCAGACAATAGACCGCTCCGTCGGTGGGCTCGGCATCGGCCTCGCCCTCAGCCGGCGCCTTGTAGAGATGCACGGCGGCACGATCAGCGCCGCCAGCGAGGGCCACGGGCGCGGCGCGCAATTCATCGTGCGGCTTCCTGTAGAGGCGACGGGCACGCCGCCGCCAGCCCCAACCGTGGCCACCCCGGATCGCCGCCGGACTATTCTCATCGTCGAGGACAACGACGACGCCCGCGAGTCATTGGGGCTGCTGCTGGAGTCGCTCGGGCATCGCGTATTCGCGGCGGCCGACGGTCCTCACGGCGTCGCGCTGGCGTTGGGTCATCAGCCCGAAGTGGTGCTAATCGATCTCGGACTGCCAGGGCTGGACGGGTACGAGGTCGCACGGGCGGTCCGCGCGAGCCCGGTCGGCAAGGCGGCATTGCTCATCGCCGTGACCGGATACGGTCAGGCCGAGGATCGGCGGCGGTCGACGCAGGCGGG